>Ga0156326_140_pt2 | contig 18965 bp, 21 predicted proteins | sample RifCSPlowO2_12_FD_107974 | JGI IMG/M metagenome (GOLD analysis project Ga0156326, IMG submission 107974) | Sphingomonadales bacterium RIFCSPLOWO2_12_FULL_63_15 | reverse complement strand
CTTCAGGGGAGGGGTTGGGGGTGGGGGCTGGCCCCACGCACAGCGCCATGAGGATGGCCCCCACCCCAACCCCTCCCCTGAAGGGGAGGGGCTTTAAGAGGGGCAAAGACTTGAGCCTCATGGCTATGGATCAGGCGTGGCCGGCCGGTTCGCCTGCGGTCTGTTCCAGCGCCTGGGCCTGTTGCAGGTAGAGCGCGCCGAAATCGATGGGGTCGAGCAGCAAAGGCGGGAAGCCGCCGTCGCGGATCGCGTCGGCCAGCACACGGCGGGCGAAGGGGAAGATGAGGCGCGGCGCTTCGGCCAGCATGAAGGGCTGGATCTGCTCTTCGGGCACGTTGCGCATGCCAAAGATGGCGGCATAGAGCAGGTCGACGGCGAAGGCGGTGCCCTGGGGCGCTGTGGCCTTGACGTCAATCTTGAGCGAGATTTCCATCACTTCTTCACCGACGCGGTCTGCGCCGATGTTGAACTGGACATCGATCTGCGGCTGGTCGGGCCATTGATAGACCGCCGGAGCGTTGGGATTTTCGAAGGACAAGTCCTTCACATATTGGCTGATCAGCGCGATCTGCGGCGCGGTGTCGGCGCCGTTGCCCTGGCTGTTGATATAGGGGTTGGTATCGGCTTCGTCGGCCATGGTGCGTCCTTATATGGTCAATAATGTCCGGTGGGCCGCAACCCCCCGCGATGTGACCCGCGCGCTTAGCAGGGGGCGCGGAGCAGGGCAATGGCACCGGCACGAAGGGGCTATTTGAAGTTGGATGCAAACATGCCTATGTTGGTTGGAACATTGTCCCCGCGCAAAGGGTATAGATTTCCGTGTATGTGATCGTCATCCTCGCCATGATAGCCGGTTTTCTGGCGCTCCGGCTCTATTCCGTGCTCGGCAAACGTACCGGGCACGAGCAGGAGCCTGCGCTCCGTCCCGCCGAAGACCGTGCCAAGGTGACGGTGCTGCAACCCCGGCCGATGGCCGAGGGCGCGGGCGATTCGGTACGTCTGGCAGACGGGTTGATCGCGCCGGGGGCGGAAAATGGCGTGCGCGCCCTGATCGCCGCCGATCGCAGCTTCGATGTGCCGCAGTTCGTCGATGGGGCCAAGAGCGCCTATCGCATGGTGCTGGAGGCCTTTTGGCGCGGTGACCGGGACGAATTGGCCTGGTTGTGCGACGAGGATGTGCGTGCGTCGTTTGAGGCGGCAATCGCCGCGCGTGAGGCCGAGGGCCATGTGCTCGACAACCGTCTGGTGCGGATCGAGAAGGCGCAGATCGTGGAAGCCTCCGTCAATGGCGGCGTCGCGCAGATTGCGCTGCGGTTCGAGGCCGACATCGCCGCCGTCACGCGCGATCAGGACGGCAATGTGGTCGCCGGGTCGATGACCGATGCGGTCGGGACCAACGATATCTGGACCTTTACCCGCGACGTCCGCAGTGCCGACCCCAACTGGAAGCTCAGCGAAACCGACGAAGCGTGATCGGCGCATGATGCTGCGTTCTAGGGCGGGCGCGCTGGCCGCTGCCCTGCTGCTGTCGGCTTGTTCGGGCAGCATGATCCCGCCGTCCGCGACTGGCCCTGTGCCATCGCGGCCTGGGTCGTCCGGGGAAGTCGCCACCCGCCCCACCCCGGCAACGCCGCGCCCCACCCTTCCCGTCGAGATGCCGACCGATCCCGCGCTGGTGCCGGGAACCGCCGCCGCCTTGGGCGTGACGCGCGGGCCGGAGGTCGGCAGCCTGATCCCGTCGGGCGAGCGATCACGGCTGGCGTTGCAGGCGTTTCGCATTTCCTGCCCCACGCTGATGCGGCGCACTGATGCGAGCGGGCTGACCAGGGGGTCGGACTGGAACAATGCCTGCGCGGCGGCATCGAGCTGGCCGGACACCAGCGCCAGCGAATTTTTCTCCCGCTATTTCGAAGCGGTGCAGGTGGGCGACGGCGCGGCCTTCGTCACCGGCTATTATGAACCGGAAATCGCCGGTTCGCGCACGCGCCAGCCGGGTTATGATGTACCCATCTATCGCCGCCCGACCGACCTGATCGACGTCGATCTGGGCCAGTTCAGCGAGGCCCTCAAAGGCCGCACGATCCGGGGCAAGGTCGCGGGCACCAAGTTCGTTCCCTATGACGAGCGCAAGCAGATCGTGAGCGGCGCACTGGCGGGGCGCGGGCTGGAATTGGCCTATGCCGCCGATCCGGTCGAATTCTTCTTTCTGCAGGTGCAGGGCAGCGGACGGCTGAACCTGCCCGATGGTGGCGTCATGCGCATCGGCTATGACGGGCAGAATGGCCGCGATTATACCGGCATCGGCAAGCTGATGAAGGATCGCGGGCTGATCAAGGCCGGGTCGATGCAGGACATCATGCAATATCTGCGCGCCAATCCGGTCGAGGGTGCGGCGATCATGAACGAGAATAAGAGCTTCGTCTTTTTCCGCGAACTGACCGGCGCTGGGCCGATCGGCGCGTTGGGCGTGCCGGTGACGGCCGAAGGGACGGTCGCTGCCGATCCCAAATATGTGCCGCTGGGCGCGCCGGTGCTGCTCTCGCTCGACCGGGCCGAACCCAATGGCATGTGGATCGCGCAGGATACGGGCGGCGCGATCAAGGGGGCCAATCGCTTCGATAGTTTCTGGGGGGCTGGCGCACGGGCGCGCGGCATTGCAGGGGGTATGTCGGCGCGGGGCAGTGCGCTCATTCTGCTGCCGATCGGGTCGGTCGCCCGCCTTACCCGACCCTGACCGGGTGGCGATGGCGCGGCGGCATCTATCGACCGATGAGCAGGCGCTGTGGAGCGCGCTGGCCCGGACGGTGCGGCCGTTGCGCCCGCAAAATCGCGCTCCCGTCGCGCTGCCCGTGGCGATGATCGATGCGCCAGCGAAAAAAGGTATTGCGCCGCCCCCTGCCCGCCCCACCCCCCCGCCTGCGCCTGTCCGCACGCCTGCCGCCGTACTGGACACGGGCTGGGAAAAGCGCATCCGCAATGGCGCGGTCAGCCCGGAGATGAGCATCGACCTGCATGGCCATAGCCTGTCGGCGGCGCATGCCCGGTTGCACCAGGCGCTGGGCGCGGCACTGGCGCAAGGGGTGCGGGTCATCTTGGTAGTGACGGGCAAGCCCCCCAAGGGCGCGCTGTCCGACAGCGCGGCGCGGCGCGGCGCCATCCGGGCCGAGATCGGCCATTGGCTGGAAACCAGTGCCCATGCCGACCGGATCGCCAGCGTCCGCGTCGCCCATCCGCGCCATGGTGGGGACGGCGCGCTCTATTTGATATTGCGGCGCCGAAAATAGCGTTGTCATCTGAATGACGCTGACCCTTTCTTAACCACCGTCCTTCATATCCTTGCCCCCTAAGGCTTCATCGTGGAGCGTGCGCCGGGACAGGGACAGATGATGCGGGGGGTGACGTTAAAAAGCCGCGCTGCTGCGTTCGCCTGCTCCGCAGGCGCGCTGGTCTTCATCCTGTCGCTCATCCTGGGCTATACGCCCGGCCAGCCCGATGACATCGGGCAGATCAGCCGCGCACTGATCATCGCCATATTATGCGGGACGATGAGCTGGGCTTCGGCGCGCCAAACGGTCGCGACCACCGCCACCGCCATCGACATGGCGACCGAACGGCTCGTGTCGGCCGCGCATGGCGACCTGCAATCGCCGGTGCCGGGCGATATCGCGCGCGAAATGCCCGATCTTTCCGTGGCGATGGAAAGCCTGTTCAGCCAGGTGCGGACCAATTTGGACCATGTCCAGACGCTCGCGCTGTTCGACCAGATTACTGGCCTCGCCAATCGCACCAGCTTTTGCCGTCAGGTCGAACGCCATCTCGCCGAGCGGGTGGAGGAGCGTAAGGCCGCTTTGTTCTTCATCGATTTGGACGGGTTCAAGGGCGTCAACGATACGCTGGGCCATGCCGCGGGCGACCAACTGCTGGCGCGGGTCGCCGGGCGGCTGCGCGAAGTAGTGATGGCGCAGGTCGCCGCCGGGTCGGGCGATGCCGTGATCGGGCGGCTGGCGGGTGACGAGTTCACCATGTTCTTCCCCAACCTGCCCGGCCATAGTGCGGCGGCGCGCATTGCCCGCGCCATCCAGTTTGCGCTGGGCGAACGGTTTGACCTTGGCAGCCAGCATGTCGACCTGGGCGCGTCGATCGGCATCGCCTGCTACCCCGACCATGGCGAGACGCTGACGGCTTTGCTGCGCGCGGCCGATGTCGCCATGTATCATGCCAAGCATGAGGGACGCGGCCGTGCGGAAATGTATAGCGCGGAACTGGCGCTGGAGGCATCCGACCGGGCCGACCTGGAACGCGATTTGATGCTGGCGTTGCAGCGTGACGAGTTCATTCTGGAATTTCAGGCGCAGATCGACATTGGCAGCGGCAGCGCGGTGGCCGCCGAGGCGCTGGTGCGCTGGGCGCATCCCGAACGCGACATCCTCATGCCGGGCGCATTCGTCACTGTCGCGGAGGAAAGCGGCGTGATCGTCGCGCTGGGCGACTGGGTGATGGACAGGGTGTGCGAAACCGCCGCGCGCTGGGCAGCGGCGGGCGTAAGCCAACGGATCGCCATCAACATCTCCACCCGCGAACTGGGGCAGGCCGATTTCTTCCTGCGCCTGCGCCACGCCATTGCCACCCACCAGACGCCGACGACGATGCTGGAACTGGAGATCAGCGAATCGCTGGCGATGGAGATGGAGCCGCGCGTACTGGATCAGCTGGCGGCGCTGCGACGCGACGGGGTGCGGGTGGCGATCGACGATTTCGGTACCGGCTATTCCAACCTGTCGCGGTTGAAGGAATTGCCGGTGGATCGCGTAAAGATCGACCGCAGCCTGGTACGCGACATAGCCACGTCGGCCGAGGCACGGACCATCTGTTCGGCGGTGGTGGGCCTTATCCAGGGGCTGGGCCTGGAAGTGGTGGTCGAAGGGATTGAGAGCGAGGCGCAGATGGACATGCTGCGCGTCATCGGTTGCACCCAGTTTCAGGGCTATCATCTCGCCCGGCCGACGGGGGAACAAGCCTATCTCGACCGTTTCGCCCTGACCGAAAGCCCGGACCGCGTCCTGTTGCTGCGCCAGCCAGAGCCACGCCGGGGCTGATCAGCCCTGCAGCGCGCGCTCGACGATCAGGGCGTAGATGCGCTGCAAATCCCGCAAATCCTGCACCGCGACCGCTTCATCGAGCTTGTGCATCGTCGCATTGTTGAGGCCGAATTCCACCACCGGACAGAGGCGCGAAAGGAAGCGGGCGTCCGACGTGCCGCCGGTGGTCGACAGGTCAGTGGCAAGGCCGGTGACATCGCGGATCGCGCCGCCGACCAGATCGCTGAACGCACCGGGCGGGGTCAGGAAGGGTTCGCCGCTGATCTTCGCCTCGACCGTGCCGCCCTCGGTGGCGGCGATGGCGGTGATGCGCTCAATCAGCGACGCGCCGCTATGCCGGTCGTTGAAGCGGATCGAAATGCGCGCGGTCGCGAGGCCGGGAATGACATTATGCGCCGGATTGCCGACGTCGAGGTCGGTAATTTCGATATTGCTGGGCTGGAACCAGTCGGTGCCCTCGTCCAGCGTCTCGGCCTCTATCGCGGACAGGATGCGGACCAGTTTGGGGATCGGATTATCGGCGAGATGGGGATAGGCGACATGGCCCTGACTGCCTACCACGCTGATCCACATATTGACCGAGCCGCGCCGCCCGATCTTGACGACATCGCCCAGTTGCGCCGAGCTGGTCGGTTCGCCGACGAGGCAGAGGTCGGGGCGCAGTTCGCGCGCGGCCATCCGCTCCATCAGCGCGAGCGTGCCATGGACAGCCGGGCCTTCCTCATCGCCGGTGATGATCAGGCTGATCGTGCCGGGCAGATCGTCGGGCAGATCCTGCAGCGCCGCGACGAAGGCGGCGATAGAGCCCTTCATGTCCACCGCGCCGCGGCCATAGAGCAGATCGCCGCGCTGTTCGGGCACGAACGGGTCGCTGGTCCAGCCCGGCCCCGGCGGCACGACATCGAGGTGCCCCGCAAAGGCGAAATGCTTGCCGCCGCCCGTGGTGCGCCAGGCAAGGAGATTTTCGACCGGGCCGTCAGGCGCGTCCCCGGTGACGAAACGATCGACGGTAAAGCCCAGCGATTCCAACATAGCCTCCAGCGCGGTAAAGACGGCGCCGGTTGCAGGTGTTACGGAGGGGCAGGCAAGCAGTTGCTCGGCAAGCGCCACGACATCATGATTGGCTCTGGTGCTGGTCATGCCCAGGCGTTAGCGAAAGCCGGGCCGCTTGGCCAGCAGGAGGAGACAAGGCCGTGCCCCGGATCGACCTGGATGCCATCGCGCAGACCAATGCCACCGGCTATCCCGCGCCCCATGCCGACATCGTTGCCGGGCGGTGGGTAAGACGGCTGGGCCCTGCAAGCGATCTCTCCGATTTCGGCGTCAGCCATGTCGTGCTGAAACCTGGCGCGGCGTCGTCCAACCGGCATTGGCATGAGGATGAGGACGAGTTCGTCGTGATGCTGGCGGGGGAAGCCATGCTGGTCGAGGAGGATGGGCGCACGCTGCTGCGCGCGGGCGACATGGCGGCCTTTCCCAAGGGCGAGCCGAATGGCCATCATCTGGTCAATGAAAGCGACGTCGATTGCACTTTCCTGGCGTTCGGGCGGCCACCGACCGGCGATTGCCATTATGCCGACATCGACCTGCGATGGTCGAGCGGTCAATATCGCCACAAGGATGGGAGCGGCTTTTGACGATGCGGATGGATCGGCGCGCGCTGGTGACGGGCATGGGCGCGATGTTGGTGGCGGCGAAGGCACCGCCGGTTGCGCCCTTGCCTGCGACATTGGTGAAGCCGCCGCGTCTGCGGCCCGGCGACGTGGTCGGACTGATCGAACCGGCTGGCTTTACCGACGATATGTTCGACCTTGATCTGGTCAAGGAGACGATCGTGGCGATGGGGCTGGTGCCCCGGCCTGCGCCGCATCTTGCCGCGCGCCATGGTTATCTCGCCGGGACCGACAAGGAGCGCGCCGCCGACGTCAATGCGATGTTCGCCGATCCGCAGGTGCGCGCCGTGTTCGCCGTGCGCGGCGGATGGGGCTGCGCGCGCATCCTGCCTTTGCTCGACTTCGCGACGATCCGCGCCAATCCCAAGCTGCTGATTGGCTTTTCGGACATCACCGCACTGCACATGGCCTTTGCCGCGCGGGCGGGCTTTACCACTATCCATGGTCCCAATGCGTCGAGCAGTTGGGGGCGCTTTTCCTGGGATGGATTTCGCGCGGTCGCGTTCGACGGGGCGATGCCGACCTTTGCCAATCCGGTCGGCAATGAGGACCGGCTGGTTCCGCGCGCCGGGCGCATCCGCACCTTCCACCCCGGCAAGGCGAGCGGGCGATTGCTGGGCGGCAACCTGACCGTGCTGGCGGCCTTGATGGGAACGGGCTGGCTACCCGATTTCAGCGGTGCGGTTTTGTTCATCGAAGATATTGGCGAAGCGCCCTATCGCATTGACCGGATGCTGACCCAGCTAGCGCTGGGGGGCGTGCTGGGGCGGCTGGCGGGCGTGGTGTTCGGCCAATGTACCGATTGCGGGGCGAGTGGGCCGTCCTATGGTGGGTTTACGCTGTCGGAAGTGTTGCAGCAGCATTTTGAGCCGCTCGGCATCCCCGTCTTTCAAGGGGCGCAGTTCGGCCATGTTGCCAACCAGTTCAGCCTGCCCGTGGGCGTGCGGGCGGAGATGGATGCAGACGCCGGGACGATCCGGTTGCTGGAATCGGCGGTCGCTTAAGGCCGCTCGTCCCAGCGGACCAGCGTGACCGCGCCGTCAGGGGCGATGGCCAGTTCGCCGAACGCCCCGGTGCGCAGCTTTAGGGGCGGCAGGCCCAGCGCCAGTAGCGCGAAGCGGGCCGCGCCGTTGGAGGTGACGAGCAGGTCGGCTCCCTCCCCGGCTTGCGCGAAGAAGGCGCGCCAGGCGGCGATGCGAGATTCGGCATCGACGATCCAGCCATCGGGCACAATGCCCCGTTCCTCCCAGTCCGCCAGCGCCTGCGCCCCGATACGGGCAAGGACGTCGGCTTCGGGGCGGCCTTCGTCGGGACCATGATCGATCTCGCCCAGCCAGTCGTGCGTGCCATCTAGGCCATGGCCGGTAGCGGCGGCGATCGCGGCGGCGGTCTGGCGCGCACGGAGGAGTGGGCTGCTGAGCAAGTGGCGGATGGGGCGCGGTTGTTGCGCGAACCAGGTGCCGAGGCGCTTGGCCTGGGCGTGGCCGCTGTCGACCAATGGGATGTCGGTGCGCGATCCGATGCGGCAGGCCTCAGCGCTGCTGGCGAAAGTGTTGCCGTGGCGGATGATGAAGAGTCGGCGCATCAGAGCGGAGGCGTGGGGTCGCCATGTGCGGCGATCAATGCCTCCACGCGGCTGATATCGGCTTCGGTGTCGATGCCCGAACTGTCGAAGGAGGGCGGATCGACGGGCACGGTCATGACCGGGATGCCAAGCTCCAGCAGGCGGAGCTGCTCCAGCCCTTCAAGATTTTCCAATGTTGTGGGCGGGCAGGCCTCGAACCGGCGCAGCGCGTTCAGCGCATAGCCATAGAGGCCGACATGCCGCCAGACCGGCGAGCGCGGCAGGCTGGCGCGCAGCCTGTCTTCATTGCGGATGGCGGGGATAATCGCTTTCGAAAACCAATAGGCATGGCCATCGGGCGAGCGGGCGCAAGTGGTGCCGCTGAAAGGCGATCGAGTCTTGTGATCGCGCAGGGCGTCGAGCGCGGGCCAGTCGAGCGCGATGACCGGGGTGGCGACCTGGGCGCCGGCTTCCAGCGCAGCGATGACGGCGCCGAGCGCGCCCTGGGGCTGGAAGGGCGAATCGCCCTGGAGGTTGATGACGAAGCGGGGTGCTGTGGGCTGTGCCAGGGCTGCGGCAAGCGCGCGGCCTGATCCGGTGGCGATGGCGCTGTCGGTCATCACCGCATCGCAGCCCGCCGCGCGGGCATGATCGGCGATTTCAGCGTCATCGGTGGCGACGGTCAGCGCCACCCCTGCCCTGTCGCCAATCGCCGCGCGCGCCATGGCGATCGTGCGATGCAGCAGCGTACGCCCTGCGATGAGGCGCAGGGGCTTGCGCGGCAGACGGGAAGACCCCGCCCGCGCGGGAATGACGACGAGGTGGTTCAGGCGACCCCGGCGTGCAGCAAGTCGTGCATATGGACGGCACCGACCAGGCGGCCCTTTTCGCAGACAAACAGCAGCATGATATTATGCTCATGCATGACATGCAGCGCTTCGTGGGCGAGATCGTCGGGGGTGATGGCGTGGGGCGTGACCGTCATGAAACGGCCGACCGGTTCGGTCAGATTCTGCTTGGCGGTGACGGCGCGGCGCAGGTCGCCATCGGTAAAGGCACCGATCAGCCGCCCGTCATTATCCGTGATCGCCGTGCCACCGAGGCGCGCGCGCGTCATCTCGATGGTCGCGTCGAGCAACGAGGCATCCTGGCGCACCTGCGGCACGTCGCCGCCCTTCGACATCAGTTCGCGCACCTTGAGCAGTTGCGCGCCGAGACGGCCGTTAGGATGGAATTTGTGGAAATCGTCGGCGGAAAAGCCGCGCATTTCCATCAGCGAAATCGCGAGGGCATCGCCAAACGCCATCTGCACCGTGGTCGAAGTGGTGGGGGCCAGCGCGTTGGGGCAGGCCTCCTGCACTTCGGGCATCAGAATGCAAATGTCGGCGGCCTGCGCGACGGTGCTTTGCGCCTGCGCGGTCATTGCCAGCAAGGGGATGGCGAAGCGTTTGCAATATTGGATGATCGGGCCGAGTTCGGTCGATTCGCCCGAATGGGACAGCATCAGTACGACGTCGTCGGGCGTCACCATGCCAAGGTCGCCATGCCCCGCATCGGCGGGATGCAGGAAGATGGCAGGCGTACCAGTGGAGGTGAGCGTCGCGGTCATCTTGCGCGCGACGATGCCGCTCTTGCCGATGCCCGTGACGATTACGCGCCCACGCACCTGCATCAATACGCCGACAAGGCGCAGGAAGGTGGCGGCAAATTCCCGCTGGCCAAAGCGGGCTTCGAGTTCGTTAAGGCCGGTCGCAGCAATGGAGAGGCTTCTGCACGCCGTCTCCACGATACGGCCACCTGAGCCGAAAGGCACGATCTTGGATGCTGATGTTGACACGCGTTTGCCCTTTTTTCCGCGCTCCGCCGCGAGCTTGTCTCACTGGCGGAGACGGTGGACGAACCGCCGATTTCGGCGTGATGTCCTCCCTTGTTCCGCGACCCCCGGACGGAAATACCGCCCGGCATGGTGCGACTGTTTACGCCGTTTCAGGCACTTATGGCAATCCTTTTTGCAACTGCGAAAAAATCATTACAGGAAAAAGACGGTCCTGTCCGCGCCCCAAAATCCGCTGAAACGATGGCTTTGAGCGACCAGCCGCGCAGCCATTTTCGACCTCGCGCGTGCGGCGTCCGGCAACCTTATGAGACCCCGTGATAATCACGATACCATTGGACGAATCGGGGGACACCCGATTCGATGCCCACCGATGGCGCGAAACCGATGTCGCGGGCGATCGCGCTGATGTCGGCGAAGGTCGCATGGACATCGCCTGGCTGGATCGGCTGAAAGTCAATCTGGGCCTTGATCCCTATCGCGTCCTCCAGCACGGCGATGAGGTGCATCAATTCTTCGGGGCGGTTGTTGCCGATATTGTAGAGCCGGTGCGGCGCGCGGCTGCCGCCTGCCTTGAGCGCACCATCGTCGGCGGGGGGATGATCGAGACAGCCCAAAATGCCGGCCACGATATCGTCGATATAGGTGAAGTCGCGCTGCATCCGGCCATGGTTGAACACCGGGATCGGCTGGCCCGCGAGGATCTTGGACGTGAAGATCCACATCGCCATGTCGGGGCGGCCCCAGGGACCATAGACGGTGAAAAAGCGCAGGCCCGTCATGGGGATACGGAAAAGATGGGCGTAGGTCTCGCTCATCAGTTCGTCGGCGCGCTTGGTCGCGGCATAGAGCGAGACGGGATGGTCGGCGCGATCCTCGACACGAAAAGGCAGCGTGTCATTGCCGCCATAGACCGAGGAGGAAGAGGCATAGACCAGATGCCGCACCCGCCGTTCGCGCGCCAGTTCGAGCATGTTGACATGCCCCGCCAGGTTGGAGCGGACATAGGCGTGGGGGTTGATGAGCGAATAGCGCACGCCGGCCTGCGCGCCCAGATGCACGATCGATTCGATCACCTGATCATGGAGCGTTGTATTGACCGCATCCATGTCGGCGAAATCCAGTTCGTGGAAGGTGAACAGCTTGCCATGGGCGGCGGACAGGCTGTCGAGTCGCGCGCGCTTGAGCGACACCGGGTAATAATCGTTGAGATTGTCGATGCCGACCACGGCATGACCCTGCGCCATCAGGCGATCGGCGACATGCATGCCGATGAAACCCGCAGCCCCCGTGACCAATATCGTCATGCCCATTTCTCCACGCCTGTCGGTCCTGCTGTCCGACGATCCGCCTTTATATGTAAAGCCCCGTCAGGTCGCGTCCTAGCGCGGAGGATTTAGCCTTTCCCTAATCTTTCCGATCTAAAGGCGGAAAGATGGACATGGCATCCCATCCCCTGCCCCCTTATTCCCATCCGGCGGGCGTGCCGCAGCGTGCGCGCTGGGAAGAACTGGCCGTCCATGCGGCGGAGGCCAATGCCTTTTATGCGCCCGACATGCTGGCCGCGGCGATCGATCATCTGGCAGCGGATGGCAGCGTCCGCCTGATCGAAGCGCGCGAGGGGGACAGGCTGATCGGCCTGCTGCCCGTCATGGTGCGATCGCGCCATGGGCGGCTGCCGATCGGCTGCGTCGGCAATTGGGTCCATGATCATTGTTTTTTCGGCGCGCCGATGATCCGGCAGGGGCATGAGGCGGCGGCCTGGCGCAGCTTTCTGGCGCAACTGGACGACGCCCCCTGGGCGCGCGGATTCCTGCATCTCGAAGCGATCGACGCGGCGGGGGCCAATGCCGCCGCCATCGAAGCCGTGTGCGTCGAGCAACGACGCGGGCGGCGGGAAATTCACCGCTATGACCGGGCCATGCTGCGGTCGGACCTGACTGCCGACGCCTATTGGGAGAGCCAAGTCCGCGCGAAGAAGCGCAAGGAATTGCGGCGGCTGCAAAAGCGGCTGGCGGACCTGGGCGTCGTGGAAAGCCGGTTGCTGGTCGACCGGGGCGACGTGGCGCGCTGGTGCGGGGAATTTCTGGCGCTCGAAGCGTCAGGCTGGAAAGGCCGCGAGGGCACGGCGATGGGCTGCAAGCCCGCCGATGCGGCCTTTTTCCGCGCGGCTTGTGCGGCCGGGTTCGATGCCGGGCGGCTGCATATGCTGCGGCTCGACCTCGACGGGCGGGCGATCGCGATGCTGGTCAATTTTCGCCATGGCGCGGGTGCCTTTTCCTTCAAGATCGCGATCGACGAAGAATTTGGCCGTTTTTCGCCCGGCGTCCTGATCGAGATCGCCAACCTGCATGCGGTGCAGGATGATCCGGCGATCGGCTGGATGGACAGTTGCGCCGCGCCTGATCATCCGATGATCGACAGCCTGTGGGCCGAACGGCGCACCATCGTCCAATATCGTATCGCCCTCTACGGCCAGGGCATGACGCAGTTTCAGCGTGCGGCAGCCTTTGCCATCGCCAATGGCGTCGAAAGCGCCGCCAGACTTTTGAAAGGACAGGGATGACCGCTCACAGCCCGATCGCGGCCGCCAGGGTTGCGACCTTCCCCGACACTGCGCGCGCGACCTTCGCTGCCGCTTACCCCGACCAGCCCGCCCGTCTGTGCCACGATCTGGTCGGGCACGAATTGCTGACGCTCGACGCGCTGGCGACGCTGGCGGAGCGGATGCCTGCATCGTCGGTGGAATATAATCTGGGCAAGCTGCCGCTCGGCGTGCGGCCGGAGGATACGCCGTCCAACGGGCTGACGCTGGGTGAGACGATCCGCACGATCGAGACCAATGGCAGTTGGGCGGTGCTGAAGAATGTCGAGCGCGATCCGGCCTATGGCGCGTTGCTGGATGCAGCGCTCGCCGATCTGGAGCCGATCGTGAAGGCCGCGACCGGGCCGATGTTGCATCGCGAGGCCTTCATTTTCCTCACCTCGCCGGGTAGCGTCACCCCGTTCCACATGGACCCGGAGCATAATATCCTGCTCCAGATCATGGGGACCAAGGTGATGACCGTCTTTCCCGCGCGCGACGAAGCGCTGGTCCCGGCGCAGAAGAGCGAGGATTTCCACGGTGGCGGGCATCGCAATCTGGTGTGGCAGGACGGGTTCAAGGCGCGCGGCACCGCTTTTCCGCTGGCGCCGGGCGAGGCGATCCATGTGCCGGTGAAGGCACCCCATTTCGTCGAAAATGGTCTGGCCGTATCGATAAGCCTGTCGGTGACATGGCGGTCGGAACGCAGCGTGGCGGAGGGCGAATTGCACAGTTTCAACGCGCTGCTGCGCAAACGCGGCCTGCCCACCGGCACGATCAGCGCCCGGCCGGAACGGCAGGGGCTGCGCCGCCTCCTCTATCGCGTCATGCGGAAGCTGGGCGTTTAAGCAGGCGGCGCAATAGCGCTTCAGCTTCGAGGCGCGGGCTGAACCGTTCGATCATCCACCATTCCAGGCTTTCCTCGCAGGTGGAGAGGCTCTGCTTGTAGCGATCCTTGCCCGCGAGCAGCGAATAGAGCGACAGGTCACGCGCGGCATAATGCGCGACGGCGGCGGCATGGCAGAGCAGGCCTGGTTTGTCCTTGGCAGTGCGCGGTTCGGCCAAGGCGGACTGATAGTTCATCGCCACGCCGCGATGGATGAAGTTGACGAGCAGGCCGACCACCCCGCCTGAATCAGTGAAGCGCAGCAGTTCAACCGAGCCGCCGGGCAAGCCGCGCGCGGTGATGGTGGCGACGAAAGCGCGGAAGCCCGCATCGTCCCACGCATTGTCGGCATGGCGACCGCTGTTGAGCGCCGCCATCTCGTCCAGCCAGGGGGTTATGTCATTAAGGCTCGCCACCGCGACGTCGGGCAGCGGGCCGCCATGATCCTTCATCGCACGGCGAATCTGGCTGCGGGTGTTGGCGCTGAGCAGCGAGAGATAGTCGCCATTCGCGGCGCGCACGGCGGCGAGATCGACCTGATAAACGGGCGACACGTCGCGGCGCGTCTTGCGGCGGGCGGGCAGGTTCAGCAGCGGCGAGTCCGGCGCGATGCCGCTGAGGCGGAGAGCGCGCCAGTCGCGGCGGCGGGTAAGCGCTTCGATCGCGACGGTTGCGGCTTCCACCTCCCGGCCTGCCTCTGCCAGCAAGCCGTTATATTCGACATAGGGGCGGTCGGCGGCAGGATCGCCCGACTGGTTGAGGCTGAGCGTGGCGACGCTGCCCAGCAGGCGCGGTTGCATGGCGTGGCCGACCAGTGCGAGGGCAACGTCGTTGCCGCCATCATCCGTGATAGCGAGCAATTCGGGGCTTATGGCATAGCTGTCCAGCCACGCGCCGGTCCAGGTCCAGCCGAGGAAGAAGGTCGCGTCGGCCCGTGCTTCGAGCGCCTGCCAACGGGTTGCCAGCGCCGCGCGATCGGGCAGCGAAAAGGATGCGGTAAGAGCCATCGCGCTCCTTGTGGCAGAGCGTCCGGCGCGGTCAAGCGGTGGCTATGCCGTCGTCCGTCGATCAGGATCGACCGTGCCATCGGGGCGTACCCCGGCGCGGGCAAGATCGCGGCCGATATGGCCGGTCAAAAACCGCTGCCACATCACGAAATCGGCGCGCAGCGACCAGAGCGGATAGCGGAAGGTGGCGGGCCGGTTGCGCTCGATCAGGCCATGGACCACCCAGGCGAAGCCATAGCCGACGACCGGCAGCGCCGCCGCCATCCACCAACGGCCAACGATCGGGGCCGCCGCCGCCAGCACCACCACCAGGCTGGTCCCCGCATAATGGAGCGCACGCGTACCGGGGCGCGCATGTTCGCGCAGATAATGGGGCCAGAAATCACGGAAACGGGTCAGACGGGTCACGGCAATCCTCTCAAGCAAGGAGCCTAAAGCCATCCGGGATCGCTGTTAAGGCCTATGCGTCAGGCCGTGGCGCGATCGGGCGCGAACAGGAAATAATCATAGGCGGCGCGGGCCGCTTCCGCCATGATCCGGTCGCGCATCACCCGGCCGCGATGGTCCTGCATGACGAAGACGGTGATAGCGAACATCCGCCCATCGGGCAGGGTGATGACGCCCGTATCGTTGCCGGTGCCGTTGATCGTGCCGGTCTTGTGCGCGATCGTCGTGCCGGGCGGCAACATGCCGGGCAGGCGCGTCTTGCCGGTGCGGCAGCGTTCCATGATGGTGATGAAGGCATGGGTGCTGGCGGGCGAAAGCGCGTTGCCGGTGCGGATCGCGGCGACCAGATCGGTCATGGCGGTCGGCGTCGCGCTGTCGCGCGGATCGCGGGCGAAGGCGATATTGGGCAGGTCGCGACTGTCACGAGTGCGCAGCGCCGGGTCGGCGGCCAATGCCGCTGCAACGTTGCGGTTGAAATTGCCGGGACGCGGCGCAAGGTCCATGGCGCGGTAGAGCAGGTCGGCGGTATTGCTGTCGACGCGCAGCCCCTTGATCCCCAGGCCCGCGACCCAGCCATTGACCGCCGTCGGGCCGCCAGCCCGGGCGACCAGCATATCGGTGGCATGGTTATCGCTCTGGGTCAGCATCAGGTCGAGCAATCGCGCCACCGGCATCGGCGCACCCGGCCCCATGGTGGCGACATCGCGCGGCACGATGTCGGTCAGCGCCAATTGTCCGGCGTCGATCATGGCGAAGATCTTGCCCGCCACTGCGACCTTGTAGGCGCTGGCCATCGGGAAGAGCGTGTTGCCGTTAAGCGAGAGCGTTTCTCCGCTGGCGAGATCGCGCACGGTGATGCCGACCGTGCCGTCGGTGAGGGTCGCAAAGCGCTGGAACTGGGCGATCAGGCGAGTCTCGGCGGTTTGCTGCACGCTCGATTTGACGGGACCGAAGGCGTCGGCGCTGGGCAGCGGGGCCAGGAACAGGCCGAAGGCGGCGGCAAGGGCGATCGGGCGATGGAAGCGCATGGCGTCTGTTTTGCGGATGTGACGGGGCCGCGCAAGGGCATTTACCCTGTCGCGCGCGATTGACAGGGCTTTGCGCGCCGGGCCATCAGGCAGCATGAGCGGAACCATCAAGCTGCACGAAAGCTGGCGCGAAGCGTTAGCCGACCAGTTCGCCGCCCCGCATATGCAGGGGCTGAAAGCCTTTCTGGAGGCGGAGAAGGCGGCGGGCAAACGCATCTTCCCCAAGGGCAGCGACTATTTCCGCACGCTCGACTTGACCCCGCTCGATCAGGTCAAGGTCGTGATATTGGGGCAAGACCCCTATCATGGCGAGGGGCAGGCGCATGGCCTGTGCTTTTCGGTGCAGCCCGGCGTGCGGACGCCGCCCTCGCTGGTCAATATCTACAAGGAGATGGAGAGCGACTTGGGGATTGCGCGGGCCGGGCATGGCTTCCTCGAACATTGGGCGCGGCAAGGCGTGCTGCTGCTCAACAGCGTGCTGACGGTCGAGATGGGGCGGGCCGCATCGCATCAGGGCAAGGGCTGGGAGCTGTTTACCGATGCGATCGTGCGGCTGGTGGCGCAGAAAGAGGAGCCAGTCGTGTTCCTGCTATGGGGCGCCTATGCCCAGCGCAAGGCTGGCTTCGTTGATCAGAGCCGCCATCTGATCCTCAAATCCGCCCACCCTTCCCCGCTGTCGGCGCATAACGGCTTTCTGGGATCGCGGCCTTTTTCGCAGGCCAATGCGTTTCTGGAAGCGCAGGGTCGCGGCGGTATCGACTGGGCGCTGCCGCCGCTATGAAACGCACCCGGCTCAGCATCTGCGCGCGGAAGCGGCGCTATGGGTCGGAGGAGGAAGCGCGGGCGGTGGTCGCCGGAGCGGCGATCATATTGCGGCCCTATCGCTGCGATCGGTGCGGGCTGTTCCACCTGACCAGCCGGACCAAGGGCAAGCGGATCGCGCGACCCGTGGTGTAAGCGTTCTGTCTACTGCCCGAAAAAGGTTGAGGCCCGGTCCTGATTGCGCAGGCCGAGCCTCTTTCCCTCTCCAAACGGATAAGGCGATCAGCCGTCGTAGTCGCCGCCGATATTCTGGTTGCGCGGCGGCGCGGCGGCGGTGAGGCGGAGGGCCTCAGCCGACTGGGCGATCGAGCCGATTTCATCGGGGGTGTCGTCATCGTCAATCTGCACCTTCTGCAGCGACGCGACGAGCGAGTGATGCAGTTCGTCAGGCAGAACGGTCTCTTCCGCGATTTCGCGCAGAGCGACGACGGGGTTCTTGTCGCGGTCGCGATCGACCGTCAGTTCGGCCCCGCCGGAAATTTCCCGCGCGCGCTGAGCGGCGAGAAGGACGAGGTCAAAACGGTTGGTAACTTTGTCGACGCAATCTTCGACGGTGACGCGGGCCAAACAGGGCCTCCTGAATACAGCGAAGGGAAATTTCGAATTCGTCGCCTAGCAGCATGACCCATGGGAGTCAATGAAAAGGGCATAAGGCCTTGGCAAATCATGGCGCAAACGGGCATGAGGCGCAGATGGCGATCAACGATCAAGCCCCGCCGCTGCCCCGTGCGGACAGCGAAGCGGACGATATCACCATCATGCTGGCGGGCAACCGGCTGCGGCTCATCACGCAAGGAACGGCGTTGCGCGCGGCGCTGATCGGCCTGATCGAAGAGGCGCGCCATAGCCTCAAACTCTATTATTATATCTTCGCCGATGATGGCAGCGGCGTGCTGGTGCGGGATGCGCTGGTCGCGGCGCGGGCACGCGGGGTCGCCGTGACGCTGATGGTCGATGGCTTCGGGTCGGGCAAGACGCCTGACAGCTTCTTTGCCCCGCTCATCGACGCGGGCGCGCATTTCGGGCGATTCGGGACGCGGCGGTCGACCCGCTACCTGATCCGCAACCATCAGAAGATGGCGATCGCCGATGACCAGCGGCTGATGATCGGCGGTTTCAATATCGAGGATGGCTATTTCGGCATACCGGAGGACGGTTGCTGGTGCGACCTGGGGCTGATGATCGAGGGCGATCAGGTCGAGGCGATGACCCGATGGTACGGGCAATTGTGGCGCTGGGTCTCGACGCGCAAGCAACGGTTCCGCACCTTGCGACGCATGGTCCGGGGCTGGAATCCGAGCCTGCATCCGCAACAAGACGATCCCTTTCGCTGGCTGGTCGGTGGTCCCACCCGGCGGCTGAGCCCCTGGGCGAAGGTGGTCAAGCATGACATGGAGCAGGCGCGGCGGGTCGATATGGTCGCGGCCTATTTTTCGCCGGGCCGGGGCATGCTCAAGCGCATCGCGCGGGCGGCGCAGCGGGACGGGGCACGCCTCATCCTGCCTGCCAAGTCGGACAATGGTGCGACGATCGCGGCGGCACGGCTCTTATACGGGCCGCTGCTCAAGCGCGGGGTGGAGATTGCCGAATATCAGCCGCATAAATTGCACATGAAGCTGTTCGTCATCGACGATGCGGTGTTCGTGGGGTCGGCCAATTTCGACATGCGCAGCCTGTTCGTCAATCTGGAGGTGATGCTGCGGATCGAGGATGCGGGCTTTGCGGCGGCGGTGCGGCAGATGATCGACCGGCAGGCGGCGCTGAGCCGGACGATCACGCTGGAGAGCCACCGCGCGAGCCGCACGCCGCTGACACTGATCAAGCAATGGATCAGCTATCTGCTGGTGGGGGTGTTGGACTATACCGTCACGCGGCGGCTCAATTTCCGTAACCCGGACGCCGACTGAGCGCTTTTTCAGCGCATGATGAGGTAAAAGCCGACCGCTGCCTTGCCGCCATTTTCGATCACGATGTCATAGCGATCGGTAAAGAGCGGCAGCCAGGCGCAATCGGCCTGCGGC
>Ga0156326_162_pt3 | contig 21548 bp, 20 predicted proteins | sample RifCSPlowO2_12_FD_107974 | JGI IMG/M metagenome (GOLD analysis project Ga0156326, IMG submission 107974) | Sphingomonadales bacterium RIFCSPLOWO2_12_FULL_63_15 | reverse complement strand
TTTCCAGCCCCCGCCCCCCGGCCTAGAAGGGGCGGCAAGACGCAGGCCATAGGGGACCGCATGACCATTTTCGTTTCCACCGACTGGCTCGCCGCGCATCTGGGCGCGCCGGACCTCTGCATCCTCGACGCCAGCCTGTTCCTGCCCGGCACTCCGCGCGATCCGCTCGCCGAATATGCGGCCGCGCATATCCCCGGCGCCGTGTTTATGGACCTGGCGACGCTCAACGACCCTGATGACGCGACGCCAGGCATGCTCCCGCCCGATGCGCTGATGACTCAGCGCAGCCAAGCGCTGGGGATCAATCCCGACAGCCGGATCATCGTCTATGACAATAGTCCGCTGCATAGTGCAGCGCGCGGGTGGTGGATGATGCGCCTCTATGGCCTGGGCGCGTCGGTCGCGATCCTCGACGGCGGCCTGTCCAAATGGGTAGCGGAAGGTCGCCCGACCGAGGCTGGCATCGTCACCCCCACCCCCGGCACCGCCATCGCCCACCGCGCAGCCGGACAGGTACGGACCAAGGCGGAGCTGATCACCAATCTCGCCACCGGCGCGGAGCAAATACTCGACGCGCGCGGCGCTGGCCGCTTCACCGGTGTCGAAGCCGAACCGCGCCCCGGCATGGCATCGGGCCATATCCCCGGATCGCGCAACCTGCCCTCGCCGTCTCTGTTCAATCCCGACAACAGCATGAAGTCAGGCGACGAATTGCGCGCTCTTTACGCCGATGCCGGAGTCGATTTCGACCGTCCGGTCATCACCAGTTGCGGCAGTGGCCTCACCGCCGCGATCCTGCTCGCCGGACTGGAGTCGCTCGGCAAGAACGATGTGACCCTCTATGACGGCAGCTGGTCCGAATGGGGTTTCGATCCCGCCACGCCGAAGGCGACCGGCCCGGCGGCATGAGTGAAGACCGCAAGCCGCTGACGAAACTGGTGCAGGCCGGGCGCAAGCCCGAATGGACCGGCATGCCCGGCCAGCCCGGCGGCATCGTCAGCCCGCCGGTCTGGCGCGCCTCGACCATCCTCTATGACGATGTCGCCCATCTGCGAAAGGCCGCGGGCAGCAGTACGCATGAACGTCTCTTCTACGGGCGCAAGGGCACGCCGACCGCCTGGTCGCTCGCCGACGCGCTGACCGAAATGGAACCGGGCGCGGAAGGGACGATGCTCTTCCCATCGGGTGTCGCGGCGATCGCCTGCGCGCTGATGGCGGTGCTGAAGCCCGGCGACCGGCTGCTCATGCCCGACAGCACCTATGATCCGACCCGCAGCTTCTGTGATCAGATGCTAAATAGTTACGGTATCGAAACAATCTATTATGATCCGTGCGATGCTGTCCGGGTCGCTGTCCGTCTTGCCGATGAAAAGGTGCGCGCCATCTTCTTGGAAAGCCCCGGCAGCCTGACGTTCGAAGTGCAGGATATTCCCGCCATCACCGCCATCGCGCGGGAACGGGGCATCGTCACCCTGCTCGACAATACCTGGGCGACGCCGCTCTTTTTCCCGGCGCTGTCTCATGGCGTGGACATCACGATCCTGGCCTGCACCAAATATATCGTCGGCCATAGCGATGTGATGATGGGCAGCGTCACGGCAAACGCCCATTGGTTCGGCAAGGTCCGCCAGACCGCCTATCTGTTCGGCCAGATGACCAGCCCCGACGATGCCTGGCTTGCTTCGCGCGGCCTCCGCACGCTGGGCGTCCGCCTGCGCCAGCATCAGGACGGCGCGCTCGCGGTCGCCCATTGGCTCAAGGACCAGCCCGGCGTCGCGCGCGTGCTCCACCCCGCTCTGCCCGACTGCCCCGGCCATGCGCTATGGCAGCGCGACTTTTCCGGCTCGACCGGCCTGTTCAGTTTCATCCTCGACGGTGGCGATGAAGCCACCCGCGCCGCCCTGATCGACGGCCTCGCTCATTTCGGCATTGGCTATAGCTGGGGCGGCTTTGAAAGCCTCGCTCTGCCGGTCGATCCCGCCCGCCACCGCACCGCAACTCGCTGGGAAGCAGAAGGGCCGATGGTGCGCCTGCACATCGGCCTGGAAGACCCCGACGATCTGATCGCCGATCTCGACGCAGGCCTCGCCCGCTTCCGGGCAGCGCGATGACGCTCAGCATCGCCTGGCTGCTCAACCGCGTGCCCGATAGCGGTGGGTTGATCCATCCGCTGATCGCGCTGGGCGTCGCGCTCCTGCTGCACCTCGCCGCTGCAGGCCTCTCGCGCCGGGTCGAGCCGCGGTTGCGCGGCCCCATGGAAGCCTTGGGCGAATCCTTCGCCACCCGGCTGCGGGCGATCTTGCGCTACGCTTTCTCAGCGCTGTTGATCGGAGTCGCCACCGCCTTCTGGCCCGCCGATTCGGTCGGCCATCTGGTGCTCGGCATCGGCCTTGGCCTCTCGGTCGCTTTGCTGGCTGGCTATGCGCTACGCACCCTCTCCATCCCGCGCTGGGCCACGCTGCCGCTGGCGCTCTTGCTGTTCCTGACGATCGTCTCCGGCACCAATGGCGGTCTCGCGCCCGTCGGCGCAACGCTCGACACGGTCGGAATCAGCCTGGGCAAACGCCGGGTCACGCTGCTCAGCCTGCTGTCGATCGCCGCCACTTGCGTCGCGCTGTTCGCGCTCGTTCGTCTCGCCAACAAGCTGATCGGCCGATCGATTAGCCAGGCGGATGGCTTCGACCCCACCCAGAAGCTGCTGGCGCAGAAACTCGCCGCCATCGCCATCATCATCGCCGCCTTCTTCATCGGCGTCGACATGCTCGGCATCGACCTCACGGCCTTTGCCGTCTTTTCCGGCGCGCTGGGCCTCGCGGTCGGCTTTGGCCTGCAAAAGACGTTCGGTAATCTGATCGCGGGCATCATCCTGCTGATGGACCGGTCGATCAAGCCGGGCGACGTCATCGTCGTTGGGGAGAGTTTCGGCTGGGTGAACAAGATCGGCGTGCGCGCCGTCAGCGTCATCACCCGCGACGGCAAGGAGCATCTGATCCCGAACGAAAATCTGATGACGCAGGAGGTGGAGAACTGGTCCTATTCCGACCGCAATGTCCGCGTCCGCATTCCCGTCGGCATCGGCTATGACAGCGACCTCAAACTGGCCCAGGCGCTGATGCTGCAAGCCGCCGCCGAAAGTCCGCGCGTGCTGCGCAATCCCAAGCCCAATGTCTGGCTGACCGGCTTTGGCGAAAGCCGCGTCGAACATGATATATTGGTGTGGATCAGCGACCCGGAGGGCGGCGTCGGCAATGTGAAGTCCGATGTGCTGGGCCGCGTCTGGCAGCTCTTCCGCGACAATGGCATCACCATTCCCTATCCGCAGCGGGTCATCCATGGCGCGGCCGAACTACCCCAAAAGCCGTAACTTTACGGGGTCGCTTCCATCGGCCTGCGCGCCTATATCAAGCCAATGAACCTTGTCCTGCTCCTGCTGATCTTCCTCGCTACGGTCATCGCGATGGAGGGTTTCGCCTATGTCATGCACCGCTGGATCATGCACGGTCCCGGCTGGTTCCTGCATGCCAGCCACCATCGCCCCCGCCTTGGCCGGTGGGAAGCCAATGACCTCTATTTCGTGATCTTCGCCCTGCCCTCCATCCTGCTGCTGCTGGGCGGCGTGCAATGGGATTGGGGCGGCTGGGCGACGGCCGTGGGTGCTGGGATCGCCGCCTATGGTGCCATCTATCTCGGCTTCCACGACATCATCGTGCATCAGCGCATCAAAAACCGCTATGTCGCCCGCTCTCCCTATATGAAGCGGATCGTCCAGGCCCATCGCCTGCATCATGTGGTCGAAACGAAGGAGGGCAATGTCAGCTTCGGCTTTCTCGTCGCCCCGCGCCCGGAGGATCTAAAGCGCGAACTTGCCCGCCGCAACCGGGCGGGCATGCGCGCACCTTCCGCTGCCGATCCGGTCACCCCGGCAGGTCAAGCCCCGCCACGTTGAACGCAAAGGGCGCGGTCTTGTCCTGCGGGCCGACCACCAAATCGACCTTCACCGTCTTGGCCTTGGCGATGACGTCATAGGCATTTTGCGACGGCATGATTTCGATCCCGTCCTTGGCATCGGTCAGCCGACCTTGCCAGCTATGCGTCTTGCCGTCATCGCCCTTAGCGCTGACCGTGCAGGCCGAAAGGTCGCACTGAAAGGGCGCGCCGACCAGCTTCACCGTCACGGCCTTTTCGCCATTGCTCATCGGCTGTACCAGCAGGACCGCGAATGTGTCGGGCGCCGTCATCGTCGCGATCGTATTGGCGCTGCCGATATAGGCGACCTTCGCGGCGTCGCCGGTCCCGCCTTCATATTTCCACGCCTGCCCGATCTGCTCGCGCTGGCTCGGTTCTTCGGGTTCCGGCGAACAGGCGGCCAGCAATGCCATGGCCGTCATCATCAAGGGGATGCGCATAGGCTCTTGTCCTTCCATCTGGTTACGGAAGGACAATGGTCGACGCCCCATGCGGGTTGCAGCGTTCAGCCGGTGTAGCGACCAGCCGTTTGCCGGATAAGGGCAATCATGTTGGGAATACCCTGCGTCCGGTTGGAACTCAGCTGATTGCGCAGATCAAAGGGGGCCAGCGCGTCTTCGATATCCGCCGCGGCGATCGCGGCTGGCGGCTGGTCCTGCACCGTCAGCAGCACGAGCGCGATGATCCCCTTGGTGATCGCCGCATTGCTGTCCGCCAGGAAATGCAGTCGCCCATCGTCCAGCACGGTCGGATAGACCCACACGGCGGCCGAACAGCCGCGCACCAGCGTCGCATCGGTCTTGAGCGCGTCTGGCATCGGCTCAAGCGCGCGGCCAAGGTCGATCAGCAAGCGATAACGGTCATCCGCATCGAGAAACTGATATTCTTCTTGGATGTCGGCAAGGTTGGTCATGCCCGCCCCTATAGGGGGAAAAGGACGGCAGGTAAGCCCCCCACTTGGTCAGGCCGCTACCCAATCCTTGCGCAGCGCCCGGCCGCCCAACGCCATGAACAGCCCGGCGAGCAGATAGAAGCCAAGCGCCGCGACGATGGCGTAGCGCAGCGCCTCGATCCCATAAGCCGGGGTCAGCGCGTCGGACAAAGCGCCGACGAACCAGCTGCCAAGCCCCAGCCCCACCAGATTGTTGATCAGCAGGAAACTCGCCGCCGCGCTGGCGCGCATATGGGCGGGGACCAAATGCTGCACGGCGGTCAGCACCGGGCCGAGCCAGACATAGACCAGCGCCTGCGGCACGAGGAACAGGGCAAAGGCAAAGCCGACGCTGTCGGATAGAACCCCGATGACGAAAAGCGGCATCCCCACCACATAGCTGATCGCGGGCACCCAGGCATAATAGGCCTTGTCCTTGCCACCCATCGCGTCGCCCAGCCAGCCACCCAGCAACACGCCCGCCACCCCGCCGATCAGCAGCAGCCCACCCAGAAACTGCCCGGCCCCCATCAGGTCGAGGCCAAAGCTGCGCATCAGCAGGCTGGGCAGCCAGAAGGCGACGCCATAGCCGCACATCGAACTGCACGCCGCGCCCACCGCCAGGAACCAGAAGCTGCGCTTGGCCGCGAGGATGCCGAATACGGCGGACACGGGCGCGGCGTCGCTCGCCTGCACCGGCCGCACGGGTTCGCGCACCACCAGGCGGAACACGGGCGCGATCAGCAGGCCGAGCAGGCCAACAACGATGAAGGCGGTACGCCACTCCACGGTCTGGGCGATATAGCCGCCGAGCAGCACGCCGCCCGCAGACCCCAGCGGGATGCCGAGCGAGTAGATGGACAGCGCCCGCGCCCGCTGATGCGCGGGAAAATAGTCGGAGATGACCGCATAAGACGGCGCGACCCCGCCCGCTTCGCCCACGCCCACGCCGATGCGGCACAGGAATAGCTGCATGAAATTGCCCGCCAGCCCGCATAGCGCGGTAAAGCCGCTCCATACCGCAAGGCTGACGGTAATGACCCAGGTGCGGCTGGTGCGATCGGCCAGCAACGCCAGCGGGATCGCCAGCGTCGAATAGAGCAGCGCAAAGGCGATACCGCCCAGCGCCCCCAACTGCGTATCGCTCAGCCCCAGCTCCGCCTTGATCGGCCCGGCAAGGATGCCCAGGATCTGCCGGTCGAGGAAGTTGAACGTATAGACCAGCAACAGCATCGCCAGCACGACGCCGCGATAGCCGGGGGAAGCAGCGGGGGCGGATCGGTCGGTCATAGGGCTTTACCCATCTCCGTTCAGTTCGAGCTTGTCGAGAACCGTTGCGCAAGGGTTCTCGACAGGCGCGAACCGAACGGAGATCGGGTGGAGATCAGAACTTCACCGTCCCCGTCAAGAACACCTGCCGGGGATTGCCGTAGAAGGCGGTCAGCGTGCCTTCGCGGCCCAGGGTCGCCGTGGGAAAACCGGCGGCATTGTTTGCCCCAACGAAGGTATAGCCCGACGTCTTATATTCCTTGTCCATCAGATTCTTGCCATGCAGGCCCAGCGTCCAGCGATCGTCAGGCGCGGTATAGACGATGCTGGCGTCCCACAGCGCGTAGCCCTTCTGGTCGATATAGGGGTTGGGGATTTCAAACTGATAGGTCTTGCTGCGCCACGACACGCTGCTCGCCAGATAGAGGCTGCCCGCGCCGATCAGGGTGGTGTAACTCATCGTACCGCTGGCGGTCCATTTGGGCGTATTCTGCACCTCCCGGAATGCAGCGACATTAGTCGGCACATTTTGCGTGGGATTAAGGGGGTTCGGGACATTGGCGATATATTCGCGATATTCCGCGTCGATATAGCCGATCGCGGTTGACAGATTGAGTCGATCACCTGGCGTCATCAGGTCACGCCCAAGCCGTGCGGTGCTTTCAAACTCCAGCCCCTTGAACCGGGCCTTACCCGCATTGGACACGACGCCGCAGAAGGAAGGAATGCCGCCAACCGAGCAGGCGACGGACCCCGGAATCTGCACATCCTTATAATCGGCATAGAAGCCCGCGACCGCGACATAGAGCGCGCCGTCCAGGAAATTGCCCTTATAGCCGACTTCATAGCTATCGACCTGTTCGGGCGCGAAGCTCAGGAAAGACGCGATTTCATCGTCCTGCCGGATGCCGTCGCCATTAAGGTCAGGCGCATTGGTGCCGACGCCGCGCGGATCGAAGCCGCCGCCCTTGAAGCCCTGCGAGAAGCTGGCGTAAATATTATGATCGGGCGTCGGCTTGTAGCTGATGGAAACGCGCGGGGTGAATTTCTTATATTCGCGCTCGCCGTTGAAATTGGTGCTGGGCGCACCGAACGCCACGCCCGCGCCGCCGAACAAGGGCGACCCGCCACCCAGATAATTCTGCCGCAATATGTCGGCCCGGCGCTTGTCCCAGGTGTAGCGGCCACCGGCCGACAGGCTGAGCTGTTCCGTAATGTCGAAGGTAAAGTCACCGAACACGGCATAGGTTTCGGTGTCCACATCGGCCTGCGTATAGGCGGTCAGCCCCGCAACCGTCGTGAACAAGCGGACGTCGAACGCGGTGTCGGCCTTGGCATCAAGATAATAGAAGCCGACCATGCCGTGCAGCGGCCCCTGATCGTAGAGCAGCTGGAATTCCTGGCTCAACTGCTCGTTGAAGTAGAAAGCGGGCACATCGACATCGACCGCGGGCAGCGCATCGAAATCGATCGGCGAGGCGCTGTCATCCTTGCGCCACGCACTGATCGACCGCAGCGTGACCGCGTCGCTCAGCTCCGCCGTGATGTTCATGGATAGACCATAGGACTTCACATATTGTTTGGGATCAGTGAGGCCGCCGCGCGTGTCGAACACATGGTCCAGCACCGGCGCGCCAGACACTTGGCCGGGAATCAGCCGATGGCCGCCGCGCGCGCTGCTGTTATCCTTGGTATAATCGCCAGTGATCCGCATCAGCACGGGCTGGCCATAACCCCCCATTTCAAAGGTGGCGCGGCCCGCCCAGATATCCTTGTTGTAATTTTCATCGCCGGTGGTGAGGTTGTCGCCAAAGCCACCACGCGACAGCCGGGCAAAGGCCCCGCCGACGCGGATAAGGTCGCTCAACGGTGCCGACACGCTGATGATCCCATCGGCCTGGTCATAGCTGCCATAGGTGCCCTTGAGCTTGAGCGAAAATTCCTGCGGCAGCATCTTGGTCACATATTTGACCGCGCCGCCGATGGTGTTGCGGCCATAAAGCGTACCCTGCGGCCCGCGCAGCACTTCGATCCGCTCGACATCATAAATGTCGAGGATCGCACCCTGCGGCCGGTTGAGATAGACATCGTCGAGATAGATGCCCACGCCCTGTTCGAAGCCCGAAACCGGGTCTTGTTGGCCCACGCCGCGGATGAAGGCCGTGAGCGTCGAATTGGTGCCGCGCGAGACTTCCAGCGTGGTGTTAGGGGTCATGTTGGCAAGGTCGGTAATGTCGATCGCCCCGCCCCGTTCCAGCGCTTCGCCCGAAAAGGCGCTGACCGCGATCGGCACGCTGACCAGCGTTTCCTCGCGGCGCCGGGCGGTGACGACGATCGCACCCTCCTCCTCGACGGCCGGGACGGCGGCGTCCTGCGCAAGGGCAGGCAAGGCCAGCGCACCGCTCCAGGCGGCGGAGGCAAGGGCGATGGCGCGGATGCTGAAATGGGCCTTCATGGTCGGTCCTCTCCTGAAAATGCGGTGCCCGGTCTGCCGGATCACTTTGCGTTGCCCGATTCGATAATGAAAGTTGAACCATCTTTCAACTTCAAATAGAGAGGCGGAGACAAGGCCGGTTCAGTGCGGCAAAAAGAACACAGATTTTGCAAGGAGTGGACATGGCCGAGGATGCCGCCGCCAAGGACGACAAGACGCCGCGCACCGCCAGGGGCGAGCGAACTCGCCGCGCATTGCTGGCGGCGGCGGCGGCCGAATTTGGCGAAAAGGGCTTTCACGACGGCTCGATCAGCGGCATCACCCGCCGCGCGGGCTGTGCGCTGGGCAGTTTCTACACCTATTTCGATAGCAAGGATGATATCTTCCGCGCGCTCGTCGCCGACATGTCGGGCCAGGTGCGCGATTATGTATCCCCGCGCATCGCCGAAGCCCGCGACGGGATCGATGCCGAGCGTATTGGTCTACTCAGTTTCCTGGAGTTCGCGCGCGAACATAAGGAAATCTATCGCATCATTGACGAAGCGGAGTTCGTCGATCAGGCCGCTTACCGCGCCCATTATGAAAATACCGCATCCCGCATGACCGCTCGCCTGACCAAGGCGGCGGCCCGCGGCGATGTCCGCGCCGATGTCGAAGAAGTCCATGCCTGGGCGATCATGGGCATGAACGTGTTTCTGGGCCTGCGTTTTGGCGTATGGGACGACAGCCGCCCGGCCGAGGAGGTCGCTGCCATCGCCAATGCATTGGTGGAACGGGGCATCGGCACGAAAATCTGACCAGGCCGGATCAACGCCCCGATTCCGAGAGGGAGAGCGGCCCGCCATTATGCATCCCCATGCTGGACCGCAGCATGTCCGCCCAGTCCGACCCGGCGCACAGACCGATCATGCCGGGTGCATCCCACTTCGCCAGGATAGGGGCGATTTGCGATCGTGCCATGGGGCGCCCGAACAGGAAGCCCTGACCGACATCGCACCCCTTGACCATCAGATGCGCCGCTTGTGCAGCCGTCTCTATGCCTTCGGCGACCGTCGTTATGCCCAGATTTTTCGCAAGGTCGATGACCGCCCCGACAATAGCGGCATCACCCGTTTCCGCGGCATTGAGGCGCGACACGAAAGACCGGTCGATCTTTATCGTGTGAACCGGAAATTGTTGCAGGTGCGTCAGCGACGCATAGCCTGTTCCGAAATCATCCAGGGCAATCGTCACGCCCGCCGCGGCCAACGTCTCCAGGCAATTATGGACCCGATCGGACAATTGCCCCACGAACACGGTTTCCGTGACCTCCAGTTCCAGCAGGCTGGCGGGCAGCCCCAACTTGTGCATCCGCCCCAGGATGCGATCGACGAAATCACCCCGGCGGAAGTCGCCCGGTGCGCCGTTGAACGCGATCCGGCCAAAGGCAAGGCCCTGGTCGCGCCAGGCGACCATATCCGCCATGATGCAATCGAGCATCCGATCGGTCAGCCGGACGGCCAGATCCGCGTCTTCGAACGCCGCGCGGATTGCGCCAGGCGGCTGCAGCCCCTGCTGCTGGTCATGAATGCGCAGCAAGGCTTCGAAACCCTCCAACGCCCCGGTGCGCAGGTTCACCTTCGGCTGATAAAAGGGGATGATATGGTTGTTGGTCAGGGCCGCCCGCGCCTTGGTCAACATGGCCTTTTCCATGTCCACCGCTTCGCGCATGGCGGGCGTGAAGCCCCGTATCTGACCTGGTCCCTCGCTCTTGGCGGCATAGAGGGCCAGGTCCGCGCATTTATGCAGTTCTTCGGCGTCCAACCCATCCCGAAACGCCAGCGCGCCACCCGCGCTCAGGCTGACATCGATATGGCGTCCATCATGCAGCAGGGAACCCGTCAGGCTGCCCATGATGGTGTCGACGGTTTCCTGTTTAGCCTGTTCTGGTGTCAATCCTGGCAGGATGATCGCGAACTCGTCCCCGCCCAAACGCGCCAATGTGGCGCCGACCGGCAAACGTTTGTTCAGTTTGGCCGCCACGTCATGCAGCACCGCATCGCCCGCATGATGGCCCAGCGTGTCGTTGATGGTCTTGAACCGGTCGACATCCAGCACGATCAGGCCGACGCACTGCCCCTGTCGGCGCGCCTCGTCCAGCGCCTCGTCCAAGCGCTCGGCAAACATCGCGCGATTGGGCAGCCCTGTCAGGGCATCATGCGACGCCGACCATTTGAGCTTGGCCTCATATTGCAACTGCGCGGTGACATCATGCAGCGAGCCCAGCAGACGGACCGGCTTGCCATCCTTGTTGCGCACGACATAGCCCCGCGCGACGAGGTTGAGATAGCGCCCATCGGCTGCGCGAAATCGGAATTGTTCGACCCATTGGTTGAAATGCGCGTCCTCCAGGCTTGCCAGATTATCGACCACGCGCTTTTGATCGTCCGCATGGATATGGTCGACCCACCATGACCGGGACGTGCCCGTGCGGGTTTCGGCATAGCCCAGAACATCGAAAGCGGCCTCGCTCCAATCGATCCGATCCTGTTCAAGTGAGCAGTCCCAGATGATGTCGTTGGTCGCCCGCGACGCGAGGCGATACCGCTCCTCGCTCTCTCTCAGCGCATTTTCCGCTTTGACCTGATCATCGATATCCTCCAGCGTACCATACCATTTCAGGATGGTGCCATCTTCAGCCCGACGCGGCTGCGCGCGGGCGCGATGCCAGTGATACACGCCACCACGATCGCGCAAACGATAGCGCACATCCACGGCCGAGGCATCGGGTGCGCTCGTCGTTCGGTGCCACAGATCGAGAATTGCGGGGAGATCGGCGGGATGGACAGCGGCCGTCCACCCGCTTCCCAAGGCATCCGCCGTCGGCATGCCGGTCACCGCCTCCCATTTGGGACTGAGTTCGAGGATGGCGCCAGCAGCGTCGCTGATCCACGGCATTTGCGGATTGAGGTCGACCGAATAGCGATAATGGTCTTCACTCTGCCGAAGCGCGGCGACCACAGCGCTCATCTCGGACCGCGAGATCAAAAGCTTGCTAAACGCCGACTGGCTGGTCGCGAGGGTGCGCACGATAACGGCGGCGATGATGAGGAAAGTGACACCGATCCCAATCAGGTAGACGTCGGACGATGTCAGCAGGCACAAGGTGACCGGCGCCGCACCGAACAGCAGGACAAATCGGCCGGCAACGGGTAAGGATTGCAAGCAATAACAACAGCTGATCGAGCCAACGAACACATAGAGCGCAACCGATGTGATGCGGTCGGTCGCCACTTCATTGAGCAGGAACAACCCCCAGGCCCCGAACGCGGCGCTCAGGACCGCCGACATGACGATGGTACCCGCCAGATGCCGCCGCATCTTGCTTGGGGAGGGCACGCTCCTCTTGCGCGCCATCCACAGGAAACCCCGGACGACGATAATGACGGACAGGGTGGCCGGAACGCTGAGGCTCAGCCAGACCGGCACATCGCCATAGGTCACCATCGCCAGACAAAAGACGTTGATGAACATCAAGGCGTACATCAGGGGAATCTGCCCCGTCAGCGCCTTATACTGCTCGTGCAACGCCACCTGCGATTTTTCGGCAATCCGTCTGAACCGAGCAAATACCATATATGCGCACCAAGCTCTCCCTCGCTATATATAGGAGCAACCTGTTAACAAACGCATAGAGCCAGCAATATCGAACGTTCATGCAGGAAGCATGGTCGATGCGCGTGAGCGTCCCGCTATCTGATCATATTTATTGGGGGGAGAGTAAAAATGGTGCCCGGAGACGGATTCGAACCGCCGACACAGCGATTTTCAATCGCTTGCTCTACCAACTGAGCTATCCAGGCACAGCCAACTGCGGAGTGTTCCGCCCGATGGAGGCGTGCCTATAGGCGTCAATCCTGTTCGCTGTCTAGCCCATAATCGCCGATTTTTTGCGTGTCATCCTCGGCGGGTGGCCCGGCGACGCGATAACCTTCGCCAAGCCATTGCAGCAGGTCGCGGTCGCGACAGGCCGCGCTGCAAAAGGGGCGCGTGTCCGCGCTGGCGGGCTTTTTGCAGACCGGGCAGGCGGCGGCTTTAGGCGACATGGCCACCCGCGATCGCGAGGGTGGCATCGACCTGCATGCTGATCGCACCGCCGCGACGCTTGGCAAGCTGTTCGATCCAGTTGGGCCGCTTGTGCAGATAGTCGATGATGGCAGGCGCGGCGACCAGCGTCGCGGGACCACCCTGGCCATGCCGTTCGGCGCGCCGCAACAAGGCGAGCGCAGCGGTCGCCACCGAATCTTCGCGCAATAACTCCATCAGGTTCGCGCGCTCGCGGCGGCGGATGATCTGGACGAAGCCGAAGCCGTTGACCGCCGTGCGCTCGAAGGGGAGCGGCAAATATTTGTCGATCTGGGCGGCGGCGATGATCCGCTCGTCCTTGTTGTTCATCGTCGGCAGGTCGATGCCGATCGATCCGCTCAGGCCCATGCGCCGCACCGTTTGCGCCGCGAGCTTCGCGCCCTTGGGGCCCAGCTGCGCGGGTGGGAGCGACCCGTCAATGTCGATCAGCAACATGGCAGGCGTTAGATAGAGGCGCAGCGCCGCGGCTTCGGTGCCGACTTCGCCGCTGATCGCTTCTTCCATCAGCTCGCTCCAGCCATGCGCTTCCAGCCGATCTTCCTCATGCGCGGGGCATGGGACGACGGGGACGCCGGTAGCACGGATACGCTGGAGCAGGCTGGGACCGGCCTGCGCCTTCATCCCCGGCTGAGTGCTGCGGCCCTTGGCGCGCTTGGGGCGGCCTTCTTCGGGGATTGCTTCGCGCAGGATTTCGACCAGCAGGTTCGCGCCTTCCGCCAGCCGGGGCGGGATCGGCTCGATCAGTACTTCCTCGCCGCTGATCAGGCGGACGATGCCGCGCTTCTTGGGGATGACCGTGGTGATGAGTTTGCCCTGCATCACCGCGCCCGCGCGTGCGGCATCGCCTTCGCGCTCGATCAGCGCCTCGACCAGCTTGCCCTTTTCGATCAGCGCGGCACGGGCCTCGCCAATGCCTTCTTCATAAAGCCACTCGGCCATGTCGGGTTCCTAATCGAGGGGATGGCCCGCTGCCTTGAGCAGCGTGCGGGTTTCGTAGAGCGGCAGGCCCATGATCGCGCTATGGCTGCCCTGGATCGCGCGGATCAGCCCGGCGGCCTTGCCCTGGATCGCATAGCCGCCCGCCTTGCCGCGCCATTCGCCGCTGGCGATATAGCGGTCGATCTCCGCCGCCTCCAGCCGCTTGAACGTCACGATATTGGTCGACAGCCGATGCCGCGCCACGCCCGCGCCGTCGATCAGCGTGATGGCGCTCAGCACGCGATGGCGACGGCCCGACAGCAGTGTCAGGCAAGCGCGCGCTTCCGCCTCGCTTTCCGCCTTGGGCAAGATGCGCCGTCCAGCAGCCACCACCGTATCGCCCGACAGAACCAGTGCGCCGTCATGGCGCGCCGCCACCACCACTGCCTTTTCAGCAGCAATGCGCGCGGCATAGAGCGCGGGCAGTTCGGCCTTGCCGGGCGTTTCGTCCAGATCAGCGGGATCGACCGCATCCGGGACAACGCCGATTTGCCCCAGCAGCGCGAGCCGCCGGGGGGATGCCGAAGCCAATATGAGTCGCATCAGATACGACTTATTTGAAACGGTACGTGATCCGACCCTTGGTCAGGTCGTAAGGGGTCAGCTCGACAAGAACTTCGTCACCCACCAGCACGCGGATGCGATTCTTGCGCATCTTGCCGGCGGTGTGGCCGAGAATTTCGTGGTCATTTTCAAGCCGGACACGGAACATGGCGTTGGGGAGAAGCTCCACAACCTGTCCGCGCATTTCAAGCAGTTCTTCTTTCGCCATAATATCCCAAATTCGCAAAATCGCGCCGCCATAGCGCCAAACTGCGCAAAATGGAAGTCACGCTTTCACGCCGAACCGATCCCCTGCCGCGATGATCGCTGCGAAAATGTGATCGAGCTGTATTTCATCCAGGCAATAGGGCGGCATGAGATAGATGCTGTTGCCCAAGGGCCGCAGCAATATGCCCCACTCCAGGAAGAAGGCCCGGAGCCGGGGCGCAAGGTCCGACAGATAGCCCGCATCCGGCGCGATCAGATCGATCGCCGCGATTGTCCCCAGTTGCCGCGGATTGGCGAAGGCGGAATGCTGCGCCAAGTCTGCGAGACGCGTCGCGATGCCATCGCTCAGCCTCGCGATCCGGCCCAGCACATCCTCTTCACGCCAGATGGCGAGATTGGCGGCCGCCGCCGCGCAGGCGATGGCGTTCGCGGTATAGCTGGACGAATGGTAGAAAAGCCGCGCCCGGTCGGTGGAGCGATGCGCTTCGAAGATCGGCGCGGTCGCCAGCGTCGCCGCCAGCGGGATCGCGCCACCGGTAATGCCCTTCGCCACTGCCATGATGTCGGGCACGACCCCTGCCTGTTCGCAGGCAAACAGCGTGCCGGTGCGGCCCCAGCCAGTCATCACTTCGTCCACAATGAACAGCACATCATGGCGGCGGCAGATCGCGGCCATCTCGCGAAGGATCGCAGGCGGGTAAACCAGCATCCCGCCCGCGCCCAAAATCAGCGGCTCGACGATAAAGGCGGCGGGCTTTTCGCGGCAAGCGGCATCAAGCGCATCAAGGCAGGCCTGCTCCTGGCCCGGCGCAGGAAAAGGAATCGTCCCGACATCGAACAGCAACGGCGTCCAGGCGGCATTATAGACGCCCCGCTCGCCGATCGACATCGTGCCGATCGTATCGCCATGATAGCTATGGTCCAGCACTAATATACGACTGCGCGCCTCGCCCAGCCCGTCCAGCGCGCGGTTATGCCAATAACCAAGCGCCATTTTCAGCGCGACCTCGACCGCGGTGGAGCCGCTGTCGGAATAGAAGACATGCGCGAGACTGGGCTGATCGGGCGCGTGCGGGGCGAGGTCGATCAGGCCACGCGCTACTTCCTCGGCGGGCGCATGGGTGTAGCCCGCGAAGATAAGCTGATCGAGTTGCCCCGCCTGCGCCGCAATGGCGGCGGCGATACGCGGGTGGCAATGGCCATGGGTCGTGACCCACCAGCTCGAAATCGCGTCGATCAACGTGCTGCCATCGGCCAGATGCAACAGCGCACCCTCGGCGCGCACGACCTGGGGGATCGGCTCGTTCAGGCCATGCTGGGTGAAGGGGTGCCAGACAGGAGAAGTCATGGCCCGTCTTTAGGCGAGAGCCGCCTGCAAGGCTATGGCTTCTCCGCGTCCGGCGCATCCACCGGCACGGCGAGCGGGATGACAACCGGCGGCGGCGTGACGCGCACCTCGACCCGGCGATTCTTGGCCCGGCCTTCGGGATCGTCGCTACCATCCTCCTTGGCATTGGGCGCAATCGGTCGGGTTTCCCCCAGCGCGACCAGCGTGATGCGCTCGGCCGCCACGCCCTTTTCGACCAGATAATCGCGCACCCGCTCGGCGCGGCGGCGCGAGGTAACACGGTTGTCGCCATCGGTGCCCAGCGAATCGCTATGCCCGCGCAACGCCACCGCTCCACCCGCCTGCATCGCCGGGGTCGTCATCAGCGCGTCCAGAGCCGCCTTCGCCGCATCGTCCAACTGGAGCGACAGGGCACCGAAGCCGATCAGCAATTCTTCCGGCTCGATCTTGGGTTCTTCCACCGTGGGCACGACTTCGGGGCGCAGGATGGAGCGTTGCGGCTCGACCATATTGTCCGCGCCATTGTTCGCCACATTATTGTCGGCGATCGCATTATTGGCAGCCTCCTGCCCAGCAGGCGGCTGACACGCAGCCAGGCTCGCGCACAGGAGCAGCGCGGTTGGGGCCAATTTGCTCATTCTTCCTTTCCTTTCGATCGGATCGGGGCGGGCGGCACATAGGACAGGATGGTGTCGCCGGGCTGGGGCGTGGGGCGCGACGCATGGGAGAAGAAACGCAGCGCCCCGGTCCGGCGCACAAGCAAGAGCATGTCGCCCTCCGGCGGCAAGGCGGCGCGGGCCGCTTCATAATCGAACTGTTCGCTGATCTTCGTCTTGCGGAAGGTCCAGCCTTGCTCCTCGCGTTCCACAATATCCTCCACGCCATGGCCTGACGTGAAGAGCGTCCGGCCGCGCAGCGACTCTGGCAAGGTGCGCGGGTCGTCATCATCGCTGGCATCGCCCAGCTGATAGACATTGTCACGGCCGATCTCCGGCGCGAATTCATTGCAGACCAACGCGTTATAGGCTTCGTTGCCGGTCGCAGCAGCCAGCACCTGAAACTGGGCCAGATCCAGCCGCTCTTCGGTGGCTTCGGACAAGATCTCGCCGTGATAGGTGGGGATGCCCTTGTGCCGGGCCGGGGCAAGCCGTTGCCAGCTATTGTCAGCGATCGTCACGGGTATGTCGATCTGCCGCAGCTGATCGGCCAACCCCAGACTGAAAGGCGTCGCGCCGACGATCAATAGCCCCTGTTCCGATGCGCCCGTCACCTTGAGCAGCCGCGCGACCGCCTTGATCGAAAAACCATGGAAAAGGATCGTCGCGATGACCACCGCAAAGGACAAGGTGACCAGGATCGATCCGTCACCATAGCCGAGCCGGTCGAGCCGCAGCGCGAACAGGCCGGAAATAGCCACCGCGACGATACCGCGCGGCGCGATCCACGCCACCAGCAACCGCTCGTTCCAGGGGACGGGCGAGAAAGCGAGACTGAGAAGGACCGTGGCTGGCCGCACCAGGAACAACAGCGCCAGCAGAAAGCCGATGAAGCGCCATTCGAACTGGCGCAACACCTCCAGGTTGAGCGAGGCAGAGAGGATGACGAACACGCCCGAAATAAGCAGGACGGTGACATTCTCCTTGAACGGCTGAATGTCGCGCAGCGAATCGAAGCGCATATTCGCGAGTGCCACGCCCATCACCGTGACCGCCAGCAATCCGGTTTCCTGCTGGATCATGTTCGATCCGACAAAGACACCGATCACCGCGACCAGCAATATCGGTGCCTTGAGATATTCGGGCACATGACCGCGCGGAAAGGCCCAGCCGATCGCACGGGCGGCAAGCCAGCCGATCAAGCCTGCGATGACCGCAGCACCCAGCAGCGACAGGATGACCGACGCCAGCGTCCCGCCCTCGCCCGCCCGGCGCAGATATTCATAGGTCACGACGCCCAGCAGCGCCCCGACCGGATCATTGACGATCGCTTCCCATTTCAGGATGGCGCGCGGCCGCGCCGCAACGTTGGACTGACGCAGCAAGGGCAGCACCACGGTCGGACCCGTGACCACCAATATCCCGGCGAACAGGATCGCCACCGGCCAGACCAGCCCAGCGACATAATAGCAGGCGATCGCGCCCAATACCCAGCCGATCGGCGCGCCGAGCAGGACGAGGCGGATCACAGCGCCATCGGTCTTGCGCAATTCGCGGAAGTTGAGGCTGAGGCCACCTTCGAACAGGATCAGCGCGACCGCGATCGACACCATCGGCTCAAGCAGTTCGCCAAACACATGTTCGGGATTGATGATGTGGAGAACGGGGCCGCCGATGACGCCCGCCGCCAGCATGAGCGCAATGGCAGGCCAGCCCGTGCGCCATGCGATCCACTGCGCGCCGATCCCCAATATACCGATCAGCGCGATGGAAAGGGCCAGTTGCTGCATGGCGGGCACGATAGACAGACAGCGCGGCCGCCGTCACCCCCTGTTATTTTTAACCGGTCGGGGAACCACCGGGCGGTGGGACGAAAAATGGGCCGATCAAGAACCGGCCCATCCGTCTTTCATCAGGGCTGCGAATGCGCCGGGGCGGCGGGTGCCGCTGCTTGAATGCGCTGCTGAAGCGCGGGGTCGGTGGCAGCAGCCTGGCCGATCTGGTTGAACTTTTCAGGGGGCAGGCCGGACGCCTGCAACGCGGCGAGCATCTTGGGCTGCTTCTCGGCGGCCGGGATCGATGCATCCGCCTGAATCTTCGTTACTTCGGTGGCCGCAGCGGCAAATTGCTGGATGTCGCTATCGCTGAAATTGCTGGCTCCGGCGGCGGGCGCTGCCGGAGAAGCGGGTGCCGCAGGGGCGGGCTGCGTGGTCTGCGCCGCGAGCGGGGCAACCGCGAAAAGAGCGGCCGATGCGAGGCCTGCCTTGAGGGCGTGGGAAAGGGTGAGGCTCTTCACAATGCGTCTCCTTGAACTGATGACCCGTCAGAAGCTGTGGACAACGCATCGGCATGGGAAGGCCCGTTCCGTCGAGCCGTGGCATAAGGCGGACGATGTTCGGGTTCCCGACAGTTCGTCCTTTTTGGACAACGGGCCATCAGCCGCCACCATCGTTGCGACCTTGCAACAAGTTTGCGCCGACTCCGAAAACCGGGGTCGGCGCACGCTTGTCATCACCAGATTTTGACGCGCTCCTTGGGCTCCAGATAGAGCTTGCCGCCCGGCGCAGGCTTGAACGCCTCATACCAGCTATCGAAATTGCGCACGATATCCGCGCGATATTGCGACGGCGCGTGCGGATCGGTGACCAGCCGCTGGCGCAGATTGGCCTCGCGATAATTGCGCCGCCACACCTGCGCCCAGCCCAGGAAGAAGCGCTGGTCGCCGGTCATGCCGTCGATCACCGGCGCGGGCTTGCCGCTCAGCGAGGCATGATAGGCATCGAGCGCAACGGCCAGACCACCCAGATCGCCGATATTCTCGCCCAGCGTGAACGCCCCCTTCACATGCGCGCCGGGGAACGGCTCATAGGCGTCATATTGGGTGACCAGCTTGTCGGTCAGCGCCTTGAAATTGGCGACATCAGCGTCGGTCCACCATTGGTTGAGCTTGCCGGTTTCGTCATATTTCGCGCCCTGATCGTCGAAATGATGGCTCAGTTCATGGCCGATCACAGCGCCGATACCGCCATAATTGACCGCTGGGTCGGCGTTGGGATCAAAGAAAGGCGGTTGCAGGATGGCGGCGGGGAACACGATCTCGACCATGCCGAAATTGGCATAGGCGTTGATCTCCATGGGCGTCATGCCCCATTCCCAGCGATAGATGGGCTTGCCGAGCTTGCCGATATTATAGTCGAAATCAAACTGGTTGGCGCGCATTGCATTGCCGAGCAGATCGTCGCGCTGGATGGCGAGGCCGTCATAGTCGCGCCATTTGTCGGGATAGCCGATCTTGGGGGTGAAGGCGGCCAGCTTCTTATGCGCGCGCGCCTTGGCCGTGTCGCTCATCCACGGCAGGCCGTCGATGCGACGCCCCATGGCGGCGATCACATTCTTGACCAGCACATCCATCGCCGCCTTGGTTTCGGGCGGGAAATATTGCGCGACATAGACTTTGCCGACTTCTTCGCCGAGCGAGTCCTTGAGGAAATCGACGCCGCGCTTCCACCGCGCCTCACGCTCTGGGGTGCCTGACAGGGTAGTGCCGTAAAAGGCGAAGTCGGCATTGGCGACGCTGTCGGGCAGTTTGTCGGCATAAGCATGCAGGCTGCGCAGCAACAGCGCGTCCTTCAGCACGGCGATCGGCGTCTTGGCGATCAGCGCCGCCTCGCCGGTGACGGCCGAGGGTTGGGCGACAAGCAGGTCAGTCGGCGTCAGGCCATTCGCCTTGAAATAGGCCGCAAAGTCGAAGCCCGGCGCTGCCTTTTGCAGCGCGGCCAGCGTCAGCTTGTTATAAGTCTTGTCCGCGTCGCGGCTGTCGATCTGGGTCCAGTGGACCTTGGCCACTTCCGTTTCGAATGCCATCAAGGCAGCGGCGCGCGCCTTGGCATCACTTTCACCCGCCAGCGTCAGCATCGTTTCCAGATGCGCGACATAGGCGGCGCGGATCTTGGCCATTTCCGGCTTTTCATCCAGATAATAGTCGCGATCGGGGAGGCCGAGGCCACCCTGGCTCATCGAGAGGATATAGGTTTCGGGGTCTTTGTCATCCTGCCCGACATAGAAGCGGAACGGGCCGCTGATCCCGGCGCGGGCAGCCTTGGCGGCGAGCGTCGCATAACCGGCCTTGTCCTTCACGCCCTTGATTTCGGCCAGCCAGGGCTTGATCGGGGCCAGCCCCTTGGCTTCGACCGCCGCTGTGTCGAGATAGCTGGCATAGGCCGCGCCGATCTTGCTGGCCGGATCATCCTTTGCGGCGTCTAGGATCGCGCGGGTGCGGGTGCGCGACAATTCGTCGAGCGTGTTGAACGCGCCATAATTGGACTTGTCGGCGGGGATCGGCGTGTTTTTCGCCCAGGTGCCGTTGGCGTGGTCGTAGAAATCATCGCCGGGCTTGACCGACAGGTCCATGCCGGCCGCGTCGAAGCCATAGCTGCCATAAGTGGGCTTTGCAGGTGTGGCGGCGGCGGTGGCTGGGGCGGGCTGTTGCGCATGAGCGATACCAGCGGTCAGCGCCAGTGCGGAGGCGGCAGCGCCCAGAAGGAGGTGTTTCATCAAAGCATCCCTTGCTTGAAGTGGGCGCATCGGACGCGCCCGGCATGACAGGGACTTGAACGCCTGTCCAACAAGCCTGTCCATGTCGTTGGTCGAATATTATCAGCCGTTGAAAGGATCGGAAAGCCGTATATGCGCCGCGAACGCTTGCGCCAGCGTGGCCGGGTTCAGCGGATCAAGCAGCGGCAGGCGGCCAAGGCTGGGCACACCCGCCAGCAGCGGGATGATCCGCTCATTCTCCGCATGCGCGTCACCGATGAAGGCGATGCCTGCAATCGGCACGCCGCGCGACCGCAGCGCCTCGACGCTGAGCAAACTATGGTTGATCGTACCGAGCGCGGTGCGCGCGCACAGGATGACGGGCTGGCCCCAATGGGCGAACAGGTCGGCCATCGACAGCGTCTCGCTGATCGGCACCAGCACGCCGCCTGCGCCCTCGACCACCAGCGGTCCGTCGATCTGCGGCAACGCCAGCCGGTCCAATTCGATCGTTACCCCGTCGATCCGCGCGGCGAG
>Ga0156326_136_pt1 | contig 21946 bp, 20 predicted proteins | sample RifCSPlowO2_12_FD_107974 | JGI IMG/M metagenome (GOLD analysis project Ga0156326, IMG submission 107974) | Sphingomonadales bacterium RIFCSPLOWO2_12_FULL_63_15 | reverse complement strand
CTTGGGCCCTCATCGCCTCAATCCGCATGCTCACACGCAGAACCGCAAGGTATTGTCAGAATTGAAAAACTTCCGAATCCGGCTCTTAGCAGTTACCAGTCCGCCGCATCGTGTGCAAAAGTAACATCCCCAGAAGTTTTTTGTCCAGTCAGCCGAAGGTGTCGGTCCACGCCAGATTTGCACGAGCAGGGGACTCGCAACGCCGCAATGCGGACATCGGCTAATCCCTTTTAGGAGTTCAGGGGAATTATTGTTCATGTGATGACGTTGCGATGTATTTTTATCGCGCGCAATGTCTGATGGCGATTTAGTCTTCAGAATTTAGAATTTAGAAGATGTTCGCGGACCCATCTAAGATCCACTTACTTGTGACGGTCAGCCCGGCTCTCGGCAAACATAGATGGTTGCCTGACAAACCCTAGCATGTCGTAGGTTCGATCAATGCTGAGATACTTTGCTTCCGCGATCGGCTCACCGGACTACTAATGAACGGCAGTTTTCGGGATCAACCGTTTTGGCCTCTGGCCAACAAAAATTGGCGCGAGGCAGCCTGTGGTAGCACACATTCAAGGTGACACAGTAAGGTGCAAAATACCGTTTATAGCACTGCACGCCATGTTTGACGGGCATCACGCCTGACCGGATTGTCCAACATCACTATGTGCCTGAGAAAGCGTTCTACAACGTCACTGGGGCCGAGAATGTAGCTGATATATCGGCATGCCCATTTTAAACCATACGGTTCCAGCCGCCCCCCCTGTCCTACATCCCCCAACCCATGCCATAATCTTACCGCTCTTTCTCCCGGTCCGCCCCCTCATCACTCGCGCGCGCCCACGCGCGCCACCCCCCACTTCGCAAAAATTCTCCGATTGCGAAGTTCACGCCACCCGTCCGTCCCCCGCATAAACGCTCGGCCAGCGACGGTGTGAACTTCACATGATTTTGCAAAACTGCGGAGCGCGCCTCCGGCCCGTCACCACCGCCCCCAGCTCCCGAAAATCGCCGGATCGATCGCCAGACTCGGCGCGAACGCCCCCGCCCCGCCGCGCATGTCTGCGCCCCCCATGCCAAAGGTCACCACGCTGCTGCCAGCATCGCCCAGCACCAGCGGATCGAGCATCAGCGCGGCGCTCAGCCGGTCGGTCGTCACTTCCGTCAACGTCCCAATCCGCGTCAGCGCAAACAGCTTTTGTGCAAAGGCATAAGGGAGCCGGATGCAGCCATGGCTGGCGGGATAGCCCGGATTATGCCCCGCATGCAGCGCGATCCCGTCCCAGGTCAGCCGCTGCATGAAGGGCATCGGCGCATTGCTGTAGAGGTTGGAGCGGTGCCATTGCCGCTTTTGCAGGATCGGGAAGCTGCCGGTCGGCGTGGCCTTGTTTTTCGTCCCCGTCGACACGCTGGCCGCGCCGATCAGCCGGTCGCCGCGATAGACATGGACCTGCTGCCGCGCGAGGCTGACGATCAGGTAGAGCGGCCCGTCCGCGACCCCATCGTCGCTCCAACTATACCCCCCCGGCTTGAGCGGCCCATCCGCGACCTGCGCCCGCACGGACGGCACATGGAAGGATGCGCAACACAGGAGAATAAGCAGCCGGAAGAAAAGCATAAGCCGTTCTTAACCATAACCCCGCCCCGCGCCAGAGGGGGCGAAAGCGCTTTATCGCATCGGTCCCGCCTTGGGACAGGGGGGTGGGGGAGTTGGGTTAGGAGGTTGGAGATAAACCAAGAGCCTCCACTCTCCGTTCGTGCTGAGTAGGGGCTGAGCGAAGTCGAAGACCCGTATCGAAGCATCATGCGACGCCCTTGATCCTTCGATACGCCATTTCGACTTCGCTCAATGGCTACTCAGGACGAACGGGAGGGGGGGGACACGGAAGAATGAGGAGCCCCCCCTAAAGCAGCACCAATTGCGCAACCGGCGCAAAGCTGCGCCGATGCAGCGGAGTCGGCCCATGCGTCCGTAGCGCCGCAAGATGCTGCGCGCTGCCATAGCCCTTGTTGCTGGCCCAGCCATAATGCGGATGCCGCGCCGCTGCCTCCACCATCATCCGGTCCCGCGCTTCCTTGGCAAGGATCGAGGCCGCAGCGATCGACAGGCTCTTGGCATCGCCGCCGACGATGGCGCTCGACGCATGCGGCCAGTCCGGGCAGCGATTGCCATCGACCAGCACATGCGCACAATCCCGCCCCAGCGCCGCGACCGCACGGGTCATCGCCAACATCGTCGCCCACAGGATATTGAGCCGGTCGATCTCCTCGACACTGGCAACGCCCAGCCCCCAGCACAGCGCCCGATCCTTGATCTCCCCCTCCAGCGCCGCCCGGCGGGTGGCCGACAATTTCTTGCTGTCGTCTAACCCCTGCGGACAATCCTCGACGCGCAGGATCACGGCAGCCGCCACCACCGGCCCCGCCAACGGCCCCCGCCCCGCTTCATCCACCCCGGCGACCAGGCCCGGATGGTGCAGGCTTTCATGCGCAAAATCAGGCATGGAAAGTGAACGGCGCCCCCATCGGCCCATGCCCGCCGCCAAAGCCCGGCGCCAGCCTCAACGCCGCCCGCACATAATCCCGCGCCCGCGTGATCGCGTCGGTCAGAGTCATCCCCTGCCCCAACCCAGTCGCAATCGCGCTGGCCATGGTGCAGCCGGTGCCATGGGTGTGCGGCGTGTCAATCCGCACATCGCTCCAGGTTTCGGCAACGCCATGCGGCCCGATCAGCCGGTCGGTGAGCATCGCCCCCTCGCCATGCCCGCCCTTGGCCAGAACATGGGTGCCAAAACGCGCCGCGATCTCCTCACCGCCGAGCGCCACCAGTTCAGGAATATTGGGCGTCACCAAAGTCGCGATGGCCATCAACTTGTGGAAAGCCGCAATCGTATCCGCATCCGCCAACAACGATCCACTGGTCGCGACCATGACGGGATCGAAGACGATAGGGATTTCCCGCTCACCGCCCATCAGCCCAACCCCGTCATCCCCGCGCAGGCGGGGATCCATCTCCTCGCCTTGCATCGCGGGGATAGGTTGGGAGATGGGTTCCCGCCTGCGCGGGAATGACGTCGTAAGAAGCTCAGCCACCGCCATCGCCGTCTGCGCCGACCCGATCATCCCGATCTTCACCGCATCGACACCGATATCGCTGATACAGCTTTCCATCTGCGCCAGCACCATGTCGGTAGGGATCGGGTGAACCCCCTGCACCCCCAACGTATTCTGCGCCGTGATCGCAGTAATCGCCGTCATGGCAAAGCCGCCTAGCAACGTCACCGTCTTGAGGTCCACCTGTATCCCCGCGCCCCCGCCGCTGTCGGACCCAGCAATGATCAAAATCCGCGCAGGCTTCATGGCTTATACCTGCGCACGGTGGCGGCAGGATTGGCCGCCAGCGCCTTGCCCGTCCGCGTAGGCCGGTCCATCAACTCGCCGCCGCAATTGGGACAACGATCGTCCAGCGCCTCGGCACAGGTCGCGCAAAAAGTGCATTCGAACGAACAGATGAACGCGCCCGGCGCGTCAGCGGGCAAGTCCGCGCCGCAGCGCTCGCAATCGGGGTGCATGTCAAGCATAGCCCATCTCCGTCATGCCAGCGGACGCTGGCATCTCTCTTTTCCTTTTGCTCGAACCAAAGCAAGCGAGATCCCAGCGTTCGCTGGGATGACGACGGCAATGAAGATTCACGCGGCCGCCCTCTCGACCGCAGCGCAGATCCGCTCGACCACGTCCCTCACCTGGTCCGCATTGTCGCCTTCCGCCATAACCCGGATCACAGGCTCCGTTCCCGACGGACGAATGACGAGACGGCCCACACCGGCCAGTTCCGCTTCCGCCTGCGCGATGACGCGCTGCACCTCTGCATGCTCCAGCGGCTTGCCCCCGGCAAAGCGCACATTTTTGAGCAACTGCGGCACCGGATCGAACTGATGCAACGTCTCGCTGGCGGGCTTGCCCGATCGGACCAGCGCGGCCAGCACCTGCAATGCCGCGACCGTGCCGTCGCCGGTCGTGGCATAGTCGGACAGGATCATATGCCCCGACTGTTCGCCGCCGACATTGAACCCACCCTCGCGCATTCGCTCCAGCACATAGCGATCGCCGACCTTGGTGCGCTCCAGCGCGATCCCCTGCCCCGCCAGACAGCGTTCCAGGCCCAGATTGGACATCACCGTCGCCACTAACCCGCCGCCGCGCAACATCCCGTCGCGCGCGAAATTGGTCGCGATCAGCGCCATGATCTGGTCGCCATCGACGATCTGGCCTTTCTCATCGACCACGATCAGCCTGTCCGCATCACCGTCCAGCGCAATGCCGATATCCGCGCCCGACGAGACGACCGTTTCCTGGCACAGCAAGGGCGATGTCGATCCGCAGCCGTCATTGATATTGGTGCCATTGGGGCTGACCCCAACCGCCACGACCGTCGCGCCCAATTCCCACAGCGCGGATGGCGCGACCTGATAGGCCGCACCATTGGCACAATCGACCACGATCTTGAGGCCATCGAGCCGCAGATCGGCGGGGAAACTGGACTTGACCGCATGGATGTAACGCCCGCGCGCATCCTCGACCCGGCGGGCGCGGCCAATATCCTTGGACGGCGCGAGCGCAATCTCCTGCCCGATCAGCGCCTCGATCTTCAGTTCATCCTCATCAGACAGTTTGTAACCATCCGGCCCGAACAGCTTGATACCATTATCGAAATAGGGATTGTGGCTGGCGGAGATCATGACACCCAGATCCGCCCGCATCGAATGGGCGAGCAGCGCGACGGCGGGCGTCGGGATCGGCCCGAATTGCACCACATCCATGCCAACGGCGGTAAAGCCCGCGACCAGCGCATTTTCGACCATATAGCCCGACAGCCGCGTATCCTTACCGATCACGACGCGATGGCGATGGGCACCGCGCAGGAAATGCGTGCCCGCCGCCATGCCGACCTTCATCGCCAGGTCTGGGGTCATGGGCCACTGGTTGGTGCGCCCGCGGATACCTTCGGTGCCGAAATATTGCCTGCTCATGCCCGTGTCATGCACCGGAGAGCCGCCCGGTATCAAGCCACAACCGCGATGCTGCAGCCGATAGGCGGGGCGCAGCAAGTTTTTCTTGATCGACAATCCACCCGTCGCCCGCCATCGGCGCAGAATGGAAAATTTCAACGCCATCGTCGATGCCATCTCGGCCGCCGTGTTCTTCAAGCTGCCGATGCTGGGTACGCAGATCGAACTGATCGTCCTCTATCTCGCGCTGCCGATGCTGTTCTTCACGCTGTGGCTGGGCTTTCCCAATATCACCCAGGTCGGCCGCGCCATCCGCATCCTGCGCACCCAGCCCGAAAAGGGCGAAGCGCAGGGCGATGTCAGCCAATGGGCAGCGCTCAGCACCGCGCTGTCGGGCACGATCGGCCTGGGTAATATTGCGGGCGTTGCCGTCGCCCTGACGATGGGTGGGCCGGGCGCAATCCTGTGGATGTTCGTCATCGGTTGGTTCGCGATGACGGTGAAGATGGCGGAAGTCACGCTCGGCCTCAAATATCGCGTGTTCGACGCCCAGGGCCATGTCCATGGCGGGCCGATGTATGTCTTGAAGGCCGTCGGCGCAGCGCGCGGCTGGCCCAAGGTCGGGCTCGCGCTGGGCGGTGCCTACGCCTTTTTTGCTTTGTTCGGGGCGATCCCGATGGTGCAGGTCAACCAGAGTTTCGCGCAGGTCAAGGTCGTCACCGGCCTCACCAACGGCTGGGGCTATGGCATTTTCCTCGCCTGCGCGGTGGCGCTGGTGACGCTGGGCGGCGCGGCCTGGCTGGGCGAGGTCGCCAAGCGGCTGACCCCGCTGAAAGTCGCGGTCTATCTGTTCGGGGTGTTCGCGATTCTGATCCTGCACTTGGGCGCCATCCCCGGCGCGCTCGTGCTGATCTGGGACGGCGCTTGGACCGGCAATGCGGCCACCGGCGGCGCAGTGGGTGCCTTCGTCGCGGGTATGCGCCGCGCGGTGTTCGCCAGTGAGGCCGGTGTCGGCTCGGCCGTCATGGCGCACAGCCTCGCCCGCGCGCGCCATCCCGTGTCCGAAGGCCTGGTGGCCCTATTGGAGCCGCTGCTCGGCACGATGATCGTATGCGGTCTCGGCGGCTTGGCGCTGGTCGTGGCAGGCACATGGAATAGCGGGCTGGAGGGGATCGCCATCACCTCGGCCGCCTTCGCCCAGGTTTCGCCCTGGTTTCCCTGGCTGCTCGCGGTCGTGGTCTTCCTGTTCGCTTATTCGACGCTGGTAGCGTGGGGCTTCTACGGCCTGCAGGCCTGGGGCTATCTGTTCGGGCACGGCGCGCGGGCGCAATGGACCTACAAAATCCTCTACGTCGTCGCGCTACCCCCTGCCGCCGCGATCGACCTGGGCCGGGTCGTGGGCATCGTCGATTCCAGCTTTTTCCTGATGGCCATTCCCAACGTCATCGCGCTGTACCTATGCGCAGGGGAATTGCGGCAAGACGTGAAAGCCTATCTCACGCAAAAAGAAAGCCCCGCCGGTTAGGGCGGGGCTTCCTATTCATTGGGTAGCGATGGCGTCAGACCTTGTCGCCAAGCGCGCCCTTGACCGAACCAGCCACATCCTGACCGGTGCCCTTGACCTGCTGGGCCTTGCCCTCGGCTTCCAGACGCTCATTGTCCGTCGCCTTGCCAACGGCTTCCTTGACGTTGCCGGCGACTTTGTTGCCAGCGGCCTTCAGCTTGTCGGTTGCTTCACCCATGTTCAGTCTCCTGTTGGTTGGTGTTGCCTATTCAACCGACAATCAGAATAAAGGTTGCCGTCAAACCGCTCCCGTAACGAAATCGCCGATAGCTGTTGCGATGATCACGGCTTGATGCCGAACCGCGCATAGTCCGCGTCGATGCGGGGGTTGATGCGGCGCGCGATGGCGATGTCCTTGTCGCCGTCGCTGGCCCGGCCGAGCCGATGCAACACGATCCCGCGCATGAATTGACTCTCGTCCTTGCCTGGCACCTGGTCGAGGACGGCGGTCAAATCCTGAAGCGCGTCTTCATATTTGCCCATGCGGAACGACACCATGGCACGGCTGTCGAGCGCTGCGACGCTGTACGTGCTCGTTTCGATCGCGCGGGTGCAATCCTTGAGCGCGCTATCGAGCATGATATCGCGCGTGCCCTTGATCCAGCAGCGCTCGTTGAGCAGCATGGTCAGGCCAGGCTTTTCCGCAATATGCGCGTCGAGCAGTTCGACCGCCTTGGCCGCATCGCCATAGGTGCCCAGCAGGCTGGCCTTGAGGCGGCGATAGGCATCGCGGGTTTCACCGCCAATGGCGATCCGCTGACCCACCATCACCAGCGCCTCGTCCAACTTGCCGCTTTCGGCAAGATAGGTGGTAACCGCATTGATCGCGCCAAAGGCAGAGGGGTCGAGTTGTCGCGCCATCCGTGCATCGGCCAGCGCGCCGGGCACATCGCCCAGCCTGAAGCGCCGGTCAGCGCGGCTGAGATAAAGATCGACATCCGGCTCGATGGCAATCGCCTTGTCGAGATCGGCCAACGCCTTCTTTCGATCACCTACGCCCCAGCGGAAATTGGCGCGACTGCTATAGCCCGACACTTCCTCCGGGTCTTCGGCGATCGCCTTGGTGAACGCCTGCTCCCCCGCTTTGACCTGCGACCAGTTTGCCAACACCTCGTAAGGGGCATCCCAGTAGAAGGTCGGCTTGACCGGGGCGATCAAGCGCGGGGCCAAGGCCTGCGCCGTGGCAAGCCGATCACGCTCGTCGGGCACCTGCGCCGCCGCAATCTCGACCCCGGTCGAATCCATCCGCTCATCCAGTTCGAGCAGCCCGTCGCGCAACTGGACATTGCGCTTGATCGTGAAGCCGGCGATCGACTGGCTGACATTCTGGTCGCCTTCCAGCACATAACCTTTGCCGCCATCGGGCAAGCGCAATTTGAGCCGATAGCGCACCCCCGACGGCGGCGGGGTCGCCACCGGAATATCGATCCACGCCGGACGCCCGCGATCGGGCGCAAAGCTGATGTCGTTGACGCCCCGGCCGATACTACGCCGATGACGATTATCCTCCAGGCGCCAGGGCGTCGTCGTGACGCCATGCGCTTTCAGCGTCGTGGTCGCCGTGGCGGCATCCATCGCCACGCTGACGTCGCTGAACTGCGACTGTCCCATTTGCCGCATGAAGAAACCGCGCACCATGTCGGCGCGCTGCTTGGTATCGAGTTGGCCCAGGGCGACATTGATCATGGACGCAGCCGGGCCGCGCAACACGGCCACCGCATCGAAGACGCTGGGCAGCCGGATGCTGCCGCTCTCGTCAGCCTCGATCGCGATGTCGATGATAGGCCTGGCGTTGGCGCGGGTCTGGATGGGCAACAGGTCCGCGCCCGCCGTCCGCACCGGCAACACCGTGCCGAAAGGCGGCGTATCGCCCAGATCGTCGATCCGCGCGCCGCTGCCCGTGCCATCCATCCACAGCGTCTCGCCATCGATCGTTGCGCGCACCAGCACATGATCGAACGCCGCGACGCTGGGCAACCGTTCCGGCACGAAATCGCCCATGCCGGAACTGGCAAGCACCGGCTCCGCCTCTATCCCCATGCCCCGCAACAATGCCAGCAACAGCAGGGTCTTGGCCTTGCAATCGCCATAGCGCAGCGTCCAGGTCTGTGCCGGGGTCTGGGGCACATAATTGCCGCCATTCATGCCGATCGCCAGATAGCGAATGCTATCCTGCACCAGTTGCAGCGCCGCAGCCGCCTTCGCGCGCGGCGACCCGCCCGATGCCTTGAGCTTGTCCAGTTCGCCCGCCAGCCCGCTACCCGGCGCGATCAGCCCTTCGGTCGCATAGAGCGGTGCCATCGTCTTGGAAACATCGGCCCAGGACGCGAAGGTGGACAGTTCGAACAAAGGCGGATGGCGATAGCGCAGCGGCGCATCCTCCGGCATCTCCGGCTGCTTGACCAATGGCAGGGCGACGGTCAGTTCATTGAACCCGCCCTTCTTCTGCTGCTTGACCACCGCGTCCTTGGCCAGCAACTTCCACTTGGCCCCGCTGCGCTCATCCCATTGCACACGCAGCCGCCCCTGTCCCATCCGCAACGGCGCGGCGAACAGCCCCATCGCATCCTGGACATGTCCGCCGAGCGCATCATCCTTCATCGACGTCGTATAGCGCAGGCGGACGATATCGCCGACCTGCACCCCTTCGACCGCCAGCGTCGCCGTCAGCACGCCCGTAATCTGCCGCGCCTCCAGATTTTCCTCGCGGCGCAGCACGGCAAAGCGCTTGTCGCCGGCCAGCGCATCAATCACCTGTTCGCCGCGCAGGATCGACACTTCATGGATGATCAGGTCGCCCTTGTCGGGTGCCCATGGCAGGGTGAGCGAGGATAATTGTGCCAGCGCTTCGGCCGACCCAGCACGGGTCGCGACATCGGCATAGCTCCACAGGCGGCCATCCTCGACGCGCTGCTGGCTGTCGAACAACAGCATCGTCGGCGGTTCGCCCTCGAAACTGGACAGCGGCGGCACGCTGGCCTTCTCCACCCAGGCGGGTGCTGCCTGATAGAGCGGCGTTTCACCGGCCACAGCCGGCGCAGCAACCATCGTGGCGATCGGCATCGCCATCCACATCGTCTGTCTCATAAACCCCCGAACATCCCCCGGCATCCGCCTGTAGACACGCAGGCTATTGCATCGGGGCGGGCCACTCAAGCGATCAGACGAAGCGCGCACACGAAAAAAGGGGCCGGAAAACCGGCCCCTTTCCTAAACTTGCAGTCGGTATCGACTTAGCGCTTCGAGAACTGGAAGCTCTTGCGCGCCTTCGCCTTACCGTACTTCTTACGCTCGACGACGCGGCTGTCGCGGGTCAGGAAGCCTTCGGCCTTGACCGCACTGCGCAGCGCAGGCTCATACTTGGTCAGCGCCTGGGCGATGCCATGCTTGACCGCACCGGCCTGGCCGGACAGACCGCCGCCCTTGACGGTGGCGATCACGTCATACTGACCGTTACGGTCGGTGACGCCGAAGGGCTGGTTGATGACCAGACGCAGGGTCGGACGCGCGAAATAGATTTCCTGATCGCGACCATTGACCGTGATCTTGCCGGTGCCGGGCTTCACCCAGACGCGGGCAACGGCATCCTTACGACGACCGGTCGCATAGGCGCGGCCGAGGTTGTCGATTTCCTGCGCACGCAGCGGCATGGTGGGCGCTGCAGGCTCGACCGGAGCGGCAGGCGCTTCGGCTTCAACCGGGGCAGCAGCCGTCGCGGCGGCTTCAGGAGCAGCGGGCGCTGCAGCCGGAGCGGCAGCCGCTTCGGCGGCGATCGCCGCGAGGTCGGACAGGGACTGGCGGTTATCGGACATTATGCACCCACCTTGTTCTTGCGGTTGCGCGACGCGAAGTCGAGCACTTCGGGGTTCTGGGCTTCATGGGGATGCTCGGCACCGGCGAAGACGCGCAGGTTGCGCATCTGCTGGCGGCCCAGCGGGCCACGGGGGATCATGCGCTCGATCGCCTTTTCAAGCACGCGCTCAGGGAAACGGCCTTCCAAAATCTTGGCAGGCGTGGTTTCCTTGATGCCGCCGGCATAGCCGGTGTGCTTGTAATAGATCTTGTCGGTCAGCTTCTTGCCGGTGAACTTCACCTTGCCCGCGTTGATGATGATGACATTGTCACCGCAATCGACATGGGGCGTGAAGCTGGGCTTGTGCTTGCCACGCAGGATATTTGCCACGGTCGAAGCGAGACGGCCGACGACGAGGCCTTCCGCGTCGATCAGGACCCACTTCTTATCAACCGTTGCCGGGCTTGCCGACTTGGTCGTCTTCATCAGCGCCTTCATGGTGCCAATACTCCAGAATGAATTAAAGAACCGCAGGCCGTTACCGACCCCCGGAAGTGGGGCGCTAATGACTGGGGAAGCCGTCCAAGTCAAGCGATATGGCGGCTTTCCTGACGGGTAAAATAATACCTGCGTCTAAATCGCGCTCAATCCGGCGTCCGCCAACCCCCGCCAGAGGTGCAAGGCCTGGACACTTTCCTTGACGTCATGGACCCGCACCATCTGCGCACCGAGCTGCGCCGCCCGGAACGCCAGCGCGATGGAACCACCCAATCGATCGGCAGCGGGCGCTTCGTTCGACAGCGCACCGATCAGCCTTTTGCGGCTGCCTGCAAACAGCAATGGCACACCCAACGCCTGAAACGTCGCCAGGCCATTCACCAGCGCAAGATTGTCGGCCAGCGACTTGCCAAAGCCAAGCCCCGGATCGACCATGATCCGATCGCGCGCGATGCCAGCCTCAAGGCAAGCGGCGATCCGCCCTTCGAGATGATCGAACACATCCGCCACGACATCGCCATAGCCCGCAGGATTGTCATGCGGATCATCGCCCGCAGACGGCGCATGCATCAGGATGACAGGGCAGCCTGCCCCGGCCACGACCTCCAGGCTGCGCGGATCATGCGCCAGCGCGCTGACATCATTGACGATCTTCGCACCGGCCGCCAACGCTGCTTCCATCACCGCCGCCTTGCGCGTGTCCACCGACACCGGCACGCCCGCCGCCGCCAGCCGCTCGATCACCGGCGCGATGCGAGCGATCTCGTCGCCTTCCCACACCTTGTCGGCGCGCGGCCGGGTGGATTCGCCGCCCACATCGATCAACGCCGCGCCCGCCGCCGCCATCGCGAACCCCGCATCGGCCGCCGCCTGCGGATCGCCGACATGCTTGCCGCCGTCGGAAAAACTGTCGGGCGTGACGTTCAGGATCGCCATCACCTGCGGCGCATCGAACCGGATGGTCCGCTCGCCCAGCATCAGCGGCGCGCGGGTCGTGGAAATATTGGCAGCGAGCCTATGCGCGCGCTCCGCCAAGGCATCGGGCAAGCTGGCGATCGCATCGGCGAAACCGGCCACCGGCACCGTCACCCGCGCCACCCGGTCCCGCCCGGCAAAGGCGCTGACTTCATAGCCCTGAAACCAGATCAGCCCATTGCCCATCCGCGCCACCGACCCGTCCGGCAGGCCGATCGGCGACGGCACGAACCATGTCGGCCGCAGGTACAGGCGCGCATCGGCGGGTAATTTCATGCTGTCGGCCCCTTCCCGTCATTCCCGCGAAGGCGGGAACCCATCTCCCACCCCATCCCCAGTCGCGAACGCAGGAGATGGATCCCCGCCTGCGCGGGGATGACGCCTGCTAAAATTAAGGCTCGTTCGCCAGCAAATAGGTCTGACGCAGCGTATCGATCGGCTTCAACCCGCCCTCGGCCTCATGATGCCAGAAAGTCCAGCCATTGCAGCTCGGCGCATTCTGCAATGTCGCCCCGATCTTATGGATTGACCCGGTATCAGTCCCCACCGCCAGCGACCCGTCCGCCCGCACCACCGCCTGCCAACGCCGCTTGGCGTCAGTCAGCACCGCGCCGGGCTTGAGGTAACCCGTTTCGACCAGCGTCCCGAACGCGACCTTGGGCTGCGACCGGGCGCTCTGCATGATGGTGAGCGCGGACTCATTCAATGGCAGCGCCGCCTCGATCCGCTCCAGCGCGACCTCGAGATAGGATTCCTCCCGCTCGATACCGATCCATTTACGCCCCAGCCGCTTCGCCACCGCGCCGGTGGTGCCGGTCCCGAAGAAGGGATCAAGCACCACGTCGCCCGGCTTGGTGCAGGACAGCATCACGCGATAGAGCAGCGACTCCGGCTTCTGCGTCGGATGCGCCTTGGTCCCGTTGCGCTTCAACCGCTCCTGCCCGCCGCAGATCGGCAGCACCCAGTCGGACCGCATCTGCAGCTCGTCATTGAGCGTCTTCATCGCCTTATAGTTGAACGTATATTTGGCGTCCTCACCCTGGCTGGCCCAGATCAGCGTCTCATGCGCATTGGTAAAGCGCGTGCCCTTGAAATTGGGCATCGGGTTCGCCTTGCGCCAGATGATGTCGTTGAGGATCCAGAAGCCTTCATCCTGCAACGCCGTGCCGACGCGGAAGATATTATGATAGCTGCCGATCACCCAGATGCTGCCATTGGGCTTCAGGATGCGGCGCGCCTGTTTCAACCACGCCTTGGTGAAGCGGTCATAGGCACCCAGCGTATCGAACTTGTCCCAGTCATTATCGACCGCATCGACCCGCCCGCCTTCGGGCCGGAACAGGTCGCCACCCAGTTGCAGATTATAGGGCGGATCGGCAAAAATCATGTCGATGCAATTGTCGGGCAGCGCCGCCATCTGCGCGATGCAATCGCCCCGCAGCAGGCAATCGGTCGCAATCTCGGCCGCTGCGACCGCGATCGGTGCGATCGTCTTTTTCCGTCGCGCCGGTGCGACCCGCTCCATGAGACCCATGCGTAAAAACCCCCGTTCGTCTTGAACAACAGCGATGAGTCCTTGGGAGTCCGGCGTCAAGCCCGGCCCCTTGGCCTGCCCGATGCCGAACGACACAGATGTCGGGGAGAACGAAGCGGGGAACCACAAGATATGGAGTCTGGCGAGTCGCGCGGGACTCAAGATAGGGCGGTGTGACTCAAAAGACTCACGGACATCCCCGCCCAAAGTTTTTTTGGTTAACGGCGCGCGACGGCCCAAATCGGCGACAATGGTTGACCCATTGATAACCCTATGGTTATGACTGGCCGATGACAGTTGGATTACAGGAAGATAATCGCGGCGCGACGATCGACGCCCAGTTCAAGGCCTTGTCGGACGGCACCCGCCGCGCGCTGCTGGAATATCTCGTGCGCGAAGGCGAACAGAGCGTCCATGCGCTCACCGCGATCGCGGGCGTATCGCAACCCATGGTATCGCGCCACCTCGGCAAGCTGAAACGCGCCAAGCTCGTGACGGCGCGCAAGGCCGGACGCGAAACCTTCTACAGCGCCCGCGCCAAGGGGCTGGCACCGGTGGTGCAATGGATGGCGGTCTATGGCGCGCTCTGGTCGCAATGCTTCACCGCGCTGGAGGATATGGGGGCTTAGGAACGCCAGTTTCTCCGCCGACTGCCCTTCTAAGTTCCCCGGCGCAGGCCGGGGCCCAGGGTTTTGGGCACATCCCCTGCCGCTCCTGGACCCCGGCTTCCGCCGGGGAACAAGAAACGCCAGGTCGCTTAGCCTCAAATCATCGCCATGCCGCCATTCACATGCAGCGTCTGGCCGTTGACATAGCCCGCCTCGCGGCTGGCGAGATAGACCACGGCCGCGCCGATGTCCGCGCCATCGCCCAGATCCCCGACCGGAATCTTCTGCAGGATCGCGCCCTTCTGCGCGTCGTTCAGCGCATCGGTCATCGCGGACCGGATGAAGCCCGGCGCGACGCAATTGACGGTGATGCCCCGGCTCGCCAGTTCCTGGCCCAGCGATTTGGACATGCCGATGATCCCGGCCTTCGACGCGCAATAGTTGGACTGACCCGGATTACCGGTGACGCCCACGACCGACGTGATCGAAATGATCCGTCCGAAGCGCGCCTTCATCATCGGCTTGGCGGCGGCACGGCACAGGCGGAATGCGGCTTCCAGATTCACCGCAATCACGCTCGACCATTCCTCATCCTTCATCCGCAGGATCAGATTGTCGCGCGTCACCCCGGCATTGTTGACCAATATGTCGAGCTTGCCGCCCAGCGCCTCAACCGCCTGCGGCACCAGCGCATCGACCGAAGCCGCATCCGACAGGTTACACACCAAAGTCTTATGATCCCCGCCCAGCTCCGCCGCGAACGCCTTGAGCTTCTCCTCATTGCTGCCCGACAGCGCCAGCGTCGCGCCCTGCGCGGCCAGCGACCGGGCAATCTCGGACCCGATCCCGCCCGAAGCGCCCGTCACCAGCGCGGTCATTCCTGTGAGGTCAAACATGGTCAGTCTCCTTTGAACTGTGGTGGGCGGCGGTCGAAGAAGGCGTCTATCGCCTCGTCATGGTCCGCCGTCGCATGGGCCAGCGCCTGCATCGCGCCTGCCATTTCGAGTATGTGGTTCAATTCCGCCGTCTGCGCCGCACGCAGCAGCCGCTTGGTCATGCGCGTGGCATGAGGTGGGTTGGCAGCGATGGCATCGGCCTGCGCACGCGCGACGCTCATCAGGTCGGCGTCGGGCACCACCGCACCCACCAACCCGATACGCAGCGCTTCGTCCGCGTCGATCGTCTCACCGGTCAGCGACAATTGGCTCGCCTTGGAAAAACCGACGATACGCGGCAACAGCCACGCCCCGCCGTCCCCCGACACCAGCCCCAGCTTCACGAAACTCTCGGCAAACCGCGCCGACTGCGCCGCAATGCGCAGGTCGCACATGCAGGCGAGGTCCATCCCGGCACCGATCGCCGGGCCATTGACCGCCGCGATCACTGGCAGCTCGATCGCCTGGAACAGCAAGGGCAAACGCTGGATGCCCGCCCGGTAATTACGCCGCGTCTGCGCGGGCAGGCCCGCGCGCAAGCCCCCCGCGTCAGGCCGCATCGCGTTCAGGTCACCACCCGACGAAAAAGCGCTCCCCGCGCCGGTCAGGATCGCGACATGGATCGACAGGTCGCGATCAGCCGCCTCGAACACATCGCACAGCGCATCGACCATCGCCGGGTCGGAGATGGGATTGCGCCGGTCCGGCTGGTTCAGCGTGACCGTCAGGACCGCGCCGTCCCGCTGGGTGAGGACAGCGCTCACAGCGCGCCCAGCGCCGCCTCGATATCGTCCATCGTCACGACGCTGCGCACGGTGGCGTCAGGGGCGATGCGCTTGATCATCGGGGTCAACACCTTGCCACCCACTTCCACGAACTCGGTAACGCCCGCGTCCCACATTGCCGCCACGGACTCGCGCCAGCGTACCCGGCCGGTCACTTGCTCCACCAGCCGCAGCTTGATCTCGTCCGGCTCGGCGATCGGCGCGGCCAGCACATTGGCGTAAACCGGCAGCAGCGGCGCCACCAACGCAACCTCCGCCAAGGCCGACGCCATGGCGTCGGCGGCAGGCTGCATCAATTCGCAATGGAACGGCGCGGACACCGGCAGCAAGATGCCACGCTTGATGCCATGCTCCTTCACCATCGCCACGGCGCGGTCGATCGCCGCCTTGTGGCCCGAAATCACGACCTGGCTTGGATCATTGTCGTTGGCGACGGCACAGACTTCGCCCTGCGCCGCGGCATCCGCCAAAGCCTGCGCCTTTTCGATGTCGGCACCCAACAAAGCGGCCATGGCCCCCTCGCCCACCGGCACCGCCGCCTGCATCGCCTGCCCGCGCAGGCGCAAAAGCCGCGCCGTCGTGCCAGCATCGAGCGCCTCCGCCGCGCACAGCGCGCTATATTCGCCCAGGCTATGCCCAGCGACATAATCGCCTTTCTGCGCGATCGAAAAACCGCCCTCGCGCTGCATCACCCGCAACGTCGCGATGGCATTGGCCATGATCGCGGGCTGCGCATTTTCGGTGAGGGTCAGTCGATCCTCCGGTCCTTCGACCATCAACCGAAACAGATGATGCGACAGGGCGTCATCGACCTCCTGAAACAGCTCCCGCGCGGCGGGACTGGCATCGGCCAAGGCCTTGCCCATGCCGACCGACTGGCTGCCCTGACCCGGAAATACAAATGCGCGCATCATCCATCCTCTAACCATCAACCAAAAAAGCGCCGATATTCAACGTCGTTACACTTTGAGACATAAATGCCATTGAGACGTACACGGCCCTGCGGCAGTCAGGTCGCGCACGCTTTACCGCCATCTGTTCTGGCGCGTGGCGGCCCCTTTAACGATGACGGAGTGCTAGGAAAAGGTGCGATATCGCTTTGCAGGGATATGTGGGACGGCGCTGAGCCTGTCGGCCTGCGCCGTCGGCCCGGACTATCGACCGCCACAGGCCATATCGATGGGGGTGCCTGCCACTTATTATCAGAGTGTCGGCACGCCCCAGAATGAGGTGGATCTGGCCCTATGGTGGACCCGGCTCAATGATCCGACGCTATCGGCGCTGATCGATACGGCCATCGCCAACAATCTGGACATCGTCCAGGCCCAGGCCCGGCTGCGGCAAGCGCGCGAAAGCCTGGCACAGACCAACGCCGCCTTCCTGCCGCAGCTCAATGCTTCGGGCAATGGCGGCAAGAATTACCGCAGCCAGGCGGGCGGCACGCGCGTAGACGACAGCGGCAACGTCATCAGCACCGGTGCCAGCAACTGGTCCAGCAGCTATTCCGCCAATACATCGGCCAGTTGGCAGATCGACCTGTTCGGCGAACTCTCCCGCTCGGCCGAAGCCGCGCGCGCGGAACTGGCCGGATCGGGCTATGATCTCGCGACCGTCCGGATGACGATCATCTCCGAACTGGTCACCAACTATGTCCAGGCGCGGCTTGCCCAGGAACAATTGCGCATCGCCCGCGAAACGCAGCAGGTGCAGCAGGATAATTTCGACATAGCGGGCTGGCGGCTGCAGGCAGGCCTCGTCTCCTCGCTCGATGAACAGCAGGCCCGCGCACAACTGGCGCAAACCCGTGCCTCCATCCCCCAGCAGGAAGCCAACCTGCGCGGCAGCCTCAACCGCATCGCCGTCCTGACCGGACAGGCGCCGGGCGAAGCGACCCGCACGCTCGAAACGCCCGCCCCCATCCCCACCGCCACGTCGCAGATCGCCCTTGGCATCCCCGCCGATACGCTGCGCCAGCGACCCGACGTGCGCAGCGCCGAACGCGCCCTTGCCGCGGCAACCGCGCGCATCGGCGTGGCCGAAGCGCAACTCTATCCCTCGCTCGGCATCAGCGGCAATCTGGGCACCACGTCCAATGCGTTCAGCGATCTGTTCAGTCTGATCACTGGCGGCCTCTTCGCCAATGTCTCGCAGGTCATCTTCGACGGCGGCCGCCTGGCCTCGCAGGTCCGATCGCAACGGGCGGCGACCGACGCTGCCTTTGCCGCCTACAAGCAAAGCGTGCTGACCGCCCTGGAGGATGTCGAAAATGCCATGGCCTCGCTCGCCAGCGCGCGGGCACGGCAGGCGGAATTCACCATCGCCTATGATGCGTCGAACAACGCCGCCCTGCTGGCACGCAGCCAGTATCAGGCGGGCCTTATCGACTTCCAGACGCTGTCTAATACCGAAACCACCCTTCTGAACGCCCGCAACAGCCTCGCCACCGCCCGTTCGGACGAAATTCTCGCCATCGCCCGGCTCTATGACGCCTTGGGCGGCGGCTGGCAGAGCATGGACACCCGCCCCATCGATGAGCAAAAATCATGAGCAATGACGTGACCACCGATCCGGCCCTCGACGAATTTCTGGGCGCCAAGCCCGCCAAACCCTGGCGAAAATGGGCGATCCGGGGCAGCATCGGCGTCGCGCTGCTCATCGCCATATTGCTGGTGACGCAATGTTTTTCGGGCGACGACAAGCCGAATTATGCGACCCGTGAAGTGCGCAAAGGCGACCTGACCGTCGCCGTCTCCGCCACCGGCAACCTCAAGCCCGTCAATCAGGTCGATGTCGGTTCCGAACAGTCGGGCAAGATCACCGCCGTCTATGTCGACGTCAATGATCGCGTCACGCGCGGCCAGCGGCTCGCCGAACTCGACACCCGCCGCCTGGTCGATTCCGTGAACCAGAACCGCTCACAGGTCTCCGCGTCCCAGGCCAGCGTCGCGCAGGCCCAGGCCCAGGTCGCGCTCGCCAAAGCGACCCTAGACCGTCAGCTCAACGTCTATCAATTGTCGGGCGGCAAGGTGCCCGCCAAGACGGAGATCGACACGGCCCGCGCCAATTATCAGGGCGCAGTCGCCAGCCTGCGATCGGCGCAGGCGCAGGTCGATGTGTCCCGTGCCCAGCTCTCGTCTGCCCAGACCAACCTGTCGATCGCCCAGATCGTCTCGCCTGTGACCGGCGTGGTCCTCTCGCGCGATATCGAGCCGGGCCAGACCGTTGCGGCGTCCTTCAACGCCCCGGTGCTGTTCACCATCGCCGAAGACCTGACGCAGATGGAAGTCGAAGTGTCGGTCGATGAAGCCGATGTCGGCCAGGTCAAGGACGGCCAGAGCGCGACCTTCGCGGTCGACGCCTTCCCCGGCCGCACTTTCCCCGCGACGGTGGCCCGCGTGAATGTCGGCTCGAACGCCAGCAGCACTTCGTCATCCTCTACCACCACGACCAGCACGACCGGCACCGTGGTCGCCTACACCGCCGTTCTGACCGTCAATAACGAGGATGAAACGCTGCGTCCTGGCATGACCGCCACCGCCGACATCGTGACGCAGGAACTGCGCGACGTGCTGCTCATTCCCAACAGCGCCCTGCGCTTCAAGCCAAGCGCAGGCGCAAAGGGCGGCGGCATCACCAGCGTCCTGCCCGGCCCCGGCCGGATGCGGCGCGGCGGCAATGCGCGCCAGGTCAATTTCGGCGCAGGCAGCAGCCAGACCGTCTATGTGCTGGACGCCGACGGCAACCCCAAGGCGGTGCAAGTCACCATCGGCTCCAGCGACGGATCGCGCACGGCCATCACCGGCGGCGAAATCAAGGAAGGGATGCGCGTGATTACCGGGCAACTGGCTGCGGGCCAGGAAGCCCCGGCCGAGGATGAGCGCGCCGCCCCCGCCGACGCCAAGGCACCCGACCGCCAGCGTAATCCGGCAGCGGACGGCAAGCCTGCCAGCGTCGGCTCGCTCGGCAATTCGGGCGACAAGGCCCCCGAAACCGCCCCCGTCGCCCCCACCGAAACGCGCGGCACTGGCCGGCCGAGCGGGACGTAAGGCGCATGGCGATCGCACCGATCATCTCGCTGCGCGGGGTCACCAAAGTCTATGGCGAAGGCCCGACCGCCTTTCAGGCGTTGAAGGGCATCGACCTCGACATCGAACAGGGTGATTTCGTCGCCGTGATGGGACCGTCCGGCTCCGGCAAATCGACGACGATGAACATCCTGGGCTGCCTTGACGTGCCATCGGCGGGCACCTTCCTGTTCAAGGGGCACCATGTCGAAACGCTCGACCGCGACCAGCGCGCCCTGCTGCGCCGCCGCTATCTCGGCTTCGTGTTCCAGGGCTTCAACCTCCTGTCCCGCACCACCGCGCTCGAAAATGTCGAACTGCCGCTCATCTATCGCGGCGAGGACAAGAAGACGCGCTATGAGCTCGGCATGGCCGCGCTCGACAAGGTCGGCCTCAAGGAGTGGTGGGATCATACGCCCGCCGAACTGTCGGGCGGCCAGCAACAGCGCGTCGCCATCGCTCGCGCCATCGTCACCAGCCCCGACGTGCTGCTGGCGGACGAGCCGACCGGCAATCTCGATTCCGAACGATCAGTGGAAATCATGGAATTGCTGACCGATCTCAATCAGAACAGCGGCATCACCGTGCTGATGGTCACCCACGAACCCGACATGGCCGCCTTCGCGCGGACCATCGTCCATTTCAAGGACGGCCTGGTCGAACGCATCGACAATGAGGTGACGGCGTGATGGGGATAGCGATCAAGCCTTCTCCCCGTGGGGGAGAAGGATACGCAGCCTTAGGCGCGAAGCGACTTAGGCGGAGTTGGAAGAGGGGGGTATGCCCTCGCGGCGGATCGCTGCCCCCTCTCCAAGCGGGGCTAGCCAGCAAGCTGGCAAGCGCCGCTATCCTCTCCCCCAAGGGGCGAGGAGACTTGGGATGCTAGGCACCACCATCACCCTCGCTTTCCGCGCGATCAACCGGCACAAGCTGCGCAGCTTCCTCACGACGCTCGGCATCATCATCGGCGTCGCCGCGGTCGTGACCATGGTCACGCTCGGCAATGGCGCAACCGCGGCCGTGCGCGAACAGATCAGCTCGCTCGGCGCCAACGTCTTGCAACTGCGGCCCGGCCAGGGCTTTGGTCGCGGCGGCGGCGGCCCGCGCCCGCCCGATTTCAAGCCTGCCGACCTCACCGCCATCCAGAATCAGTTGACCGGCGTCCGCGCCGTCGCGCCGCTGGTGCAGTCGAGCGGCACCGCCATCTATGAAGGCAATAACTGGTCCACCACCGTCTATGGCACCACATCGGCCTATTCCGAGGTGCAGCAATGGACCACCGATGTCGGCCGCCTATTCCTGCCCGAAGAGGAAGAGGCCGGTCGTCCGGTCTGCATCATCGGCAATACCGTGCGCACCAACCTGTTCCAGGGCGCGGACCCGGTGGGCAAGCGGATGCGGATCAAGGGCATTTCCTGCCAGGTTATCGGCGCGCTCAAGACACGCGGCCAGGGCGGCTTTGGCGATCAGGACGATGTCGTCGTGATGCCGATCAAATTCGTCCAACGCCGCTTCACCGGCGACCGCGACATCAGCCAGATCATGGTCGCGGTGGACGATGCCTATGACACCAGCACCGTGCAGACGAGCCTGGAAGAACTCATGCGCGAACGGCGCAAGATCAAAGCCGGGTCCGAAGACAATTTCAACGTCTTCGACACCAAGCAGATTAGCGACACGCTGACCGGCACCACCACCATCCTGACCCAGATCGTGGGCGCCGTGGCCGCCATCTCGCTGCTCGTCGGCGGCATCGGCATCATGAACATCATGCTGGTGTCGGTGACCGAGCGGACCCGCGAGATCGGTATCCGCCTCGCCATCGGCGCGGTCGCGCGCGAAGTGCTGATGCAGTTCCTGGTCGAGGCGATCGTGCTGTCCTGCCTTGGCGGCCTCATCGGCCTGCTGCTGGCGCTGGCCGCGACCGCCGCCATCGCCCCGCTGATGCAGGTGCCCTTCCTCTTCGACATCAAGGTCAACCTGATCGCCTTCATCTTCTCGGCCGCGATCGGCGTCGTGTTCGGCTATTTCCCCGCCCGCCGCGCAGCCGCCCTCAACCCCATCGACGCCCTGCGCCACGAATAGGAAATAAGCTCATCCTCCCTCCTTTGGCAGGGGAATCGCATTTGAGCTTGAACGATTGCTCGAACGAGATTCTTAGGCAGTCTCCATAGTTGGAGGCACCTA
>Ga0156326_114_pt3 | contig 24086 bp, 22 predicted proteins | sample RifCSPlowO2_12_FD_107974 | JGI IMG/M metagenome (GOLD analysis project Ga0156326, IMG submission 107974) | Sphingomonadales bacterium RIFCSPLOWO2_12_FULL_63_15 | reverse complement strand
AATCAGCCAATCGACCTCCGCGCAATACTTTTCTGCCAACCCCGTGAGCAATTACATTTGCAACGGGGGCTAGTTGTGCTCGGTGAATAATTCGCCACTCATTTTCCTCCTCGAAACCCGGATGTTTCGTCGAAAGGATCATTACGTCGACTGCGTATTTCAGGTTTGTCTTAACCGTTTCTGGATCGATCTGCCGCAGCGCATCCCGGTTCGCTATCATCGCTTCAACAATATGCGCGATGCCCGCCACGAACTTGCTAGGGCCGCCATAATCAACCGGAGCTATCACGACGTCGTAGGCCGTTTGGGGCGTCATGAAAGCTTCGGGATTGAGAAGGATGCAGACGTTCGCATCTCCCCCATAGGCACGCCACATGCTGAGCTTGCCTTGATGAAGTTCGGCTCCCTTATGAAGCGCAAGACTTAATAGGTAGGTGCTGCGCTTGATGGCGTAGACCTCTTGGTCCATCATAGTGAAAGCGCTCAGAATACTTTCATGAATTCCGTTGCAAGCTTCAATAAGCCTATTGCAAAGCTGCTCATTCGTTAGGGTAAGTCGGAGCAATTGCTGGCCATATTCGATCTCACTGAAATCGTTCATTAGCATGGCATTACGGAGCCACAGGCAACGATCCTCATCGCGGGCCTTGATAATATCCACGGCGACCTGAGCGCTTGTGTAATGAGCGAACTTGATGCCGCTAGCGATCTCGGATTCCCGCTCTTTGCCCCAAGTAAAAAAAGTGTCGTTCAGAATGGCTTCGATCTGTTCGGGCGTGAGCATGGCCTAAGAGATATCAGCACCACCAAATTTGCCTAGGTGTTTAATCCCGTAGTTTGCAGCGTGATCCGCCCTTTGAAATCTAAGAAGTCCTATCACGTCTAGCTAATGGTCGCTTTCGGGTTCGGGTACCGCCCTACCTGACCACCGACAATTGGGCGAAACCCGCCAATGCGCAGACAAGAAAAAGGCCGGACCGTTAGGGGCGGTCCGGCCTGGAAATGGTTGAAAGGATCAGGCCGCCTTAAACGTGGCAGGCCTGCGCGCTCTTGCCAGGGACGGTGATGGTGACATTGTCGCCCGAACCGTCGATGGTGTAGCCGCCCTCGGCGGTGAAGGGCTGACCGGCTTCGGCCGCCTTCAGCGTGGTGGCTGCGCCGCCCTTTTCGGTGCGCAGCAGCGCGGTCTTGTCGTCGCTCATATAATCGACGAACAGCAAGCTGTTGTCCTTGCAGCGGAACTGCTTGTTGGCCTTGACCGACGGCGGCAGCTCGACGGGCGCGGCATTGGCGAGTTCCGCAGCCATCGGGTCGGCGGGGCCGCCCACGACTTCGGGTTCGTCATTCTGGTTGCAGGCGGACAGCAAGCCAAGGCTCGCGGCGGCGATCAGGGTGATATAAGATTTCATAGCGATCCTTTTATGTGCGTGTGCAGCATGATGCGTCAACGCAAAACTGCGCTATTCCCGCCATGCGCTTGATATGACGTCATGCCGCAGTGCCGTCAGTGGGCTGTCCGAACCATAAGGCATATGCCCGATTGTCCGCTGCGGGCTTGACCGGGCGGGCGGTGGCGGTCAATGCATGGCCATGGCCACCGACAGCAGCACGCAAGCCCCGGACCCCACCCAGCTTTCGTTCGAGGATGCGTTACGCGCCCTCGAATCGATCGTGCGCAGGCTCGAAAGCGGCGATGTGCCGCTCGATGAGTCGATCTCGCTCTATGCCCAGGGGGAAGCGTTGCGCAAACGCTGCGCCGACCGGTTGCAGGCCGCCGAGGCACGGATCGCCAAGCTGACGGTCGACGCCAATGGCGCGGTGACCGGCGCGAAGCCGTTCGGCGCGGACTAAGCGGCATGGGGAGGGATGTTTCGTCGGCGGCGTTGCTGACCAGCCGTTCGCGTGATGTTGCGGCGCGGATCGACCATGCGTTCGACCTGCTCTTGCCCGTGCCCGACGATGCGCGCGCGCGCCTCTATGAAGCGATGCGCCATGCCGCGATCGGCGGCGGCAAACGGCTGCGCCCCCTGCTGGTCGAAGCGACCTGCGACCTGTTCAACATCGCGCGCGAATCGGCGCTGCGGGTCGGCCTGGCGGTCGAGTGCATCCATGTCTATTCGCTGATCCATGACGATCTGCCCGCGATGGACGATGACGACATGCGCCGCGGCAAGCCGACCGTCCACAAGGCGTTCGACGAAGCCAGCGCTATTCTGGCCGGCGATTGCCTGCACGATGTCGCGTTCGAAATCCTGGCCGACGAGCAGACTCATGCCGACCCGTTCGTGCGGATCGACCTGGTCAGGGCACTTGCGCTCGCGAGCGGCCCGGCCGGCATGGCGGGCGGGCAGATGATGGACCTGGAGGCGGAAAAATCGCGCTTCGACCTTGCCACTGTTACCCGGCTGCAAAATCTCAAGACCGGGGCCTTGATCGCTTTCTGCGTCGAGGCGGCGGCGATCATGGCGCGCATCCCGGTGGACGCGCGCACCAGCCTGCATGGCTATGCCCGCGACATTGGCCTCGCTTTCCAGATCGCCGACGATCTTCTCGATGTCGAGGGCGACGCGGACCTGGCCGGCAAGGCGCTGGGCAAGGATGCGGCGGCGGGCAAGGAAACCTTCGTGTCGCTGCTGGGCGTCGATCGCGCACGGGCGCAGGCGCATATGCTGGTCGATCAGGCCAAGGCGCATCTGCACGGCTATGGCGCGGAGGCCGACCTGTTGCGCGCCATCGCCGACTATATCATCGAAAGGGACCGCTAAGCCCCATGAGCAAACAGCGTATCGGCGTCTATCCCGGCACCTTCGATCCCATCACCCTAGGCCATATGGACATCATCCGGCGCGGCGCGAAGCTGGTCGACAAGCTGGTGATCGGGGTCACGACCAATATCGCCAAGTCGCCCATGTTCTCCGACGAAGAGCGGTTGGACATGGTGCGGCGCGAATGTGCGGGAATCGATGCCGACATCGTCGTCATCGGTTTCAATTCGCTGCTGATGGACTTTGCCGAATCGCAGGGGGCGAGCGTCATCGTGCGCGGGCTGCGCGCCGTTGCCGACTTCGAATATGAGTATCAGATGGCGGGCATGAACCAGCAGATCAATGCGCGCGTGGAAACCGTTTTCCTGATGGCGGACGTCTGCCTGCAACCGATCGCGTCGCGCCTGGTCAAGGAGATTGCGCTATACGGCGGCCCGATCCACAAATTCGTCAGTCCCGCCGTGCGCGATGAAGTCGTGGCGCGGGTCGATGCGATAGGTCGGAAGGGCAACGCATAACGTCGCTCAGCCTGCGTTCAGTTGCCAATCGCGATCAGCGCGCTATCAGGGCGGCTTGGCCCTATGCCCATAAGATCAAGGAAGTCTGCTTCATGCGTTTCACCTGCGCGCTCAAGACCATGGCGATCGGTGTCGCCCTCGCAACGTCCGGCTTTGCCTATGCGCAGGGTGCGCCCGGCGGCGGCGGGGGTGACGAAGCGAAGCGGGCCGAGGCCGCCGTGCGCGCGCAGGACAATGCCAAGTCGCTGGAAACCGACCTGACCCCCAAGCTGCCGCCCGCGACCGTTCCCGCCGATCCCCAGAATATCTGGGATCTCGACCTGTCGACCGGCGGCCGCGTCCGCATCCAGTTGCGCCCCGACATCGCGCCTGCGCATGTCGAGCGGATCAAGGAATTGACGCGCCAGGGCTTTTATAATGGCTTGAAATTCCATCGCGTCATCCCCGGCTTCATGGCGCAGGGCGGCGACCCCAAGGGCGATGGCACCGGCGGATCGCAGCTCCCCGACCTCAAGGCCGAATTCAACCCGATGCCGCATCTGCGCGGCACGCTGTCGATGGCGCGCGCGCAGAGCGAGGACAGCGCCAACAGCCAGTTCTTCATCGTCCTGCTGCCCCGCATGCAGCTCGACAAGAAATATACCGTGTTCGGCCGCGTGATCGAAGGCATGCAATATGTCGATTCGATCGCGCAGGGTGAACCGCCCGCCAATCCCAGCACGATCCTGCAAGCCTCGATCGAAAGCGACGGCAAGCCGCCCGTGACCACGCCGATGCCCGGCATGGCCGCGCCCGCCGCGCCGTCGATCACCGCGCCTGCACCGGAACAATAATAGGCCACAGCTTTCCGTTCGCTTCGAGCGAAGTCGAGAAGCGGCTCGCGCAGCGGCGCGCCCGTCTCGACACGAACGGTCACTGGCTTGATCAGACGAAACAGATAGACCGATGCGCGTAGACCTGTTCGACTTCGACCTCCCACCGGAGAATATCGCGCTGCGCCCCGCCAGCCCGCGCGATGCCGCGCGGCTGTTGCTGGTGCCGGGGGCAGGGGACTTCGCCGACCTCACGGTACGCGACCTGCCGGGCTTGCTGCGCGCGGGCGACGTCCTGGTCTTCAACGACACCCGCGTCATTCCCGCCCAGTTGGAAGGCACGCGCGGCGAAGCGCGGATCGGCGCGACGCTGCACAAGCGCCTGGGCCTCCGCCAATGGCAGGCCTTCCTGCGCAATGCCAAGCGGGTGCGGGATGGCGACCGGATCGACTTCGGCGCAGGCGTCACCGCGATCGCCGGGCCACGCGACGAAGATGGTGGCGTGACGCTCGACTTCGAAGGCACAGAAGCGGTGGAAGTGCTGCTGGAGCGGGCCGGTCGTATGCCCTTGCCCCCCTATATCGCCAGCAAGCGCCCGACCGACGAACGCGACGTCAGCGATTATCAGACCATGTTCGCGCGCGAGGATGGCGCGGTCGCCGCCCCCACCGCCGCGCTGCATTTCACGCCGGACCTGATGGCGGCGCTGGCGGACGCCGGGGTGCTGACGGAAACGCTGACGCTGCATGTCGGCGCAGGCACCTTCCTGCCGGTCAAGGCCGACGACACCGACGACCACCGCATGCATGCCGAATGGGGCCGCATCGAACCCGCCACCGCCGACCGGCTGAACGCCGCGCGCGCGGCGGGCGGTCGCCTGATCGCGGTCGGCACGACGTCGCTGCGCCTGCTGGAAAGCGCAGCGAGCGAAGACGGCATCATCCACCCCTTCGCCGACGAAACCCGCATTTTCATCACCCCCGGCTACCGCTTCCGCGCGATCGACGGGCTGATGACGAATTTCCACCTGCCCAAATCAACCCTCTTCATGTTGGTCAGCGCCCTGATGGGCCGCGACCGGATGCAGGCCGCCTACGCTCACGCCATCGGCCACGGTTATCGTTTTTACAGCTATGGCGACAGCTCGCTCCTGCTTCCCTGACTGGCCTTACTTCCCCACGAACAAAAACCCCACCGCGCCCATGATGCAGGCGAAGGCGGCGAGGTGGCGCCAGTGGAGCGGTTCGCCCAGCACGGTGACCATGAAGCCGCCGAAGATGACCAGCGCGATCGCTTCCTGCGCGACCTTGAGTTGCCCCGCGCTCCAGCCATGGGCATAGCCGATCCGGTTGGCGGGCACGGCAAAGCAATATTCAACCAGCGCGATGCCCCAGCTGATCAGGATGACCAGCAGGATCGGCTTCTCCATGCCGCCCTTGAGATGCCAATACCAGGCGATGGTCATGAAGACATTGGAGATGATCAGCAGGGCGATGGTCGGCATAGGGGCCTCTTTTGGGACGGGCGAACGCTTTGGCACCGCGCGCGGCGTCGGCGCAAGCGATCGTGCAAAAAGACCGTTGCAAGCGCCAAATCCCTCGCCTATAGGCAGCGCTCCTTTGGGGCCTTAGCTCAGCTGGGAGAGCGCGTCGTTCGCAATGACGAGGTCAGCGGTTCGATCCCGCTAGGCTCCACCAACCCCTCCCTTTGGGGTTGCTCGAAGGACTTTACCGCCAGCGCCCCGCGCGCCTAAGGCGGTTTCATGACAGAATTGGAACAGCGCAGCCGCCCCGCGGCAACCGTCGTGATCGTGCGCGACCGGGCCGATGGGCCGCCGGATATATTGATGATGGAACGGGCCAGCACCATGGCCTTTGCCGCAGGCGCGCTGGTCTTTCCCGGCGGCGCGGTTGACGCCGACGATCATGACCTGGCCGCGCGGATCGATCACGGACTGGAGCAGGACGAGGCCGCCGCACGCATCGCCGCGATTCGCGAGACGATCGAGGAAGCGGGGCTGGGCGTGGGCTTGCAAGGCGCTGTGGACGCCGCCACCGTGCTGCGCCTGCGCGACGGCTTGCGCGAAGGCGTTGGCCTGGGGGCGTTGCTCGACCGGCATCGGCTGGAAGTCGCGTTCGATGCGCTGACGCCCTTTGCCCGCTGGCATCCCGCGCCCTTCGATCAGGCGACACGGATCTTCGACACGCGCTTCTACATCGCCCGCGCGCCGGACGGACAGATGGCCACCGTCGATACGACCGAAAATGTAAAGCTGTTCTGGAGCGGCGCGGCGGCCACGCTGGCGCAATGCGATGCGGGGGAGGGGAAGGTGATCTATCCGACCCGGCGCAATCTGGAGCGGCTGGGCCTGTGCGCCAACCATGCCGAACTGGTCGCCCATGCGCGCGCCTATCCGGTCGAAAAAGTACGCCCCTGGCAGGAGGAGCGGGATGGCGAGCGGCATTTATGCATCCCCGATCATCTGGGATATCCGGTCACGTCGGAACCTATGGGGCAGGTCAGGCGTGCTTGAGCCATGCGCAAACTTCATGTGACCCTTCGCCGCCTCGTCCTGCTCGCCGTCCTGCTGTTTCTCTTGCTGCTTGGCTATGCGCTGGTGCGGCAACGGCCGCAGGACATGCCGTGGACTGAGCTGGACCTCAGCCAACCGATCGGCATGTTCACCGGGCGCAAGCTGACCGCGCTGACCGGTGACGCCGCGCAATGCCGCGCGTTGCTCGACCGGGCAGGCGTCGATTATGTCGCGGCGCAGCCGGGTGGTGCCGACCAGTGCGCTTATGCCGATGCGGTGCGATTGCGCGCGGAAAAGGACGCGATCGCGCTGGCCCCGGCGTCGGTCGCGCCGTCCTGCCCGGTCGTCGCCGCGCTCAAACTATGGGAGTGGCAGGTCGTGCAGCCCGCCGCCCAGCGCATCTACGGCCAGTCGGTACGGTCCGTGCGCCATCTGGGCAGCTATAGCTGCCGCCGCATGTATGGCCGCAGCGAAGGCGATTTCAGCGAACATGCGACCGCCGACGCGCTCGACGTCGCCGGCTTCACCCTGGCCGACGGCCGCAGCATCAGCGTCTTGCGCGACTGGCAGGGTGAGGGCGAGGATGCGCAATTCCTGCGCGCCGTGCGCGACGGGGCGTGCGACCTGTTTTCGACCGTCCTGTCACCCGATTATAATGCCGCCCATCGCGACCATTTCCATCTCGATCAGGCCGAACGCGGCGCAATAGGGGGACGTGCCTGCCGGTAAAGGCGGCAAGGTTGATATTGGCCTATTCGTCACCACATAGACCGAATTGTCTCGCACGATATGCGCCAATTATCGGAAAACGCCCAAGAACCAGTCGTTCGTCGTTCTGCCGAGGTACCTAAGCAGCAGCCCTTTCAGGACACAAAGGCCTTTTCCACTGCGCCGATAGCCTGTTGTATAGATTGGGCACGGCTACAATCCATGCCGCATTTCTCCTGCTGCGACCGCAGATTTTGCAACAGATCGCGTGCTGTATCCGCATTGCCGAGACGGATTTCCGCAATCGCCAGACCAGACACCGCACCGACATGGCGGTAGTGGCCCATTTTTACCAAAGTGCGGAAGTAGCGCTTCGCCGTTTCAGCATCGCCGACGCCCAGTGAAGCGATAGCTTTCAGGAATCGGGTCTGGCGATTGGCAGAGCGGGCTATACTGTCGGTGAGCATCGCGTCAGCTTCAGCATAGCGACCGTCAGAAATAAGGACGCTGGCGGCTTTGGCGGCTGAGACATCATAAGAGCGACCGCCCAGGTCTGTTGGTGTAGTGGTATCGCCCGTGCTGTTAGCCGAAAAAGCGTAAAGGCCGGACGATGTCACGGGGCCCTGCACGACCTGCGCCATTGCCGGCGTCGCTAAAGCGCAACAGAGGGATGTCAGGAAAGCCAATCGCATCGCATGCTCCTTCTCTATTAAAGAGAAGCTACGCGCATGTGAGTGGCGAGTCAAAACGCTTTTTGAACGGACATGCTTTGATATACATCGCGGCGATTGGACCGTGACCTACTGCCCAAACCCCGCATCCCGCGCCAACGCCACGGCTTCGCGCGCCGCCGCCAGCAAAGCGCCGCTCTTGGCCTCGCATTCGCGCTGTTCATAGTCGGGGTTCGAATCCGCGACGATGCCCGCGCCCGCCTGCACATGCATCACGCCATCCTTCAACACCGCGGTGCGCAGCACGATGCAGCTGTCCATATTCCCGTCCGGCCCGAAATAGCCGACCCCGCCCGCATAAGCGCCGCGCGTCTCCGGTTCCAACTCTGCGATGATCTCGCACGCGCGGACCTTGGGCGCACCGGATACGGTGCCCGCCGGGAAGCCCGCGAATAGCGCGTCGAGCGCATCCTTCTCCGGCGCCAGGCGGCCGACCACGTTGGACACGATATGCATCACATGGCTGTAAAATTCGACGGTATAGCTGTCGGTCACGGTCACGCTGCCCGCCGTCGCCACCCGGCCGACATCGTTGCGGCCAAGGTCGAGCAGCATCAGATGTTCGGCCCGCTCCTTGGGATCGGCGAGCAGGCTTTCGCGGTTGGCGGCATCCTCCACCGCATTCTTGCCGCGCGGGCGGGTGCCTGCGATCGGCCGGATCGTGACTTCGCCATCGCGCGCGCGCACCAGGATTTCGGGGCTGGAACCGATCAGTGCGAAGCCCGGCAGATCGAGATAATAGAGGAAGGGCGAGGGATTGATCCGCCGCAGCGCGCGATAGAGGGCGATCGGCGGCAGGGTGAAGGGGCTGGTGAAACGCTGTGCCAGCACCACCTGAAAAATATCGCCCGCAACGATATACTCCTTCGCGCGATCGACCATGGCGGCATAGCGGCCCGGCTCCAGCACCGGGGTCACCGCGATGTCGGCAATGTCGGCCGGGGCAGGGGCGGCCGGGATCGGCGCAGCCAGCCGCGCGGCGGTCGCCTCAATCCGCTCCAACGCCTGCGCGATGGCGCGATCCGCGTCGGCAAAACTGCCCTTCCACACCGGCGCGACCAGATAGAGCTGGTCGGCCAGGCGATCGAAGATCAGGATGACGGTCGGCCGCACGAACAGCATGTCGGGCAGGTCGATCGGATTGGGGGCAGGGCGGGGCAGTTTCTCGACCAAACCCACCGTTTCATAGCCGAAATAGCCGACCAGGCAGGCGAGCGCGGCGGGCAATGCCGGGTCCATCTCCGCCCGGCATTCGGCGACCAGATCGCGCAAGGCGTCCAGCGCACCCGCCTCCAGCGGCGCAAAGGCGTCGCGGTCGGTCGCCCAATGGCGGTTGATCGCGGCGCTCTGCCCATGGGCGCGAAACACCAGGTCGGGGGCCAGGCCGATCAGGCTGTAGCGGCCACGCACCGCGCCGCCTTCGACCGATTCGAGCAGATAGTCGCCGCGATCGGCCTCGAACAATTTGAGCGCGGCGGAAATCGGCGTGTCGGTGTCGGCAATCTGCCGCCGCCACACCAGCGCGGACTCGCCGCGCTCCAACGCCGCCCGCGCCGCTGCGTCGCCCCCGCCTGCGATCATCTTATTGGTCGCCGCTGGTGCTGGCGGCCAGCGCTCTGCGCACGCCTTCGACCGCGTTGGCATTGCGCGTGACCTTCAGATGCTTTTCGACCGCGCGCTCGAACTGCTGGCCATATTCCTGGCCGATCACTTCGCCCAGCTGGTCGCGCATCTGCGCCATCAATTCAGGCTGGTCCTTGGCATCGCCCCGCTCGATCGCGTTGAGCTGCACCACGAAATAGCCGCGATCCTGGCCGATCGGCAGCGTCTTGACCGTGTTCGCCGCCATGGAGAAGAGGATGGCGATTTCGGCCGGTGGGCGCTGCTCGCCGCGCATGATGTCGGCGCGCTTGCCACCCAGCGTCTGCGGCGCGGGCAGCTTGACGCCGGCCTGCGCGATCGCATCGGCCAGCTTCATGCCCTTGGCCACCTTGGCGCGGATCTGTTCGGCCAACGCCTTTGCCTTATCGTTCCCGGCGTTCAGCTTATATTGCGCCTGTACGATCGGCTTGACCTTGGCCAGCGGTGGCGGCGCAGCGGCGACGATCTCGCCCGGCGCGATCAGCGCATAGCGCTTGTCGGGGGTGATCGGCACCATCTGCGCGTCGTCGTCGGCGCTCATCGCAAAGACGGGCGCCAGCAGCGGCTGCACGTCGGGTGCCACCACATAGGCCTGATCCTCGACCTGCTTGCCGGTGGCGAGCAGCAACGGGCTGGTTTCGAGCTTGAGGCCATTATCCTTGACCACTTCCTCGAACGTCCCGCCATCGGCGATCTGATCTTCCAGCTTGCCGGTAAAGTCGGCCAGCAATTGCTTTTCCTTCTGCGTGCGCAGCGTTGCTACGATCTCTTCACGCACCGACGCCAGCGCGCGAGCGGGAATGTCCTTGACCGCCGTGACGCGCAGCAACAGCCAGCCGAGCGGCCCGCGTACCGGGCCAACCAGATCGCCCTGCTTGGCTGCGAAGGCGGCATCGGCTGCAGTTTTGCCCGCCGTGGTGGTCAGTGCGGCGGGGGTCTGGTCGGCCAGCGTCGCGACCGCGAGGCCAGCGCCCTGCGCAGCGGCGGACAGCGACGCGCCGCCCTTCACCTTGTCGGCAATCGCCTTTGCCGCGGCTTCGGTTGGCAACACCAGTTGCTCGATCGTCCGGCTCTGCTTGGCGGCATAGGCGGCCTTGTTCTGGCTATAAGCGGCGGCAATTTCCGCGTCGCTTGGCTGCGAGGCTTGCGCAAAACGCTCGGCATCGACCACGGCATAGCGGATGCGCCGCTGTTCGGGGATGGTGAAGCGGTCCGCGTTACGCTTGTAGAAATCAGCCAGTTGCGCGTCGGTCGGGTCTTTCTCGTCCAGGAACGCGACCGCCGGGATCGCCGCGACCGTGCCCTGCCGCGCTTCCAGCAGCAGCGAGGCGTAGGGCAGGACCAGGCTGTCGGTCGGCTTGACGCCCATGCCGATCGGGGTCAGCAACTGGCGCTGCAGGATTTCGCGGCTGATATCGTCGCGCAGATCCTTTTCCGTCAGCCGCTCGCGCGCGAGCAGATTGCGGAAATTCTCCTGGCTGAAATTGCCCGCCGCGTCCTGAAAGGCGGGGATTTGCGCGATCTGCGCATCGACCAGCCGCTTGGAGATATGCATGCCCTGATCATCGGCAAAGGCGCGCAGCGCGAGCGAGGCGACCAGCTGGTCATAAACCTGTGTCGCGCCGCCCTGCGCGAAGAAATCGTTGCTCTGCAGACCGGGGTCGGACCGGCGCGCATTATCGAACACCCGCTGCACCCGCTCCTGCAATTCGGTTTCGGTCAATTTATAGCCCTTGGCCTTGGCTGCCGTGCCGCCCCCGCCAAAGCTGGTCCCGAACTGACCGCTCGACAGATCGCCCAGGATGAAGGCTGCGGCGATCGTCCCTAAGAATAGCAGCGCGAACACTGCCCCGAACCGGGATTTGATGAAGCGGCGAAAGACAGAAAGCATGAAAATATCCGAACTGCGGCGGGATGGCGGCCCGCTTTAAGGGCGGATGCGCGCGGCGGCAAGGCTTGCACTGGACAAATGCGCGAGCGCCGTTCATCGCCTCTGACCAGTTCATGGCTCTTCCGATGGAGACGCGACGCCACAGCAGACTGGCGCGCGGCGGAGGGGGCGGGACGACGTGCAGCAATAAAGAATAAGGGGAATAGACGATGGGCAGGCGCAAGCTGGTTGTCGGCAACTGGAAAATGAACGGGATGCAGGCCGCGTTGGACGAGGTCGCCGCCATCGGCGCGCGCGCGGCGCAGCATCCAGCGGTAGAGGTCGGCCTCTGCCTGCCCGCCACGCTGATCGCCGCGGCGGACGCACGCAAGGGCGGTGCCTTCATCGGCGCGCAGGATTGCCACATGCAGGCAAGCGGCGCGCATACCGGCTGCCTGTCGGCGGCGATGCTGGCCGAAGCGGGGGCCAACTGGACCATCGTCGGCCATAGCGAACGGCGGCAGGACCAGGGCGAAACCGATAGCGATGTCGCGGCCAAGGCGCTGGCGGCCAAGGCTGCGGGCCTGCGCGTCATCCTGTGCGTCGGCGAAAGCCTGGACGTGCGCGACGCGGGCAACGCCGAAGCGGTGGTGTCGACGCAACTGCTCGCCTCCTTGCCCGATGGCTCGGCGGCCGATTGGCTCGCCATCGCCTATGAACCCATCTGGGCGATCGGCACTGGCCGCATCCCGACGATGGAGGCCGTCGCGACCATGCACGCCGCCTTGCGCGCGGCGCTGGCGAGCCGGATTGGCGATGAGGCTCAGGGCATGCGTATCCTCTATGGCGGATCGATGAATGGCGACAATGCCGCCGAACTGATGGCCATCGCCGACGTCGATGGCGGCCTGGTCGGCGGCGCCAGCCTGACCGCCGAAAAATTCGCCCCCATCATCGCGGCGGCGGATGGGGTGGTGAACTGACGAAAAAACCCTCCCCGGCACGGGGAGGGGGACCGGCGAAGCCGGTGGAGGGGTGTCACCCCATCGATAGCGTGACACCCCTCCGTCAGGGCTACGCCCTGCCACCTCCGCTGCCTGGGGAGCACGGTTGGTTGTCGCAACCGCCGACGGTTTGGCGGTTCATTCCGAAACTTTCCACCGTTCGGGCTGAGCCGGTCGAAGCCCTCTGCTTCCTTTCGACAGGCGCAGGGCGAACGGACTGAGAATGATCCCGTGCAACGCGAACGCGCGCAATGGTTGCCCCCGCGTCGCTTCGTCGCTATGTGCCCGGCAACGCCCTCCTTACCCGGACAGAAACCCGTCGCATGTTCACTTTTCTTCTCGTCGTGCAGGCCATCGTGGCCGCCCTGCTGGTCACCGTCATCCTGATGCAGAAGTCGGAAGGCGGCGGGCTGGGCGTGGGCGGTAGCCCGGCTGGCTTCATGTCGGCGCGCGGCGCGGCGGATTTCCTCACCCGGTCCACCTCGATCCTGGCGACCGTCTTCGTTCTGTTGTCGATCGCCATGGCGGTGATCGCGGCGGTGCGCCATGCCCCGACCGACATCGACACCTCGCTGGTGCGGCAGGCGCCGACGAGCCAAGGCGCGCCCGCGACCGGCACCGTCGATCCGTTGACCGGTGCGGCCGATTCGGTCGGCAATGGTGCGGCGGCCAACGGCGCGGTTCCCCTCGCCAACTAAACCGTTCATCGACATCGCTGATCTTTTTTAAGCGCGCGTGGATTCGCGCGCTTGCCCTTTGTTGTTCCGAAAGGCTAACCCTTCTCTCCCATGGCGCGGTATATATTCATCACCGGCGGCGTGGTCTCCTCGCTCGGAAAAGGCCTCATGGCCGCATCCCTTGCAGCGCTGCTGCAAGCGAGGGGCTATCGCGTCCGCATTCGGAAATTCGACCCCTATCTCAACGTCGATCCGGGGACCATGTCCCCCTATCAGCATGGCGAAGTCTATGTGACCGACGATGGTGCGGAAACCGACCTCGATCTTGGCCATTATGAACGCTTTACCGGCGTTTCCGCGCGCCAGTCGGACAATGTCACGCAGGGCCGCGTCTATCAGACGATCATCCAGCGCGAACGGCGCGGCGATTATCTGGGCGCAACCGTACAGGTCATTCCACACGTCACGGACGAGATCAAGGCGTTCGCCCTCGCCGATACCGACGGTCTCGACTTCGTCCTGTGCGAGATCGGCGGCACCGTGGGCGATATCGAATCGCTGCCCTTCATGGAGGCGATTCGCCAGCTGCATAACGACCTCGATCGTGGCCAATCGATCTTCGTCCATGTGACGCTGGTGCCCTACATCGCGGCGGCCGGCGAACTGAAGACCAAGCCGACCCAGCATAGCGTCCGCGAACTGACGTCGCTCGGCATCCAGCCGGACATCTTGCTGTGCCGCTGCGAACATCCCTTGCCCGAAAGCGAGCGCAAGAAGATCGCGCTCTTCTGCAACGTGCGTCCCGAAGCGGTGATCCCCGCGCTCGACGCCTCCAGCATCTATGCCGTGCCCCAGCAATATCATGCCGAAGGGCTGGACGCCGAAGTCCTGCGCGCCTTTGGCATCGATGATGCGCCTGAGCCCTCGATGGAGCGGTGGGACGACATCATGGACCGGCAGCAGAACCCGGAAGGCGAAGTGACGATCGGCGTGGTGGGCAAATATGTCGGCCTGCTCGACGCCTATAAATCGCTGCACGAAGCGCTCCACCATGGCGGCCTTGCCAATCGGGTGAAGGTCAACATCAAGTGGATCGACGCGGAACTGTTCGAGGAAGCGGATTCGGACATCACCGCCCGGCTGGAGCCGATGCACGGCATCCTGGTCCCCGGCGGCTTTGGCGTGCGCGGGTCGGAAGGCAAGATCGCCTCGGTCCAGTTCGCGCGCGAACGAGGCGTGCCCTTTTTCGGCATATGCCTTGGCATGCAGATGGCCTGTATCGAAGGCGCGCGGAACACCGCGGGCATCGCCAGTGCTTCGACCACCGAATTTGGCGAAACCAGCGAGCCGGTCGTCGGCCTCATCACCGAATGGATGAGCACCGAGGGCTTGCAGAAGCGCACCGCCGAAACCGACCTGGGCGGCACGATGCGGCTCGGCGCTTATCCCGCCAAACTGACTGGTAATAGCGTGGTCGCGGGCGTCTATGGCACGACGGAAATCAGCGAGCGGCACCGCCATCGCTACGAAGTGAACGCCGGCTATCGCGAGCCGCTGGAAAAGGGCGGGCTGCTCTTCTCCGGCATGTCGCCCGACGGCACGCTGCCCGAAATCGTCGAACGGCCTGACCATCCCTGGTTCGTTGGCGTCCAGTTCCACCCGGAACTGAAATCCAAACCCTTCGACCCGCATCCCTTGTTCGCCAGCTTCATCGAAGCGGCAGTCAAGCAGAGCCGGTTGGTATAAGGAAAAAGGGAGCGTTTCCACGCTCCCTCAGACTGCTGACAAACCCCTGGCGAGAGCCGGGGGTTTGTGATTCTATGGGCCATGCTGAGAGAGCCTGGACCTGAGCAGACGGCGCTCGAGATAGTGACGCTCGAGGAGCTTGTTCCTGCGGATCACCTGCTGCGCAAGGTCGACGCGGTGATCGATTTCGCCTTCATTCATGGACTGACGGCGCCGCTTTATTGTCCTGATAATGGGCGGCCGGCGCTGGACCCGACGCTGATGTTCAAGGCGTTGTTCCTTGGCTATCTGTTCGGGGTTCGCTCGGAACGGCAGCTGGTTCGCGAGATCCAGGTCAATGTGGCCTATCGCTGGTTCCTGCGCCTGCGGCTGACCGATGCCTCGACGCTGTCGCAGAACCGGCGGCGGCGCTACGGCGACACCTCGGTGGCGCAGGAGATTTTCGACCGCATCGTCGAGCAGGCAATCAGTCATGGGCTGGTCGACGGAACGGTGCTGTACACCGACAGCACCCATCTCAAGGCCAATGCCAACAAAAGCAAATATGACAAGGCGATCGTGACCAAGTCGCGTTCGGACTATTGGGAAGCCCTCGACGCCGCGATCACTAAGGAGCGAAGGGAGCGTGGGCTCAAGTCACTCGCGCCGAAGAAGCTCATGCCGGTCGAGGCCGAGACCAAGGTCTCGCGCACCGATCCGGACAGCGGCTACATGGTCCGCGACGACAAGCCCAAGGGCTTCTTCTACCTCGATCATCGCACGGTGGACGGGCGGCTCGGGATCATCACCGATACCTTTGCCACACCCGCCAACGTGCACGATTCGATCGTCTATCTTGGTCGCCTCGACCGGCAGCGCGAGCGCTTCGCCTTCCCCGTCGCGGCGGTCGGTCTGGATGCCGGATATGCCACCGCCGGCATCGCCCAGGGGTTGGAGGAGCGCGACATTCTCGGTGTCACCGGTTACCGCAACCCGACCCCGCCCAAGCCGGGCATGATGCGCAAGAGCCGCTTCCAGCGGGAGGAGGATCAGGACGGCTATCGCTGCCCCCAAGGCCAGTTGCTGGGCTACGCCACAACCGACCGGCAGGGCTATCGGCACTACAAGTCCGATCCCGCTCTGTGCCAACAGTGCCCGCTACGCGCCTCCTGCACCAGCGCCGCCAAGCCCCAGCGCGTGATCACCCGCCACATCTGGCAGGATGCCCGCGAGCGATGCGACAGCCACCGCCTCACCCCCTGGGGCAAGGCCGTCTACAAGCATCGCAAGGAAACCGTCGAACGATCCTTCGCCGACGCCAAACAGCTACACGGCCATCGTTATGCGCGCTTCCGAGGGCAAATAGCCGTCGCTTGCCAGTGCCTGCTCGCCGCCGCCGCCCAGAACATCAAGAAAATCGCCCTCGCCCTGACCCGCCAGCCCGATCCCATACCAGCCTGAAATGGATCAGCACCGCGCGTACCCCAAAAGGCGACACGCAAATCTTCAAAATAAAACCCCGTCGTAAAAAAACGACGGGGTTTGTCAGCAGTCTGAGGGAGCGTTCCGACGCTCCCTTTTTTTTATCGGCGTTCAGGGACGCGTGGCGTCGAACAGGTGGCGATATTGGCGCGGCTGGCACCGTAGATATTGGTTGGCTGCCTTGACGGTGGCACCCAGATGCGCCGCCGCATGCCATGGCCAGCGTGGATCGTAGAGGATAGTCCGCGCGATCGCGATCATATCCGCGTCTCCCGTCCCGACAATCGCTTCGGCCTGTTCGAAGTCAGTGATCAGGCCGACGGCGACGACGGGGATGGACACGGCCTGCTTTACCGCGCGGGCCAGAGGCACCTGATAGCTCGGCCCAACCGGTATCGCCTGATCGGGATGTAGCCCGCCGCTCGACACATGAATGGCCGCGCAACCCCGCGCCTCCAGCGCTTTGGCGAAGGCGATGGTCTGCTCGATATCCCATCCGCCCGCCACCCAGTCCGTACCGGACACGCGCATCGTCACCGGCTTGTCGGCAGGGAAGGCCGCGCGGACGGCATCGAAGATTTCCAGCGGCAGGCGCATCCGATTGTCCAGCGTGCCGCCATAATCATCGTCCCGCTGGTTGGAGAGTGGCGAGAGGAATTGATGCAGCAGATAGCCATGCGCGCCATGCAACTGGATGGCGTCGATGCCCAGATGATGCGCGCGTTTAGCCGCGCTCACAAAGGCCTCGATCAGCTTGGCGATGCCATCGCGATCCAGGGCGAGCGGCGCAACGCTACCGGGCGTGAAGGGCAGGGCTGACGGAGCAACCGTTTGCCAGCCATTGACCGCGTCCGGCGCAATTTGCTTGCCCCCCTGCCAGGGGACGTGCGTCGATGCCTTGCGACCGGCATGGCCCAACTGAATGGCGATCGGCATGTCGGAATGGCGGCGCACGCTGTCCAGCACCTGTTGCATCGCCGCTTGGGTCGCATCATCCCACAAGCCGACATCGGCATGGCTGATCCGGCCTTCGGGCAGGACGGCACTGGCCTCGATCGTCAGCAATCCCGCGCCGGACAGCGCCAACTGTCCCAAATGGATCTGGTGCCAATCATTCATCTGTCCATCGACGGCCGAATATTGGCACATCGGCGCGATGACGATGCGGTTGTCCAGTGTCAGGCCGCCGACCGTTATCGGCTCGAATAATTTGGGGCCACTCATACACTATCCTTCAAACGGTGAAGCCTTCCGGCACTTTGCCCTCGACCGCACGGATCGTCGATCGAGGGCATTGCGCTTATCGTCAGCGCTTGGGCGTCAGTTTCAACAACCGCCCTTGCGAGCCATCGCCGCCATCCTCCAGCACCCACAGCGCGCCGTCCGGCCCCTGATCGACATCGCGGATGCGCGCGCCCATATCCCACTGATCGCCCTTGGCGGCATTGTCGCCGTCCAGCTTGACCCGGACCAGCGCCTTGCTCGACAGGCCACCGATGAACAGCGATCCCTTCCACGCCGGGAACATGTCGCCCGAATAATAGAGCAGGCCGCCCGGCGAAATCACCGGATTCCAACTGACCTTGGGCGCTTCGAAGCCATCGCCCGGCTTATGGTCGGGAATGTCGCGGCCGTCATAATGGCTGCCGTTCGACACGGTGGGGTAGCCATAGTTGAGGCCCGGCTTGATGAGGTTCACCTCGTCGCCGCCCTTTGGCCCCATTTCCTGCTCCCACAGGCGGCCATCGGCGTCAAAGGCGATGCCGAGCAGGTTGCGATGGCCATAGGACCAGATGGCGGGATGAAAGCCCTTGGCCGCCAGCGGATTGCCCGCCGCCGGGGTGCCGTCGGGATTGAGGCGCAGCACTTTGCCCAGGGTCGACTTGGGGTCTTGGGCCGGATCGAATTTCTGCCGCTCGCCATTGGTGAAGAACAGATATTTGCCATCGGGCGAAAAGGCGATGCGCCCGGAATAATGGCCATTGCCCTCGACATAGGGGCTGGCGCGAAAAATCACCTGCACATCGGTCAGGCTGGTCGTCCCGTCGCTCGCCTGCGCAAACGCGCCCTTGGCCAGCGCGACGCCCTTGCCGCCGTCACGGCTTTCGGAAAAGCTGAAATAGACCATCTTGTCCTGCGCGAAGCCGGGCGACAGTACCACGTCCATCAATCCGCCTTGTCCGGCGCTATCGACGGTCGGGATACCGGCGATCGGGATCTTCGTGCCATTCTTGGGATCGAACAACAGCATCTCGCCCGCCTTTTCCGTCACCAGCGTGCGACCGTCGGGCAGGAAGGTCATCGCCCAGGGCGAATCGAAATCTGCGATGGTGGCGGTGGCAAAGGGCTTGTCGGCGGGCGCGGCCGCATTCTGGCCCGTGGCGTTTTCGGCCGAACAGGCCATGAGGATGAGGGGCAGGGCGGTCATGGCTATACGGCGCATCGCGATCTCCGGTTATGAGCGTTCACAGGTGGGTCTTGAGCGATAGAATGAGTGGCGACGATTAATGTTGCAGATTTAATGGTGTCCGCCTATATCGGCATCGCTTCCTTACATCGTCAAACATGTCAGGGTCGCAGGCTACCAGCCTGCGGCAGCGAAAGCGCGCATATATCTGGATTTGGAGATTGCATGGCGGACATCGCCGCACTGACAGCGTTGATCGAACCTGAGGCGAAGGCTTTGGGCTTTGACCTTGTGCGGATCAAGCTGTTCGGATCGGGCGATGATCGCACGCTCCAGATCATGGCCGAACGCCCCGAAACCAAGCAGTTGGTGATCGAGGATTGCGCCGCCCTGTCGCGCCGCCTGTCCGACTTGCTGGACGAGGTCGACCCGATCGAGGAAGCCTATCGCCTCGAAGTCAGTTCACCCGGCATCGACCGCCCGCTCACCCGCCTGCACGACTTTGTCGAATGGGGCGGGTTCGAAGCGCGCATCACCGTGACCGAGGCGATCGAGGGCCGCAAGACCTTCAAGGGCATCCTTGGCGGGGTCGAGGGCGAGGATATCCAGTTTCGCGATACCAAGGCTGGCGATGTCGTCATCCCCTTCGGCCTGATCGATGGTGCCAAGCTGGTGCTGACCGACGCGCTGATTTCTGCTACCATGCCGCTTTCCTCCGATGGGGCGGATGAATTTGAAACCGAAGAATAAGGGTTCATAAGTCATGGCCAACGCCATTTCCGCCAACCGGGCAGAACTGATCGCCATCGCCAATTCGGTGGCGTCGGAAAAGATGATCGACAAGGCCATCGTCATCGAGGCGATGGAGGATGCGATCCAGCGCGCCGCGCGCGCCCGCTATGGCGCTGAAAACGACATCCGCGCCAAGCTGGACCCGGAAACCGGCGACCTGCGCTTGTGGCGCGTGGTCGAAGTGGTCGACACGGTCGAGGATTATTTCAAGCAGGTCGATCTGAAGGCCGCGCAGAAGCTGAAGGCGGACTCGGTCGTCGGCGACTTCATCGTCGATCCGCTGCCCGCCATCGATTTGGGCCGTATCGATGCCCAGTCGGCCAAGCAGGTGATCTTCCAGAAGGTCCGCGATGCCGAGCGCGAGCGTCAGCATGAAGAATTCAAGGACCGCGTGGGCGAGATCATCACCGGCGTCGTCAAGTCGGTCGAATTCGGCCATGTCGTCGTCAATCTCGGCCGGGCCGAAGGCGTCATCCGCCGCGACCAGCAGATCCCGCGCGAAGTCGTCCGGGTCGGTGACCGGATTCGCTCGGTCGTGCTGAACGTGCGCCGCGAAAATCGCGGGCCGCAGATTTTCCTGTCCCGCGCCCATCCCGAATTCATGAAGAAGCTGTTCGCGCAGGAAGTCCCCGAAATCTACGACGGCGTCATCACCATCATGGCCGCCGCCCGCGATCCGGGCAGCCGCGCCAAGATCGGCGTCATCAGCCGCGACAGCAGCATCGATCCGGTCGGAGCCTGCGTCGGCATGAAGGGCAGCCGCGTGCAGGCTGTCGTGCAGGAAATGCAGGGCGAAAAGATCGACATCATCCCCTGGTCGGAAGATACCGCGACCTTCGTCGTCAACGCGCTGCAGCCCGCGCAGGTCAGCCGCGTCGTCATCGATGAGGAAGAAGAGCGGATCGAAGTGGTCGTCCCCGACGATCAGCTCAGCCTCGCCATCGGCCGTCGCGGCCAGAATGTCCGCCTCGCCAGCCAGCTGACCGGCAAGGCGATCGACATCATGACCGAGGCTGACGCGAGCGAGAAGCGCCAGAAGGAATTCGTGTCGCGCTCAGAACTGTTCCAGAACGAACTGGACGTGGACGAAACGCTCTCGCAGCTGCTGGTCGCCGAAGGCTTTGGCGAGCTGGAAGAAGTCGCCTATGTCAGCGTCGAGGAACTGGCCGGGATCGAAGGTTTCGACGAAGACCTCGCCGCCGAACTGCAGAACCGTGCGCAGGAAGCGCTCGATCGTCGCGAAGCTGCCGCGCGCGAAGAGCGTCAGGCGCTGGGCGTCGAAGATGCGCTGGCCGACATGCCGCACCTCACCGAAGCCATGCTGGTGACGCTGGGCAAGGCGGGCATCAAGACGCTCGACGATCTGGCCGACTTGGCCACCGACGAGCTGGTGCAGAAGAAGCGCGTTGACCAACGCCGCCGCAAGAGCGAAACGACCGAGGACAAGGGCGGCATCCTGGCCGCCTATGGCCTGTCGGACGAGCAGGGCAATGAGATCATCATGGCCGCCCGTGCGCATTGGTTTGAAGACGAGGAAGCCTGAGCCAAGATGCCATTTGTCGATATCCGTCTGGCCGGCACGGCAACCCGCGCGCAAAAAGCCGCGATCGTTGCCGACGTCACCCAGTCGCTCGTTGAGCGGCTGGGAAAGCCTGCGGCTGCCGTGCAGGTGGTGATTTCGGAGATTTCGACCGAGAATTATGGCGCGGCGGGTCAGCTTCTGGCTGACCGCGCGCCGGTTGTCCCTTTATCAAGGGAGGACGCCAATGTTGCGGACACTCCCCGATGAGCGTTTAGGCCTATCCAATAGCGTTGGGGTTGCCAGTTCATCCGTTTTGGCGGAGGGGCAGGCATGACCGAACGCAAATGCATATTGACCGGCGACCGCGCCGACCCCGACCATCTCATCCGTCTCGCCATCGGCCCGGAGGATCAGTTGCTCCCCGACCTGCGCGCCAAGGCGCCGGGCCGCGGTGCCTGGATCGGGGTATCGCGCGCCGAACTGGAAGTGGCGCTGGCCAAGGGCAAGTTGCGCGGCGCCATCGCCCGCGCTTTCAAGACCGGCGAACTGGCAATCCCCGACGATCTGGCGGAGCAAATCGAAACCGGCCTTCGCCGCGCGCTGCTTGACCGGCTGGGTCTGGAATCGCGCGCGTCGATGCTGCTGACCGGATCGGAAAAGATTGACGTCGCCTGCCGCAAGGGCCAGGTGCGGTTGCTGCTCCACGCAATGGATGCGGCGCCTGACGGCAACCGCAAACTGGACCAGGCGCTGCGCGTCGGACAGGAAGCGGAAGGCACGGATCTTGCGGGCATCGTCTTGCCTGTGGACCGCAACGCCCTATCTATGGCAATGGGGCGCGACAATGTCGTCCATATCGCAGTGACCGACTCGCGTGCGGCGTCGCGTCTGCGTGCGGCCATCGGCCGATTGGAAAGCTATCTGGGTTGCGCTGCTGAGGCGCCTGTGCATGGGGAGCCACGCTCCACCGATGCGCCGGGCGTCCAGGCAAACGTATAAATAAGGCGTCGGCGGGCCTATCCGGCCGAAGCGGAAGTGAAGGGTTAAGTTCGATCGTATGAGTGACAGCAAGGAAGACAAGCCGGTTCTGGGCCGCAAGCCACTGGGCATCAAGCGGACCGTGGAATCCGGTCAGGTGCAGCAGCAGTTCAGCCATGGCCGCAAGAATACGGTCGTGGTCGAAGTGAAGCGGCGCCGCGTCCTGGGCAAGCCGGGCGAAAGCACCGGTGGTGCGCCCGCTGCCACGCCGCAGGCTGATCCTGCGCCGACCGCCGCCGCCGCTGCGCCCGCCGCGCCGCGTCCGGCTGCGCCGCCCCCGCCGCGCCAGCAACAGCCGGTGCGCACCGCCCCGCCGCAGAGCCTGATGTCGCGTCAGGAATTGCAGGCCAAGTTGCTGCGTGAGGCCGAAGAAGCCCGCATGAACGCGCAGGAAGAGGCGCGTCGTCGTGAAGACGCCGCGCGCCTCGCCGCGATCGAAGCCGAAAAGCGCCGCGCCGAAGAAAATCGCCAGGCCGCCGAAACCGCCGCGTCCGCGCCAGCGGTCGAGGAAGCGCCTGCGCCCGAACCCACGCCCGTCGCCGAAGCGCCCGCAGCGCCGCAGGAAGCCGCCGCTCAGCCCGCTGAAACGCCGGTCGAGGCCGACGCTGGTGCCGCTGCTGCGTCCACCACGGCCGCACCGCCGCCGCCGCGCCGCTTCACCCCGGTTACGCCGGTCAAGCGTCCCGAACCGACTAAGCCGGAACGCGCGAAGAAGGGCGAAGATAATCGTCGCCAGGCTGGCAAGCTGACCGTCACCAAGGCGCTGGCCGATGACGACAGCGCGCGCGCCCGCAGCCTTGCAGCGCTCAAGCGTGCCCGTGAAAAGGAACGCCGCGCCCATTATGCCGGTGGTTCCAAGACGCGCGAGAAGCAATCGCGTGACGTGGTCGTGCCGGAAGTCATCACCGTGCAGGAACTGGCCAACCGTATGGCCGAAAAGGGCGCGGATCTGGTCAAGTCGTTGTTCAAGATGGGGCAGGCGGTCACGCTCAACCAGTCGATCGATCAGGATACCGCCGAATTGCTGGTCGAAGAATTCGGCCACCGCATCCAGCGCGTGTCGGACGCCGACATCGAAATCGGGATTGAGGGTGAGGCCGATGCGGTCGAAGCGCTCAAGACCCGTGCGCCCGTGGTCACGATCATGGGCCATGTCGATCATGGTAAGACGTCGCTGCTCGATGCTCTGCGCGGCACCAGTGTCGTGTCGGGCGAAAGCGGCGGCATCACCCAGCATATCGGCGCCTATCAGGTGACGACGAAGAAGGGCGATGTCATCACCTTCCTCGACACGCCGGGCCATGAAGCCTTCTCGGAAATGCGCGCCCGTGGCGCGAACGTCACCGACATTGTCATCCTGGTGGTGGCGGCCGACGACGGGCTGATGCCGCAGACGATCGAAGCGATCAACCATACCAAAGCGGCCGGCGTGCCGATGATCGTGGCGATCAACAAGGTCTATAAGCCCGACGCGAACCCGCAAAAGGTGCGCGAGCGCCTGCTGAGCGAGGAAATCGTGGTCGAGGATATGGGCGGCGACGTTCAGGACGTGGAGGTTTCCGCGCTCAAGAAGACCGGCCTTGATGAACTGATCGAAAAGATCCTGCTCCAGGCCGAACTGATGGAGTTGACCGCCAACCCCGATCGCGCGGCCGAAGGCAATGTGATCGAGGCGCAACTCGACCGGGGCCGTGGTGCGGTCGCGACCGTGCTGGTGCGCAAGGGCACGCTCAAGGTCGGTGACACCTTCGTCATCGGCGCAGAGAGCGGCAAGGTGCGCGCGCTGATCAACGACAAGGGCCAGCAGGTCAAATCGGCCGGACCATCGACCCCGGTCGAGATATTGGGTCTGTCGGGCGTG
>Ga0156326_122_pt1 | contig 24820 bp, 22 predicted proteins | sample RifCSPlowO2_12_FD_107974 | JGI IMG/M metagenome (GOLD analysis project Ga0156326, IMG submission 107974) | Sphingomonadales bacterium RIFCSPLOWO2_12_FULL_63_15 | reverse complement strand
CATCCGGTTTTGCCCCCAAACCCACGCCTAGCAAAATCAAATACTTACCAGCTCGCGTTCCCTGCGTGTTCCGCCGGCACTGTTCAACTTGGGTCTTGCCGATCGCGGGCTCAGGGGCGTCAAACTTGTCATTGCAGACGATCACAAGGGCCTACGCGCCGCTGCCAGCAAGGTCTTCCACGCAACCCAGCAACGCTGTCGGATTCATTGGATGCGCAATGCGCTCGCCCATGTTTCCACTAAGCAGCGTGCCGCCGTCACCGCCATGATCAAGACAATTTTCGCGCAGGAAACTGCTCAGGAGGCTCATAAGCAATGGCAAACAGTCGCCGATGCCCTGCGTGATCGCGCTCCCAAACTTGCTGAGATGATGGATGGCTCCCGCGAAGACGTCCTCGCCTACACAGCCTTCCCGAAAGAACATTGGCCGCAGATTTCCAGCACAAATCCCCTGGAACGTCTCAACGGAGAGATCAAACGAAGGTCCGACGTTGTCGGCATCTTTCCCAATGACGCGGCCATTGTACGCCTCGTCGGAGCCCTCATGCTCGAACAGCAGGACGAATGGGCCGTGGCTCGCCGATATATGACACTTGAAAGTCTCGCCACCGTCAGCGACAATCCCCTCATCAGTTTGCCCGGCGTGGCAGCCTGATCCAGTCCGATCCTCTACCGAGGATACTCGCTGTTACACCATCCCGCGGGACACGATCTCAAAGCGTCGGTTGGACTCAAAAAAGGCCCATTTTTGAATACTAATGCAACCCCGTTTGAACCACCATATGCTCGCCACATTGAAAGGCGGCCTAAAAAATCTTCGCTATCCCGATGTTCTGAAAAACATGTTATAAAAGTCTTGTATTCCAGATTATTGAGCCATCCGTTAAATAAATCCTCTAGTCTTTTGTCAAGATTTTCTTCGATATCATTCAAAAATTTCTTAGTTTAATACCTGCATTGCTCTTGTAAGCGGGGAATAAGCAAGATTTTCCATGTTCCACTTCAGCGAAGTCGTTCATCGTCACGAGATTTCGCATCCATACGTTGTTATCGCGTAATATGCTCGCTGCCACTTCAGCGGTTGTGTAGTGTACAAAACGTGCATTTCGTCGACGCATGGATGATTGCCGCTGAACCATATGCGGCATGAGCAAGCCGGTAAATTTCAAGGCTTCAGGGGGAATTTCAATCATAAACTCACTCCGCCGCCACACTCTCCAACCCCAACAACGGCGCGAGATAATGCCCCGTAAAGGAGCGCGGCTCCTTCGCGACCTTTTCCGGCGTGCCCTCGGCCACGACTTCGCCGCCCTTGACCCCGCCCTCTGGACCCATGTCGATGATCCAGTCGGCGGTCTTGATGACGTCCAGATTATGTTCAATGACCACGACGCTGTTGCCCTGGTCGACCAGCGCGTGGAGGACTTCGAGCAGTTTGCGGACATCTTCGAAATGCAGGCCGGTGGTGGGTTCGTCCAAGATGTAGAGCGTCTGGCCGGTGGCTCTACGGGCGAGTTCCTTGGCGAGTTTGACGCGCTGGGCTTCGCCGCCCGATAGGGTCGTGGCCTGCTGGCCGACCTTGACATAACCCAGCCCGACTTCGGCGAGCATGGCCATCTTGTCGCGGATGGGGGGGACGGCCTTGAAGAATTCGACCGCGTCCTCGACCGTCATGTCGAGCACGTCGGCGATCGAGTGGCCCTTGAACTTCACCTCCAGCGTTTCGCGATTGTAGCGCGCGCCGTGGCACACGTCGCACGTCACATAGACATCGGGGAGGAAGTGCATCTCGATCTTGATCAGGCCATCGCCGGTGCAGGCTTCGCAGCGGCCGCCCTTGACGTTGAAGCTGAAGCGGCCGGGCTTGTAGCCGCGCGCCTGGGATTCGGGCAGCCCCGCGAACCAGTCGCGGATGTTGGTGAAGGCGCCGGTATAGGTGGCCGGGTTGGAGCGGGGGGTGCGGCCGATGGGCGACTGGTCGATGTCGATGACCTTGTCGCAATGTTCCAGGCCCGTCACCTTGTCATGCGCGCCGGCCAGGATACGCGCGCCGTTGAGGGCGCGGGCGGAGGCGGCGTAGAGCGTGTCGATGGTGAAGCTGGACTTGCCGGAGCCGGAGACGCCGGTGATGCAGGTGAAGGTGCCGAGCGGGATCGACGCGGTGACGCCGCGCAGATTATTGGCGCGGGCGTTGTGGACGGTCAGCTTCTTGCCGGTGCCCTTGCGGCGTTTCTTGGGCACTTCGATGCGGCGGGTGCCGTTGAGATAATCGGCGGTGAGGGAGTTTTTGGCCTTGAGGATCTGCTTGAGCGTACCCTGAGCGACGATCTCGCCGCCGCGAATGCCGGCGCCCGGTCCCATGTCGACGATATAGTCGGCGTGGCGGATGGCGTCTTCGTCATGCTCGACAACGATGACGCTGTTGCCGAGGTCGCGCAGGCGTTTGAGGGTGACGAGCAGGCGGTCATTGTCGCGCTGATGCAGGCCGATCGACGGTTCGTCGAGGACGTAGAGGACGCCGGAGAGGCCGGAGCCGATCTGCGAGGCGAGGCGGATGCGTTGGGATTCGCCGCCCGACAGCGTGCCGCTGGTGCGGTCGAGGTTGAGATAATCGAGTCCGACATTGTTGAGGAAGCCGAGGCGCTCGACGATTTCCTTAAGGATGGCCTTGGCGATCTGGTTCTGCTGGTCGTTGAGCTTGCCCGGCATCGCGGTGAAGAAGGCGAGCGCGTCCACCACCGAGCGGCGGGTGGAGAGGGAAATGTCCTCGCCCGCGATCTTGACCGCGAGCGCTTCGGGTTTGAGGCGCGCGCCGTTGCAGGTCTCGCAGGGCTGGGCGCGCTGGTATTTGCTCAGTTCCTCGCGCATCCAGGCGGATTCGGTTTGCAGGAGGCGGCGGTTGAGGTTGCCGATGACGCCCTCGAACGCTTTTTTGACTTCGTAGCTTTTGCGGCCGTCCATGAATTTGAGCGTGACCGGCTTGCCGCCGGTGCCGTGGAGGATGATGAGCTTCACTTCGCCGGGCAGGTCGGCCCAGGGGGTGTCGAGGCTGAACCCGAATTCCTTGGCGAGGGAGCCGAGGACTTGCATATAATAGGGGCTGGGCGGGTTGGACTTGGCCCAGGGGACGACCGCGCCCTTTTTGAGCGAGAGGGCTTCGTTGGGGACGACGAGTTCGGGGTCGAACTCCTGCCGCTCGCCCAGGCCATCGCAGGCGGGGCACGCGCCCATCGGGGCGTTGAAGGAGAAGAGGCGGGGTTCGATCTCGGCAATGGTGAAGCCGCTGACGGGGCAGGCGAATTTTTCGCTGAAGACGATGCGGTTGGCGGGGACTTCCGCGCCTTTCATCTTCTTCTTTTCCGTCATGCCAGCGGAGGCTGGCATCTCAGGCGTCAGCGCGCCATCGCCTGAGGCCCCAGCCTGCGCTGGGGCGACGGCGGAGGTAAGGTCGGCGACAGTGCCATCCGCCAAATCCACGAACGCCAGCCCGTCCGCCAGCTTCAGCGCTTGCTCAAAACTGTCGGCCAGCCGCGTGCCCATGTCGGGGGCGACGGCGAGGCGGTCTACGACGACTTCGATGTCATGCTTATATTTCTTGTCGAGCGCGGGGGCGTCTTCGATCAGCATCATCTCGCCGTCGATGCGGACGCGGGTGTAGCCGGCCTTCTGCCATTCGGCGAGTTCCTTGCGATATTCGCCCTTGCGCCCGCGCACGACCGGGGCGAGCAGGTAGAAACGCGTGCCTTCGGGCAGGAGCATCACGCGGTCGACCATCTGGCTGACGGTCTGCGCGCTGATCGGCAGGCCGGTCGCGGGGCTGTAGGGAATGCCGACGCGCGCCCAGAGCAGCCGCATATAATCGTAGATTTCAGTGACGGTCGCGACGGTGGAGCGGGGATTGCGGCTGGTCGTCTTCTGCTCGATGCTGATCGCGGGGCTGAGGCCCTCGATATGTTCGACATCGGGCTTTTGCATCATCTCCAGAAACTGGCGCGCATAGGCGGAGAGCGATTCCACATAGCGGCGCTGCCCCTCGGCATAGATGGTGTCGAAGGCGAGCGAGGATTTGCCCGACCCCGAAAGCCCGGTGATGACGATCAGGCTGTCGCGGGGCAGATCGACATCGACGCCCTTGAGATTATGTTCACGCGCGCCGCGGACGGATATGTGGGTAAGGCTCATGTGGGGCGTTGTTCCAGATTTGTTCTAATTGGGCAAGGCCATCGGCCGATCGCCCTGACAAATGGGGCGGGCGCAGGGTTTTGAGAAGGGACAATCCGCGCGGGGGCGCGCAAAGGGGTTCGCGCTGCACCAAAGGATATGGGGTGAATGGGAGAGAGCTTGTTTTTGCCTTGGCCGGAACTGGCCGGTAGCGGAATGCCGGCTTACCGGCGGCGAAGAGGGGAAAGCCGCCGGTCCTATTTTAGGGCAGGCGACACGATCATAGGCGGAAATAGCTGCCTGTCGCCCATCGACCAGTTGTCGCCACTGCGGACCTAAATTGGCTTTCCTGAAACCGGCAGTTCGTTCAGGTCTCCGCCGTTGACGAAAAAATGGCCAGACGGCAATTGAGTAATTCCTGCCCTAACTAATTTGCACTATTTTGCCGGACGCGGACATTCTCGAAAATGAAGCATAACAAGCCAAGCGGCCGTGCTCGCATCATAACCTAAGACGGCAGGATAACAATTTCCTGTTTATCCCTTTGACGCATGTATGATCAAAGGTTGCAATGTCGCTTGCGTAATATGCAGATTGTGGCGATCCTGCTAAGTATAGGGAGGATTCGGTATGGCGACAGAACGAGAAATTGCTGAGGGCGTAATGGCGATTGCTGCACGTCAGCCTAATGGAGTGGCTACATTCCGCCGATGTCGTGCTGAACTACCCGCCACAGTCGCTCTAAACGCTGGTAACAACGCTCCATCGCAAACTCGCCCGGGCGAACCTATGTGGCATCAGATTGTCCGAAATATAAAATCCCATGATGTCGGCGGCACGAACTATATCGCACAGGGTTTGCTGGTCCATGTATCGCGCACAGGATATCGGATCACGCAGGCCGGGCGCGATCATTTGCAAGCATCAGGTCTTTATCCGTAGAGCGCCTTATAGCCTGGCTTGAACCATTTCAGTTCAGTGTTACTGGTCGCATCCTTGTCCCACACGAACCATGCATAGGCAGTGGTTCCAGTTCCTTTTTGCACCGCGCCAGCGGGATAGAACGTGATGCGTTCACTGAATACCCATACGCGGGACGGGGGCGCCTCAGTGAAGATTGTACGCTGTCTGTTGGCTCCCTCCAAAAATGCCAGACGTAACAGCAGCGCAAATTTGCGGTCAGCGCGTTCTAGTCCTGAGCGCACAAACCCTTCTGCCGCATTGTAGGGCGGGTTGGTGACGATGTTCGGTGCCTTGCGCCAGCTTTCAAGGAAATCGTGATCTCCCTCGCCATATCCGCGATCGATCAGGTCCGAACTGATAACTTTGTTACCTATCGTCTCCAGCACGGTGGACATGGAACCATCGCCACAAGCACACTCCCATATGTCCCCGCAGAAATCTTCGTTATCGATTAGCGCGTGGGTAGCCCACGCCGGGGTGGGAAAATAATCTGGCCCATCCAAGTCGGCAAAGCGTCTGGCCGCTGGTTTGAACCCACCGTTTAGATGATATGTGCTGTCCATGAAAATAATATAACAGAATCATGGTGTTAGTCAATAACAGATAAGCCATTATCAAGACTCGACATTTTTCAGAACCCGCCTTCTTGTCGCAATCGATGCGCACGGTTCGGGGCTGTCCATGACTCCCTCCCTCACATGCATGACACCACCCACGCACACTTGACCTAGCGTGGTGCACCGTGTAGGGCAGGAGCATGAGCGAGTTTGGCGCACTTTTGACACGGGGGCAGGTTGAGGCTTGGGTTGCGGAGCGCGCCGAAGTATTCCGCCAGCATTCGGAATTGGCCGCGCGCCTGGACGATCTAGATCGAAAGCTAGAAGCGGTTAGATGTCTGCTGCCGGAAGATACTGCCGACGCGCTTTTCCACCCTGAGACTAAGAAGCCGCGAGCCGAATGGAGCTTTACGGAACTCGTTTTGGATGTGCTTGCCGCAACGGATCGCGGTTATACCCCCGCGGAGCTGCGCACGCTGTTGAATGATGACCCGGAGGTCGGCCAAAAGTCACGCCGGTCTCATAATGGCGTCTCGAATGCACTCCAGAGGCTGGCAGCCAAGGATGAGGTAAGCAAGCTGGGTCCGCGATATTACCTTCCAACCACCCTTCAACGAATACAAAGCGGCGAAATTGTGGAACAGGTGGAGAACGAGGATGCGACGAGCTTCAACGCTAGAATGCATGCCGCCATGGAGGATTTCGGCAGGCCGTTCGTGGCGAAGGATGCTCACGAAGTAGCGAAGCGCCATGGCACTCTTAGTGAAGATCTGTCGGAGCAACCAACGAGGATTTACAGTTGGTTGAGCCGTGAAGTGTTTCGCGGTAGGCTATTGAAGGAGGGGTCAGTATATTATTACCCCTCACAACGAGATGAGGCGCTTGCAGTTGCCCGCAGCGCCCCAACCGTCACCGGAGAGGTTGCACCCTCTCCAATCGAGAACGTGACCGACCTTTACGGGAAATCACGTTGAACCTGTGCCTGCGACGGCAGCCGACCAGGGGCGGTTCATTCCCCCGGAGACTAGGAACCGAGTCATGTGGTGCATGGCCCGGACATTAACTGAAGCGGGGGCTTAGCTCTCGCTTCCTACTCCCTACCCCGGTCCAAACGGGGAAAGAGCGGCGGTGCATCTGTGGGTCCAAACCCGGTGCGCCGCCGTGCGAGTATATAGCGGAATCTTTTCAATTCGTCTACTGTGGTGCGATCGAACGCATAACCTTAGCGGAAGCCTTATCTGAAGGCCGGCTAACGGACTTCATTGCTCAAGCTGAAGCCGAAGGCGTCGGCTCTGTTAGTCTGGATCAGTTTGACGTGATGGTGGGGCGCATCACAGCGCCATGCCGAGGAAGCAGGGCATCGTCCGCTGGCTGCGGCCCGACTATCAGATTCCCGAGGCGTGCCTGACGCAATTGCCGGTGCGCAAGGATGTGACCGAGCAGATCGAAGGGCTGTTGCCCGAAGCCAAGGCGAAGAAGCCGACCTTCCCGCGCGACGCCATCGGCCAGACGGCGGCGGTGCTGGCCGAACTGCGCGGCGGCGGCGTGCTGAGCGCCGAAGCCATCGCCATTCGCTACAGCCAGGGGCGGCAAGTCCAACGGCGGATCGCCGCCACGCTGGAGGCGCTGGAGCGGCTGGGCCATGTGGCGGGCGACGCAGGTGGCTATCAGTTGCGCAAGGTGGCGTGAGGCGGGCCGTTGATGGCGATGCCTATCGGCTATGCGGATGTGACGCCCTGACCAGTGGTGCGGATCGAGGATGGCGAAGAAGCAGGAAGGGAAGACCCTCACCCGACCTCTCCCGTGAAGACGGGAGAGGGGAAGATGATCGTGGGGGCGCTGGAGGCGAAGCGGGCGGCGGGGACGGCGCCCAAGCCGGTGTTGAAATCGCAGCCGGAGCAGGGCGTGGTGGTGATCGCCATCCGCTACAGCCAGGGCGTCATACCAATGTGCATGGACGGGAACCGATAGCTTGTGTTCCCCGGCGAAGGCCGGGGGCCAGTCCCACGGGCAGAACTGGACCCCGGCATTCGCCGGGGAACAGCGCGCATGAGTCAGGCTTATGGCGCGATGGTATAAGGCGCATCCTTTCCGTGAAATGTCTGGCCAAGTGGGCTTGGCTGGCGCACCTTCGGCGCTACCGTGCCGCGCCTGATCCTGCCGCCGGGCTGGCGGACGGGCGGTGCGGCGATTGAGGATGTGATGCCATGACCGATCCTGTCCCGCGCGATATCGTCATTATCGGGGGCGGGCAGATGGGGGTGGCGCTGGGCTATTATCTGCGCCGGGCGGGGGCGGATTTCCTGATTTTGGATGCGGAAGACGGGCCGGGTGGGGCGTGGCGGCATGGGTGGGAGTCGTTGCGGCTGTTTTCGCCCGCTGGCTATAGTTCGCTGCCCGGCTGGTTGATGCCGCCGCCGGCGCATGACGGCTATCCGATGCGCGATGACGTGCTGGCCTATTTGCGGGACTATGAGGCGCGCTATGCGCTGCCGATCGAGCGGCCGGTGCGGGTGGCGGCGGTTGAGCGGGCGAGCGATGCTCTGGCGGTCGTGACCGACAAGGGGCGCTTTGCCGCGCGGATGGTGGTCAGCGCGACGGGCACCTGGTCGCATCCCTATATGCCCGACATGGCGGGGCGGGCGCTGTTTGCGGGGGTGCAGGTCCATTCCGCGCACTATGTCGGGCCGGAGGTCTATGCGGGGCAGAGCGTGCTGGTGGTCGGCGGCGGCAATAGCGGGGCGCAGATCGTGGCGGAGCTGGCACCGGTGGCGCGCACAAGCTGGGTGACGACGCAGGAGCCGCTGTTCCTGCCCGATGATGTCGATGGCCATGTGCTGTTCGAGCGGGCGGTGGCGCGGATGAAGGCGGGGCCAAGCGATGTGCCGGTGGGCGGCATTGGCGATATCGTCATGGTGCCGCCGGTCAAGGCGGCGCGGGCGCGCGGCGACCTCAGCACACGGCGGCCGTTCACGCGGATGACGGCGACGGGGGTGGTGTGGGCGGATGGGACGGAGACGGCGGTCGATGCGATCATCTGGTGTACCGGCTTTCGCCCGGCGCTGGCGCATCTGGCGGGGCTGGGCGTGGTGGAGGCGGATGGCCGCGTTCTGGTGGAGGAGCAGCGGTCGATCAAGGCGCCGCGGCTGTGGCTGGCGGGCTATGGCGACTGGTGCGGGGCGGGATCGGCCACGCTGATGGGCGCGGCGCGGACGGCGCGGGATCTGGCGGCGAGGCTGGTCGAGGCGCGGGCGGTTTAGGGTAGGGGGGCTTTGCGGGCGGAGGGGGGCGTTCCTGCTGCCGCAAAAGGGTTGGTCAAGCGCGCCGCGCTGCGGCACATCGCGCGGTGATGCGCCTGCCTGATCCTTCCACCTTCATCGCCGCCGGGGCCAGTGCCGAGGTGTTCCGGCTGGGCGAGGGGCGGGTGTTGAAGCTGTTTCATGACGGGATCGACCCCAGCATCGTCGCGCGCGAATATGCGATCGCGCGGGCGGTGCAGGCGAGCGGCCTGCCGGTGCCGCGCACTTATGGCGTGCAGGAAGCGTGCGGGCGGCAGGGGATCGTCTATGCCGACATGGCGGGGCCGGACCTGCTGGCCTATATGGCGCGCAACCCGCATCGCGGGCGCTGGGCACTGGGCGAGATGGCGCGGTTGCAGCAGCGGATTTCGGAATGCCATGTGCCGACGCTGCGCAGTCGCAAGGCGATATTGCGCGTGGACATAGAGGCGGCACCGGTGGGCGAGCGGCTGCGCGCGGCGGCGGTCGACCGGCTGGACCAGCTGAACGAGGGCGATGCGCTGTCGCATGGCGACCTGCACCCCGCCAATCTGATCGTGACCGAGGAGGGGCTGGCGGTGATCGACTGGTCGCGCGCGGCGCGGGGCATGGCGGCGACCGATGTGGTGCGGACCGAGATGGTGATGCGCTTCGGGCCGGGCGGGGATGTCGGCGGCGAGGGCGGCGCGGCGGTACTGGGCTGGGCCGCGGCGAAGATGCGCGATGCGGCGAGCGCTTATTATGTGCGGCGGCACCGGGCGCTCACTGGGCTGGACCCCGAAGCGCTGGCGGCGTGGCGGGCGCTGGTGGCGCTGGCGTGGATGCGGCAGCGGGCGCCATCGCGCGATGCGGCGTTCGAGGCCTATCTGGTGGAGGCGTTGGAGGTGGCGGGGCTGCCGCCGCTGGAGCGGGACGCGGCGCCCATGTCGTTGGTCGGGCCAGATTGACGGTTGATCCCCCGCCCATGCCGCCCACCGGGAGCGGAGGGCCGATTATCGAACGGAAGGCGCATCGGGCGTGCGCTGCCCTATAATGGCGGTAAGTTCAGAGACGGTTCAGCCCTGATGGTGTCGTCTCCGGCCTGACAGTTTATCCTGATCCCGGTGTGCCCGACAGCAACCTGGATACGCCCCCGGCCATCCCTTGCGCCGGGGGCGTTTTCTATTGCCCCTCCCATCGTTACGATTCGCGCTTTCCGTTACGGCACATGTCGTTCGTGGCGCGGCGAGATGTCGTTCGTCCTGCGGTTTGTCGGCGTGATTTTGCGCTTCGTCGGTGCAGGCGTCGTTCGCCGATGACGCGGGCTGCCGGTCGAAGCGGGCGGGCATCGGGCGGGGCGCGGGGCTAAACAGAATGGGCGAACGGGGCAGGACGCCGACCCCAAGACCCCGGCTCCCCCCGTTCGCACCCCGGCCCGCTGCGCAGCCCCCCATTTGGCGGCGGACCGGCCAAACCAGATTTTTAAGGAGATAGATGATGTTCCGTTCGACCCTGTTTGCCGCCGCCGCTTCCGCCATCCTGTTCGCCAGCGCCGGTGCCGCTTCCGCCGAGGATTTCGCGTCCAATGGCCGCACCAGCCCGGTCTATCATGGCGACCTCGACCTTTCGAACCCTGCGCATCAGGCGCAGTTGCGCAGCCGCATCGCGCGTGCCGCCAAGCGGGTGTGCGCCGCCAGCGACCTCGCCACCGAGCAGGCGTGCAAGGCCAAGGCGATCGCCCGCGTCGAAGCGCCGATCAGCGCGGCGATCGCGCGGGCCGAGACGAGCGAACGCTATGCCGATGCGCGCGGCAAGGATGGGTTGCCGCTGGTCGCGAACTGATTGGTAGCGCGACGTGATAGAGAGAAGGCCCGGTGATTTGCCGGGCCTTTTTTTGTGTTTTTCCATCCTCCCCTAGCAGGGGAGGTGGCAGGGCGTAGCCCTGACGGAGGGGTGTCACGCTATCGTGAGGGTGACACCCCTCCACCGCCTTCGGCGGTCCCCCTCCCCTTACAGGGGAGGATTTTTGTATTAGCGGCCGGTCATGGCTCTCGCGTTGGCGAGGAAGGTGCGGCCGATGCGGATTTCGTTGCCGTCGGCGAGCGCCGCGAACCACACGCCGCTGCCGTCGTGGCGCAGGCGGGCGATATGGTCGCGGCGGACGATGTGGGAGCGGTGGAGGCGGACGAATTGCTGCGGGTCGAGCCGTTCCTCCAGGCTGCTGATCGTCTGGTGGAGGAGGTAGCTGTGGCTGCCGACATGCAGGCGCATATAGTCGCGCTCCGCCTCGATCCGGTCGATCTGGTCGGTGGCGAGGCGGATCAGTTCGGAGCGGTGCGGCACCCAGAATTCCTCGGCCCAGTCGGGTTGCGCCTCGGTCGAGATGGCAGGCGCGTCGGTGGGTGCCAGGCTGCGCGCGGCCTCCACCCGGTCGATCGCGCGGGTCAGCCGGTCATGCGCGACGGGCTTGAGCAGATAATCGACGGCGGCAAGATCGAAGGCCTCGACCGCAAAGCCTTCGAAGGCGGTCACGAAGATGATGGCGGGGCGCAGGCCCATGCGGCTGACCGCGCGGGCGACGCCGATGCCGTCGAGCAGCGGCATGGCGATGTCGAGCATGACGAGATCGGGCTTGAGCGCTTCGATGAGGCGCAGGGCGGCTTCGCCGTCGCTGGCGGTGCCGCACAGCGTCAGGCGCGGTTCGCGGGCGCACAGCATCTGCAGCCGCTCGATCGCGAGCGGTTCGTCATCGACGATCATGGTGCGGATGGACATGGGGATCAGCAACTCTGGCGGATGATGGGGAGGGTGATGAGGACGGAGAAGCCGCCGCCCTCACGCGGACCATAAGCGATGCGGCCCTGATCGCCAAAGCGCGCGGTCAGCCGGTCGCGGACATTGGCGAGGCCGATGCCGCTGCCGCGATCGGCGTCGCCGGGCGGCTGGTCGCCATTATCGGTGACGTTGATGTGGAGCAGGTCGCCATCGGCGCGGGCGGTGATACGGATCTGCACCGGGCTGGACGTGCGCGACACGCCATATTTGATCGCATTTTCGACCAGCGGCTGGAGGATGAGACCGGGGACGCAGGCGGTCATCAGGTCGGCGGGAATGTCGATGACGCTGGTCAACCGTTCAGGGAAACGGACACCCTCGATATCGAGATAGAGCTGCTGGAGATGGACTTCCTCCGCCAGTGGCACGTCGTCGAGCGGATCGCCGGTCAGGCTGGTGCGGTAGAAGTTGGAGAGCGACAGGATCATCTTTTCCGCTTCGTCGGGTTTGTTGCGCATGACGAGGGTCGAGAGGCTGTTGAGCGTGTTGAACAGGAAATGCGGGTTCACCTGATAGCGCAGCGAGCGCAGTTCGGCCTGCTGCGCGGCGCGTTCCAGCCGGGCGGCGCGGCGTTCGGTGCGGTGGACTTCGCTGGCGTAGGACAGAGCGAGGTAGAGCGCGGCCCAGGCGGAGAGGAAGAAATAGCGGCTGATCGCATCCTCGACGATCTGGATCAGCGCGAAATGTTCTTCGCTGCGAAATTTCCTCCGGTCGCCATCGGTGAAGATGTTGACCGGGTCATAGATGTTGAACATGTAGAAATTGGCCGACGCCATGGCGAGCGCGAAGGGCGCGGCGAGCGAGAAGGCGGCGACGACGCGGACGCTCAAGGGCTTCGTGTCGAAGCGGCGGAGCATCAGGTAGAAGATCCAGGTGGTGACGATGCCGATGACGGTGACGATGGCGCGGCGCGCGGCCAGCTCATAGGGGGCATCGAAGCCCATGACCGTGGCGCGCAGCGTGACCAGCACGGCATAGAATAACCAGAAGCCGAGAATGGAATAGAGCGCGATCGCAGGCGAAATGCCGCGTTCGCCGTCGTCGGGCGCATTTGTCATGGCATCCTGTTTACGCGCGCGTGGGCCGCTTGTCGCCCCATCGCGTGGCTGCTGGTCGAAGCGGTTGGCGCGTTGGTCGAACGGCGCGCGGGAACCGGGATGCGGCCCGACCCGTTGATCGGGGGAGGTGCCTCTGTGGCATCGAGGAGGAGAGACGCATGACCCCGATTGATCATTCCCAGACCAAAGCCCATGAGCAGGCCGACGCGGCGCGCAACAGCGACGCGCAGGACCATGTTCGCGATGCCGAGGAAAAGCTGGACGAGGAATTGGAGGATTCGATGGATGCATCCGATCCGCCGTCCAGCACGCGACCCGGCGACAAGGGCGAACCCGTGCCATCTTCGGGCTTTACGCCGGAGGATTGATGGTTTTTCGATCCGAACGATGATAGAGTTTGCGGGCGGCAGGTGAAGCCATCGCCGCCCGTAACGAGAGGAGCCTGCACCCCATGCCGACATCCGCAACCCCCGCCGTCGAGCGCATTGCCCGCGTTCTGGCCGGACGGCATCTGAGCCACAATGGCGAAGGCAGCGATCCCCATGCTTCAGGGGCCGTGGATGCGGCGTGGCAGGACCATGTCGAGGACGCCTATGCCATATTGCATACGTTGCGCGAACCGGACGCGCAGATGGCGCAGGCAGGCGATGTGGCGGTGTGGCGCAGCATGATCGGCGCGGTGCTGGCGCGGCGACCAGGGGCGTAACGGGCGACGCGACCAAATGATGATTGTCATCCGATTTACATGTTGCGCTGCACAAGGAAATCTGATCCCTTGTGAACGGCGGCGGAACAGGCGCTTAAGCCTTCAGTAACCATAGAGGGCGCATGTTCTGACGATCGACTACACGTCGGAGGGCATGAACATGGGTACGAGTGCAAAACCTGCAGACGGCGCCATCACCTTGGCGGAACTGCGCGAGTTCGCGAGCTTCTCGTCTGCCACGCAACGTTATATTCGCCGGTCGCTCGACATCGGCCTGCATCGCCGCGACGCGATGAAGCTATGGTCGCGCGACATGGTCGAGGAAGCCTCCATCCGGGCGCAGGCGCGCATCTATGGACGGCTGGACGAGATCAAGGCGCGGGTGCCCGACGATAGCGGGTTGGAGCAGGTGGAACCGTTCATGGCCCCGCTCGTCACCATCTCGGCCTTTGACCTGGGGCAGGACCGGCTGGCCAGTTTTTCCTCCTATCGTTTCCTATACGAGCGGCTGCTTGGCGCGGGCGCGCGCCCCTGGCTGCCCGGTGCCTTTTGTGCGGCGGCGAGCCTGCCGCATCTCCACCCCGAAAAGCGGCGCATATTGTTGCAGTCGATCAGCGAGGCGGCGGCGACGGCGGCGGGCTGGTCCAATCGCGAGCCGAGCTTCTACCCCGAATGGGTCGAGAAGGTCGATCTGAGCAAGGCGAACTGACACCATCTTGATAGGACGGCTTTTCGCCGGGGGGCGAAGAAAAGGCGCGGCGACTATCGGTCGTTCGCGCGTTTTTTGCGGTCAAAGTGGACCGGCGGCCTTGGCGCGGTCATGAAAGGCGCGCGACAGGCCGTGATAAAGGCGTTCCTTGCAGATCCGCTGAGCCGCGCCATCGGCGACGAGCGCCGCACCCAGCAGGGGCAGCATGAACCCGCGGCTGCCAGTGGTTTCTGAAATGATGATGACGGCGGTCAGCGGTGCGCGGACGACACCCGTGAAATAGGCGACCATGCCGAGCAGCACCACGGCGCTGCCCTGTTCGTTTGGAAATATCCAGCGCAGCAAATTGCCGAACCCGGCACCGGTCGCCAGCGATGGCGCGAAAATGCCGCCGGGAATACCGGAAACGCTGGTCGCCAGGGTACTGGCGAACTTGGCTGGGGCAAACCAGAGCGGTTCCTGCCCGCCGGTGATCAGATGGCGAGCCGGCGCATAGCTGGTACCCCAGGTCAGGCCGGTTGCCACGCCGATCAGCGCGACGATCACGCCGCAGGCGGCGGCGAAGCGGATGGGGTGGGCGCGGGTCCAATCGGTAAAGCGGTTGCGGCTGGTCGCCGCCGCCAGAGCAAGGCGGGAAAACAGACCGCCCGACAAGCCGCCCAGCACGCCCGCGAACAGCGCGACCGCCATGGCGGAAGGCAACGGCAGCCGCGCGGCGACGGCACCGAAATATACATAATCGCCCGCAAGCCCCAAGCTGACCATGCCCGAAATGATGACGGCAGTGATGACGAGCAATGTCATGCGTTGCTCATAAGCGGCGGCCAATTCCTCGATCGCGAAACTGATCCCGGCGAGCGGGGTGTTGAAGGCGGCGGCCACCCCGGCCGCGCCGCCCGCCACCATGACCGAGGCGCGCAGCGGGACTTGAAGCAGCGCATGGACGCGCGCGAGGATGGCGGCGGAAATCTGCACCGTCGGGCCTTCCCGTCCGACCGATGCGCCGACCAGCAGACCGGCAATCGTCAGCAAAACCTTGAGCATGGCGGTACGCAGGTCAACGAGACGTGCGCCAATCTGTTCAGGCAGGCGGGTGGCGGCAATGACCTGCGGGATGCCAGACCCCCCCGCAAATGGCGCAAAGCGGCGGGTGATCCAGGCGATCCCGGCAAAGCCGAGCGGGGTGATGAGAAGGGGCAACCAGCGATGGCGGGTCGCTACCCGTTCAAAACCTTCGCTGGCTTCATCCGCAACCCAGGCGAAGGCCAGTGCTGCCAGCCCCACCAGGATGGCACCGCCCATCAGTGCCAAGCGACGACGAAAGATGAGCGATGTAGGACCGCTATGTCTCAGGAGTGCGCGGAAACGGCGCGCAGTCCAGCGGCGGCCCGGTCCGCTCATGATGCCGGGGCCGGATCGGCGCGCCGCCGATAGCGGAAATACCACACTTCATGACCCAGCCGCCGCGCCTTGGCCTCATAGCGGGTTTGGGGCCAGCCGCCGGGGCGGGTGAGGAAATCCTTGGGGTCGCTGGCCAACCAATCGAAATCCAGATGGCCGTTCATCACCATCAGCGCCCAGCGCAGATAGACCGGATGATCGGTGCCGAAGCGGAATTCGCCGCCGGGCTTGAGCTTGCGCGCGATCATTGCGACCGGCCCGGGGTTCATCATGCGTCGCTTGGCGTGGCGCGCCTTGGGCCAGGGGTCGGGATGGAGCAGATAGACGAAGCTGAGCGAGCCGTCGGGGATGCGGTTCAGCACGGTCAGCGCATCGCCCATATGGACGCGGACATTGCCGAGCGCGCCGTCGCGGATATGGCCAAGCGCGGTGACGACGCCGTTGAGGAACGGCTCGCAGCCGATGAAGCCATGATCGGGCAGCAGGTCGGCGCGCCAGGCCATATGCTCGCCGCCGCCGAAGCCGATTTCGAAATGGAGCGGGCGGTCATAGCCGAACAGATCCGCGGCGGTGACCGGCCCTTCGTCCGGCACCGACACGGCGGGCAATAAGGTGTCGACCAGTTCCTGCTGCCCCTGGCGCAGTTTGTGCCCCGACTGGCGGCCGTAGAGGCGGTTGAGCGTGGTCGGATCGCCGGGTTTATGCGCTGTCATGGGGCGGCCGCTTAGCGGGCGCGGGCGCGCGGGGCAAGGGTCAGAGGCCGAGCAGGGGCCAGAGGACCATGCCAAGGCCGATCATGCTGACGAGGAAGATCAGCGTGCGGATCATCGGGATGCCGAGCGCGTAGACGGGGAGATAGGCGAGGCGCGCGCCGAGCCAGATCCAGGCGCCGAGCGCGGTCATGTCGCTGGTACGGCCCGCCAGCACCACGCCGATCAGCGCGACGATGGCGATCGGCAGGGTTTCCTGAAAATTGGCCTGGGCGCGGGTGAGGCGTCCGGCGAGGGGATGGAGCGGGGGCAGCTTTTCGTCGCGTGCGCCCATGTTCCAGCGCGGGCCATATTGTTTGGTCTTGAAATGCGCCGCTGCGAAGATGTGGACGAGCAGCAGGACCATCGACCATGCCAAAATCGTCAGTTCGACAGCCATAGCGCGCGCCTCCATTGGGATAAGGGGCGCACGCTATGGCATTGCGGCAGGCGCGACAAGCGCTGGATGTGGCGCGCGTTTAGAGGCTGAAGCCGACGCGGGCGATCAGGCGGTCGCCGGCATGGGTGCGGGCGGGGCCGTCAATGCTGCTGCCAGCATAGCGGATGCCGGCGAACCATTGGCCGCGATACCAGTCGAGCGCGACGCCATGGTCCCAATAGGTGCCATCGGGGCGCAGGCGGGCGGCGGCGAGGGGATCGCGCACTTTGCCCGATGAGCGGCCGACATGGCCCGACAGGGTGAAGGGCGTGCCGGGGACGGCGACGGCAGCAGCGGCCGAGACATAGAGATTGTCGCCGCCGATCGCCGATTGGCGCGGGGCATAATGGGCGGCGATGTCGACGCTGGCCGGGCCGATGAGGAAGCCCGCCTGTGCGCCGACTTCGCCATAGCCCTGATCCGAGGCACCGGGGAAAAGATGATAGCGGCCCTGCGCGGTCAGCCGCCAGCCGCCAATCTGTTGCGACCAGCTAGGGCCGATGTCGATCGCCGCGTCGGCGTCGCCATGACGGGTGCTGCCCCATAAAGTGGTGGCTGCGCCATCGAGGCTGAGGCCAGAGGTGACGGGGACGGACAGGGTGCTGCGCAGCACCGGATCGCCATCGCTCCAGCTCAGGCCCCGGCGGCGTTCGTCGCTGGCGGCTTCGATCGTGGCGGCAAGGCCGCGATCCTGCGCGATGGCGGGAAGGGCATGGACGGCGAGCCCGAATGCCGCTGCCCATGCCACCCGCATCCTGTTGGGATCAGTTCGACGCAAGCGCGCGTACCGAATCCAGTTCGGCCATCAGCGGCGCACGATCGCGCTCGGCCATCGCCACCAGCGTCGATTGGATGCGATCGCCATGCCGGGCCAGCACCCGCTGTTCCAGCCGATCATCGCGTGCGCAGGCACCGGCTTCGCTGCCGGAAAAGCGCGTGTCGCTGGCGAGGGTGCGGGCGAGCGCGGGGCCATGGTCGAGCTTGCGATCGACGACGACCGTCGCGGTCCACTTGCACCGCTGCATGTCCATGCGGTTGGGCGTCTTTGCGCCGACGGTACGCGCTTCGACATCGGCGCGGGCGGTGTAGAGCGCCTGCATCGACGTGCCATGATGATCGAGAGTTACGCTATGCGTGGCGGCGGCGGCCGCCAGCGCGATGAAAGTTAGGCTCATTATCATTCTCCTGCGTTGCGGCGTCGGGCTATGTTGTCCGATCGCCTGCCGCGGATGTAGGTCCGCACTGTTGCCCGTTCATTGCCAAAGGGTAACAAAGTCCTGCCTGATCAAGCGGCAGCCTTGGCCAGTCCCTTCGATAATTGCAGGGCACCGTTGAGCCGCGCGGCGGAATCGGCCCAGGCGCGGTTGACCACGATCTTGCTGTCCGGGCGCAGGCGGGCGACGCCGTCGAGCCGCTGGACATAGGCGATGAGGCCCGCCGGATTGGGGAAGCTGTCTTCGAAGAAGCTGACCAGCGCGCCCTTTTGCCCGACATCGATCTTGGCGATATTGGCCTTCACGCAATTCTGCTTGATCTCGATGATCTTGAGCAGGTTTTGGGTTGGCGCAGGCAGCTTGCCGAAACGGTCGATCAGTTCGGCGGCGAAGGATTCGAGCGCTTGGCGGTCCTCCAACTCGTTGAGGCGGCGATAGAGACCCATGCGCAGGTCGAGGTCGGGGACATAATCGTCGGGGATCATGATCGGCGCATCGACGCTGATCTGGGGCGAGAAGCTGTCGCGGCGGATTTCGAGGCCGACGCCGCCCGCCTTGGCATCCATGATCGCTTCCTCCAGCATCGATTGGTAGAGTTCGAAGCCAACCTCGCGGATATGGCCCGACTGTTCGTCGCCGACCAGGTTGCCCGCGCCGCGAATGTCGAGATCGTGGGAGGCGAGCTGGAAGCCTGCGCCGAGCGTGTCGAGATCGGACAGAACCTTCAAGCGCTTTTCCGCCGTCTCGGTGATGATGCGGTTGGCGGGCGTGGTCATATAGGCATAGGCGCGCGTCTTCGACCGGCCGACGCGGCCGCGCAGCTGATAGAGTTGCGCCAAGCCGAAGCGGTCGGCGCGGTGGATGATGAGCGTGTTGGCGCTGGGGATATCCAGGCCGGATTCGACGATGGTGGTCGACAGCAGCACATCGTAGCGCTTGTCGTAGAAGGAGGACATGCGTTCCTCCACTTCGGTCGCCGACATCTGGCCATGCGCGACGACGGAGCGGATTTCGGGGACGTCTGTGCGCAGGAACTCCTCGATCTCTGCGAGGTCGGCGATGCGGGGGACGACGAAGAAGCTCTGCCCGCCGCGATAATGTTCGCGCAGCAGCGCTTCGCGGATGACGATGCCGTCCCAGGGCATGATATAGGTGCGGACCGCTAGGCGATCGACCGGCGGGGTCTGAATGACTGAAAGTTCTCGCAGGCCCGACATCGCCATTTGCAGCGTGCGCGGGATCGGCGTGGCGGTCAGGGTGAGGACATGGACGTCGGTCTTCAAGGACTTCAAGCGTTCCTTGTGGGTGACGCCGAAGCGCTGTTCCTCATCGACGATGACGAGGCCGAGGCGTTTGAAATCAATGCCTTTGGTCAGCAGCGCATGGGTGCCGACAACGATATCGACGGTGCCGTCGGCGAGGCCCGCCTTGACCGCCTTCGCCTCCTTGTCGGGGACGAGGCGGGAGAGGCGGCCGATATTGACCGGGAAGCCGCGGAAGCGCTCTTCGAACTGCATATGATGCTGGCGCGCGAGCAAGGTGGTGGGGCAGATGAGGACGACCTGCATCCCCGCCATTGCCGCGACGAAGGCGGCGCGCAGGGCGACTTCGGTCTTGCCGAAGCCGACATCGCCGCAGACCAGGCGATCCATCGGCTTGCCCGATCCCAGATCCTCGATCACGTCGCTGATCGCGCGGTCCTGGTCCTCGGTTTCCTGATAGGGGAAGCGATCGACAAAGGCAGGGTAGCCCGCGACATCGGGTTCGGCGATGGTGGCGGCGCGCAGCGCGCGTTCGGCGGCGGTCTTGAGCAATTCACCCGCGATTTCGCGGATGCGCTCCTTCATCTTGGCCTTGCGCCGTTGCCAGGCTTCGCCGCCCAGCTTGTCGAGGCCGACGCCGTCGCTGTCCGATCCGTAGCGGGAGAGGACTTCGAGATTTTCGACCGGCACGAACAGCTTGTCGCCACCTGCATAGCTCAAGGCGACGCAATCATGCGCCGTCTTGCTGACCGGAATCTGGGTCAGCCCTTCATAGCGGCCGATGCCATGGTCCATATGGACGACAAGGTCGCCGGGCGACAGGGTGGCGAGTTCCGCAAGGAAGGCGTCGGTATTCTTCTTGCGCTTGGCGCGGCGGACGAGCCGGTCGCCCAGCATATCCTGTTCGGTCAGGACCGCGACGTCGGGGGCGGCAAAACCATGGTCGAGCGGCAGGACGGTCAGCGTGACGCTGCCATTGGCGGCGATGCCGAGCGCTTCCTGCCAGCCATCGGCGGCGGCGAGGCGCTTGACGCCATGGTCGAGCAGCAGGCCGGACAATCGTTCGCGCGCGCCGCCCGAATAGCTGGCGATCACGACCTTTTTCTTCGCGCGTTGCAGCGCGGCGATATGTTTGCCGACCGCTTCGTAGATGTTAATATTCTGCGTGCGTTCGGGCGCGAAGTCGCGCGGGCCGTCGACCGCGAAGTCCAGCACGTCGGCGCTGGCGGGTTCGTGGAAAGGGGTGGTGGCGTGCATCGGCCGAGTGGCGACGGCGGCGTTCCATTCGGCGGTGTCGAGATAGAGCAGGTCGGGCTTCAATGGCCGATAGGCACCGGGGTCGGAGGTTTTGGCCTGCACCCGGTTGGCATGATAGTCGCGGATCGCCTCGAACCGGGCATCGGCGGCGCCGGCGACGCCATGGTCACGGATGATGACGGTGTCCGCGCCGATATGGTCGGCGAGCGGGACCAGCTTCTCCTCGAACAAGGGTAGCCAATGTTCCATGCCCGCGAGGCGGCGGCCTTCGCTGACCGCCTGATAGAGCGGATCGCCGGTTGCGGTTGCGCCGAATGTTTCGCGATAGCGGCTGCGGAACCGCTTGATCGTGTCCTCGTCCAGCAGCGCTTCGGAAGCGGGGAGCAGGGTGAAGCCATCGATGCTGCCGGTGGTGCGCTGATCGGCGGTGTCGAAGCGGCGGACGGTTTCGATCTCGTCGCCGAAAAAGTCGAGGCGGAGCGGTTGCTCCTCGCCGCCGGGGAACAGATCGACAATGCCGCCGCGTATCGCGAACTCGCCGCGATCATGCACGGTGTCGGTGCGGACATAGCCATTGCCCTGGAGCATGGCGGCGAGGCGCGTGATCGCGATCCGCTCCTTGGGCGCGAGATGGGCGACGAGTTGGCGCACGCGGAAGGGGGTGAGCGTCCGCTGCGTCATGGCGGCCAGCGTGGTGACGACCAGTTGCGGCGCCTTGGGCGCGGCCTGCAATGCATGAAGGCCAGCAAGACGCGCCGAGGCGGCGCGCAGCGAGGGGCTGGCGCGGTCATAGGGCAGGCAATCCCAGGCGGGGATTTCGATGATGCCGATCTCCGGCGCGAAATAATGGGCAGTGTCGGCGATGGCGCGCATCTGCTGCTCATCGGCGGCGATGAACAGCGCGCGGGCTTGACCCGACCCATAGGCGGCGCGGGCGATGTCGGCGAGCAGCCAGGGTTGGAACCCGGCAGGCACGCCCGACAGGGTCAGCGGGGCTTTGGCGCGGAGGATGGTTTGGAGATCGGTCATATGTTCGCTATTAAATCCTCTCCTGTAAGGGGAGGGGGACCACGAAGTGGTGGAGTGGTGTCGCCCCATCGATAGGGTGACACCCCTCCGTCGGGGCTGCGCCCCGCCACCTCCCCTGCAAGGGGAGGATGATCAGTTCTCGATCTTCACGAAATCGAGTTTCAGGAATTTGTCCATCATCGGGCCTTTCCATGCGTCGGGCACGGGGATGGTGCCCAATGCCCAGCCGATGATGTCGGCATCCTGTTCGTCCATGAAGCGTTCGAACCAGGCGATGTCGGCTTCGTCCCATTCGGCATGATAGCGTTCGAAATAGCCGCCGACGGTATAGTCCGCTTCGCGCGTGCCACGGTGCCAGGCGCGGAATTTCATGCGGCGCATCTGGGGATTGTCGTTCATGGTCATTCCCATTTCCGTTCGTCCTGAGTAGCCATTGAGCGAAGTCGAAATGGCGTATCGAAGGGCCGGTGCTTCGATACGGGTCTTCGACTTCGCTCAGCCCCTACTCAGCACGAACGGGAGTAGGGTTGAGCAAAAACAGCCGGGCCGAACGTGCGTTTGAGTATATGTCCTGCCTGGAGTAGAGCGCAGCAGATAGACATGCGACCCGATATTCTCAATCCGCTCTTTGCCGAAATCTCTGTCCTTAAGGGCATTGGCCCGGCGCTGGCCCGCCCGCTGGAGCGGCTGGGGCTGGCGCGCGCGGTCGATATCGCCTTTCACCTGCCGGTCAGTTGGGTCGACCGGCACCTGACCGACGAACTGAACATGGCCGATGCGGGGCGGGTGATCGGCATCGAATTGACGCCGGTGGACTATAAGGCCAGCGGCGGCGCGCGCACCCCATTTCGGGTGCAGGCGACCGACCGGTTCGGCAATTATGTGTCGCTCGTCTATTTCGGCAAGAATAGCGGTTGGCCGCGCAAGCTGTTGCCGCTGAACGAGGTCAAATTCGTGTCGGGCAAGCTGGAAAGCTATGGCGAGACGCTCCAGATCGTGCATCCCGATGTGCTGCCGCCGGACGAGGCGGGCAGCGTTCCCTCGCGCGAATCGGTGTATGGCCTGTCCGACGGGCTGACCAATAACCGGATGCGCGACTTGGTGGCGCAGGTGCTGGCCCGTGCGCCCGATTTGCCCGAATGGATCGAACCCAGCCTGCTGGCGCAAAAAGGCTGGCCGGGGTGGCGCGAGGCGCTGACGCGCATTCATGCCGATCCGTCCGATGCCCAGGCGCGCGAGCGGTTGGCCTATGACGAGATTCTGGCGGGACAGTTGGCGTTGATGCTGGTGCGGCAATCGTCACGGCGGCGGCGGGGCGTACCGATTGCGGGCGACGGGCGGCTGCGGGCGATGCTGAAACTGCCCTTTGTGCCAACCGGGGCGCAGCGGCGTGCGTTCGGCGAGATTGAGGGCGACATGGCGCAGGCAACGCCGATGCTGCGCCTGCTGCAGGGCGATGTGGGGTCTGGCAAGACGCTGGTGGCGCTGATGGCGCTGCTCAATGCGGTCGAAGCGGGGATGCAGGGGGCGATGCTGGCCCCGACCGAGATATTGGCGCGGCAACATTATGAGACGCTGCGCAAAATGGCGTCTGGGCTGCCGGTTGAGATCGCCATCCTGACCGGGCGCGACAAGGGCAAGGTGCGCGAGGCGACGCTGATGGGGCTGGCCGATGGCAGCATCGACATATTGGTCGGCACCCATGCGATCTTTCAGGAAAAGGTGCAGTATAAGGCGCTGGGGCTGGCGGTGATCGACGAGCAGCATCGCTTTGGCGTGGCGCAGCGGATGATGCTGGCCAACAAGGCGGCGCAAGCGCCGCATTTGCTGGTGATGACGGCGACGCCGATCCCCCGCACGCTGACGCTGACCTATTATGGCGAAATGGAAGTGTCCAAGCTGGACGAGATGCCGCCGGGGCGGCAGCCGATCCAGACGGTGGTGATGGCGGCGACCCGGCTGGACGAGGTGGTCGATGCGCTGGCCCGCCATGTGGGGGCCGGGGGGCAGGCTTATTGGGTGTGTCCGCTGGTCGAGGAAAGCGAGACGAGCGATCAGGCGGCGGCCGAGGCGCGGGCGGAATCGCTGCGGCTGCGTTTTGGGGAGGCGGTGGGGCTGGTCCATGGCCGGATGAAGGGGCCGGACAAGGATGCCGCGATGGAAGCCTTTGCCGCCAACCGGACGCAGATATTGGTCGCGACCACGGTGATCGAGGTGGGCGTCGATGTGCCCAATAGCAGCCTGATCATCATCGAGGGCGCCGAACGCTTCGGCCTGGCGCAGTTGCACCAGTTGCGCGGGCGGGTGGGGCGCGGCGACAAGCCCTCGGTGTGCCTGCTGATCCGGGGCGGCGCGCTGGGCGAGACATCGCGCGCGCGGCTGGCGCTGATGCGCGAGACCAATGACGGATTTCTGATCGCCGAGGAAGATTTGCGGCTACGCGGCGCGGGTGAAGTGCTGGGCACGCGGCAGTCGGGCGAGGCGGCGCTGAAGCTGGCGACGCCCGAACATATGGCCGCGCTGATCGACCCGGCGCGCGATGACGCAAGGCTGCTGATCGATCGCGACGGCGGGCTGGACAGCGCGCGCGGGCAGGCGGCGCGGGTGTGCCTGTATCTGTTCGAGAAGGATGCGGCTGTGGGGTTGCTAAGGGGGGGGTGACGGGTGGCGATCGGTTTCCGCTGGTCCAGCACTTCACGGCGAATGGACCGGTTGTTGGCGTAGATTTGGCGGCGATGATGGTTTAAACAGCCGTGCGCCCATTGACCGCCACACCGACCTTGCCGCCGCACAGGCCACATTGGATGAGGCCCGAGAGCAGATGGACCGGGCGTCTGCCAAGATGCATCCGGCTGGCTTGCGTGGCCTGGATATATTTGTCGGTAAGCGCTTGCTGTCGCTGTTTCACAGCCTGCCATAGATCGTCGCTGACGATCCGCAGATGCGGAACCTCTACCCGAACCCATTCAGCTTGGGGATTGGTGCGGGCTACCCGCTGACCCGTCAGCGGATTCTTGAGATAGTGTTTGTGATTCCAGACCCGTTTTCCGGCATAGAGTTAATTGTTGAGAATACCCACGCCCTGGCACCGCTTGCCAGTCACGGTCGTGTTGCTCCATGGCCGCCCGGCAGGACCAGCGACTCCTTGGGCGTGATCGTGTCCCACAGCGTTCTCTAATCGCCACTGTCAACAGCTGACCTCTTTGCGGTTCGTCACGCGCGC
>Ga0156326_161_pt1 | contig 25345 bp, 25 predicted proteins | sample RifCSPlowO2_12_FD_107974 | JGI IMG/M metagenome (GOLD analysis project Ga0156326, IMG submission 107974) | Sphingomonadales bacterium RIFCSPLOWO2_12_FULL_63_15 | reverse complement strand
GCAGACCAGCCCGCCAGTGCAACGATAATCGACCTCGCCCTCCTCGCGCACCGCCTCCGACCCACAGCCGCCCGACTCAGGAGGGCAGTGTGTGGGAAACACAAAGGCCTCTCGTACCTCCTCCTGCGTCAGATTCTCGACCACCTGCGGGATCACATCGCCCGCCCGCTGCACCACGACCCGATCGCCCGGCCGCACGCCCAGCCGCGCAATCTCATCGGCATTGTGCAGCGTCACATTCGACACCACCACGCCGCCGACCGTCACCGGCGTCAGCCGCCCCACCGGTGTCAGCTTGCCGGTGCGGCCGACCTGAATGTCGATTGCCTCCAGCGTCGTCTGCGCCCGTTCGGCCGGAAATTTATGCGCGATCGCCCAGCGCGGCGCTTTCGCTACAAAGCCCAGCCGCTGCTGCCAATCGAGCCGGTCGACCTTATACACCACCCCATCGATATCGAACGGCAGGTCCGCCCGCGCCCGTTCGATTCTGCGGTAATGTTCCAACGCCTGCTCCAAGCTTTCTACCCTTGCAAGCAAGCTAGAAACTTTCAATCCCATCGCGGTGATTGCAGTCATTGCCTCATATTGCGTGTCGGCTGGCATGACAGACACGTCACCCCAACCGTGCGCAAAAAATCCAAGGGGGCGCTCTCTAGTGATTTCTGCATTCAGCTGGCGCAATGAGCCAGCAGCCGCATTACGCGGATTTGCGAAAACCTTCCCCTCCGCTTCACGTTGTCGCGCGTTTAAGTCTGCAAATGCAGATTTCGACATATAAACTTCGCCGCGGATCTCAAACACATCGGGAGGTGTAGGAAATAAATTGCCTCCCGTTTTCAGTACAGGTGTCACATCCTGTATCGTGCGGACATTTTCTGTGACGTCTTCACCAACAGTGCCGTCACCTCGCGTCAGTGCGCGAATCAAAAGCCCTTTTTCAAAGCGTAACGAGCAGGACAGCCCATCAATCTTTGGTTCAGCAGTAAGCGCCACAGGCGCATCCTTCGCCAAGTTCAAAAAACGGCGAATCCGCGCCACGAATTCTGAAATGTCCTCATCATTAAAGCCATTGTCGAGGCTCATCATCCGCTGCGCATGCGCGACTTTCCTGAGCGCCGACGTCGGTGCCGCCCCGACCTGCGCATTGGGCGAATCGGCCCGCACCAGATGCGGAAACGCTGCTTCAAGCGCGTTATTCTCTGCAATCAGCGCATCATAGGCCGCATCCGTAATCTCCGGCGCGTCGTCGTCATGATAAAGCCGATTATGCTTCGCCACCTCGCGCGCCAGGCGCATCAAACGGTTGGCGGCGTCGGCGTCGGAAAGGGTAGCAGGATCGATCATGAAGATGCTTTAACTGTTGTCGTACTCCGGCGAAAGCCGGAGTCCAGGGTCGAACGTCCTGCGGTGCATCCTAGGCTCCCGCTTTTGCGGGAGCACCCTATTTCATGTATTTTTCGTATCAGCATGTTCGATTGATGCCGTCAACGACGGCGCGCTATGGTCCTGTAGCCCTCAGCTACGCTACCTTCCTCGCAAACCAGATATGATGGCAATCGTCGATGCTACCGGCATAAGCGGGCACCCGCACGGCCTCGACATCGAACCCGGCTCGTTCCAGCCTGCGGTCAAAGCCCCGCGCCGGATAGGCCGACCAGATCGCCAGCACCCCCCCGGATCGCAGCGCACCGTAGGCAGAGCGCAGCCCCCAATTACAATACAACCGCTCATTTTCCGCCTGGATCAACCCGTCGGGGCCATTGTCGACATCCAGCAGGATCGCGTCGAACCGGTCGCTGGCTGCGGCAATCACATCATGCACATCGGCAACGTCGATCGTGACGCGCGGGTCGGACAGACGATCGGCGAAGACATGTGCCAACGGTCCCCTGGCCCACTCCACGATCTTGGGCACCAGTTCCGCCACGACTATGGCTGCATGCGGCGACCAGGCATCCAGCGCCGCACCCAACGTAAAGCCCATGCCCAGCCCCCCGATCAGCACCTGCCCATCATTATCGGCCAGCCGCTCGCACGTCAGCCGTGCCAGCGCCTCTTCCGACACATGGTCGCAACTGCCCATCAATTCTTCCGACCCGAACTGGATCGAAAAATCAGCGCCGCTTTTCAGCAGCCGCAACTGTCCGCCGCCGGGAATCTCGGCGATATCGATGACTTCGATCGGATGGGAAGAGTCCGCCGCATAAGGGGCGGCATGTAAAGGCAGGACGGGGTCAGCGCGATAGATCGGCGCATGGGCACTGTGCAACTGGTCCAGAAATCATCCTTCAAATGCGGCCGCCAACGGCGCAGGGCGGGCAGCGATGTAGCCGACAGCCGCCCTGTGCCCTTATCTTATTTGCGGGCCTTGCGCGCCGCATAGCGGGCATCGCGCGCCGCCTTGCGTTCAGCTTCCGTCATGGCTGGCGGCGGCAGCGCAGCCTCGGCCGCCGCCTCACGCTCGGCCTTCCGCGCGGCCTCGGCTTCTTCTCGCTCGCGCAACTTGGCTTCACGCCGTTCGCGCGCGGCCGCTTCCTTGGCCAGGCGATTCGCCAGCTTTTCGGCCTGCTCGGCTTCATCGACCGGCGGCTTGGCCTTCAGCTTTTCCAGCGCCTTCGTCTTGGCATCCTTGGCCGCGGCGACCCTGTCCTGAAAACCGGGTTCTCTATATCCTCGCATAAATTCGTCTTAATCCTGTCAATGTCGCGATGCGGCAAGCCGTCTGGCGGAAATCCAGCAAGCGTCCCTGGCTTGCACCCAAAAGCCCACCCGCCTGGAAGAACCCACGCGGGACGATATTTACGCGCTTCCACAGGGGATATCCCGGCCCGCAAGGCCAAAGGACTGGTGCCGCTTACAGGACTCGAACCTGTGACCCCCGCATTACGAATGCGATGCTCTACCAACTGAGCTAAAGCGGCTTGCGGCGGGCAGATAACAGCGGTTGGGGCGCAGGACAAGCGGGCTTTTCAACGAAAGCACACATCCGCGCCCCTGTTCACCCCAAATTTACCATCCGCTGCCACTGTCGAGTCCCAGATGAAGCGCTTTTATCTGTTTTAGGGACAGGCCGAATGGACACTCTATGGGGACTCGATGTCGCCAACGACCGGGACGACGTCGACCATAGCGAAGACGCCGCGATCGACGCGCCGCTGATGGTGGTGTCCGACGAGCGGCGGATGCAGGTGCGGGCCTATAATTATTGGGCCTCGCTGCTGGGCGACCGCGCCTTGCCCTCGATCGAGGATCTCGCGCCTGAAGAACTGGACGATTTCGGCCCCTACAGCATCCTGCTCGATTTCAGCACCGGTCTCGAAAACCCCTCGGTCGTGTATCTTGGCACGGCGTTGCGGCAGGAATGCGAGATCGAAGGATCGATCACCTATATTGACGACGTGCCCGCCCGATCGCTCGTGTCGCGGCTGACCGACCATTATCTCCAGATCATCGCCAATGCCGCGCCGATCGGCTTCGAAGCCGAATTCGTCAACCAGCGAGGGTCGGACATTCTCTATCGCGGCATATTGATGCCCTTCTCGTCGGATGACGAGACGATCGATTTCGTGTTCGGCGTGATCAACTGGAAAGAATTGGCCAACGCCCCGATGCGCGCCGCGCTGGAAGAGGAAGTGGGCGACGCCCTGCGCACCGCGCCGCTGCCCGGCCCGACCACCGCAATCTGGGCCGACGGTCCCACTCAGTCGGAAACGCCCGCCTCCGCGCACGCGCAGGATGACGACGAAATTCTCGACCTGTCCGGCATGGAAGCGCCCGACGAAGCAGCCCCGCTGGCCGACTGGCTGGCGATCGCCCGCGACGGCGCGGAACGGGTGCGCGTCAGCGAGGCGCGCAGCCATGCCGCCCTCTATCGCGCCATCGGCCTCGCTTATGACTTCGCCTTGGTGGCAAAGGCCCGCCCCGACGATTATGCCACCTTGCTGGTCGACCACGGCCTCAAGGTGCAAGCGCGCAGCCCGATGACCGCGATCATCAAGCTCGTCTTCGGCGGCACCTATGATAAGACGCGGATCACCGAATATGCGACCGCGCTCGACCATGGCTGGGCGACGGGCCTGGGCGTCGGGTCGCTCGCCGACTATCTCGCCAGCTACCCAGGCGGCCTCAAGGCGCTGGTCCGCGACGAACGCGCGCTGCGCCGCGCCGAAGCCCCGCCCCGCCCCGACCGCCGCCATAAGGCGCGCACTGCGATGCAGGCGGCCAGCGCGCTCGCGCCGGATGCCATCGCCACCGACGCCGATGGCCTGGCCGTCGTCATCGCCCGGCGCGAAGCGGACGGATCGCTCGCGCTGGTCGCGGCGCTGCCGCAGGATTCGGACCTGGGGCAAAAGGTGATCCTCGCCGCCGCCCGCTGATCCGACGGCACGGCTGCGCACCCATCGCCCGCAACGCGCAGCAAAATACTGGAAAATATCCCTTAAACCCGCTCGACATGCCATCGGGCCGGGCCGATAGTCGCCATCCGAAGCAGTTATGGTGCATCATCATATTATTTCAATTTTCAGAAACTTTATTCCACAGCCTGGGTTGAGCCTCCGTTGAGGCGGAGGCATAAAGGCGATCCTAAGCCGGGGAGTCGCATGGCGGCGTCCAGCCTCTCCTCCGTTCCATGAAAGCGGGAATGTACCCGCTGGTGAGAGGTAGGCGAATGACGACGCTGGCTGACGCGAAGATCAAAGAAGTTGATACGGGCATCCGTGAAGCGCTGGAAACGGCGCTGGCGCGTGGCGCGCTGCCGGGCGAGCGGGAAGGTTTCGACGAAGCGGCACTGGCCGCCGCCGCGCTGTTCGTGGGCCGCACCGCCAATGGGCGTCAGGCGGGACAACCCGCCATCGCCATCGAAACGCTGGGCGAAGGCGCCAATGGCCGCTTCATGCGGATCGCGCTGATCAACGACGACATGCCGTTCCTGGTCGATTCGATCGCCAATGCGCTGGCCGCTGCCGACATCACCATCCACCGGCTGCTCCATCCCGTCCTGTCGATCACCCGCAACAGCGAAGGCGCGCTCGCCGCGATCCTGGACGATGACGCGCCCGGCGCCCGCCGCGAATCGATGATCTATATCGAGGCGGACCGGGCCGACGCGAAGGCGCGCCGCGCGCTCGAAAAGGCGCTGGCCGAAACGCTGGCTGACGTGCGCGCCGCCGTTGCCGACTGGGCACCGATGCAGGCCGCGATGCAGGCCGATGCCGACGCCGTCCCCGATGAGGAAGGCGCGGCGCTGCTGCGCTGGTTCCTGGCGCGCCATTTCACCCTGACCGGCCATGAAATCATCCATCGCGACGGCAGCAGCCATGCCTCGCTCGGCATCTGCACCCGGCATGACAAGCCGCTGATCGCACCCGCCTCGCTCGACGCCGCCTTCGCCTGGTTCGAGGAAGGCAAGCGCAACCCGCTCATCATCAAGTCCAACCGCCTGTCGCGCGTGCATCGCCTGGTGCTGCTCGATCTCGTCATCGTGCCGGTGCGCGAGGGCAAGGAGGTCAAGGCGCTCTCCATCCATGCCGGCATGTGGACCAGTTCGGGCCTGACGGCGACGCCGGACAAGGTGCCGGTGCTGCGCTCGGCGCTGTCCGCGCTGATGGACAAGTTCGATTTCGATCCACAGGGTCATGCCGGCAAGACGCTGGTCCATGCCCTGACCACCCTGCCCCATGACATCCTCATCGGCTTCGATCGCGACACGCTGGAGCGGCTGGCGCTGACCTTCATGTCGCTGACCGACCGGCCACGGCCCAAGCTCGCGCTGGCGAGCAGCCCGCTCGCCCGCCATCTCTACGCCTTCGTCTGGCTGCCGCGCGACGAAGTATCGACCGCGCGCCGCTTCTCGGTGCAGGAAATGCTGTCCATGGCCGCCAATGCGCCGGTGCTGAGCTGGTCGATCGCGTTGGAGGAAGGCGGCCTCGCCTTGCTGCGCATCACGCTCGACCTGCGCGAAGGCGGCATCATTCCCGACGACGTCCTGCTCGACCGCCAGTTGAAGCAGATGGTGCGCGGTTGGGCACCCGCCGTCGAAGAAGCGCTGGCCAAGACCGAGGATGCAGGCCGCGCCGCCGCGCTGGCGCAGCGCTATGCCGGTGGCTTCCCGATGGTCTATCGCAATGGCGCTGGCCCGGATGAAGCGGCGATCGACATTCGCCTGATCCACGGCCTGTCCGGGCCGGGCGACAAGTCGATCCGCATCTATCGCAATCCCGAAGATTGCGCCGAACGACTGCGGCTCAAACTCTACAGCCATCATGGCATTGCGCTGTCCGAAGTCGTCCCCGCCTTCGAGAATTTCGGGTTCCGCGTGATCGAGGAAATGACGACCGCATTGGACGGCGGCAGGCTGGGCAATGTCCAGCGCTTCGTGCTGGAACTGCCCGCGGGCGGCGATGCGCAGGCCGTCGTGGACCGCGCCACCATCGTCACCGAAGCCATCGCCCAGGTACTGGAGGGGCGCGCGGAAAATGATCGGTTCAATGAACTGATCGTCACCGCCGCGCTTGCCCCGCGCTCGGTCGTCCTGTTCCGCGCGCTGTTCCGCTATCTGCGCCAGACCGGCATGGCCTATGGCATGGCGACCTTCGCCGAAACGCTGCGCCGCGCGCAAGGCGTCACCGCCAGCCTCGCCAGTCTGTTCCAGGCGCTGCACGATCCGGTCGGTCGCGAAGGCGCGGAAGAACGGATCGCCGCGGCCCAGGCGGAGATCGACGCGGGCCTCGAAGCCGTCACCGCGATCGACGAGGATCGCGTGTTGCGCCTGCTGCGCGCCGTCATCAACGCGACGCTGCGCACAAACTTCTACAGCGACGCCGCCACCGAAGCGCTGGCGTTCAAGCTCGACAGCGCCCAGATTCCCGGCCTCCCCGCCCCGCTCCCCTGGCGCGAAATCTGGGTCTATTCGCCGCGCGTCGAGGGCATCCATCTGCGCGCGGGTCCGGTCGCGCGCGGCGGGTTGCGCTGGTCCGACCGGCGCGACGATTTCCGCACCGAGATATTGGGCCTGATGAAGGCGCAGCGCGTCAAAAATGCCGTCATCGTGCCGACCGGCGCGAAAGGCGGCTTCTACCCCAAACATCTGCCCAACCCGCAGGTCGATCGCGATGCCTGGCTCGCCGAGGGCACGGAAAGCTATCGCATCTTCATCCGCGCGCTGCTGTCGGTCACCGACAATATCGTGAATGATCATGTCCGGCATCCGGCCAAGGTGGTCGTGCGCGATGGCGACGATCCCTATTTCGTCGTCGCCGCCGACAAGGGCACGGCGACCTTCTCCGACGTCGCCAACGCGATCGCGCTCGATCGCAAATTCTGGCTGGGCGACGCTTTCGCCAGCGGCGGCTCCAACGGGTACGACCATAAGGCGATGGGCATCACCGCGCGCGGCGCATGGCTGTCGGTCCAGCGTCACTTCGCCGAAATGGGCGTCGATGTGCAAAGCGAATCCGTCACCGTCGTCGGTTGCGGCGACATGTCGGGCGACGTATTCGGCAACGGGATGCTGCTGTCGAAGGCGATCAAGCTGGTCGCCGCCTTCGACCATCGCCACATCTTCTTCGACCCCACGCCCGATCCCGCCAAAAGCTGGGAAGAGCGCAACCGCATGTTCCAGCTGCCCCGGTCGAGCTGGGAGGATTATGACAAGGCGCTCATTTCGCCTGGTGGCGGCGTCTTCTCCCGCGCGCTCAAGCGCATCCCGCTGACCCCTGAAATCCAGCAGATTTTGGGCGTGACCGAAACGGAAATGGAGCCGGGCGCACTCATCTCCGCCATTCTCAAGGCCCCCGCCGACCTGCTCTGGTTCGGGGGCATCGGCACCTATGTCAAATCCGCGGCGCAAAGCCATGGCGACGTCGGCGACCCGGCCAATGACCGGCTGCGCGTCAATGCCGAACAATTGCGGGTCAAGGTGCTGGGCGAAGGCGCGAACCTTGGCATCACCCAGGCGGGGCGCATCGCCTTCTCGCTCCACGGCGGCCGCATCAATACCGACTTCATCGACAATAGCGCAGGCGTCGATTGCTCGGATAATGAGGTCAACATCAAGATCGCGCTGAACAAGGAAATGGCCGAAGGCCGCTTGTCCTTCGACGCGCGCAACAGCCTGCTCGAAAGCATGACCGATGCGGTCGGCGATCTGGTGTTGGAGGATAACCGCCTGCAGGCGCTTGGCCTGTCGATCGCAGAAAGCGGCGGCGCGGCCGACCTTGCCAGCTATGTCCGGCTGATCGAAACATTCGAGGAATCGGGGCGGCTCGACCGCGCCGTCGAGGGGCTGGCCGCCAACGACCAGTTGTTGCGGCGCGGACAGGATGGCCAGGGCTTTACCCGCCCCGAACTGGCAGTCCTGCTCTCCACCGCCAAACTCGCGCTGCAGGATGCGATCGAACATGGCGAGCTTGCCACCGATCCCAGCATGGGGGCCGAACTCATGGCCGCCTTCCCCGCCGCAATGCAGGACAAGGAAGCGGACGCCATCGCCGCCCACGCCCTGCGCAAGGAGATCATCGCGACCAAGGTCGCCAACCGCATCATCAACCGCCTCGGCATCATCCACCCGTTCGAACTGGCAGAAGAAGAAGGCTGCTCGCTCGCCGACCTCGCCAGCGCCTTCCTGATCGCCGAGCGGCTCTACGACATTCGCGCGCTATGGGCGGATATCGACGCCGCCCATATGTCGGAGGATGCCCGCCTCGCCCTGTTCGGCGACATCGCCAACGGCATGCGCGCACAGATCGCCGACATCTTGCGCAGCGTGCCCGCAGGCACCCTGCCCGCCGCCGGGCACGACCTGTTGGCAAAGGGCGTCGGCACGCTGGCCGTGCAGGTCGACGACCTGTTGACCAGCGAAGCGCAGCGCCGCACCAATGCCGTGACCGATCGCCTGCTGGGCCTTGGCGCACCCGAAGCGCTGGCCCATCGCGCCGCTGGCCTGTTCAAACTGGACGGTGCCGTCGGCATCGCCGCGCTGGCCGGGCGGATGGGCGTCGATGAAGTCGAACTGACCCGCGCCTTCACCCATCTGGGCGAAGCGGTCGGCATCGACTGGGTCCAGTCCGCCGCCGCGCGGATGGAACCGACCGATCCGTGGGAACGGCTGCTCATCTCCGGCGTCGCCCGTGACATGCAGCAGGTCCGGCTCGACTTCCTGGCGCAATGCACCGCGAATTGCGACGCCAGCGACGTCGCCGCCCATGTCGAAAACTGGCTACAGAAGAAGGGCGACCGCGTCCGTCAATTCCGCACCCTGGTCCAGCGCGCCAAGGCCGCCGCCAGCCCCAATGTCGCAATGCTCGCGGAAATCGCCGGGCAGGCACGCGGCCTGCTGGGGCGCTGACCCGATGAAGGGGTCATGGCTGCAAGGCAGACATGACCCCGTAGATCATTCCGGGGCGGTTTCCGGCAGCGGCGCGCTATCGGGCACCGCACTGGCATCCTTGGCCTTGCCCGGTATGCCCAGGCCCGGCCCGTACATCGGCACGACCGGCTCCTCGCTCACGCGCCCGTGCAACGCCTCGATCTCCGCCTTGCGCTGCTTGAGATACAGGTCGCGATAAGTGCCATAGGGGTCTTCCTGCGCCCGAATATCGGTAATCCGCTCGTCGAACGCGGCGCGTTCCCCCAACTGGCGCAGGATGTTGGCGGGAATCACATAGGTCGGCTGGTTGAACGGCTTGCCCAAAACGAAGGGCGTCACGATGCCATCGACCCCATAGCCGACAAGATCGCGCAGCGTCGTCGGCCCGATCACCGGCAGATACATATATGGCCCCGGCCCGACCCCGTAAAAGCCCAGCGTATTGGCCAGGCCATTGGGCCGATAGGGCAGATGGAAGGGCTTGCGCTTGGCGACGTCGAACAGGCCGACAAAGCCCAGCGTCGAATTGATCGCGAACCGCCCCGCCGTCTCCGCCGCCTTGCCGGGCTTGAGCTGCAGCAGATAGGCCGCAAACACCACCGGCTCCTGCAGGTTGGAAAAGAAGTTGCGCAATCCCTTGCGCGCCGGACGCGGCAGGCCCTTATTATAGGCCTTGGCCATTGGCCCCACGACATTCTTGTCCACCGACTGAACGGCCTCGAAGCTCTGGGCGTTGATCTCTTCCAGCGGATCGCCCTTGGGGGGCGCGCGGTCGCCGGTCACGACGATGTCCTGAACCTCGTCCTCCGCTTGCGCAGGCGGCGCGGCCGGTGCCGTTTCCACCACCGGCTCGACCGGCAATTGCGGCGCAGCCCCGGCCTGCGTCCCGATCAACATCATTCCTGCGGCAACGCCCGACAGCAGCATAATTTTATCCTGATAGCGACACCCGCCCCCTCTCCCATGAGCAGGGCCGACCCGATGCCTTGACGTCCCGGTGATCGCTCGCCCGTATGCCGTCCCTCTTGCGGCTAGGGCCAGCGTCGCTTGCGGTCAATAGTCTCAATCTGCAACCGGTCGCGGCGATCATCCCCTTCATCACACTTTATTACATTTTTCTTCCTGCGACTCGTTTGCAATTGAGAGTCGTTCGCGATATGCGATCATCCTCACTTCAGCAGGACCAGTCCCCATCCCGATGCACGGAACCGCCCGCATCCCTTCGCAAAAGAAAAAGAGCGCCAAGGCGTTCTGGCTCAAACAATTGCACACCTGGCATTGGGTCAGTTCGGCGATCAGCCTCATCGGCCTGCTGCTCTTCGCCTTTACTGGCATCACGCTGAACCATGCCGCCGATATCGAAGGATCGCCGAAAACCGTCGAAAAAGCGGCGACCCTCCCCGCCAACCTGCGCGCCCAAATCGCGCCCGATGACCAGCCCGACACCAAGAAACCGCTGCCCGCCCCCGTCGCCGCCTGGATCGAACAGGCCGTGGACCAGCGTAGCACCGGCGAGGCCGAATGGTCCGCCGACGAAATCTACCTCGCCTTGCCCCGCCCCGGCGGCGACGGCTGGGTCTCGATCGACCGCCAGGATGGCACGGTCACCAGCGAAGCGACCAGCCGCGGCTGGATCAGCTACCTCAATGACCTGCATAAAGGGCGCAATGCCGGAACCGTGTGGAAATGGTTCATCGACATTTTCTCGGTCGCCTGCTTCCTCTTCGCCCTGACCGGCCTCGTCCTGCTCCAGCTTCACGCCAAGAAGCGGCCTTCCACCTGGCCGCTGGTCGCCGCGGGCCTCGCTCTGCCCGCCATCCTCGCCATCATCTTCATTCATTAAGGGGGACTATCCATGCAGATCCGCTACCGCCTGGCCCTGACCGGCACGGCTGCGCTCGGCGCGGTGGGCACGCTCGCCGCACCCGCCACCGCGCAGACGCTGAACCTGTCGGTCGCCATTCCGCGCCTCTCGGTCGCCGAATATCACCGCCCCTATGTCGCCATCTGGATCGAAAAAGAGGGCGCAACCCCGCGCAGCCTGTCGGTCTGGTATGATTATGACATGAAAAATGGCGAGGGCACCAAATGGCTGCGCGACGTGCGCCAATGGTGGCGCGCCTCCGGCCGCGCGCTCAAGCTGCCCGCCGATGGCGTCACCGGCGCAACCAAGGCACCCGGCGACCATAAGCTCAGCTTCACCGCAGGCAAAGGCCCGCTGGGCGCGCTTGGCCCCGGCAACTACACGCTCTTCATCGAAGCCGCACGCGAAGTCGGCGGCCGCGAAGTCGTCCGCCTGCCCTTCGCCTGGCCACCAAAGCCCGGCGCGACCGTCAAGGCGCAGGGCAGCACTGAACTGGGCGCCGTCGCCCTCACCTTCGGCAAATAAAGGGGATTGGACCATGAAAGCCACATATCTGATCGCGGGCGCGCTTGCCGCCCTGATGCTGCCCGCCACCGCGCAGGCGCACCGCCAATGGATGCTGCCATCCTCCACAACCCTGTCGGGCGATGAAAGCTGGGTGACGGTGGACGCCGCCATCTCCAATGACGTTTTCTACTTCGAACATTTCCCGATGGCGACCGATGGCATCGCCGTGACCGAACCGGACGGCAGCAGCGGCAGAATCGAAAACGCCGCCAAGGGCCGCTATCGCTCGACCTTCGACGTGCATCTGACCAAGCCCGGCACCTACCGCATCGCCAATGTCTCGACCGGCGTGATGGGCAGCTATATGCTGAACGGCAAGCAGGAACGGCTGCCGCGCGGCACGACCAAGGACAAGCTGGCCAGCGTCATCCCGGCTGGCGCAACCGATGTGCAGACCGCCGAAATGTCCAACCGCAACGAGATTTTCGTGACATTGGGCGCGCCCACCACGACCATCTTCAAACCCACCGGCACCGGCATCGAAATGGTCCCCGTCACCCACCCTAATGATCTGGTGTCGGGCGAAGCGGCGACCTTCCAGTTCCTGCTCGACGGCAAGCCCGCAGCCGACCTCAAGGTCACCGTCATCCCCGGCGGCATCCGCTATCGCGACGCGCTAGGCCAGATGGACCTGACCGCCGACAAGGATGGCAAGGTCGTTGTCACCTGGCCGGAACCCGGCATGTATTGGGTGAATGCCAGCATCGGCGGCGGACGCGAAGGCGGCCCCGGTGGCCCCGGCGGCATGAGCGGTCCAGGCGCAGGCGCGCCCGGCGCAGCGCCCACCCCCCCGGCGCGTCCCGCTGGCCCGCCCCAGCGCCGCGCCGCCTATGTCTCGACGCTGGAAGTGCTGGCCCCCTGACGACCGGCATCCGCATCGCCATCCCGCCCGGCCTGTCGCCCGACCTGTTCGTCGGGCGACAGCGGGCGGGCCGCATCACGACGCTCGGCGGCCCGACCATGGGCACCAGCTGGTCGGCGCATATCGTCGATCCGCCCGCTGACTGCACGGCGGCAATCGAAGCGGTGCTGGCCCGCATCATCGCGCAGATGAGCAATTGGGAGCCGGACTCGGTCATAAGCCGCTTCAACCGCGCGCCCGTCGGCACATGGACGCCCCTGCCTGCGGACATGCTGACCGTCCTGCGCGCAGGGCTCGCCATGGCCCGGCTGTCGGACGGCGCGTTCGATCCCGCCATCGGCCATCCGGTCGACCAATGGGGCTTCGGCCCCGCCATCCTCCCCCGCCCCGATGCCGCGCCAACGACCCCGCCCTGGCAGGCGATCGAGATCGACGGCGATCAGGCCCGCCGCTGCGCGCCCGTAGCGCTCGACTTCTCCGGCATCGCCAAGGGGTTCGCCGTCGATGCCGTCGCCGCCCGCCTGCGCGCGATGGGCCTCGCCAACTTCCTCATCGAAATCGGCGGCGAATTGCGCGGCGAAGGCATCAAGCCCGACATTCAGCCCTGGTGGGTCGATGTCGAATCGCCCCCGGACCTCACCATCCCGGTCCTGCGCGTCGCCCTGTCTGGCCTGTCGGTCGCGACCTCAGGCGACTATCGCCGCTACCGCCTGGAAGATGGCCGCCGCCTCTCGCACAGCATCGACCCGGCCAGCGGCACCCCCGTCGCAACCGGCGTCGCCTCGGTCACCGTCCTGCACGACAGCGCCATGCACGCCGACGCCTGGGCCACCGCCATCACCATCCTCGGCCCGGCAAACGGCATGGCCCTCGCCACCCGCCACGCCCTCCCCGCCCGCCTGATCCTGCGCACCGACACCGGCGCGCAGGAATATATGACGCCGAAATTGGCCGCGATGCTGGAATAGGCGGGATCAAACCCTTCCAATGTAGGATTTTGTCTGATCTATCCTGGTGGATGACGTCCCCCGCGCCGCTGCCACCATGCCGCCCTATGCCGTCGCCTGTCAGGCGCGCGGCACGAACTTTTGTGGCGCGCAACTGTCGCGTGGGTGTCGCGTCAAAGATACGTGCCTGGGACTTTGCCGATACCAATGCGTCCTATCCGGCAAAATTCATCCGACGACGGTGTGAACTTCGGATCGTGACCCCAGTGTCACCCTTCCGCCAGGCCACCCACCTGCCGCATCCGGGTAAAGATGTTCCAGGTGGCTATGAACAGCGCCGCGATGACCGGCCCGATGACGATGCCGTTGAAGCCGAACAGCTCGATCCCGCCCAGCGTCGTGATCAGCACCACATAATCGGGAATGCGCGTATCGCGACCGACCAATATCGGGCGCAGCACATTGTCGACCATGCCGATGATCAGCACGCCGCACGCCACCAGCACGATCGCCTGCCAGATCGCACCGCTGGCGAACAGGTAGATGGCGACCGGCACCCACACGATCGCCGTGCCGACCGCAGGCAACAGCGAAAACGCCCCCATCAGCACCGCCCAGAGCAAGGCGCCTTCAATCCCCAAGGCCCAGAAGACGATGCCGCCGATCAGCCCCTGAACGATGGCGACGACGATGCTGCCCTTGATCGTCGCGCGGATGACGATGACGAATTGCTGGATCAGCGCCTGGCGCTGACTGGCCCGCAACGGCGCGGCGGCGACGATGCGCTGCGACAATTTTTCGCCATCGCGCAACAGGAAGTAGGACAGATACAGCATCACGCCCAGCGCCATGAAGAAACTGAAGGCGCTCTGGCCGATCTGGAACGCCTGCGCCGCCAGCACCCGGAAACTGCTGGTGATGCCCTTCGTCACCATCGCCTGCGCCGCATCGAAATTGCTCAGGCCCAACCGTCGCAAATAGGGGCGCGACCAGTCGGGCAGTGCCGCCATCATCTGCGAGAAGAGTCGGGCGAAGTCGATCTCCCCCGACTGGATCTTGCCATAGAAATAGGCCGCTTCCTGCAACAGCGCCGCCCCCAGCACGAAGGCCGGGATGATGACGATCCCCAGGATCAGGAACAGCGTGATCAACGCCGCCCCGTTGCGATGGGTCGGCATTTTCTCCAATATATTGCGGTAGATCGGCGCGAACAGGATCGCCGCGATCACGCCCCACAATATCGCCGCGAAGAAGGGCTGGATCACCAGCAGAAAGGCGATCGACACCAGCACGACGACGCCCAGGAAAAAGCCATCCTCGATTTTGGGCGAGACGTGCAGCGGCGGTGGGGGCGTGTGGGAATCCATGCCCGCTCCTTCGCAAGATTCGACGATCAAATCCATCGCCGAACGACCGGCCGACCCCTGCCCTCTGTCCTTTTGTCGTTTCCGTCGATAGAGAAGCCCATTCCTTGGGCAATTGGGACGTCGAGCAACCGTGGCACGCGAAATCACCGGATTTTCCAACCCGCTGGTGAAGCGTGTCCGATCCTTGCGCGAAAAGAAGTTCCGCAAGGCCGAAGGGCTGTTCCTGGCCGAAGGCCTGCGCATCCTGACCGAAGCGCGCGAAGAAGGCGTGCTGCCCGAAATGCTGTTCCACGCCGGGTCCACTCATCCGCTGGCGGCCGAGTTGATTGCGGCGATGGAAGCGGCGGGCGGCGACGTCATCGAAACCAGCGCGGACATCCTGTCCAAGATCAGCGGCAAGGATAATGCCCAGGCTGTGGTCGGCGTCTATCGCGACCGGCTGACGCCCTTGGATGCGCTCGATCGTACCAAGGCCGACATCTGGATCGTCGCGCAATCGCTGCGCGACCCCGGCAATCTTGGCACCATCTTACGCACCGGCGACGCGGTGGGCGCAGGCGGCCTCATCCTGATCGACGATTGCGTCGACCCCTTCTCGGTCGAATCGGTCCGCGCCTCGATGGGCGCGCTGTTCACCCAGTCGATCACCCAGGCGCGCTGGCCCGAATTCATGACCTGGCTGCGCGCTGGCCCCGGCGAACTGATCGGCACCAGCCTCAAGGCAACCCACGACTATCAGGAACCGCGCTACCAAAGCCCGTCCTTCCTGCTCGTCGGCAATGAAGCGCAGGGCCTGCCCGAAGCCTATGAAGCGGAATGCGACCTGCTGGTGAAGATGCCGATGCTGGGCAAGGCCGACAGTCTGAACGCGGCCGTGGCGACGGCGGTGATGGCCTATGAACTGCTCAACCAGAAACGCAAAAAAGGATAGCCGTCATCCCAGCGAAAGCTGGGATCTCACTTCTTTTTGGGAGTGGCTAACAGAAGGGAGATTCCAGCGTTCGCTGGAATGACGAGGGGGGAAAGCGAGATGAAACAGATGAGCGGCATAGGCGAAATGTGGCGGCACAAGCGGGTGCTGACGGCCAGCCTGGTCGGCACGGCGGTCGAATTTTACGACTTCTACATCTACGCCACCGCCGCCAGCCTGATCTTCCCGGCACTCTTCTTCCCCTCCTCCTCGCCCACGGCGCAACTCATGGCCTCCTATGGCAGCCTGGCGCTCGCCTTCTTCGCCCGACCGCTGGGCGCGGCGGTGTTCGGCCATTATGGCGACCGGGTCGGGCGTAAGGTCACGCTCGTCACCTCGCTGATGCTGATGGGTGGCTGCACGCTGGCCATCGGTTTCCTGCCCACCCATGCGCAGATCGGCTGGTGGGCGCCGCTCATCCTGTGCCTGCTGCGCTTTGGTCAGGGGCTGGGCTTGGGCGGCGAATGGGGCGGCGCGGCGCTGCTGGCGGTGGAGAATGCCCCACCCGGCTGGCGCGCGCGCTTCGGCATGTTCCCCCAACTGGGCGCGCCAGTCGGCTTCATCGCCGCCAACGGCCTGTTCCTGATCCTTGGCACCATCCTGACCGAAGAGGAATTTTTCGCCTGGGGCTGGCGCCTGCCCTTTCTTGGCAGCGCCGTGCTGGTGTTCCTTGGCCTCTGGGTCCGCCTGAAACTGACTGAGACTCCGGAGTTCGCCGCCGCGCAGGCCGAAGCACCGCCGCCCGCCATGCCACTGGCATCGCTGTTCAAACATCATCTGGGCGCAGCGATCGCGGGCACCTTCGCCGTCGTCGCCTGCTTTGCCATCTATTATATCGCGACCGCCTTCGCGCTTGGCTACGGCACCACTACGCTCAAAATCGACCGCAGCGATTTCCTCTCGATCCAGCTTGGCGCGATCCTGTTCATGGCGCTCAGCATCCTGATCGCGGGTTGGTGGGCGGACAAGACCAGCCCGACCCGCGTCCTCGCCTGGGGCTGTGTCGGCACGGTCTTCATGGGACTGATCTTCGGCCCGATGATGGGCGCGGGCACGCTGCTGCCGATCTTCGTGATCCTCAGCCTTGCGCTGTTCCTGATGGGCTTCGTCTACGGGCCATTGGGGGCCTATCTCCCCGCCCTCTTCCCAATCCAGCTCCGCTACACCGGCGCATCCTTCGCCTTCAACTTGGGCGGCATATTGGGCGGCGCGCTCGCCCCGATCGTCGCCACCTGGCTGATCGCGGTCCAGGGCGTCGAATTTGTCGGCCTCTATATGTCCGCCGCCGCCGCGATCAGCCTGGCGGGTCTATGGTGGACCAGCCGCCGCTAATCCGCCGCAAAAGAAAAAGGGCGGCGCTCCGATGGAGCGCCGCCCTTTCCTGTTTCTACGCTATCCCGTGGGACAGCCGAAGTATCAACCCTCGGTGCGCACGTCGCGACGCTCGGCGATGCGAGCGCGCTTGCCGGTGCGGCCGCGCAGATAATAGAGCTTCGCACGACGCACCACGCCACGACGGACAACGGTGATCGAATCGATGTTGGGCGAATAGAGCGGGAATACGCGCTCCACGCCTTCGCCGAACGAAATCTTGCGCACGGTGAAGTTCGAACCCATGCCCTTGTTCGAACGCGCGATGCACACGCCTTCGTAATTCTGGACGCGGCTCCGTTCGCCTTCGACGACCTTCACGCCGACGCGCAGCGTGTCGCCGGCGCGGAATTCGGGGATTTCTTTGCCGAGGGCGGCGATGTTTTCCGCCTCGATCTGCTGGAGGATGTTCATGAAACGTCAGTCCTTCAAGTCGCGTTGCGCACCAGAGGGCGACTGGACCCGAACGCCGCTGTGACGTTCCCAAAGGTCCGGCCGCCTTAGCCGTGTATCATCGACCGCCCTTTGTTTCCGCCAGGCGGCGATCTTCGCATGATCCCCCGATCGCAACACCTGCGGGATCGTGCGCCCCTCCCATTCTACCGGTCGGGTATAATGCGGATATTCAAGCAGCCCCGTTTCAAAGGACTCCTCGACTCCGCTGGAAGCCGCGCCCATTACACCGGGAAGCAGCCGGACGCAAGCATCCAGCAGCAGCAGCGCGCCCATCTCGCCGCCCGACAGGATGATGTCGCCCATGCTGACCTGCTCGATCGGCCGGGCATCGAAAATCCGTTCATCGAACCCTTCGAACCGCCCGCACAGGATCGTCGCGCCCGGCCCCTCCGCCAGTTCGCGCACCCGCGCCTGCGTGATCGGCCCGCCGCGCGGCGTCATGGCGAGGACGGGCAGGTCAGGCCGCCGCTCCAGCGCATGATCGACCGCCTTCGCCAATATGTCGGCGCGCAGCACCATGCCCGCGCCGCCACCCGCAGGCGTATCGTCCACGGTGCGATGCTTGTCGGTCGCGAAATCGCGGATTTGGATCGGATCGCAAGCCCATTTCCCCTCGGCCAACGCGCGCCCGGCCAGCGACACGCCCAGCGGCCCCGGAAACATCTCCGGGTAGAGCGTCAGGACTTGCGCGGTAAAGCTCATCGCCGCCGCGCCCGCATCTTGGCGGCGGACCAGCCTCCGCCCAGGCACAATGCCCCGCACAACAGCAGCGTGAGGCCTATGGTCCGCAACAGGTCGGCAAAGGGCCGTTCAGGATGAATGAGGCCTGGCAGCAGCACCAGTAGCGGCACCGGGCAGACCAGCGCCACCGCAGCCGCGATCTTGATACCGCGCGACCAGCCAAGGCCGAACAAGCGCCAGCCAGCGGCCAGCATGGCGATCAGATAGAGGGCAGTGAATATCTGGGGCATGGTTCGCGCTTAGGCGATGCCAGCCGCAGCGTCCAGACGGCTGCTGTCAGGGTGCCCGCACCGTGAAGGACAGTTCCTGTATCTGCGCATCGGGCGTCGGGGCGAGCAGGATCGTACCCGCCACCCGCCCGCGCTCGCACGTCCAAGTGAACCGCCCCGCCAGAGCGCCGGTCGCGACGATCGGCGCATCGCTCGCACATGCCCCCACCTCCTGCTTCACCGCCGCGATCCTTTTATCCCATTGCGCGGCATCATGATCCATCAGAAAATTCATCGCCAGCCGATCACGCGCCGCCAGCACATCGCCCGCCGCATAGATGCGCCCCGCCGCCGCATAGCCGTCCGCCAGCAACGCCGACACCGGGATCGTTCGGGCTATCAATGCCCCCGCCTTGTGCAGCGCCACGGCCGCGTCCCAGGCGGGGCCGCTGCCGCCATTATAGGTGCGATTGGTGAAGACGAAGATGCCCACGCCATGATCGGGCATCAGCATGACATGGCTGCCATAGCCCGGATAGCCACCCCCATGCGCCAGCGTCAGCCCCAGGTCGCAATCCTGCGCCACCCGCATCGCAAAGCCATAGGCCGCGGCCTGTCGGCACGCCGTCGCCCCGCTCGCGCCGTTGCGCTGGGCGACCCCCATGAAATTGCTGCCCTGCGCCAGCATCCGCACCGAAGCACGCGCCACCGGCCCCGCCTCTGCATCATCGCGGGCAGGCCAGGCCGACAGCAGGAAGGCGACCCAGCGCGCATAGTCGTTGGCGCTGGTCTGCAATCCCCCCATCGCCCCGAACGCCCCGTCCGCCATGGTCGGTTCAACCGTCCAGCGCCCCTCTTCCCAACGATAGCCCATCGCGCGCTGCTCAACCGGCCATTCGCTGACCTGATAGCCACTCGACGCCATGCCGAGCGGGGCCAGCAAATTCCGCTCGACATAGCGGCGATAAGGCTGACCCGACACATTGGCGATGATCCGCCCCAACAGCGCATAGCCGAAATTGCTATATTCATAACGCGTGCCGGGCGTGGTGCTGAACGGCACGCCGGTTTGCAGCATCCGGGTGAAATCGGCTTCCGCCAAAGGCGTCTGCCGATCCCCCCAGGGGTTATCGTCCACCAGACCGGCACTGTGCGTCAGCAGCTCGCGGATACGGATATGCGGGCTGTCCTTGGTCGGATAGGTCCATCCCCGCATTTCGGGCACATGCGTTTCGGCCAGATCATCCAGGCCAAGCTTACCCTCGTCCCGCAATTTCAGGATGGCGAGCGCGGTGAACGCCTTGGTCATCGACGCGATCCGAAACAGGCTGTCCGGCGTAACGGCACGCTTATGCACCAGATCCTGCACGCCCAAGCCCTTCACATGGACCAGTCTGCCATCTGCGACGATGCCATAGACCAGCCCCGGCGCACGACTATCCACCTGAAAATCGGCAAACAGCCGGTCGATCTCCGGTATTGCGGCGGCGATCTTCTGCGCGTCGGCCGCGTGGGCCACCGGGGCCGCCGCGATACAAAAGGCAGCGAGAATCGCGCGGATCATAACGTCCAATTCTCCAGCCTCAGCCCCTGTATGTCGGCGAAATCGCGTTCGTTGCGCGTGACGAGCGGCACGTCCAGCGACAGCGCCTGTGCCCCGATCAGCCGATCGAAACTCTTGCGGCGCACGCCGACCTGTCGGACGACCGCGCCATAGGTCGCCGCCGCCCGATCATCGAACGGCAGGACATCCAGCATCGCCAGAAACGCATCGACCCGGCGCATGTCGCCCTTCGGATCACTGGACGCGCGACTGCCGACACGTAGCTCCGCTGCGGTGATGGCCGATACCGCCAGGGCACCAAAAGCCTGACCGACCCGTTCGGCCAAGGACGCGCTTCGCCCCAGCAAAAAGTCGATGCAGACATTGGTGTCGAGCAGATAGCGACTGGTCATGCGGCTTGGGGCGCGTTCGACGTCCAGTCGCGCTCGTCCTGGTCGATGTCGCCGCGCCCTTCCTGCATGAAGTCGCTCGACATGCTGCCATATAGTGCCAGGAAGATGTCGCGGGCCTGATCCTCCTTCCAGAAGGAGAAGCTGCCATCCTCATGGGGGACCAGCACGACCTCCTCGCCGTCGGACAGGCCCAAAGCCTTGGGCAAACGCAATGCGACGGAATTGCCAGACTTGAAAACCTTGGCTCGATATTCTTCGCCCATCGCCACGCCTCAGTATGCACGGAGCGTATATACTACTCCACGAACAGCGCGTCAATCACCGCCCGCTCCGCGTCCAGCGTCACCGCATGCATCGGCGCCATGAAGCGCTTGCCTGGCTTACCCTCGACCGACGGCCGCTGCACTTCGACAATGTCGCCCGCGCCGAAATTCTCGATCGCGATGATCTCGCCCAGCGCTTCGCCCTCGCTCGACAGGCAAGGCAGGCCGATAATGTCGGCATGATAATATTCGCCCTCGGCCAAGGGTGGCAGGGCGGATCGCGGGACGGTCAGCGCCGTGCCGCGCAGAGCTTCGGCCGCGCCGCGATCGCCGATCTCGGCAAAGCGCGCGACCGCGCCATTGGGGCCGGGGCGCACCGACTTCAACGTCAATGTGCGCCCCGCCGCATCGAAGCTGCCATAGGCCCTGAGGCTTTCGGCCCCTTCGCCAAACAGCTTGAGACGGACTTCGCCCGCCACCCCATGCGCCCCGACGATCGCGGCGAGCGTGAGGGGCTTGTCCGTCAAGACAATCAGCCCTCGGCCTGTTCGGTCGCGGCTTCCTCGGCGGGAGCCTCTTCAGCAGGCGCTTCAGCAGGCGCCTTGGCGGCTTCTTCAGCGGCAATGCGCGCTTCTTCGGCTTCGGCCAGCTTGGTCGCACGATCTTCGGCGCGATCCTTGGCCTTCTGACCCGGCACAGCCTTGTTCGGGTTGTTGCGGACGATCCGCTCCTTCACGCCAGCGGCGTCGAGGAAACGGGCAACGCGGTCGGTCGGCTGCGCACCAGCGGCAACCCAATGCTTCGCACGCTCGACGTCCAGGATGACGCGCTTTTCGTCGCCCTTGGGCAGGACGGGGTTGTAGCTGCCGATACGCTCGATGAACTTGCCATCACGCGGCGCGCGGCTGTCGGCCACGACGATGCGATAATAGGGACGCTTCTTGGAACCACCGCGCGAGAGACGAATGGACGTTGCCATGGAACTTAACCTTTCTGACTTGAATATATATGTTTGATTTCGTCATCCCAGCGTAAGCTGGGATCTCTCTTCCCCTTGAAGAAGTGAGACCCCAGCTTGCGCTGGGATGACGGGTTACTTCACTTCTTCATGAAATTCTGAAAGCCCGGCGGCAGTTTTGGCATATTACCACCCAGCCCACCCAGGCCCGACAGGTCAGGCCCACCAGCGCCGCCATCCGGCCCGCCAAGACCACCCAATCCGCCCATTCCACCGCCCCCGGTGAACATCTTGGCCAGCCCCTTGAGGCCACCCATTTTGCGGATCTTCTTCATCGCGCCTTCCATCTCCTGATGCATTTTCAGGAGGCGGTTGACGTCCTGCACGGTCCGCCCGGCGCCCTTGGCGATGCGGATCTTGCGCTTGGCGTTGATCAAGGCGGGGCGTTCCCGCTCCTTGGGCGTCATCGACCCGATCATCGCGTCGAGATGGATCAGCGTCTTGTCGTTCGCGCCGCTATTGGCCATCGCCGCCTGCGCCTTCTTGAGGCCCGGCAGCATCCCCGCCAGCGCGCCAAGGCCACCCATGCGGCGCATCTGGTTAAGCTGCGCGCGCAGGTCGTTCATGTCGAACTGACCCTTGGCCATCTTCTTGGCGAGCTTGTCCGCCTCGTCCGCGTCGATGCTCTCGGCGGCCCGCTCGACCAGCGAGACGACATCGCCCATGCCCAGGATGCGCTGCGCCACGCGCTGCGGATGGAAAGGCTCGATCGCGTCGAGCTTTTCGCCCGTGCCCGCAAACTTGATCGGACGGCCGGTAACCGCCCGCATCGACAGCGCCGCACCACCGCGCGCATCGCCGTCCATCCGGGTCAGCACAACACCGGTCAGCGGCACCTGCGCGGTGAAATTCTGCGCGACATTGACCGCATCCTGGCCGGTCAGCGAATCGACCACGAGCAGGATTTCGGCAGGGCTGCTGGCATCGGCCACCGCCTTCATCTCGTCCATCAGCGCCTGATCGACATGCAGACGCCCGGCGGTGTCGAGCATCACCACGTCGAAGCCCTGCAGCTTCGCCGCCTGCAGCGCGCGCTTGGCGATATCGACCGGCTGCTGCCCGGCGATGATCGGCAGCGTCGCCACATCGCATTGCGTGCCCAGCACGGCGAGCTGCTCCTGCGCGGCCGGACGCTGCACGTCGAGCGACGCCATCAGCACCTTCTTGCGCTCACGCTCTTTCAGGCGCTTGGCGATCTTCGCGGTCGTGGTCGTCTTGCCCGACCCCTGCAGGCCGACCATCATGATGACGGCGGGCGGCGCCACGTCGATCATCAGGTCCGACGTTTCAGACCCCAGCGTTTCAGTCAGCGTGTCGGAAACGATCTTGACGACCATCTGCCCCGGCGTAACCGAGCGCAGCACGTCGCTGCCGACAGCCCGCTCGGTGGCCTGATCGACGAACTGACGCACGACCGACAGGGCGACATCGGCTTCCAGAAGCGCGATTCGCACCTCGCGCATCGCGGCGCGGACATCGTCCTCCGTGAGCGCACCACGCCCCCGCAGTTTATCGAATACCCCACCCAGACGATCGCTCAGCGAATCGAACATCATCACCTCAATTGGACCAATAGGCCCGGAAAACAGCAGCTACCCTGCCAAAACGACAAAACCGCCGGTGGGCGAAACCTCGCCAACCAGCGTCCATACAAAACGCCTGTTGCATCCTGTTTTCAGGATGCGCGCTCAATGGATTTGTCAGGGACCGAACGGCAAACCGCCCGATGCTGGCGTGCGCTTAAATGAAAGCGGGGGGAATGGCAAGCGCAGCGCGCGGACGGACTGGTGGAAGAGCCGCGCCACGGTCGTCATTGCCGCGAAAGCGGGGATCCATCTCCCCAGCGCCGCACTGGGGAGGCCGCAAGAACATGGCTTCCCGCCTTCGCGGGAAATGACGAGATGGGTGGTTCGCAAACACCCATCAAACACCGTCACCCCGGACTTGATCCGGGGTCCATGAGCCTCACCCTCTCAGTGACGTCCAACCGTCGAGCCAATGGATGCCGGGTCAAGCCCGGCATGACGGCAGGGGATGGACATTGGCGGACTGCCGGTAGCCGCACAACGCCTGCAAAAGCGAATACTCATCCTATCCGTCATGCCAGCGCAGGCTGGCATCTCAGGCGAAAGCGCGAAACAGTCGGGCTTGGCACTCGTCGCAACGCCATCGCGCCATCTCCTGAAACCCCAGCTTCCGCTGGGGTGACGGCAAGGGTGGGTTGCGAACACCCATCAACACCGTCACCCCGGACTTGATCCGGGTGTGGATTCACATTGGAAGTGCAACGGGAGGAATATTTCGGCTGGAGTTTTGAAGCCGAGGCATTTTCTGGGTGTGCTATTGTAGTTTGCGATGATGGCGTCGATGGCTTTGCCAGGCAAGGTTTCGAGGTTTGTTTTGCGGGGTAGATTTCGTCGCAGGCGACCTATGGCGTTTTCGACGCCGCCTTTCTGCCAAGGTGCGCGGGGATCGCAGAAGTAGGCGTTGAGGCCGAGTTGGCTAGCAATGAAGTGGTGGCGGTTGAACTCGGTGCCGTTGTCGAAGGTGATCGATTGTCGCAGATCGGCGGGCATAGGGCGGAGCATCCGGACAAGGGTAGCTGCCACAGGATCGGCTTTCAGGCTGTTCTGCTGCACGGCGATGGTGAGCGTGAATGTCTTTCGTGGGCGACGAGAATGGCCTGCCCAGCTATCGAGAAGAGCATGGCATCGGCTTCCCAATGCCCCGCATCCAGCCTGCTTGCGATGTTTTCATCGCGTTCGTGAATAGATGGGCGGTCAGCGTAGCGGGGCCAGCCGCCCTTGGTTCTCCAGCCGCGCTTGTACTTGGCGCGCGGCAAGTAGAAGCGCCATCGCCGGTCATTGGTGCGTTTGAGCTGGGCGTAGACGAAGCGGTAGATTGTCTCGTGACTGATGACTTTGCGCCCTGCTTCATGAGCAAGGCGCCCGGCGACCTGCTCGGGTGACCAGCCTTGGGCGAGGCGATCAAGGATTGTCTCGCGCAAAGCAACGTCGCGCTCCAGCCTGGTCCCTGACCAGCGCCGGGCATTTGCCTGCGCTTGCGCGTAGGCGGGTTGGTAGCCGACCTTGGAACCGGCATTGCGCTTCAACTCCCGCGCGATGGTCGACGGCTGGCGATCCAGAGTTGCAGCGATTTTGCGGATCGATTGCCCGGCTTCGCGAAGCCGGGCAATCGAACATCGCTCCTCAATCGATAACTGGCTGTAGTTCGACATGGCAGCACCTGTGTGAGGTGTTGCACTTCGTTTGTGAACTCACAGGGGTCCATGGTACGCCTCCGGTAGCGGCCGCATTGTCGGTCGGATGTAGCCGGCGCATTGCGCGGGCATGGATGAGATAATCAGCGATGTGTTTCCGGGCGTTC
>Ga0156326_114_pt1 | contig 26964 bp, 26 predicted proteins | sample RifCSPlowO2_12_FD_107974 | JGI IMG/M metagenome (GOLD analysis project Ga0156326, IMG submission 107974) | Sphingomonadales bacterium RIFCSPLOWO2_12_FULL_63_15 | reverse complement strand
CCCCGTGCCGGGGAGGAACTGGACAGCATCACCCTCCGCGCCCATGTCTCCAAGGGCACCTACATCCGCAGCCTCGCCCGCGACATCGCGCTGGCGCTCGGCACGGTCGGCCATGTCACCATGCTCCGCCGCATCAAGGCCGGTCCCTTCACCCTGGAATCCGCGATTTCGCTGGACAAATTGCGTCATGCTGCTAACGAGCGCGGCATCGGTGGGCTTATGCTGCCGCTGACGGCGGGGCTGGACGACATCCCGGCTCTCCCCGTCTCTCCCGATCAAGCCCTTATGCTCCGCCAGGGGAAGGTATTGACCGGGATCACTGCCACCACCGGCCTGTATCTGGCGACGCAAGGGGATATCCCCGTCGCGCTGGTCCGGTCGGATGATCAAGAGATCATCGTGGTGCGCGGTTTCAACCTGATGTCGAGGGAAGACGATTAGATGACGATTACTGCCGAGCGCAAGGAAGCGCTGATCAAGGAATATGCCCGCGCTGAGGGTGACACGGGTTCGCCAGAGGTCCAGGTTTCGATCCTGACCGAGCGGATCACCAACCTCACTGAGCATTTCAAGGGTCACCACAAGGATAATCACAGCCGTCGTGGTCTGCTGATGATGGTCAACAAGCGTCGTTCGCTGCTGGACTATCTCAAGAAGAAGGATCAGGCGCGTTACACCGACCTGATCGGCAAGCTGGGCCTGCGTAAGTAAGCCTGTTAAAAGTGACGGCCCCCATGCGGGGCCGTTTCTGATTTCGGGCTATCTGAAAATAGCCCGTCATCCTGACGAAAGTCAGGATCCATTCGACGCTACGGTGGTGTTCAATTCCACCGGAGCGAAAATGGATCCCGGATCAAGTCCGGGATGACGATGTGAAAGATGACATGGCGCCGGGCAATCCGGCACGGCGGCATGATAAAGGGGACACTTCCCCACCCCGTCGCACCCGCGACGGAGGAGAGCGCGAAACTCTCCAATCATGGAGCCTTGACCGGCTCCACCAAAGGCCCCGCCCGGCAATAGGGCCGATGCGGGCGAAGGAAAAAATCTATGTTTGACGTCAAGAAAGTATCGATCGAGCTGGCCGGCAAGACGCTGACCCTCGAAACCGGCCGCATCGCGCGCCAGGCTGACGCTGCCGTGCTGGCGACCTATGGCGAAACCGTGGTGCTGTGCGCCGTGACCGCCGCCAAGAGCGTGAAGGAAGGCCAGGACTTTTTCCCGCTGACCGTTCACTATCAGGAAAAATATTCCGCCGCCGGCCGCATCCCCGGTGGCTTCTTCAAGCGTGAGCGCGGTGCGACCGAGAAGGAAACGCTGGTTTCCCGCCTGATCGACCGTCCGCTCCGCCCGCTGTTCCCTGAAGGCTTCTACAACGAAATCAACGTCATCGCTCAGGTGCTGTCGTTCGATGGCGAAAGCGAGCCGGACATGGTGGCGATGATCGCCGCGTCGGCTGCCCTGACCCTGTCGGGCGTGCCCTTCATGGGTCCGATCGGAGCCGCGCGCGTCGGTTACAAGGATGGCGAATATCAGCTCAACCCGTCGCTGGACGAAGTGAAGACCGGCGAACTCGACCTGGTCGTCGCCGCCACCTACGATGCCGTCATGATGGTCGAATCCGAAGCCAAGGAGCTGTCGGAAGAAGTCATGCTGGGCGCCGTCCTGTTCGCGCATGATGCGAGCAAGAAGATCGTCGATGCCATCATCAGCCTCGCTGAAAAGGCCGCCAAGGATCCTTGGGACATGGCCAAGAGCGATGATCTGGGCGACCTGAAGGCCAAGCTCAAGAAGCTGATCGGCAAGGACATCACCGCTGCCTACAAGCTGACCGACAAGTCGGCCCGCTCGAACGCGCTCAACGAAGCCCGCGCCAAGGCGAAGGCCCAATTGGCCGCTGACGGCCTGGATGCCCAAACCGTGATGGCCGGCATCAAGCTGACCAAGAAGCTGGAAGCGGAAATCGTGCGCGGCGCCATCCTCAAGGACGGCAAGCGTATCGACGGTCGCACCACCACGCAGATCCGTCCGATCGAAGCGATGGTCGGCTTCCTGCCCCGCACCCATGGTTCGGCGCTGTTCACGCGCGGCGAAACCCAGTCGATCTGTACCACGACGCTGGGCACCAAGGACGCCGAGCAGATGATCGACGGCCTCACTGGCCTGCATTATGAAAACTTCATGCTGCACTATAACTTCCCGCCCTATTCGGTCGGTGAAGTCGGCCGCTTCGGCGCGCCGGGCCGTCGGGAAGTGGGTCATGGCAAGCTCGCATGGCGTGCGCTGCACCCCGTCCTGCCGAGCAAGGACGAGTTCCCCTATGCGATCCGCGTTCTGTCCGACATTACCGAATCGAACGGTTCCTCCTCGATGGCGACCGTCTGCGGCGGTTCGCTCTCGATGATGGACGCCGGTGTGCCCTTGAAGCGCCCCGTATCCGGCATCGCCATGGGCCTGATCCTGGAAGGCAAGAATTTTGCCGTCCTGTCCGATATCCTGGGTGATGAAGATCATCTGGGCGACATGGACTTCAAGGTTGCCGGCACGTCCGAAGGCATCACCACGATGCAGATGGACATCAAGATTGCGGGCATCACCCGCGAAATCTTCGAAGCCGCTCTGCATCAGGCGAAGGAAGGCCGCGCGCACATCCTCACTGAAATGGCCAAGGCGCTCGACAGCACGCGCAGCGAATTGTCGGCCCATGCCCCGCGCATCGAGACGCTGCAGATCGACAAGTCGAAGATCCGCGAAGTCATCGGCACCGGCGGCAAGGTCATCCGTGAAATCGTCGCGGAAACCGGCGCGAAGGTCGACATCGACGACGAAGGCCTGATCAAGATCAGCTCGTCCGATCCGGCACAGATCGAGGCCGCGCGCAAGTGGATCCTTGGCATCACGCAGGAAGCGGAAGTCGGCAAGATCTATGACGGCAAGGTCGTCAACATCGTCGATTTCGGTGCCTTCGTGAACTTCATGGGTGGCAAGGACGGTCTCGTCCACGTCTCCGAAATGAAGAATGAGCGGGTCGAAAAGCCGACCGACGTCGTGTCGGAAGGCCAGGAAGTGAAGGTCAAGGTTCTCGAAATCGATCCGCGCGGCAAGGTTCGCCTGTCGATGCGCGTCGTCGATCAGGAAACCGGCGAAGAGCTGGAGGACACCCGTCCTGCCCGTGAAGCGCGCGAACCCCGCGCCGGTGGCGAAGGCCGTGGCGATCGTGGCCGTGGTCCGCGTCGTGATGGCGGCGGTGGCCGTGGTGGCGAACGTAGCGAAGGTCGTGGTGATCGTGGCCCGCGCCGCGACCGTGGCCCGCGCGACGACGCTGCCAAGGACGACGGCAAGGACGATGGCTCGAACGCCGGCCTGCCCGACTTCCTGACCCAGGATTGATCGGCCGCTCGTCAGAGCAACCAAGAGAAAGAGGGCGTCCGGTTCGACCGGGCGCCTTTTTTCATGTGCGCACCCGCCGACTGATTTCGATCAATGCACTGGCATGAAGTTCTGCTAGTGTAACGACATGGATATCGGAACATGGCATGCAGCGTAGCAACGCGCGGTTCGTCGAACGGCTACCGCTTGTTCTTAACCGACCGGTCTATGCTTATGCGTTGACGCTGTCTTTCTGTGGGCTGGCGCTGCTGTTGCGCTTCGCGGCCGAACCGCTGCTGCCCGACGGCTATCCGTTCGTGACATTCTTTCCCGCCGTCATTCTGGCGTCTTTTCTGTTCGGGGTCCGGCCGGGTCTGTTCGCCGCAATCCTGTGTGCGGCTGCGTCCTGGTATTTCTTCATCGCCCCCCGCAACAGTTTCGTCCTCAATCCGGGCGTGGCCGCAGCGATGATCTTTTACACCGGCGTCGTGCTTGTCGATATCGTGCTGATCCACTTCATGCAGCGCGCCAATTTCCACCTGGCCATCGAGCGGGAACGCAGCGCGGCGCTCGCTGAAAATCGCGAACTGCTGTTCCACGAATTGCAGCATCGTGTGTCCAACAATCTGCAAGTCGTGGCCGCGATGCTCGCGCTGCAACGCCGCCATGTCGACCATGACGTGGCGCGCCGCGCATTGGATGACGCCTCCGAACGATTGGCGCTGATCGGCCGGATCAGCCGGGCGCTCTACGATCCGTCCGGCGCGGGGCAGGGGGTGCGGGCCTTTTTGACGACGCTGACGGCCGATGTCATCGAAGCCAGCGGCCGCACCGACATCGCAATCAGCGTCGATGCGCCCGAAGAGGTGCAGCTCGAACCCGGCATCACCGTGCCGCTGGCGCTGGTCGTGGCCGAAGCGGTCAGCAACGCCATCGAACATGGCCTGCCGCATCGGGGCGGGACTATTGCGGTGGTGCTGGACCATCATGCGGGCGAGCTATGCCTGCGCGTGTCCGATGATGGCGACGGCGTCTCGCCCGATTTCGCCGTGGAGCATAGCAAATCCTTAGGGCTCCGCATCGCCAACACGCTGGCGGCGCAGATCGGCGGGCGCTTTACCCTGGCACCGGGCGCGCATGGCGGTGCCGTCGCACAACTTATCCTGCCGCCACGCGCCGCCTGTTGATCGTGCGACAATTCTGCCGCTTGGCGGCAGCGATCCGCTCGGCTATGACCCGCATCATGCTGACGAAAACACTGACGCGCATCGGCGCGGCCACCACCCCGGTCCTGCTTGCTGCCGTTCTGCTTACGGGCTGCTCGACATCGAAAAACAAGGCCGACACCCAATATGTCGCCCGCGACGTGTCGACGCTGTATAATAGCGGCAAGGACCGGCTCGATCGCGGCCAGTATAAGCTCGCCGCCGCGCTGTTTGACGAGGTTGAGCGCCAGCATCCCTATTCGCCCTGGGCGCGCCGGGCGCAGCTCATGTCGGCGTTCAGCTATTATATGAACACCGATTATGCCGAATCCGTTTCCGCCGCGCAGCGTTTCCTGGCGATCCACACCGGCAACAAGGACGCGCCTTACGCTTATTATCTGATCGCACTCTGCTATTATGAGCAGATCGCCGACGTCACCCGCGACCAGAAGATCACGCAGCAGGCGCTGGCGGCGCTCGGCGAACTGATCCGCCGCTATCCCGACACCCGCTATGCCGCCGATGCGCGGCTAAAGGTCGATCTGGTGAACGACCATCTGGCGGGCAAGGAAATGGAAGTCGGCCGCTTCTATCAGCGCCGTGGCCAATGGATCGCCGCCACGCTGCGCTTCCGCACCGTGGTCGATAAATATCAAACCACCACGCACACGCCCGAGGCGCTGGAGCGGCTGGTCGAATCCTATCTCTCGCTGGGCGTCCCCGCCGAAGCGCAAAAGGCCGCCGCCGTATTGGGTGCCAACTATCCCGGCTCCGAATGGTATGAACGCTCCTACAAGCTGATGCAGCAACATGGCGGCAAGGCGTAAGAATTAAGCCCCTCCCTTCCAAGGGAGGGCGGTTCAGGTCGGTCAAGCCCCCGGCTTGACCTAAACAGCATGGGATGCTGTTTACCTGAAACGGGGTGGGTCGCGACCCGCAGGGGCGCGTCGAACCTCGCCGTTGCAGGCGCCGCTGGCGCGGCGCACCCACCCCCTGACCCCTCCCTTGAAAGGGAGGGGGGAGTAATCGCGCTGCTAACCGCCCTGTCCATCCGCAATGTCGTGCTGATCGAGGCGCTGGACCTGGAGTTCGGCGCTGGCCTGTCCGTGCTGACGGGCGAAACCGGCGCGGGCAAATCGATCCTGCTCGATTCGCTGGGGCTCACGCTGGGCGCGCGCGCCGATAGCGGCCTCGTCCGCAATGGCGAGGCGCAGGCCAGCGTCATCGCGACCTTCGATCCGCCGACCGGCGACCATCGCGCAGCCGCGCTGCTGGCCGACAATGGCGTGGAGATGGAGCCGGGCGAACCGCTCATCATCCGCCGCATGGTCAAGGCCGACGGCGGCAGTCGCGCCTTCGTCAACGACCAGCCCTGCTCGGCCGCGTTGCTGCGCGAACTGGGCGGCTCGCTGGTCGAAATTCACGGCCAGCATGACGATCGCGGCCTGCTCAACGCACGCGGCCATCGCGCCTTGCTCGACGCCTATGGCCGCTGTGATACCGGCGCGGTCGGCACGGCGCATGGCGCGTGGCGCAAGGCCGCTGCCGCGCTGGCCGAGGCCCGCGCCACGGTCGAAACTGCCGCGCGCGACCGCGAGTATCTTGCCCACGCCGTCGAGGAACTGCGCAGCTTCGCGCCTGAGCCCGGCGAGGAAGCGACGCTCGCCGAGGAGCGCGCGACGATGCAGAAGGGCGCGCGCCTGACCGACGACCTCACCACCATCAGCGAGTGCCTGACCGGCTCCGACGGCGGCCTCGCGCAATTGCGCCAGGCCGCCCGGCGGCTGGACCGGATCGCGGGCGAGGAACCCTTGCTGACCGCCGTCCTCGAAGCGCTCGACCGCGCCGTGGTGGAAGCGGGCGAGGCCGAGGATCGGCTGGCCGAAGCCGCCGAAGCATTGAGCTTCGATCCCGCCCGGCTCGACAGCATCGAAACCCGCCTGTTCGACCTGCGTGGCCTCGCCCGCAAGCATCAGGTGCAACCCGATGACTTGGCCGCCCTGTGCGAAGAGATGGCGGCAAAGCTGGCCGCGATCGAAGGCGGCGAAGAGCATATCGCGGCGCTGGAAACGGAAGTCGCGACCAAGGCGGCGGCCTATCGCGCCGCGGCGCAGGCGCTGTCGGGCGAACGCCAACTGGCCGCCGGTCGCCTGGATGCAGCGGTGGCAGGCGAGCTTGCCCCCTTGAAGCTGGACGCCGCCTGCTTCCGCACCGTGGTCGCGCCACTGGACGAGGGGCAATGGACCGGGCAGGGCATGGACCGGGTCGAGTTCGAGATTTCGACCAACCCCGGCGCGCCCTTCGCCCCGCTGACCAAGATCGCTTCGGGCGGCGAACTCTCCCGGTTCATCCTCGCGCTCAAGGTCGCGTTGGCGGAGCAGGGCGGGGCGGACACGCTGATCTTCGACGAAATCGACCGGGGCGTCGGCGGCGCGGTGGCATCGGCCATCGGCGAACGGCTCGCCCGCCTCGCCCAAAGCAACCAGATCCTGGTCGTCACCCACAGCCCGCAAGTCGCGGCGCGCGGGGCGGGCCATCTGCTGATCGCCAAATCCAGCGACGGCACCGTCACCCGCACCGGCGTCCACGCGCTGGACGACCAGGAACGTCGCGAAGAAATCGCGCGCATGCTCTCCGGCGCGGAAATCACCGCCGAAGCCCGCGCCCAGGCGGATAGGCTGCTGGAAACGCTGTAGCATCAAGATTTCCCGCTTCAGACCGCGAGGAAACGCCACTTCCCTGCAAATTTAGAGCATGATGACTTTATGTCGCATCACTCCGTTCGCCCTGAGTAGGGGCTGAGCTTGTCGAAGACCCGTATCGAAGGGTCGGCTGCGCTTTATATCCTTCGATACGCCATTTCGACTTCGCTCAATGGCTACTCAGGACGAACGGTTCTGTGTAAAGTCATCATGCTCTAGTCGGCGGCCTCATAGAGTCCGGTTTCGAAGTCGCGGATATAGGCGGAACCGACAGGCTCATCGATCAGATGCAGCCAGCTATCGTCCGCATTTAATATTTTCCCGATCGCGATATATCTCATTTCGCGGTTCGCCAGTTCATCGTCGCTTGTTGCGCGATAGTCGCCCCGTATACGCCAGCCGCTATCGGGGTAATTGTCCCCTTCCTCCGAAAGCTCTGCCTCTTCGCGATAGATGAAATGAACTGGCACGGCATCATCGACGACGCAGCTATCGACCAGGCATCGATCCCAATATTGCCGCATGGGGATCGTTTCAGGCCGTTCGCGCTCGCCTTCAAATAGAAGGTCGATAATGTGATAGGGCTGGAATCCGATCCGGGCTCCCGGCTGCAACTGCGGCATGTCACTTGGCTGATTGTCCAAACGTCCCTGCCACTCCTCTGGCCCCAGAGAATCTAGAATGACCCACATGCGCTCGGCGTCATATTCGACGCCGGGTGGTGATCCTTTGATGGTCAATTTAACAAGATCGCCCGGCCGGAGTGACATGATCTCGTCGGGTGTCGGCAGGAAGAAGGTATAGGGTGCCTGCTTTTGGATCGGACGAGGGTCTTCGACCGACCAAGTGCCGAAATAGCGGCGGCGCATATTATAGAGGCGATCGGCTATCCGCATCGTTGCAGATTAGTCTCGATTGCCAAGGTTGCAACACCAACGAGCCAACGGCCACTCTTCCTTCAAAAGGGAAAGATTTGGCACAAAGAAAAAGGCGACCCTCGCAGGCCGCCCCTTCTCTCACACTCTCAAGCCCGGTTACTTCGTGCCTTCGGCCGCCTTGGCCCTGCCGCCCTTCTTGCCCTTTTTGGGGGCAGCCGGGGTGATCTCGAAGGCAAGCGCCCCATCTTTCATATGGACATGCACTTCGCCGCCATGGACCAGCTTGCCGAACAGCAGTTCCTCGGCCAGCGGCTGTTTGACCTTTTCCTGCATCAGGCGGCCCATCGGGCGCGCGCCATAGAGCTTGTCATAGCCCTTCTTGGTGAGCCAGGCCTTCGCCTCTTCGTCCAGCGTGATGTGGACGTCGCGGTCGGCCAGTTGCAGTTCGAGTTGCAGCACGAACTTGTCGATGACGCGGGCGACCACTTCGGGCGGCAGGTATCCGAACGGCACGATCGCATCGAGGCGGTTGCGGAATTCCGGCGTGAAGAGCTTCTTCACCGCATCCTCCTGCACATCCTCGCGCGTCAGTTCGCCAAAGCCGATGCTTTCCTTCGCCATGTCCGACGCACCGGCATTGGTGGTCATGATGAGGATGGTGTTGCGGAAATCGACGGTCTTGCCGTGATGGTCGGTCAGGCGGCCATTATCCATCACCTGCAACAAGATGTTGAACAGGTCGGGATGCGCCTTTTCGATTTCGTCGAGCAGCAGGACGCTATGCGGCTGCTGGTCCACGGCATCGGTCAGCAAACCACCCTGATCATAGCCGACATAGCCCGGAGGCGCACCGATCAGGCGGCTGACCGAATGACGTTCCATATATTCCGACATGTCGAACCGCTGCAGCGGGATGCCGAGCAATGTCGCCAGTTGCCGCGCTACCTCCGTCTTGCCGACGCCGGTGGGACCGGAAAAGAGATAGTTGCCGATCGGCTTGTCGGGATCACGCAGGCCCGCCCGCGACAGCTTGATCGCCGACGACAGCGTCTCGATCGCCTTGTCCTGGCCGAACACGACACGCTTCAAATCGGTGGTCAGGCTTTCCAGCACGCTCTTGTCGTCGGACGACACGGTCTTGGGCGGGATGCGCGCCATGGTCGCGATGACCTGCTCGATCTCCTTGGGCGTGATCACCTTCTTGCGCTTGGACGGCACCACCAGCATCTGCATCGCGCCGACCTCGTCGATCACGTCGATCGCCTTGTCCGGCAGCTTGCGGTCGTTGATGTAGCGCGCCGACAGTTCCACCGCCGCCTTGATCGCGTCGGGCGTATATTTGACGTGATGATGATCCTCGAACGCGGAGCGCAGCCCTGCTAGGATCTTGATCGTATCCTCGATCGTCGGTTCGTTGACGTCGATCTTCTGGAAGCGCCGGAGCAGCGCCCGGTCCTTCTCGAAATGGTTGCGGAATTCCTTGTAGGTGGTCGACCCGATGCAGCGGATCGTCCCGCCCGACAAAGCGGGCTTCAACAGGTTGCTAGCGTCCATCGCCCCGCCGCTGGTCGCGCCAGCGCCGATGACGGTGTGGATCTCATCGATGAACAGCACCGCATGGGGCAGCTTTTCCAGCTCGGTGACAACCGCCTTCAACCGCTCCTCGAAATCGCCGCGATAGCGTGTGCCCGCCAGCAGCGCGCCCATGTCGAGCGAGTAGATGACCGCTTCCTTCAACACGTCGGGCACTTCGCCCTCGACAATCTTGCGCGCCAGCCCCTCGGCGATGGCGGTCTTGCCAACGCCGGGATCGCCGACATAAAGCGGGTTGTTCTTCGAGCGGCGGCACAGGATCTGGATCGTCCGGTCCACCTCCGACGCGCGGCCGATCAACGGATCGACCTTGCCGCGTTCCGCTTTCTCATTGAGGTTGACGGTGAACTGATCGAGGGCGCTGTCCTTCTTTCCCTTGCCGTCCTGCACCTTCTTTTCCTCCTCGGCTGCCCCCTTGGTCTCCTGACGCTCGGGCGCGGGCGTGCCCTTGCCGACGCCATGGCTGATGAAGCTCACGGCATCGAGACGGCTCATATCCTGCTGCTGCAGGAAATAGACGGCATAGCTTTCGCGTTCGGAAAAGAGCGCGACGAGGACATTGGCCCCCGTCACTTCATCCTTGCCGGAGGATTGCACATGGAGGATGGCGCGCTGAACCACGCGCTGGAAGCCGCTGGTGGGGGAGGGGTCGCTTGCCCCTTCGACCTTGAGGCTGTCGAGTTCGGTGTCGAGATATTGGGTGACCGCGTCGCCCAGCTCGCCGACTTCCACGCCGCACGCCTGCATCACCTTCGACGCATGTTCGTCATCAATCAGTGCCAGGAGGAGATGCTCCAGCGTGGCATATTCATGTTTGCGCTCCGATGCGTGGGTCAACGCATTGTGCAGCGTGGTTTCCAGAGCGGGCGCGAATGAAGGCATATCTACTCTACTCCTGACCCCAATGAAGGGTGATGGTGAACCCTATGTCGGCATTGCTCGACGGCGGATCAAGGCGCTGTGCCCGATCGCCGGAATTGCCAGACTGTCCATGCCCTAATATGCCCTTGAACGGGGCGCTTGGGGCTTGACGTGGGGTCATCGATTAAATAGCGCCTCGGCACTTGCCTTATGGTTAACGGCGCTTTGCATTTTTGCTCTGGTGCGGGCTATTTCCGCTTCCAGGGCGGATATGCGGGCTTCCAGTTCAATCACGGACAGCGGGCCTAGATCCTGTTGGATAAGCCGGGTCAGAAGATCGTCGCCCTTGCGGGGGAGGTCGTCATCCGTGTCCATGGTTGCCAATGTTGACCCTGTTGCTCACGGTGTCAATATGGGTGGATGCTGGATGAGGCAATTTTGATGCATCGCAGCATCTGGGGTTTTTAGGGGGAATCTATGGCGGACGTTGAGGCCTTGCCCAAGGAGATGATGGCGATAGGCATCGCCGCGCCCGGTGGTCCCGACGCGCTGGTGCCGATGCGCCGCCCCTTGCCCGTTCCCGGCGATGACGAAGTGCTGATCCGGGTCGTGGCCGCCGGCGTCAACCGGCCCGATGTATTGCAGCGGCAGGGAAAATATCCGCCACCGCCCGGCGCTTCGGATATTCCGGGGCTGGAAGTCTCCGGCACGATCGTTGCGGCCGGGCGCAGCTCGGATATGCTGGTCGGACAGCGCGTATGCGCCTTGCTGGCAGGCGGGGGCTATGCCGAATATGCGGTGGCGCCTGCGGGCCAATGCCTGCCGGTCCCGGCCGACTATGACATGGTGGAGGCAGCGGCGCTGCCCGAAACCCTCTTCACCGTATGGACCAACCTGTTCGAGCGGGCCTATGCCGTCGGTGGCGACACCGTGCTGGTCCATGGCGGCACCAGCGGGATCGGCACGATGGCGATCCGCCTGTGCAACCTGTTCGACGTCAAGGTCATCGTGACCTGCGGGTCGGACGAGAAATGCGCTCAGGCGAAGGGCTGGGGCGCGGACGAAGCGATCAACTACCGCACCCAGGATTATGTCGAGCAGGTCCAACGCATCACCGGCGGGCAGGGGGTGCAGGCCGTGCTGGACATGGTCGGCGGCGACTATGTGCCGCGCAACCTCGAATGTCTGGCCGAAGACGGACGGCATGTGTCGATTGCGGTGCTGGGCGGCGCGAAGGCCAGCATCTTCATCCCGACCATCATGCAAAAGCGCCTGACCCTCACCGGCTCGACCCTGCGCGCGCGCTCGGTCGGCTTCAAGAGCCTGGTCGCGGACGAACTGGTCCGCAACGTCTGGCCCTTCGTCGATGAAGGCAAGCTCCGCCCGGCCATGGACCAGCGCTTCGCCCTGGCGGACGCGGCGAAGGCGCACGCCCGGATGGACGCAGGCGACCATTTCGGAAAGATCGTGCTGGTGGTGTGAGCGGGATGCATTGAAGCGGTCCATCCCCACCCGCCGTCATCCTGACGAAAGTCAGGATCCATTGGCTCTCCGTTTATGGTGCGGCACGACATGCCTTCTCCCCGTCATCCCCGCGAAGGCGGGGATCCATCTCCCACCGTTTCCCACAGAATAGAGGTTGGGAGATGGGTTCCCGCCTTCGCGGGAATGACGGCGTAAAATGAACTGGCAGCCATCATTCAGTCGCATCGACTAAGCCAAAACCCCCCGCAAAACGTAGCATTTCCGTCATATTCGGTGCGGACTTGTAACAATGGCGCGCTAAGGACTCGGTCCCAAGGATAGACGTCTTTGGGGACCGTATCATGAACGCCATTACGCGCTTGCCCTTCCTGGGTGAGATGGAACAGGGCATCGACGACCCGTTCCACATCCCGGAGCGGGCGGGGCAGCGTCGCCGCTATCGCACCATCTGGATTTCGGACATTCACCTCGGCACCCGCGGCTGCAATGCCAAGATGCTGATCGATTTCCTCGACAGCGTCGACAGCGACACCATCTATCTGGTCGGCGACATCATCGATGGCTGGCGGTTGAAGCGCCGCTTTTACTGGCCCCAGACCCACAATGACGTGGTGTGGCGGCTGATGAAGCGCGCCAAGCGCGGCACGCGGGTCGTCTACATCCCCGGCAATCATGACGAAATGTTCCGCCAGTTCACCGGCATGAGCTTTGGCGGCGTGGAAATCCGGCGCAAGGCGATCCATCAGACCGCCGATGGGCGCAAGCTGCTGCTGCTGCACGGCGACGAGTTCGACACGATCATGCTCGCGCATCGCTGGCTCGCCTTCGTCGGTGACGCCGCCTACACGACGCTGATGCGCCTCAACGTCGTGGTGAATGCGGTGCGGCAGCGCATGGGCCTGCCTTATTGGTCGCTCAGCAAGATGGCCAAGCATAAGGTCAAGAATGCCGTGTCCTTCATCTCCCGTTTCGAGGAAGTGGTGGCGCATGAAGCCGGGTCGCGCGGCGTTGACGGCGTCGTGTGCGGCCATATCCATAATGCCGAGATGCGCGAAATCGACGGCATAGAATATTATAATGACGGCGACTGGGTGGAAGGCTGCACCGCGCTGGTCGAACATGATGACGGACAGATGCAGGTGCTGCACTGGGCCGACGAGATTGCGAAGCGCACCGCCGCAGAGGGCGTGCAGCCATCGGCGCGGATGGCGGCATAAGGGGGCAGGGGACATGCGGATAGCGATCGTCACCGATGCCTGGGCACCGCAGGTCAATGGCGTCGTCCGCACGCTCCAGACGATCCAGGTCGAACTGGAACAGATGGGGCATGAGATCATGGTGATCTCGCCCGATCTCTACGGTTCCATTCCCTGTCCGACCTATCCCGAAATACGCCTCGCGCTGGTGCGTCCCGCCGTCGTGGGCCAGGCGATCGCCGCCTTCCGCCCCGATGCGGTGCATCTGGCGACCGAAGGGCCGCTATGCGTCGCGGCGCGGCGCTGGTGCCTGCGCAGCGCTGTGCCGTTCACCACCGCCTATCACACCCATTTCCCCGACTATGTCGCCCAGCGCACCGGGCTGCCGGCGGCCTGGTTCTGGCGCTATATCCGCTGGTTCCACGGCCCGGCGCAGGCGGTGCTGGTCTCGACCAAATCCGTGCGCGATCAGTTGCGCGCGCATGGCGTCGCCAATGTGCGCCCGTGGGGCCGGGGCGTGGATCTCACCGCCTTCACCCCCGACGCGGTGCCGCCCGCCATCTTTGCGGACCTGCCTCGCCCGATCCAGCTCTATGTCGGCCGGGTCGCGGTGGAAAAGAATATCGAGGCCTTCCTCGCGACCGACCATCCCGGCACCAAGGTCATCGTCGGCGATGGCCCGACCCGCGCCGCACTCGAACGCGCCTATCCGCAGGCGCGCTTCCTGGGCGCTTTGTTCGGCGCGGACCTCGCCGGCGCCTATGCGGGCGCGGACGTCTTTGTCTTTCCCAGCCGCACCGACACATTCGGCCTGGTGATGATCGAAGCGCTGGCCTGCGGCGCGCCGGTCGCGGGCTATCCGGTAACCGGGCCGATCGACATCGTCACGCCCGAAACCGGCGCACTGTCCGACGATCTGGGCACCGCCATTGCGCAGGCTCTGCCGTGCGACCGGGATGCCTGCGCCGCCTATGGCCGCAGTTTCAGCTGGGAACGCAGCGCGCAGGAATTTCTCTCTGGCCTGCACGCCATCGACCCGCTGTTGATCGACAGCGCCGCCTGACGCTTTTCCTTGCCGAACGGGGCGGGATGGACTATCTGCCAACGGTCGCGGCCGCCCTGCTTGGGCGGCCCTTATCGTTTTTACGTGCCGGAGAAGCCCCGTGTCCCAGCCTCTTATGCCCCACGCGACCGCCAGTTGGCTGATCGACAATAGCGCTCTGAGCTTCGACCAGATCGCCGAATTTTGCGGGCTGCACATCCTCGAAGTACAGGCGATCGCCGATGACACCGCCAGCATCAAATATACCGGCCGCGATCCCGTCCGCGCCCATGAAATCACGATGGAAGAAATCCACAAGGGCGAACAGAACCCCGATTATCGCCTCAAGATGCTCAAGGGACCAGAGCCGGTGCGTCGGACCAAGGGGCCGCGCTACACCCCGGTCAGCAAGCGGCAGGACAAGCCCGATGGCATCGCCTGGATCCTGCGCAACCACCCCGAAATCTCGGACGGCGCGATCGGCAAGCTGATCGGCACCACCCGCACCACCATCGCCGCGATCCGCGACCGCACCCACTGGAACATCTCCAACATCACGCCCAAGGATCCGGTGACGCTAGGCCTGTGTTCGCAGCGCGAACTGGACGCGCTGGTCGCCAAGGCGGCGAAGAAGCTCGGCATCGAAGCGCCGACCGATTCGCGCCTGGATGGCGACCGCGAAGCGCTGATCGAAGAGCTGCGCCGCGAACGGAAGGACGCGTTGCAGCGCGCCGAAGACGCGCTCAAGAGCGAGACAGACCTGATTTCGAGCGTCGCCACGATCATCGATCCGTTCAGCAACAACAAGGGCGAGGTGTGATGCCGTAGCGTCACGCGGCGACCGGGACAGGTCGTTGCAATGCAGCATTTTTTCAGGGCCGCGCTGGGCTTTCGGCGCGGCCCTTTTTGCTGTGCTTGACGCTTGCGTAAAGCGGGCGATGGCCATACACTTTGGGCTATGGAGAACATAGAAAAGCTCTGGAGAGAGAATTACCGCCACCCCGCTTTGTGGGACCAGACCTTCCCGCCATTATCGATGGGGGACATGGTGACCGACAGCGCGCTGGCCCATCCCGACGCCATCATGATTGATTTCATGGGCCGAAAATTCACCTATGCGGAGGTGTTCGGCCAGATCAAGCGCATCGCCTGCGGCCTGCAGGCGATGGGGGTGCAAAAGGGCGACCGGGTCGGCCTCTATCTGCCCAACACCCCCCATTATGTCGCGGCTTATTATGGCGCGCTGATGGCCGGTGCCATCGTCGTCAACTTCTCCCCGCTCTACACCGCCGCCGAACTCGAACATCAGGTCGAAGATAGCGGGACCAAGATCCTATTCACCTTGTCGGCCAAGGCGCTGCTGCCGACCGCGCTCAAGGTGCTGGACCATAGCAGCCTCGAAAAGTTGGTGGTCGGTTCGGTCGCCGAGATGCTCTCGCCGGTCAAATCCCTGCTGTTCCGCTGGTTCAAGGCGGCGGAGACGGCCGCCCTGCCGCATGATCCGCGCGTGCTGCGCTATGACAAGCTCATCGCCAATCCGGGTGCCTGCACCGTGGCGGACATCAACCCGGAACAGGACATCGCCCTGCTGCAATATACCGGCGGCACCACCGGCACGCCCAAGGGCGCGATGCTGACGCACCAGAATCTGACCGCCAATGCGCGGCAGGCGCAGGTGATCGACCCGCACGCCAACGAGCCGGATCGCATCATCGCGGTGCTGCCCTTTTTTCATGTCTTCGCCAATACCTGTACATTGAACCGTACAGTGCTGAACGGTGGCGAGATGGTGATGCTGCCGCGCTTCGACGCGGCGCAGGTGCTGGCCGCCGTACAAAGGGTCAAGGCGACCTCGCTCCCCGGCGTGCCGACCATGTTCCAGGCGCTGCTCGATCATCCCGCGATCCGCAACATCGACTTTTCCTCGCTGCGCGCCTGTATTTCGGGCGGCGCGCCGCTGCCGCTAGAAGTGCGGCAACGCTTTGAGGAAGCCACCGGGGCCAAGCTGATCGAAGGCTATGGCCTGACCGAAACCAGCCCGATCGTCTGTACCAACCCCTATGAGGGGCTGAACAAGACCGGCACGGTCGGCCAGCCAGTGCCGGGCACGCGGGTCAAGATCGTCGATCGCGAAGACCCGACCAAGCCACCGCCGCCGGGTGAGCCGGGCGAGTTGCTGTTCGCCGGACCGCAGGTGATGAAAGGCTATTGGAACCGCCCCGATGCGGACGCCGAAGTGTTCATGGGCGACTTCATCCGCACCGGCGATGTCGGCGAAATCGACGAGGATGGCTATGTCCGCATCGTTGACCGGTTGAAGGACATGATCTCGGTCGGCGGGTTCAAGGTGTTCCCCAGCCAGGTGGAATCGGTCCTCTATCACCACCCAGCCGTCAAGGAGGCGCTGGTGATCGGCGTGCCCGACCATTATCGCGGCGAACAGCCCAAGGCCTTCGTCACCCTCAATGACGGGTTCGATATCGATGACGAAGCGCTCAAGGCTTGGCTCAACCCGCAACTGGGCAAGCATGAACGGGTGAAGGCCGTCGAAGTGCGGCTGACCCTGCCCAAGACGCTGGTGGGCAAATTGTCGCGCAAGGAACTGGTCGCGGAGGAACGGGCGAAGGCCGCCGAATTGGCGACTGGAAGCGGCGCCTGACCCTTCCTATCTATGGCATCGACCATGGATAGGAATGACGATATGACGCAGGAAATCGCAACGCTGGCCGGTGGATGCTTCTGGTGTACCGAGGCGGTGTACCAGAATTTGAAGGGCGTCAGCGGCGTCGAAAGCGGCTATATCGGCGGCGCGCGCCCGAACCCGACCTATGAACAGGTCTGTTCGGGAACGACCGGCCATGCCGAAGCGATCCGCATTAGCTTCGACCCCACGGTCATCAGCTATGCCGACCTGCTGGACATTTTCTTCGCCACGCACAACCCGACGACGCTGAACCGCCAGGGCAATGATGTCGGCACCCAATATCGCTCCGCCATCTTTCCCCATTCGCCGGAACAGGCGGAACAGGCGCGCGCCGCGATCGACCGCGCCCAGGCCGATCAGACCGACCCGATCGTCACCACGATCGAGGATGGCGCGCCCTGGTACCCGGCGGAGGATTATCACCAGAAATATTGGGAGCGGGTCGGCGAGAGCAATCCCTATTGCGTGGCGGTGATTCCGCCCAAGCTAGCCAAGCTGCGCAAGGGCTTTGCCGAACGTATCGAGGCCTGATCGCCCGCGACGGTGCATTGCGCTTTGCTTCGTCCTTAGGCTGCGGTTAATAGGCACCATGGCATGGCGGTGGTGGACCAAGGCCGGGGGAAATGCAGATGACGAAGCTATTATGGATCGCCGCGCCGCTGATGCTGGTCGGTTTGACCGGCTGCGTGGCGAAGGCTGCGCTGGACGTCGTGACCCTGCCCGTGCGCGCGGGCGCGCAGGCCGCCGACTGGGCCACGACCAGCCAGGACGAATCCGACCGCAACTACGGCCGCAAGATGCGCGAACAGGAAGCCCGCGAAGGCAAGGCGCGCAAGAAAGCCGACAAGGAACGGCGCAAACAATGCCGCGAGGCCGGCTACGATAATTGCGGGTAGTGCCAGCAGACATATAGACCCTGTTCCCCGACGAAGGTCGGGGTCCAGCCCCATGCTCCGAACTGGACCCCGACCTGCGTCGGGGAACGCCCATGGGCAGCTCTCATTGCATATTGGTATGAGACCCTGACCATCCGGCACCTTACGCCGCCGCGCGTTTCAACCTGTCGTTGATCGCCGCGCCGATCCCCTCCATCGGGACGGGTGCAACCGCGATCTTCACCGCAGCACTGGCGTCCGCGATGTGCAGCGCCGCGAACAGGCTAGCGGCGGCCTCGCGCACATTGGCGTCGGGGCTGAGGTTGATGTGGCAGGGCATCAGGCCGAAACCGATCAGATATTCATCCTTCTCCGCCCGCAACGCATTCAACCGCACCGGCTTGGACGGCGCATAATGGCTCTCCAACTGGCCGGGTGCCTCGATCTTGTGCGCGCCATCGCCAATGACAACGGGAAGCCCGCTTGCCTCCTCCAGCATAGCGGCTGTGACAGGGCCGGGGCGCAGCAGCCGCACTTGGTCGGCGTCCGGCGCGGCGATGGTCGATTCCACGCCTTCGCTGGTCGGCCCTTCGTCCAATATCATCCGCACCTTGCCGTTCAGGCTGGCCAGAACATGCTCGGCGCGCGTCGGGCTGATCGACCCGCTGCGATTGGCCGATGGCGCGGCGAGTGGCCGCCCGCTCTCGCGGATCAGCGCGCGCATCGCCGGATGCGCGGGCAGGCGCAGCGCGACCGTAGGCAGCCCCGCCATCACCAGCGGCGACAGCCCGCTATCCGCCCGCACCGGCAGCACCAATGTCAGCGGTCCCGGCCAGAAACGATCGGCAAGGCGCATCGCGACCGGCGAAAAATCCGCCAGTCGCTCGGCCATCGCGCGGTCGGACACATGGACGATCAGCGGATTGAAGCTGGGCCGACCCTTGGCGCTGTAGATTGCGGCCACGGCATGGCTGTCGGTGGCATCGGCGGCCAAGCCATAGACCGTCTCGGTGGGGACCGCGACGGGCTCCCCGGCGCGGATCAATAGCGCCGCCTCCCGCAGCGCTTCGGCACCATAACGGCAGGATTTAGTGGAATAGGCTGGATTGGCGATGGTCACGGTCCCCGCGATATAGACCTCGGTAGCTTCAAGTAAAAGTCCATTGCGACAGGAGAATGACATTGGCGCGCCTGCGCTTGCCGTAACGATCATCGCTGGCTAAGCCCGGCGCATGAACGACGCCCTCCTGACCCGCATCGCCGACGCGCTCGACCGGCTCGCCCCGCCGCCAGCCGCTTGCGCCGATCTTACCGCCTCGCCCGCCTATATGTGGGACGGCCACGCTATCCAGGCGGTGGATGCCTTTACACCGGTCGATTACGACCTGCTCACCGGAATCGACGCGCAGAAGAGCGCCTTGCTGGAGAATAGCCGTCGTCTGGCGGCCGGCCATGCCGCGCATGACGTGCTGCTGTGGGGCGCGCGCGGCACGGGCAAGTCGGCGGCGGTGGCGTCGGTCGTCGGCCAGTTACAGCGCGAAGGGCAAGACATCGCCCTGCTGCAATGCGCGACCGACGCGCTGGCGAGCCTGCCTGCGCTGTTTGCGCTACTGCGCGGCACTGACCGGCCGTTCATCCTGTTCCTCGATGACCTCGGCTTCGACGAAGGCGTAGGCGACGCCCGGACCTTGCGCTCGCTGTTGCAGGGCGGCACAGCGGCGCGCCCGGCGCATGTCCGCCTCTACGTCACCTCCAACCGCCGCCACATCGTCCCCCGGCATCTGTCGGAGCAGGACGACCCGATCAACCCGCGCGACGTGGTGGACGACCGCATGGCGCTGTCCGACCGCTTCGGCCTCAGCCTCGGCTTCCACGCACTCGACCAGGATGCCTATGTCGCGATCGTCAGCGGTTATGCGGCCAAGCTGGGCGTGGCGTTCGACCCGCTGGAAGCGATCCAATGGTCGACCCAGCGCGGCAGCCGATCAGGCCGCGTCGCCTGGCAATATGTGGTCGAACTGGCCGGGCGGCACGGGCTGACGGTCTAGGCGTTACTGCGCCTTCGTCACCCGCCACACCACGCCGCCAACATCGTCGCTCACCAGCAGCGCGCCCTTGGCGTCGGCGGTCACGTCGACCGGACGACCGCGAGCGTTGCCCTCGGCGTCGAGAAAGCCGGTCAGCACATCGACCGGCTTGGCCTTGCCCGCTTCGCCATCGGCAAAGCCCACGAACACGACCTTATAGCCCGCCGCCGGCTTGCGGTTCCAGCTGCCATGCAGGCCGACGAACGCGCCCTGGGCATAGGGTGCGCCCAGCGTCACCTTGTCGGCGAAGGTCAGCCCCAGCGGCGCGACATGATTGCCCAGCGCATAATCGGGCCGCTTGGTATATTCGCGCAGTTGCGGCCGCTGCGGCTGGACCCGGCGATCCTCATAACCGCCCCAATAATTCCACGGCCAGCCATAAAAGCCGCCAAATTCCACCCGCGTCAGATAATCGGGGACCAGATCGGCCCCCAGCATGTCGCGTTCATTGACCACGCCCCACAGCGCGCCGCTCGTCGGCTCAAAAGCCAGGCCGACCGGATTGCGCAAGCCCGAAGCGAATATGCGATAGCTGCCATCCTTTGGATTGACCTCCAGCACCGATGCGCGGTTGGTCTCGGTCTCCATCCCGTTTTCGCCGATATTGCTATTGGACCCGACACCGACATAGAGCAGCCCATCAGGGCCAGCCGTCAGGCTGCGGGTCCAATGCATATTGGGGGTCTGGGCAGGCAGGTTCAGGATCTTGCGGCCCGCGACGCTGATCTTCAGGTCGCCCGGCTTATAGGGAAAGGCCATCAGCGCATCGCTATTCGCGACATAAAGCATGTCGCCGACCAGGGCCATGCCATAGGGCGAGTTCAGCCCGGTCAGGAACGCCGTCTTCGTTTCCGCGCGGCCATCGCCATCGGCGTCGCGTAACAGGGTGATGCGGTTGGCGGACGGATCGCCCGCGCCCGCCTTCGCCATCAGATAATTCATCACCCGCTGGACGATGCCGTCCTTGGGCCGGGGCGGGCTGTTGGTTTCGGCCACCAATATGTCGCCATTGGGCAGGCGTAGCATGGAGCGGGGATGGACAAGGCCATCGGCAAAGCGCGCCACGGCAAGCCCCTTTGCGGCAACCGGCTGTTCACCGCCGGTCCACGGCTTCACTTCGGCGATGTTGATCGTGGGGATCATTTCGCTGCGCGGCTTGGTGAAGACCGGTTCGCGCCCCGTATCCGCGCCGGGCGGCAGTTGCGACGTGTCTCCCTGCGCAAGGTAGAGGAACGCGCCGCCGGCTACGACGATGGCGATGAGGGGGAGGGCGATGACATGCTTGTTCATGCCATCCCATCTATGTCGCCGTGCCGCGCCGGGCAAGGCGGATGGACGGGCTTATTTGCCGCGTTCACGCAGCCATAGCAGCAGGGCGATGAGGATGCCGAGCGCCAGGCCCGACAGCAGGCCGATGCTGGGCTGTCCCATCAATCCGCCGGTGATCGCGCCGCCCAGGATCAGGAAAGCGATGATGGCGCCCGCGCCGGTGGGGTCTTTCTTGCGCTTCGTCATGCCCCGCCCTTGCCACGGCGCGGCGGCCAATGCCAGCGGCTTTGCGCAGCGATCCCGCCGGGACCGTTTCGGGACAGGCTGTGCCAGACTGGAGCAGCCTGTCCCGCTCTGGGACTTGGCTAACGGATCGTTCACGCTACCAACCCGCCTCCCACGCCAAAGCGGGGAAATGGCACGGCAATTGAAGCACTTGTCCGAACAGCCTATCGCTATAATCGTCGGGGGATCATCATGCAGCTACCATATCTTTCGGATCGAAAGAGCTATGACGATGCGACCGAGCTGATGGCGATATTCGGTGCCGATGCCGGCTATGAAGCCGCCGCCCGCGCCGACCGCAGCCTTGACCTTGGCAATCACATCCATTTTTGCCACTGGCGTCAGATCGAGCGGCTGATCGTCCTGTTGGCGGATGACCAGCCGATCGGCACCATTCACTAACCGGCGACGTCAGAGACGCAGGCCCGCTATTTCGGGCAGGCCCGCCAATATGTTGAGATTCTGCACCGCCGCACCGGCCGCGCCCTTGCCCAGATTATCGAGCGCCGCCACCAGCCGCGCCTGACCACTGTCGGCATTGCCGAACACGAACAGCGCCAGCCGGTCGGTCGCGCCGACATGCTCCAGCTCGACCTGCCCCATTGCCGCACTTTCGCTCAAGGGCGCGACGCTGACGAGCGGCGATCCGGCATAGGCGTCCGCCAAAGCGGCATGAACATCCGTGAGCGACGGCGCACCCGGCATGGCGCGCAGTTGCAGCGGCACTTCCACCACCATGCCGCGATAGCCATTGGCGACGGCCGGCGCGAACAGCGGGGGATGGGCCAGCCCCGAATAGCGGGTCATTTCGGGCATATGCTTGTGGCCAAGGCCAAGCCCATAGGCGCGGAACGCGGTCGGCGCGCCGCCCGCGCCCTCATATTCAGCGATCATCGCCTTGCCGCCGCCCGAATAGCCCGATGCGCCCGACACGGTGACAGGCCAGTCGGCAGGCACCAGCCCCGCCAGCGTTAGCGGCCGGACCAGCGCCAGAAAACCGGTCGGCCAGCAACCCGGATTGGCGACGAAGCGCGATGCCGCCAGCTTTTCGCGATGGCCCGGCTCCAGTTCGGGGAAGCCATAGGTCCACCCGTCCGCCACCCGATGCGCCGTCGATGCGTCGATCACCCGCGTATGATCATTGTCGATCAGCGCCACGGCTTCGCGCGCGGCGTCGTCGGGCAGGCACAGGATGACGATATCGGCCGCGTTCAGCGCATCGCGCCGCGCCGCCGCATCCTTGCGGTCTTTCTCATCCAGCGTGATCAGCGACAATTCGGGGCGTCCCGCCAGCCGATCGCCGATTTCGATGCCGGTCGTACCGACGCCGCCATCGATGAAGATAGTATGGCTCATGCGCCGATCCTCCGCCGTGCGATAATGGGTTGGGCATGGTCGTCGGCCAATCGCGCGACGACATCGGCCAGCGGCTCCTTGACCACCGCCATCCAGTGCGCATTGGCGTGCAGCAACGTCTTGCCATCGGTCATGATGCCGACATGGCCCGGAAAGAAAATCAGGTCGCCCCGCCGCAACGCCGCGTCGCTTTCGATCGGCAGGCCGATGCCCTCGCATTGCAGGTCGGTGTCGCGCGGTACGGCGATGCCGCATTGGCCAAGCGCGACCTGCACCAGCCCCGAACAGTCGATCCCGCGATGACCGCGCCCGCCCCAGACATAGGGCTGGCCGAGATAGGCTTCCGCGATCGCGACCCAATCACTGTCCGCTTCGCTGATCGCTTTGGCATGGCGGCTATGGATATAGCCTTCGGCGCAGCTCACGAATGCGCCTTCGACTTCGCCGGTGAACTGCGCGCCCATCGGCCAATAGTCGATCACCTGCGCCTTGATGTCGGGCTTGCGAAACAGCGGCGCGGTCTGCGCGGTGATGCGATGCGTCACCGTTTCGGCGACGTCCAGCGCCTCGCGCCGGATATAGCCAACATAGCCGTCATGGCCGCAAAAGCCCCAGGCCCAGTCGGTCATCACGTCGAGCGCATGGAATGTCTCGCCGCGCAACAATTCGGTCACGGCTTCGGCGCTGGGGGAGGGGGCCGACAGGATCGGCGTGCCCGGCATCACGCAGGTAAAGGGCACCCCGCGCGCATAATGGGCCGAGAATAAAATGCCCGCCAGCGCCAGGTCGGCCAGGTCGCCGCGCGCGGCGTGGATACGGCGGTCAAGCGCGACCGAACGGCCATCCAGCTTGAACCGGCTTCTTTCAGGCGGTGCGTTCCGCTTTGCTGTTGTCGTGCCTATCATCGCGCGCGGTTCCTGCGATGAAATGATGAAAGGCGTCAAGGAATTCCGCCCCTTTTGGGGTCCGGGTGATGAAAATATTGCGCCGGTCGGCCACATCGCGCTCGCGGCGGAGATAGCCGAGCGCCGATAATTTGTTCAGCGCGCGGGTGATGACGGGCTTGGACACATGCAGAGCTTCGGCAAGGCCACGCACCGTATGCGGCCCGGCGCCGATATAGACGGTCATCATCAACGCCATCTGCCGGTTGGTGAGGTCGGGTTTGCCCGACCGGACATAATCCACCAGCGTCCGCATCCATTGGCGGAGCGGCTGAACTCCGGGGCGTTCAATGGCGGCAACCTGATCTTGTGCTGTGTGGACGTTCATGCGGGCTTAACGCACGATGCCCAATCGGGTTGCGTAACGGTCCTGCGGAATGTGACGCTTTACTTAGCAGGCTGGTAACGCTGCTGTAACAGCTTGAACGCGGCGCGCAGCCCCAGCGCCTCGCCGCCCTTGGGACGACCCGGCTTGGCCGATGGCCGCCAGGCGAAGGTGTCGAGATGCAGCCAGGGCGTTTCTTCCGGCACGAAGCGCTGCAGGAACAAAGCAGCAGTGATCGCCCCTGCAAATCCACCTTCACCCGCATTGTTGATATCGGCGATGTCGGACTTCAACATATCCGCATAGCCTTCCCACAAGGGCAGCCGCCAGGTCGGATCATCCACGTCGGTCCCCGCCTGCGCCATATCGGCGGCCAGCCGGTCGTCATTGGCGAACAGGGCGGGCAGGTCCGGCCCGACCGCGACTCGCGCCGCGCCGGTCAGTGTCGCGAAATCGACGATCAACTCCGGCTTCTCCTCCGCCGCCCGCGCCAGCGCATCGCCCAGCACCAGCCGCCCTTCGGCATCGGTATTGCCGATCTCGACCGTCAGCCCCTTGCGGCTGCGCAATATGTCGCCGGGCCGGAAAGCATTGCCGCTGATCGCATTTTCCGCCGCCGGGATCAGCAGGTGCAACCGCACCGGCAACCGCGCCGCCATGATGAGCTGCGCCAGCGCCAGCGCATGCGCCGCGCCGCCCATATCCTTCTTCATCAGGCGCATGCCCGACGAGGGTTTGATGTCCAGGCCACCGCTGTCGAAGCTGATGCCCTTGCCGACGATGGCGATGCGCGGCGCGGCCGGATCGCCCCAGTTGAGTTCGATCAAGCGCGGGGCGAAGTGCCGGTCGGCGGCCCGCCCGACCGCGTGAATCATCGGATAGCCATGCGCCAGCGCATCGCCGCGCGTCACCACGACCGTCGCGCCAAAGGGCTTGGCGACCGCTTCGGTCGCCGCTTCCAGTTCGGCCGGGCCCATATCGGCAGCGGGCGTATTCACCAGATTCCGCACCAGCGCGACCGCCCGCGCCAGATCGACCGCAGGCGCAATCCGTGCGACATCGCTCGTCAGCAATTGGCGCACCCCCACCGGACTGTCCTCGCGGCGGTAGCGGTCGAAACGATGCTGCCCCAGCATCCATCCCAGCATCGCCGCACCGGGCGATCCTTCCGCCAGGCGATAGCGGCCCTCGGGCAGCGTCTCGGCCAATCGCGCCAGGCACCAGGGACCAAGCGCCGCCTTGTCCGCCACCCCGGCCACGACCATCCAGTCGCCCTCCCGTTCGCCCGGCAGGATGGCCGTCTCCTGCGGCTTGGCCCGGAATTTCTGCGCCGCCAGCAGCGCGCGGCTCTGTTCCGGGCGGCTCGCCAGCCAAGCGTCCAGCGCCTTGGCCTCGACCAGATGGATCGGGTGGGCGGGCTGCCCCGTGTCGGCTTTGATGCAGTCGGCAAAATCGGTCATGGCAGGCATGTAAGGGAAAGCGCCGAGCCAAGGGAAGGCGTAATTTATTCGTCGCCCCAACCGCACGGTCGGCCCTTTCTTCCTTTGCACTATCGCGCGCGCGCGCCTAGTTTCGAAGGCATAACCACAGCCAAGGAGAGTGACGATGCTTCATGCAGACGATCGTGGCCTACAGGCCCTTCGCGCGCGCGCCTACACGCTCGCGGAAACAGGACATTTCGAGACTATCCGCGCCGTCGAACAGGCGCTGATCGCCGAGGGCTGGCCCAATGCCGCCCAAGCGCTGGACAGCGAATATGCCCGCAAGGCGGTCGGCGAACGCTGCCGCATGGCGCAGGCGCATTGATGCGGCGGGCGCACGCACCAAGTGGCCTGATCGCGCTGTTGCTGGTTGCAGCCTGCGCCCCGTCGTCCGACGCCCCCGTCGGCAATGCTGCCGAGAATGAAGCCGCCGCCCGCTGTGCCGATCGCATGGCGGGCACGCCGCCCCCCGCGCCGCCATCCAAGCCCTTTGCGGTCAAGGAAGCGGCGGGCGGCCTGGAATTTGCCTATGCCTATCCCGCGGAGGCCGCCGCCGTCCCCGCGCTGGTCGATAAGTTCGCGCGCGACATGGCCGCGGCCAAAGCCGACGCGCTGAAAATGGCGAAGGAAGACAGCGCGGCGGCAAAAGAGTCCGGCTATCCCTTCCGCCCGCACAGCTTGGAAACAGAGTGGAGCGTCGCAGCCGACACGCCGCGCTTCCTCGCGCTCCAGTCGCAAACCTATGTCTATACCGGCGGCGCCCATGGGATGACCGGCTATGACGCCGTGCTGTGGGACAAGGCGCGCAAACAGGAAAGCAGCGTCAAGGCGCTGATGACCTCGCCTGCCGCCTTCTCCACCGCGATCCGCGACCGCTTCTGCGCCATACTCGACCAGCAACGCGCCGAAAAACGCGGCGCGCCTGTCGTGCGCGGCGATGATGACTTCACCCAATGTATCGACCCGATGGAACAGGTGCTGGTGCCGACATCGAAGGATGGCAAGCTGATCGACGGCGTGACCGTGGTGGTCGGCCCCTATAGCGCCGGACCCTATGCCGAGGGGAGCTATGAAGTCGCCCTGCCGGTAGACGCGGCGATGCGCGACGCGATCAAACCGGACTATCGGGAAGCGTTCGTGGGGGTAAATTAAACCCGTCATCCCAGCGAAAGCTGGGATCTCTCTATCTTCCTTCTACCACCACAGAAGAAGCGAGATCCCGGCTTTCGCCGGGATGACGGCTATTCATGATCTAGTCACGTGAATCTAAAGTTCGCCACATAAGTTTTGCTCGGTTTTCTGGCAGA
>Ga0156326_155_pt1 | contig 27289 bp, 27 predicted proteins | sample RifCSPlowO2_12_FD_107974 | JGI IMG/M metagenome (GOLD analysis project Ga0156326, IMG submission 107974) | Sphingomonadales bacterium RIFCSPLOWO2_12_FULL_63_15 | reverse complement strand
CGGCCGAGCCGATGCCGACCGCAGCGCCAGTCCAAGCCGACTTGCTCATCGAGCGACGGACGGCGGCCACCATGTCCAATGTCGTGGGTTCCTCGTCCGGCTGTGCCGCCGCCGGGGAAATGTCGGCGCCATCCTGGGGCGCGCTCTTGTCTGCGTTATCCATAGTCGGACAGATATGGCAAAGTCCGGCACGCAGGGGAAGATGGCAGATGCGTTTCCCGCCTCGCCTCGATGATTTTTCACCGCGCCCCGTAACGGCGCGCGCCAGCGCGACAGGGTTCGCCGAAGAATCGCGACGCCCCCTCTTGACTTCATCCCCGGATTTATGTTGGTAGCGCTATCAATCAAGAGTAGTTGTTTAGGAGTTGATGATGCCGGGGGACCATGTCTTGCTCGACGCCCTGCCCGCCGATTGGCGCGCGGGCCGCTTTCTCGGTCGCGTGCTGACGGCCGCTGGGCCCAGCCCGATCATGGTCGATCAAGGCATCGCCTATGACATGAGCCGGGTTGCGCCGACCGTAGCGCAACTGGTCGAGATGTTTCCGGTGGACGCCCAAAGCGGCGAAGCCCTGGGGTCGCTCGACACGCTGACCCTGCCCCTGCTCAGCCCCGTCGACCTGCAATGCGTCAAGGCGGCGGGCGTGACCTTTGCCCTGTCGGCGATCGAGCGGGTGATCGAGGAACGGGCGCGCGGCGATGCTGGTGCCGCTGCCGCCATTCGCGGCCGCCTGGAGGAACGGGTCGGCGGGTCGATCCGCGCCGTGGTGCCGGGATCGCCTGAGGCCGCCGCGCTCAAGACCGCTCTGATCGTGGACGAGCTATGGTCGCAATATCTGGAGGTCGCGATCGGCCCGGATGCGGAGGTGTTTACCAAGGCGCCGGTGCTGGCGACCGTGGGTGCAGGCGCGCAGATCGGCATCCGGTCCGATTCCACCTGGAACAATCCCGAACCCGAAATCGTGCTGATCGGCAATTCTGGCGGGAGCGCTATCGGCGCGACGCTGGGCAATGACGTCAATCTGCGCGATTTCGAAGGGCGATCGGCGCTGCTGCTGGGCAAGGCGAAGGATAATAATGCGTCCTGCGCGCTGGGGCCGCTCATTCGCCTGTTCGACGAAGACTTCACCATCGACGATGTGCGCAATGCCGAAGTCGCGCTGACCATCGACGGGCCGGAAGGCTATCGCCTGGAAGGCAGCAGCAGCATGAACCAGATCAGCCGCGATCCGCTGGACCTGATGCGCCAGACCATGTCGGAGCATCAATATCCCGATGGGTTCGCGCTGTTCCTGGGCACGTTGTTCGCGCCGGTGCAGGACCGGGACGAGCCGGGTCGCGGCTTTACCCATAAGGTCGGCGATATCGTCGCCATTTCGACCCCGCGCCTTGGCAAGCTGGTGAACGAAGTCGTGACCTCGAAGGACGCGGCGCCATGGACCTATGGCCTGACCGCGCTGATGATGAACCTGGCCGAACGCGGCCTGCTGAACGCCGCCAAAGAGAAAGCCGACGCATGAAACGCGCATCCTACCCCAACCTGGCGGGCAAACGGGTGTTCATCAGCGGCGGCGGCAGCGGGATCGGCGAGGGACTGGTCGAAGGCTTTGTCGCGCAGGGCGCGCATGTCGCCTTTTGCGATATTGCGGTGGCCGAGAGCGAAGCATTGGTAGCGCGCCTCAGCGATGCGCCCTTCACGCCCATCTTTCATGCGATCGACCTGTGCGACATCGATGCCGTGCAGGCGATGATGGCGCAGGTCGAAGCGGAGCTGGGCGGCATCGACATCTTGATCAACAATGCCGCCAATGATGATCGCCACACGATCGAGGAGGTCACGCCAACCTATTGGGACGAGCGGATGGCGGTGAATTTGCGCCATTTGTTCTTCGCCGCACAGGCGGCCGTTCCGGCGATGAAGCGCGCGGGCGGTGGCGTGATCCTGAATTTCGGGTCGATCAGCTGGCACCTCGCTCTGCCCGAACTGGTGCTGTACCAGACCGCCAAGGCAGCGATCGAGGGGCTGACCCGCAGCCTGGCCCGCGACCTTGGCCGCGACAATATCCGCGTCAACACCATCATTCCGGGCAACGTCAAAACGCCGCGCCAGATGAAATGGTATACGCCCGAAGGCGAAGCCGAAATCGTCGCCGCACAATGCCTGGACGGACGGATCATGCCGGTCGATGTCGCCGCGCTGGCGATGTTCCTGGCGTCGGACGATGCCCGCTATTGCACCGGCCATGATTATTTCATCGATGCCGGTTGGCGCTGACATGAGCAGCGCGACGCCCCAGAGTGTGTGGAGCGTCGGCGCGATATTGGGCGAAGGCCCGATCTGGGTCGCGCGCGACGCGGCGCTGTGGTTCGTGGACATCAAGGGCCATTGCATCCATCGCTACGATCCGGCGCTTAATGTCGCGCGCAGTTGGACCGCGCCGGGACAGGTCGGATGGATCGTGCCGACCGACGACGGCCTGTTCGCGGTCGGGCTGCAATCGGGCATTCACCGGTTCGACCCGGCCAGTGCGAGCTTCCGCTTGCTGCACGCGCCCGAAGCGCATGTGCCGGGCAACCGGTTGAACGACGCGACGGTGGCGCCGGACGGCGCGCTATGGTTCGGGTCGATGGACGATGCGGAGACGCAAGATAGCGGTCACATTTATCGGCTGCATCGGGGCCTGTGCGCCAATGCCGGCCTGCCGCCCGTGTCGATCACCAACGGCCCTGCCCTCTCACCCGATGGGCGGACGCTCTATCATACCGACACGTTGGGCCGTCATATCTGGCGCACCGCGCTGAGCGCTGACGGAGCGATCGGCGAGACCAGCCTGTTCACGACGATCGAGGATGGCGCGGGCTATCCCGATGGGCCGACGGTGGATGCCGAAGGCTGTTTGTGGACCGGGCTGTTCGGCGGCTGGGCCGTGCGGCGCTATGATCCGGCGGGCGCGCTGATGCGCGAAATCCGCTTTCCCGTCGCCAACATCACCAAGATCGCGTTCGGCGGGGATGACCTGTCGGTCGCTTATGCGACGACCGCGCGCAAGGGATTGGACATGACAGCGTTGACAGAGCAGCCCCTTGCGGGTGATCTGTTCGCCTTCGACCCCGGCGTCGCAGGATTGCCGGGCCACGTCGCAACGATATAAGATTTGGGAGAATGACGGATGAATGAGGGGAGCGCCGAGAAGGTCAACATGGCCTTCATCGCAGCGATCGTCGCGGTGGCGACGATCGGCGGATTCATGTTCGGCTATGATTCGGGTGTCATCAACGGCACGCAAAAGGGGCTGGAAAGCGCCTTTGACCTGGGCAAGCTGGGCATCGGCATCAATGTCGGCGCGATCCTGGTCGGGTCGTCGGTCGGCGCGTTCATGGCCGGGCGCATGGCCGACCTGATCGGGCGGCGCGGCGTCATGATGCTGGCGGCCGTCCTGTTCCTGGTCAGCGCCTTGCTGGCCGGTGCGGCGAGTTCCTCGGCCCTCTTCATCTTCGCGCGCATCATCGGCGGTCTCGGCGTCGGCGCGGCGAGCGTCATTTCGCCCGTCTATATTTCCGAAGTCACACCCGCGGCGGTGCGCGGGCGACTGTCCAGCATCCAGCAGGTGATGATCATTTCCGGCCTGACCGGGGCGTTCATCGCCAATTTCGTGCTGGCACGCTATGCGGGCGGATCGACCGCGCCCTTGTGGCTCGATTTTCCGGCGTGGCGCTGGATGTTCTGGTTGCAGGCCATTCCGGCGGCAATCTATCTCGTCGCCCTGCTCTTCATCCCTGAAAGCCCCCGTTATTTGGTCGCGCGCGGCCGGGATGCGGATGCAGAGGTGGTACTGACCCGCTTGTTCGGTCCGCTGGAAGCGGCGCGCAAGGTCGCGGAAATCCGCGCCAGCCTGGCCGCCGATCATCACCGGCCCAAATTGTCCGACCTCATCGAAAAGACCAGCGGCAAGATCCGCCCGATCGTGTGGACCGGCATTGGCCTGGCAGTGTTCCAGCAGTTGGTCGGCATCAACGTCGTCTTCTATTATGGCGCGACCCTGTGGGAAGCGGTCGGCTTCTCTGAGGATAATGCGCTACAGATCAACATCCTGTCGGGCGTGCTGTCGATCGGCGCGTGCCTCGGCGCGATCGCGCTGGTGGACAAGATCGGCCGCAAGCCTTTGCTGCTGATCGGTTCGGCCGGCATGGCAGTGACGCTGTCGGTCGTGGCCTATGCTTTCTCGACAGCCGTGACCGGCGCGGACGGCGCGGTGTCCCTGCCCGGCCATAACGGGTTGATGGCGCTTATTTCCGCCAACCTCTATGTGATCTTCTTCAACCTCAGCTGGGGGCCGATCATGTGGGTGATGCTGGGCGAGATGTTCCCGAACCAGATTCGCGGATCGGGCCTGGCCGTCGCTGGCTTTGCCCAATGGATCGCCAATGCGGCGATTTCGGTCAGCTTCCCCTCGCTGGCCGTCTCGCCGGGGCTGGTGTGGACCTATATGGGCTATGCGCTGTTCGCGGCGATCTCCTTCTTCTTCGTGCGCAAGATGGTGTATGAGACCAAGGGTCGCGAGCTAGAGGATATGGTCGGCTGAGTAACGAGACGATTCTGTTGCGGGCGGGAGGGCTGGAGGCAGCGCTCTCGCCCGCTGTCGGTGGGGCGCTGCGCGGGCTGGCGCTTGATGGCGTCGATTTGCTGCGGCGTGCGCCGGAGGGGAGCGATGATCCGCTCGCCATGGCGAGCTTTCCGCTGGTGCCCTATGCCAATCGCATTGCCGATGGGCGCTTTCATTTTGGCGGGCAGGATTATCACTTGCCGCTCAATTTCGGCGATCACCCGCACAGCCTCCACGGCCATGGTTGGCAGAGCGGCTGGGCGGTGACGGAACAGAGCGATGATGCCGCGCAATTGACGTTGGTGCATCGCCCGGATGCGCGCTGGCGATGGGCGTTTACCGCACGGCAGCATATTGCGCTCAGCGCGGATGCGATCGTCCTGACGCTGGCGCTGACCAATGCCGCCGAGGGCGATGCCCCCGTTGGCCTTGGTTTCCACCCCTATTTCCGCGCCGACGCCGACACGCGCCTGCAGTTCGCGGCGGGTAGCCTGTGGCTGTCCACCCCCGACATGCTGCCGGAGCGGTCGGTGCCCGCCGATGGGCTTGGCGACTGGTCGGCGCTGGCACCGGTGCAGGGCGAGAGCCTGATCGACAATGTCTATGGCGGCTGGGACGGGATGGCGACCGTGGAACGCGGCGATGGGCTGCGCCTGACGCTGACGGCGACCGGGGCGGACTGGCTGCATGTCTATCGCCCGCCGGGTTCCGATGCCTTTTGCCTGGAGCCGGTCAGCCATATGCCCGACGCGCTGAACCGGGCCGACGGCATGGCGGTAGTGGCGCCGGGCGCGACGCATAGCCTGTCGATGCGGATCGAAATCGGCAAAAGCGATCAGGTGCTTCCGAAATCCGCCGGGATCGCCTAAGCTGCATCGCAACAGCAGCATGAGGTAAAGCCGATGCAATTTTTGCGGACCGCCTTCTGGGTCGTCATCGCCGTCGCCCTGGCCTTTTTCTGCATGGCGAATTATGTCCCCGTGACGGTGCGCCTATGGGGCGACCTGGTGATGGAAACCAAGCTGCCGGTCCTGTTGATCGGCGCGTTCCTGCTGGGGGCGCTGCCCTTCTGGATCATGGCGCGCGCGACCCGCTGGCGCTTGAAGCGACGGCTGGACAGCACCGAACGGGCGCTGGCCGCAGTCACCACGCCGCCCGCGCCTCCGGCAGCGCCGGTCGCTTCTACGCCGCCCGCGCACTCGCCTATGTCCTCGATGCCGCCCGTGGCCGACGCGACGGACCCGGCCACGCCCCCGCCCTCTCCTCTTTCGCCCGCAGGACCAGCATGAGCAGCCCCATCTATGTCGCCATCGACACGCCCGATCTCGCCAAGGCGCAGCATTTGGCCGGGCAGGTGCGCCATCATGTCGGCGGGCTGAAACTGGGCCTCGAATTTTTCTGCGCCCATGGCCATCATGGCGTGCATGAAATGATGAAGTTCGACCTGCCGATCTTCCTCGACCTCAAGCTGCACGATATTCCCAATACGGTGGCGAAGGCGGTGCAGGCGCTGCACCTGCTGGAGCCGGCGATCCTGACCGTCCATGCGGCGGGCGGCCGCGCCATGCTGGAGGATGCCAAGGCGGCGGCTGGGGTGAATACCAAGGTGGTGGCGGTGACCGTGCTGACCAGCCTGGACGATGGCGACCTGCTCGACATCGGTGTCGGCGGGAAGGCCGAGGACCAGGTGCGGCGGCTCGCCGACCTTGCGCAGAGCGCCGGGCTGGACGGCATCGTCTGTTCGGGCGAGGAAGTGGCGATGGCCAAGAAGGCCTGGCATGACGGCTTTTTCGTGGTGCCGGGCGTGCGGCCCGCTGGTGGCGCGATGGGCGACCAGAAACGCGCCGTGACCCCCCGTCAGGCGCTCGATCGGGGTGCGTCGATCCTGGTGGTGGGCCGGCCGATCAGCCTGGCGGAAAATCCCGACATGGCGGCGCGCGAGATCGAAGCGACGCTGTAAGGGGCGAAGTTCACACCGTCGCTGGGGGTGCATTCGGACGGGTGTGATGGTGACGCGCATGCGCGGCGGGAATGGCCGCTATTTCGCCTATTATGAACGGCAGAGATCCTAGGAAAGAAGGCGGCTTGGTCCATCCGACAGGATAGAGCAGGGGAAATCCTATATTGGAATAGGGCAGGTCCAGTGCGTTGACAGGCCGGAAGAGAGCCTCCCCATCATTCCAGCATGCCAAGGCACATGACAGCGATCGTAGTCGATGCCATCATCTTGTCTCAACATATCTGATAGGCAGAGATCATGAAAAAAATGTCGATGATCGCAGCCCTGCCATTGATGCTCGGTGCTTATGGTCCCGCGCGCGCGCAACCGGCAGATGCGCCGACCGTCGTACCTGTCAGCGACACCGAAGAGACAAGCTTCGCGATCATTATTTATGGCGACGATGTCTGCCCGCAGGGTGAAGGGGACGAGATTGTGGTCTGTGCCCGCCATCCGGAATCGGAGCGGTATCGCATTCCCAAAAGGATACGGGAAAAATCACCGTCCTCAGGCGGGCGCGGTTGGGCCGACCAGGCTGCGACCATGGAGGAAACCCAGCGCGAAGCCCTGCCCAGCGGCTGTTCGGTCGTGAGCAGCAGCGGAATCGGATGCTTTATCAAGGCTATGCAGCAATGGCGCGCCGAACGGCGTCAGGTGCAGAGTGAAAATGAGCCATAAGAACTGGCTGCTCTCGTCCTGGACAGGACAGCCATCCGCCCGCCCCAACACACCCGCGGCTATTGCGTGGCTTTTTCTTCCGGGGCGAAGAAGTGGTCGATGACGTCGCGGGTCAGTCTCGCGGGGCGCAGGCTGCTGGCGTCGATGCAGCACCAACTGGATTTGACTTCGGCCAGCACTTCTTCGCCGCGGCGGATGATGGTTTCGTAGAAGGCGCGTGCGCCCTGCACCTTTTCCAGCAGGACGGTGGCGATCACGTCGTCGTCGAGGAAGGTGGGTTTGCGATAGGTGATTTCATGTTTGAGCGCGACCCAGAGGTGTCCGGCGACAGCCTCTGACGGGGCCAAAGCGCGCCAATGGTCCAGCACGGCTTCCTGCACCCATTTGAGGTAGCTGGCATTGTTGACATGACCCATGAAGTCGATGTCGGCGGCATCGATGCCGATGGGATATTGATGGGGAATCGCGTTACTCACATCAATGTCAATATCATCCTTGCGCCCGTCGCGCTAGGGGGATGCACCTTAGGACGGCGATACTGCGCGGCCCTAAGAAATTTTCCCCCTGCTTCACCGACTTATGCTGCATTGCAGCAAATAGCGTTGACTTGGCATGGCGATTTCGCATCCTGCCCGGAGCGAAATGATGGAGGGAATCATCATGGCGATCACGAGCGACACGGCGGCCCAGGTGGCCGCGCAACTCACCCACGCATGGGCGGTGCGATCCGTGGTGAAGAAGCCCGACCCGACCAAACCGATCGAGGATCAGGTGATCACGATCTACAAGCGGTTTCTGGACACGGTGCAGAAGGGCTGAGCCATCCTTCCGCAAAAATAGAAGAGGCCGGTCTGTGGACCGGCCCCTTCCATGGACTAGCAGGCGTTAGAAGCGCCAGCCGACGCTGGCGACGACCTGATGCCGGTCAGTGTCGATGCCGAAATCTTCGGTGGTCGCGCCATTGGCGAACTCGATATTGGCGTCGCTATATTTGGAATAGCGATATTCCACCTTGGCGAAGGTGTTGGTGTTGATAGCGCGTTCCACGCCGCCACCGATGCGCCAGCCGTCCAGCTTGAACGCGGTATCGGTGGTTTCGTCGGTGTTGCCGGCCAGCACGTTCAACTTGCTGTTGGTATAGCCACCCTTCACATAGACGAGCGTCGAGGGGTTGGCGAGGATACCGGCGCGCGCGCCGACATAGAGGTCACGGCCCTGGCTGACGCGGCCGAAACCGAACTGGTCGGTGGGATCGCGACGATCGGACTTGGCGGTGGAATCGGTCCATTCGCCTTCGACGCCGACGACGGCGCTGCCGAGGTTCACGTCGTAACCGGCGCCGATGCCGTAGAGCAGGCCGTCGATCGACTGGTCGTCGCGGTCGTTATTATTGTCGACATCGCTGCCGGCACCGACATGATCATAGCCCAGGATCGCTTCGACGCGGGGACCGGTGAAGGTCGGGCCGACATCCTGTGCCATGGCGGGGGCGGCGACTGCGGCGCTGCCGAGAAGGGTTGCGACCATCAACTTACGCATATTCTAAACTCCATTGTCATCCCCCTGCAGGGGAGAGACGCTGAAAGCCGCGCAGAGCCGTAAGTTTCATGAACCTAAGATAAACAAGGACTTATGTTGCAGATATGACACAAATACTGTCGTTTCATCGCAGATTTGACGGTGCAAAGCGACGAACGGAAGGGAACCGTATCAGCACTCCACGACGTTGACGGCCAGGCCGCCAAGCGAGGTTTCCTTGTAGCGGCTGGCCATATCCTCGCCGGTCTGGCGCATCGTTTCGATAACGGCGTCCAAGCTGACGATATGATGGCCATCGCCTTGGAGAGCCAGATAGGCGGCGTTGATCGCCTTGACCGCGCCCATGGTGTTGCGTTCGATGCAGGGGATCTGGACGAGGCCGCCGATCGGGTCGCAGGTGAGGCCGAGATTATGTTCCATGCCGATCTCGGCGGCATTTTCGACCTGGCCGTTGGTGCTACCCAGCACGGCGGCAAGGCCGGCGGCGGCCATGGAGCAGGCAACGCCGACTTCGCCCTGGCACCCCATTTCGGCGGCGGAGATGGAGGCGCGCTTCTTGTAGAGGAAGCCGATGGCGGCTGCGGTGAGCAGGAAGCGGCGCTCGCCATCGCGATCCGCGCCGGGGACGAAGTGGCGATAATAATGCAGCACCGCTGGGATGACGCCCGCCGCGCCATTGGTCGGCGCAGTGACGACGCGGCCACCGGCGGCATTTTCCTCATTCACCGCCAGCGCGAACAGGCTGACCCATTCGAAAATCTGCGCCGGGCCAAGCGCGTCCTGTTGCAGACGCAGCCGCTGATGGATGGCGCGGGCGCGGCGGCGGACCTTGAGGCCGCCGGGGAGTAGCCCCTCCTGTTGCAGTCCCCGGTCGATCGAGGCGCTCATCGCGTCGATCACGCTGTCGAGGAAAGCGTCGGTTTCCGCCTGGGTGCGCCAGGCGCCTTCGTTGCGCAGGACGAGGGTGGCGATGGACAGACCCGTCGCCTCGCCCTGCGCCAGCATCTCTGCGCCTGACGAGAAGGGATAGGGTTGGACGACATTATGGCCGAGCGGGGCGTCGTCGGTGACGCGATCGCCGGGCAGCACCGCGCCGCCGCCGATCGAATAATAGTCGCGCACCAGCGGCTCGCTGTGCCCGTCGAGCCAGGCGGTGAAGCGCATCCCATTGCTATGCGCTTCGAGAAAGTCGCCCATGTGGAAGATCAGGTCGCGCGCTTCCTCGAACGCGATCCATTGGGCATGGGCGCTGCCTGCACGGATGCGGCCATCGGTGCGGATCGCGGCGAGGATGGCGGGGATGGTGTCGGGGTCGAGCGCTTCGGGGCTGTAGCCCGACAGGCCGAGCAGGATCGCGGTGTCGGTGGCGTGGCCGCGCCCGGTCAGCGCGAGCGAGCCGTAGAGATCGCACGACACCCGCATTGGCTGCGCGGGAAGAGAGTCCATGAACAGGCGCGCGGCGCGCATCGGGCCGACCGTATGCGAGCTGGACGGGCCGATGCCGATGGTGAACAGGTCCATGACGCTGATCGCAGCGGTAGCGTCGATGCGGGACTTGGTCATGGCTTAATAATCCCGCGACACGCGGACGTTGGCGCTTTGGCGACCGAGCGTCGAGATGGCCCCCAATAGCGAGAGCCAGCGCGTGACCTGATATTCGATGCGGGTGGCGCTATAGCCCTGCCCGTCGGTGATGAGTTCGACATAGGTTTTGCGGGTGAGATATTTGCCCGCGGCGATCGACGTGCCCTGCCCCTGGGTCGGATCGGCGGCGATGATGCGCAACCGGTCCAGCCCCGCCGCCTTGCGCACGGCGTTGATCGGGTCGAGCCCGCCGCCGCCCTGGAGCGAGCCGACCGCCGAGGCGAGTTGCAGCGCTTCGGGCGCGGACAGGTTGGTGATCGATGTGCCGAACAGGATGCGCGAGAGCAGTTCGTCCTGCGGCAAAGCGGGAACGCTGTTGAAAGTGATGTCGGGCTTGAGGCCGGTGCCGCCGACATGGATGGTGGCGGTCAGGTCGCTGACATCGGCGACGGCGTCGATGTCGAGCGTCGGGTTGGTCGGCGTTCTGCCATCGAACTGGATGCGTCCTTCGCGCAGTTCGAAGCGGCGGCCGGCAAATTCATAATTGCCACGCACCAGCTCGGCACGCCCGGCAATGGCCGGGTTGGTGACGGTGCCGCCAAGGTCCAGGTCTGCGCGCCATTCGCTGTCGAGGCCAAGGCCAGTGACGGTCAGGCGGTTGCGTGCGCGCGCCTTGATCGCCAACGCCCAGGGGACAGTGGTGCGGACGGTTTCGATCTCCTCGCCGCGCCGGTTGATTTCAACGACGCGCAATTCGGGGATGGCGGCGACGGCAGCGGCGCGGCCCAGCGTGAAGCGGCTTTTGTTAAGGATGACATCGCCGCCGATCGTCCCGCCCGTGCCATCGGATCGCAGGGTGATGGGGCCGGTGACGGTCGCGGCGATATCGTCACGTTCCAGCAGCGCGGCATTGTCCGCCTGCATCGCCAGGTCCATGCCGACGCCCGCTATGCCGTTGAAGGTGAAGCGGCCGGTGCCGGTAACCGATCCGCCATTTTGCGAGGCGGCGGCGAAGCTGGAAATGACGAGCTGCGCGCCGTAGAAGCGGCCGCGTGCCTTGACCTTGGCCAACCGCATGCCCGTAACCGGGCTGTTGATCGTGCTGTTGTCGGTCGCGAACGTGCCGGTGATGCGGGGATCGCCCAGCGTCCCGCGCATGTCGGCGGAGACGTTGACCGGGCCACCCATGTCGACAATCTCCACCCCGGTCAGCCGCCACAGCGTATCGGCCGCGCCGCTATAGCGCAGCTGCGCGAACAGGGGTGCGGCGTTCAGCCGTTCGACCAGATTGCCAGTGCGGCCCAGCGGGGTAAGCAGTGCCTGGCCCCGGCCGATCGTCTTGCCATCGGCGACGAACACCATGCGGGTGGCGAGGCGGTCCGCCCCCAGCGCCGCGTTGACGCCGACATCGACCGGGCGCGAGCTGAGCGACAGGCCGGAGCGCGACAGGCCGCGCAGGCGCAGTTCCGCCGTGCCCGTGGGCAGGCCGCCGCGCGGCTGCGCATAGCTGAGCGAGCCGGTGGCGATGCCGCCCAACCCCAGATTGTCATAGGCGATATCGAGCAGGCCGAGCGGCAGCTTGTCCATGCGCGCTTCGATATGGTTGGCGGTCGCGCCCAGTTCGCCCGAAAGCTGCAACGACCCGCCCGCATAGCTGATCGTCGCGGGCGACAGACGCCAGCCATCGTCGGTGCGGGTCAGCAACGCCGCGCGAGTCAGCCGGATCGGGCGTTTGTCGATGGTGCCGCCAGCGGTGACGCGGATGCGATCGGCATCGACCTGCGCCTCTCCCTGCAATTCGAACAGGCGGCCGCGCTGGCCCGACAGGCTGCCGCGGATCGTGCCACGCCCATCGACCAGATCGGCATTGGCGGCGAAGCGACCGACCAGCACGCCGCCGACGCGCAGCCCGCGCGCCTGCGCCGTCGCCTTGAGCGTGGTGCCCGACGGATCGAGCAGGATCGTCGCGTCGAGCGTGCCACGCCGCACGGTGATGATCGTCGGCCCTTCGAAACTCGCGCCGTTGGCGGTCAGTTTGAGCTGGACCTGCTGGATGTCGCCCACCGGCTTGAAGCCGACATAGCCGGTGACCGGGCCGCTGACCGCCAATTGACCGTCGAGGCCGCCGGTGACGGGGCGGATGTCGCCGCTGGCGGTGACGCCCGACACGGCGAGATTGGCGACGCGCACCACCGCCTGCCCGCCCTGGGGCAGCAGGATGACCCCGCGCCCGGTGAAGGGACCAAGCGTCGATCCGCCCTCCGCCGTGTAGCTATAGCCATTGGCGTCGGGGATGAGATGGGCGTGGACATCGCGTAGGCCGAGCGCATCCATCGGCCGGGCGAGCATCAGGTCGATCGTCGGCCGTTCGATATTGCCGTCGAGCGTAAGGGTCAGCGGGCCATATTGATCATGCTGCCCCTTGCCCTCCAGATGGAGCGTGCCGTCGCGAAAGCGCACGCCATTGCCCGCCAGAGTCAGCAATGGCGCGGCGAGGCGCATGTTGGTGAGCGCCAGCGTGCCATCCGGGCGCAGCGTCAGGTCGCTGCGCGCCGTGGGCAGGCCGCCGCCCAATGTGCGCAGGAAATCATTATCGAGCCGCCGCACCCGCGCCGCTGCACTGCCGCTGAGGCCAAAGCCGCCATCGGCGCGCGGCATGGCGCGCAATTTGGAGGTGACGTCGACCACGCCGAAGCCGCGGATCGCGAGGCCGACAATCTGGCCATCCAGGCCCATATCATAGCGGCCGGTCTTGAGATCAGCGAGGACGGTCAGCTTGCCGCGCAGCTTGTCGGAGCGCAGGTCCATGGGATTGCTGACGATCTGCTGCCCGTTGAGTTGCAGCACGCCATCGAGCGCGAAATTGCGCACGATGCCTTCGACCAGATCGCCCTGCCCGTCCAAACGGCGCGCGCGCAGGCGCAGCGGGATCAAGGTCGGGCCGGAACCGGCCGTGCGACCCTTGCCCTCGGCGCGCACGTCGCTGATGCGGGCCTTGTCGAACGTCAGTTCGCGGGCGGTGAGGAGATATTCATAGCCAAGTTGCGACAGCGGGCCATCGAGGCGGATCTTCGCCACCACATCGCGCCCACGCATCGTCTTGAGCAAGGCTTCGGGGCGGGCGAGTGTGAGGTCGAGCCGCATATTGTCGAGCGCATTGTTGCGCAGGTCGATCGCGCCGTCAGCGCTGAGGTCAATCGCGGCGGAGCGCAGCGATGCGGTGCCGTCGATCACCCGATCGACCAGGGTGCCGTTGGCGCGCACCGTCAGGCGGGGGGAGGACAGGCGCTGGATCAGGCTGCCCCCGGCAATGGCCGACCCCTCGACCGTGCCGCGCGCCAAATAGGCGCCACTGCGCGCGGCGAGGACGAAATCGGCGGCGGGCGCGGCATCCAGCGTGGCGGACAGGCGGCCGTCCCACTGGGTCCAGCTGCCCTTGCCACCGATGCGCAGATTGCCATCCTGTGTGAGCCCCGCCATCGTCGCCAGCACGCCGCCCTTGGGCGCGTTGACGGTGACGTCGAGGCGGAAGCGATCATCGTCGGGGCGGCTGTCGAGCGCGATGCTGAGCGCGTCGCGGCCATCGAGGGTGCGCGCGGCCAGATCGATGATCGCGCGGCCGCCGCGAATATCGGCGTCGCCCGCGATGGTCGCGGTCTGGGCGCGGCCCGTGACGCCGGGCGCGATCGCCAGCTGGCCGACCGAAAATTGCATCAGGCGAATGTCGAAGCCGGGCAGGATCGGTCCCTGCCGCTGGGTCGGATTGAGCTTGGGCAGTTTGTGCAGCGTCGCGCGCGGGATCACCAGCCGGTCGATGTCGAGCCGGTTGGACAGCCAGGCGAAAGGCCACCATTCCAGTTCGACCCTGGGCGCATCGAAGAAGCGGCCCTTGGGGTCGGACAGGATCAGGTCATGCAGGACCGCCTTGCGATAGATGCTGCCGTCGATCCGGCCGACGCTGATCTGCAGGCCCGACCGGGACTTGATGGTCGCGATGCGCGACATGAGGAAGCGATGCCCCGACCCGGTATCGAGCCAGGCGAGCGATCCCGCCACGATCAGCAGCAGCGCCGCGAGCAGCCCCGCGACCCAGCGTTGCCAGCGCCCGTCCCAGGCGCGGCGGCGGATCGGCGCGGCGGTGATGGGGGCGGTGGGAGCTTCGTCCGTCATCAGAAGGCCTGGCCGAGCGAGACGTAGACGGCGATCTTGGGATCACCCGATTGCGGATTGATGGGCGTGCCGACATCGACGCGGATCGGGCCGAAATTGCTGTAATAGCGCAGGCCAAGCCCCGTGCCGATGCGCAGGTCGCGGAAGCGCGGCAGGAAGCTCGTAGAAATATTGCCCGCGTCGATGAAGGGCACGACGCCGAAATTGCCAAAGCGCACCCGCGCCTCCAGCGAAAATTCCGCTAGGCTCTTGCCGCCGACGGGATTGTCATCCTCGCCGAAACGCGGGCCGATCGCCTGATAGCCATAGCCGCGCACCGATGCGCCGCCGCCTGCGTAGAAACGGCGCGACGGCGCGATCTGTTCTACGGTCGAACCAAGGATGCTGCCGAAGCGGGCGCGCGCGGCGACCACAAGCTTTTCGCCCACTGGCTGATAGAGGCTGCCGTCGAGTTGCACCTTGGCATAGCCGAAGGTTTCGTCCTGAAAGGAGAGTTCGGGGCTGATCCGGCCGCCAAGGCGAAAGCCCTTGGTCGGGTTGAGCAGGTCGTCGCTGCCGTCATAGGTGAGGCTGAGCGGCACCGCGCCGATGAGGAAGGTGCGGCGCGAACCGCCCGAAAAGGCATCGGCTTCGTCCGATGCGATCAATTCCGCGCCGACGCGCCAGACCCAGTCCTTTTGGAACAGGATGTTGGTGGTCCGCTCCAGTGCCCCAGAGAGCGTGATGGTCCGCGCATCAAAGGCTTCGCGTCGGATGTTGCTGACCGACAGCAGGCCGGTCAGCACATTGTCGCGGCGGCGGAAATTATTGCGGCGATAGGTGAAGGAGGCGGTCTGTTCCTGCGTGCCAACGACCCCGCGCACCGTCACTGCGCCTTCGGGCGGGAAGAAATTGCGATGCTGCCAGCTGACTTCGGCGCGATAGCCCTCGCCTGTGCCATAGCCCAGTTCCCCGGCGATGGTGCGCAGCGGTGCGGGGCGGACGTCGATCGCCAGATCGACATGCTCGCCATCGCCGGCATCCGTCGGCTTCAACGTCACCGATGACACGAGGCCCGTCGCGACGATGGCGCGGCGCAGATCCTCCACATCGGAGGCCATATAGGGGTCGCCGGGATCGAAGCGGGCGATATTCTGGACATGGCGGGCGCTGAACAATTCCGCATTGCTCAGGCGGATCGCGCCGAAGGTGCGATAGCCGCCGGGCGTGACGATGAGGTCGAGGTCGCCCTGCCGTTCCTCATGGTCGATCCGCACTTCGGGTTCGTCCACCTTGGCGAAGGGATAGCCGCTTTCCGACAAGGCTGTGGCGAGCGCGTCGCGCCCTTCGAGGATCTTGTCGGCATCGACCGGGTCGCCGACCTTGGGCGGGAAGGCGGCGCGCAGCGTCGGTTCGCGGCTGGCGGTTTCGGCGAGGCCCGCCACATCGACCGAGGCGAGCAGATATTGGGTACCGGGCGTGATGGCGAACCGCACGGCGAGCCGATCGCTGCCCGCGGGCGGGGCGGAGACGGCGCCGCGGATGCGCGCGGCATAATAGCCCTTGGCGCGCAACAGCCGGTCGAGCAGGTCGCTATCTTCCTTGATACGGCGGTTGATCTGGGCGAGGTTAGCGGCCTTGTTCTCGCCCTGGCGCAGGACCGACAGTTCATCGAAGCGCAGCTTGAACTGCGCATCGCTGATCGCGTCGATACCGTCCAGCGTGACCGTATAGCGCCGTTCATCGCCGATTTCGGCAAAGGCGGCGACGGCTTCTTCCGGTTCGGCATCGGGGGCGACGATGGGGACGGGCATGTCCGGCGCGGCGGTCTGCACATCGGCGGGATCGGCGGGCAGCGGTACGACCGTATCGGCCTGGCCCAGGTCCGGCCAGTCGAGACCGATGTCGGGCATGGCGTCGAGTTGGGTATCGACGTCGGACATGGTGTCGTCAGGCATGGTGGGCGGCGACGACGCACCCTGCGCCCACGCAGCGCACGGGGCGGCGAGCAGCAGTGGCGCAAGAAGGAGCCGGGCGGCTTGCGGGCGGCCAGCAAAGCGGCGTCGGGTCCGCAAACCATGGGTCATGGCGCGGGTCTAGACCAGATGCTGGCCCAAGCGCCAGTCCCATAGCGCCGATAAAGCGGGGTTTCGTCGCTATTTATCGCGAATTGCGCCGGGCCGGTATCGGGCCGACGTCAGAAGGCGGTGTTGAGACGATCCAGCAAGGCGCGCGCGGGGTTGATCATCGGCATGGCGAGCGAACCGGTCATGCGGTCGAGCCGATCCTGCAACCGTGCCACCCGGTCGTACAGATCATGGCTCGCCTCGATCAGCGCGCGCGCGGCGAAGGGGAAGGTCGCCACCAGCAGCGGATCGCTTTCGCTGGCCTTTCCCAGCCGATATTTCTCGTCGGACAAGTCCGCATCGCCGATCTCGCCGCGTTGCCAGGCGCGCTGGCTGAGCAGCCAGGCGATGATGTGCATCAGCCGGGTCGTCACCTTGAGCGATTCGCACGCGAAAGCGACCCGGCGGAGCGGATCGTCCATGCCGTCATCCGCTACGTCACGGCCGTCGAAATAGGATCGCGCCTCGTCGGCCATCAGCATGGCTTCGAGATAAAGGCCGTCCACGAGGCCGCGATGCAGACCGCGATCAAGAGATATTGCACTGGGCATGGGCGATCACTGACATGAATTTGCAACCTTGTCAGGCCCGACATTGCGCCCGTTTCGGTGTCCTGTCCCATTTAAGATCGGTTAGCGCGACGTTAACCATGATCGCCGGGTCAGGCGATGATGTCGGGCACCAGTTCGTCTTCCAATTGGGCGATTTCGTCGCGCAGCCGCAGCTTGCGCTTTTTCAGCCGGGCGATCTGCATCTGGTCGCCGCCGCCGCTATCTACCAGCGCGGCGATGGCTGTGTCGAGATCGCGATGCTCCACCCGCAACAGTTCCAGTCGGCGCATGATGTCTTCCCGGCTCACGGCGCTCCCTTGCATCCAAAACGTGGCAGATGGTGGACTGATAGCGGGGCGAGCCCATGCGGGCCATCGCAAATTTTCGCGCGACCATCGCAAAGCCCGAATCGACGCGAGACAAGGCGGACGAATCATGATTTACTTCTACGTCCATCACCCCTCGTAAGGAGAATGTCATGGAGAACAGCCATATTTCCGCTCTTTCGGCAAAGCATGCCGGCCTTGATGCCCGAATCAAGGCCGAAACGAGTCGGCCCATGCCCGACGCCACGTTGGTGGCTTCGCTCAAAAAGCAGAAATTGCGGCTGAAGGAGGAGATGTCGGCCAAGCATTAAGCCGCATCTTCGCCAGGGAGGAGGTCAGGGTCCGGCAGCGTCCGACTGCCGATCCGACCTCACCCCAGGCCTGCATTCAAGACCCCGAAAAGCAAAACGCCCCGCATCCATGAGGATGATCGGGGCTATTTTATGCGATTGTGAGGCGCGCCGTGGGGCGCGGGGACGTCAACGGCGCAGAAGCGGGTTGGTGCGCAAATAGTCGGGCAAGCCCTGCTGATTGCTGGTCGATACGGGCTTGCGCGCCAGTTGCGGATCGATCGGCGCGTCGAAGGCGATGCCGATCTTGTCGTCGCGCGACCAGGCGACCACGCCGCTGACCTTGCCGACGCCGCGCAATTCAAATTCGATCCTGGCATCTGCGGGTATCGCACGCTCGCAATCGGCCATCAGGCCGGTTGCGGAGAGATTGCGGATGCGGGCCTTGCCCAGCGGCGCGCCTTCGGGCGTGGCAAAGCTGGTGAGCAGGAACAGGCTGTCGCGCGGCGCTGTGCGTGCCGGTCCCCGATCAGCGATATTCCGTTCGTCGTTCATTATCCAACCTGCGCGTAAAATGTCAGTAGAATGACAAATGTCTACGCGCGAGGGATGGAAAAACCGTTAATCGTCGCGGGAGATTTTTTCGTGGCGTTCATGCCGTTCCTGCGCTTCGACCGTCATCGTCGCGATCGGCCGCGCTTCCAGGCGGCCCAGCGAGATCGGTTCGCCGGTGACTTCGCAGTAACCATATTCGCCATCGTCGATCCGGCGGAGCGCCGCTTCGATCTTCGAAATGAGCTTGCGCTGGCGGTCGCGGGTGCGCAGTTCGATCGACCAGTCGGTCTCGCTCGATGCGCGGTCGTTGAGGTCGGGTTCGCGGAGCGGTTCGTTCTGAAGGACGGCGAGCGTGCCTTCGGAATCAGCCAAAATCTGCTTCTTCCAACTCCACAGCCGCTGGCGGAAATATTCCAGCTGGAGTGAATTCATAAACTCTTCGTCGGGCGAAGGACGATAGTCGGCGGGAAGCGTTACAGTCGATTTTGGCGGTTTTTCACCGTCTTTATCGGAATTTAGGACCGATGCCATGTTGGCTCTCCGACTCGCAAGGCCCCGGCGTTTGAACGACCGGTCGCCCGTGATAATGCAGTGGGGGCGCTCATAGCCATCGGCTGGCAGCGACACAAGCGGCCATTCCAGAGACTCGCATGCGGGAGGGCGGATTTTTATCCATGGGCGGACGGAGGGCGCTCCCGCCTCGCTCTTTACCCATCCCTCAAGCGCCGTTCCATAGTGGGACGTTAACCATATCGCTTCGCAAAAATATGGATTACCGCTCGACAGGCGACTGCTATTGAGGGTTAACGCCGTTGCAGTTAACGCTTTATTTTGCGTTGTTGCGGATAGGGAATACCCGCCAGCCTGTTTGCCGGTAGCGGGCGGCAAGGTAACATAAAAGAAGAGTGGAACCTATGTCGGTACGGATGGCATTGGCTAAATTATGCGCCTGCACATGCGGCGGCGCGATCATTGGCGGCGGTGCCGTCCATGTGGCCGAAAGCGCGCGCCCGGCAGTGGTCCATAGTTCCAAAAGCACCAAGGCTGCGCCCAAGAAGCGCTATGCCGTGCGGACGGTGAAGCGCAAGGTGGTGAAAACCGCCATGACCTGCGCGCCCCAGACGGTGACCGTCACCAACCAGCAGGCGCCCATCCCCCTGCCCGCTCCCATGCCCATGGCACCGGCGGAAATGCCGATGATGTCGGGCGGCGGCGGTGCCGTGCCGATCGTCATGGGCGGCGGCGGCGGATTTGGCGGCGGCGGCTTCATGGGCGGTTTCTTCGGTGGCGGCGGTGGCGGCAGCGGCGGGGGTTCGGTCGTGATCTCCTCGACCAGCAGCTCGACCGGCGGCATCAGCAGTTCGACCAGTTCGACGACCGGCGGCGTGTCCACGTCTACCGGCGGCGTTTCGACCTCCACAGGCGGCGTGTCCACATCGACCGGGGGCGTTTCGACCTCGACCGGTGGCGTATCGACATCCAGCGGCAATGTGTCGACGTCGAGCGGTAACGTCTCGACATCGTCGGGCGTGAGCAGCAGTTCGTCCTCGTCCAGCGCCAGCTCGTCGTCCTCTTCGTCCAGTTCCTCCTCCAGCAGTTCGGGTGGATCGAGCGGCGGCAAGCCCGACAAGCCGGATCATCCCGGTTCGACCGGCGGCAGCAGTGGCAGCAGCGGGTCTTCGAGCAGCTCCTCGTCGGGCAGTTCATCCTCGTCGTCGGGTGGCTCGTCCAGCTTTGGCAGCACCGGCAGCACCTCGTCCTCGACCTCATCGAGCAGCGCGTCGTCGAGCAGTTCCTCGTCCAGCGGTGGTTCGAGCAGCACGGGCGGCACCGATGTCCCCGCGCCGCCGATGGTGCTCCTGTTTGGCGCGGCCGCCGTGGCACTGGTCGCGCGTCGCCGCTTTGCCGATCGCAAGGCGCAGGCCGCGGCCTGACGCTTTCGACACAGGTCACGAAAAAGGGCGGCTTCCGGTATCGGAGGCCGCCCTTTTCGTATGTGTGCCGTCAGCGCGGGATCAATTGTCGGCGATGATCTTTTCGATGTCGGCGATCGGGTGGTTGACCAGATCCTTGGCGATCTCGCCGGCCAAGCGGTCCTGCACTTCCTTGTGATAATGTTTGCGCATTTCGCCCAGCGTGCCGGGCGGTGCGACGATGATCAGCTTTTCATAGTCGTTGGCAAAGGCGCGATGCTTGAGGATGTCGGCGGCCTGCGCGGCGAACCGGTCTTCCTCCAGATCGTGGAAATTGGTTTCCGACATGGCGCTGCGATGACCGCCGACCGAATTGAAGGCGCGGCCGGGCGTATCGGTGCCCTGATCGCGATCGGCCGGGTTATCCTGCTTTTCGACCTGTTCGGTTTCCAGATTGGGGATGGCGGCATCGCCCTTGTTTCGGAAAAACAACATCTTGCGGCCGTCGGCTACCAGCACAAGCGCGCCTGGATCTATTTGCATCGCCTTTTCCTTCTCTCTTTTTCAGGGGATAGACCTGTAACGGATGACAGCGCGCAGGGTTGCGTGGCCGATCGCAGGGCGGCATAGGACTGGCCATGCACGACATCCGTTTCATCCGCGAAAATCCCGCCGCTTTCGACGCTGGCCTTGCCCGGCGCGGAGCCGCCCCCCTGTCCGCGCAGATACTGGCGCTCGATGAGCAAAGCCGGGCGATCAAGACCCAGTTGCAGGTCGGCCAGGCGCGCCGCAACGAGGCGAGCAAGCTGATCGGCCAGGCCATGGCGGCTGGCGACAAGGACAAGGCCGAGACGCTGAAAGCCGAAGTGGCGGCGCTCAAGGATGGCACGCCTGCGCTGGAAGCGCAGGAGCGCGAATTGGGCGATGCGCTGACGGCGATGCTGGCCGCGATCCCCAACCTGCCCGCCGACGATGTGCCGGAGGGGGCGGATGAGGACGCCAATGTCGAGGTGAGCCGCTGGGGCACCCCCCGCGCGTTCGAGTTCGCGCCGCAGGACCATGCCGATTTCGGCCCGGCACTGGGACTGGATTTCGAGGGCGGCGCTAAGCTGTCGGGTGCGCGCTTCACCGCGCTGCGGGGCCAGATGGCGCGGCTGCACCGGGCATTGGCGCAGTTTATGCTGGACACGCAGACCGGCGTGAATGGCTATGAGGAAACCAACCCGCCGTTGCTGGTGCGCGACGAGGCGCTGTTTGGCACCGGGCAATTGCCGAAGTTCGCCGAAGACCTGTTCCGCACTACGGATGGCCGCTGGCTGATCCCTACCGCCGAAGTGTCGCTCACCAATCTGGTGGCCGACCAGATCGTGCCGCTGGCCGAGCTGCCGGTGCGGCTGACCGCGCTGACCCCCTGTTTCCGTTCCGAAGCCGGGTCGGCCGGGCGCGATACGCGCGGGTTTATTCGCCAGCATCAGTTCGAGAAAGTCGAACTGGTCACCATCTGCGCGCCCGACGAGTCGCCAGCCGAGCATGACCGCATGTGCGCGGCGGCGGAAGGGATATTGCAGGCGCTCGCCCTGCCCTATCGCAAGATGTTGCTCTGCACCGGCGACATGGGCTTTGGCGCGCGCAAGACATGGGATCTGGAAGTCTGGCTACCGAGCCAGGAGACTTATCGCGAGATCAGCTCCGTCTCCAACTGCGGCGACTTCCAGGCGCGGCGCATGAACGCGCGCTACAAGCCGGATGGTGAGAAGCAGACGCGCTTCCTGCATACGCTGAATGGATCAGGGCTGGCGGTCGGGCGGACGCTGGTGGCGGTGCTGGAAAATTATCAGCAAGCCGATGGCAGCGTGATCGTGCCGGAGGTGTTGGTGCCGTATATGGGCGGGGCAACCGAACTGAGGCCCCGTTAATGAAGCGGGACATGGACTTAATTAGAGAATTACTTTTTCTGATAGAGAATCATCCGGTCTCGAATCCTATACCAGCTAAAGAAATTTTAATTGACGGTTATGATGATGTGCAAATCGGATTGCACATGAATATGATACATGATGCAGGACTTATTGTTGCCGAAACTGCTAATAGCAAAACAAATCCTAATCGAACAATTAGAGTGATTTTAGTTTTTGATTTGTCCTGGAAAGGACATGACTATCTAAGCAGCATACGCGACCCAGAGATTTGGAAAAAGACTAAAGCATTTGCTGCAAAGGCCGGAAATTCAAGTTTTGATCTAATGATAGAAATTGCAAAATCGCTAGCTAAACAAGCTCTTGGTCAACTTGGGTTACCAGTAGGGAACTAAGTAAATGCGTATTCTCTTGACCAATGATGATGGCGTCCATGCGCCCGGCCTTAAGGTGTTGGAGGCGATTGCGCGGACCTTGTCCGATGATATCTGGATCGTCGCGCCGAGCGAGGAGCAGTCAGGGGCCGGGCATAGCCTGACGCTGACCCGGCCGCTGCGCATCCGCAAACATGGCGAGAAACATTATAGCGTCACCGGCACGCCGACCGATGCGGTGATGATGGCGGTGGGGCATCTGATGAAGGATGCCAAGCCCGACCTTATCTTGTCGGGCGTCAATCGCGGGGCCAATCTGGCCGAGGATGTGACCTATTCGGGCACGGTCGCCGCCGCGATGGAGGGGACGATTTCGGGCATAAGATCCATCGCGCTGAGCCAGGTCTATGCCCGATCGGGCATGGGCGACGATGTGCCCTTCGCCGCGGCGGAAGCGTGGGGCGAGAAGGTGCTGCGCCCGCTGATCGCGCTGCCCGTGACCCCGCGCATGTTGTTCAACGTCAATTTCCCGGCGATCGACCCCGACGCGATCAAGGGCATCCGCGTAGTGCGGCAGGGCTTTCACGATGTCGATCGCACCAAGATCGTCGAGGGCACCGACCCGCGCGGCTATCGCTATTATTGGTTCTCGCTGGGCAGCAGCGACGCGGTGCCCGAAGGCAGCGACCTGGCGGCGATTGCGGAGGGCTATATCACGGTGACGCCGCTGCATTATGACCTGACGCAGGACAGCGCCATGGCGGTGACGGCGGCCGCCTTCCCCGCCTGACCAGACAGGGGGTGGCAAGTCAGCGGCAATGCGATAGACAGGCGTCGATGTCTCGCGCGCGCTTATCTTTTGTCCTCTTGCTGCTGAGCGGCTGCATCCCGACCGAAAGCACCCGCACGGGCGGCGACACGCCGCCGCCGCGACTGGACGCCGATGCATCGAGCGTGGAACTAGTCGAGCAGGAACCGGTATGGACCGCGCAGCAAGTGGTCGCCAATGCGCAGACGGTGACGGCATCGCGCTATGTCGTGCAGCCGGGCGATACGCTGCGCGGCATCGGCAACCGCACCGGCGCGGGGTCCGAAATGATCGCGCGGGTCAATGGGCTGACGCCGCCCTTCGCCCTGCGCGTGGGGCAGGCCTTGTCCATTCCCGGCGGCCGCTATCATCTGGTGGCGGAGGGTGAGACGGGGATCGCGATCGCCGCTGCCTATGGCGTGCCGTGGAGCCAGACCGTCGCGGTCAACGGGTTGGAAGAGCCCTATATGCTGCGGCGGGGACGCCGCCTGCTGCTGCCCGGCAATACGCCTGCAAGCGCGCCCGACCTGGAACAGCGCGCCGCCGCTTTTCGCATCGACATTGATGACGTGCTGACCGGGGGCCAGCCGGCGGCGGCGGAGAATGCGCCGGTGGCGGTGGCGTCCGCCGCGCCGCGCCCGCTGCCGAGCAATGTGCCGATCGCCCAGCCGAGCCGCCTGACTGGCCGGTTCGCCTGGCCGGTCAAGGGCAGCATCGTCTCGCGCTTCGGCCCCGGCGCGAGTGGCGCAAAGAATAACGGCATCGACATCGGCGTGGCCGATGGCACCCCGATCAAGGCGAGCGCCGATGGCGTGGTCGCCTATGCCGGGGACAAGGTGGCGGTGTTTGGCGGGCTGGTGCTGATCAACCATGGCAGCGGCTGGGTGAGCGCCTATGGCCATGCCAGCCGCGTCGATGTCGTGCGCGGGCAGAAGGTGACGCGCGGCCAGGTCATCGGCCTGACCGGCGATACCGGCTATGCCAGCCAGCCCAAGCTGCATTTCGAACTGCGCAAGGACCGGGTGCCCGTGAACCCCCTCACCCAGTTGCCGACGCCATGAACGTCAAGCCCCGCGCCGCCTCCCCCAGTACCGAGGGTTTCCTGCGACGGCGTTCGTCGATGCCTATGTGGGTCGATATCAGCTGGCGCGTCGGGCTGGTGTTCGGGCTGATCGCGCTGGTGCTGGGGCTGCACTGGATCGGCCGCGATGGGTTGAAGGACAATCTCGACGATCATATCAGCTTCATCGACGTGCTCTATTTCACGACGGTCACCGTGACGACCGTTGGCTATGGCGACATCGTCCCGGTCACGCCCGAAGCGCGGCTGTTCGAAGCGCTGTTCGTTACCCCGATCCGACTGTTCGTCTGGCTCATCTTTCTGGGCACGGCCTATAATCTCTTCCTCCGCAATATCCTCTACAGGTGGCGCATGGCACGTATTCAGGCCGATCTGCACAATCATATCGTCGTCACCGGTTTCGGCACCAGTGGGCAGGAAGCGGTGCGCGAATTGCTGGCGCGCGGCACCAACCCGCGCGAGATCGTGGTGATCGACGGCAGCGACAAGGCGCTGGAACTGGCCGAGTCCAAAGGGTGCAATGTGTTGTGCGGCGATTCGACGCGCGACAGCGTGTTGAAGGATGTGGCCATCCACCGGGCGCGCAGCATGATCGTGTCGGCCGGGCGCGACGATACGTCGATCCTCATCACGCTGACCGCGCGGCATCTGGCCCCGAACATCCCGATCAGCATCGTGGTGCGCAACGAGGATAATGAACTGCCCGCGCGTCAGGCTGGCGCGACCACCGTGATCAATCCGGTCAGCTTTGCCGGGCTGTTGATGGCGGGCAGCACCAGCGGCAAGCATATCGCCGATTATATGGCCGATCTGGCAGCATCGGGCGGGCGCGTGCGGTTGAACGAACGGCTGGTGTTGCCGGAGGAAATCGGCAAGCCGCTCTCCGCCGTCACCACCGGGCTTGGCGTGCGCATCTATCGCGACGACCGGCCGATCGGCTTTTGGGAGCCGGGAGCCAAGAGCCTGCAGAGTGGTGACCTGATCATCGAAATCGCGGAGGGCGACGGCCAGGACCGGCCGTAACCCGGCATGCTGATGGCGGCTTGATGGCGGCGCGTGACATTTGGCGCACAAATCCCTATGTGCGCGACCATCATGGCAACCAAATTTCCTGACGCGCCGAAGATCGGCATGGTTTCGCTCGGCTGTCCGAAAAACCTGGTCGACTCCGAACGCATCCTCACCAAGCTGCGGTCGGACGGCTATCAGATGTCGGCGGATTATGCCGGGGCGGACGTGGTGCTGGTCAACACCTGCGGCTTTCTCGATTCGGCGAAGGAAGAATCGCTCGAAGCGATCGGCGAGGCGATGGCCGAAAATGGCCGCGTCATCGTCACAGGCTGCATGGGCGACGAGGCGGATCTGATCCGCGCGAAATTCCCGCAGGTGCTGGCCGTCACCGGCGCGCATCAATATGAGCAGGTGGTCAATGCGGTGCATGACGCATCGCCGCCGATCCCCAACGCCTTTGTCGACCTGGTGCCCGAAGGTGGCCTCAAACTGACGCCGCGCCATTACAGCTATCTCAAGATTTCGGAGGGCTGCAACCATCGCTGCTCCTTCTGCATCATCCCTTCGATCCGGGGTGACCTGGTGTCGCGGCGGATCGACGCGGTGCTGCGCGAGGCGGAAAAGCTGGTGTCGGCGGGGACCAAGGAATTGCTGGTCATCAGCCAGGATACGTCGGCCTATGGCGTCGACACCCGGCATGAGCCGCGCCAGTGGAAGGGCCGCGAGGTGCGCGCGCACATGACCGACATGGCGCGCGAATTGGGGCAGTTGCGCGACGCGGACGGGAAAGCGCCCTGGGTGCGGCTGCACTATGTCTACCCCTACCCCCATGTGGATCAGGTCATTCCGTTGATGGCGCAGGGGCTGCTGACGCCTTATCTCGACATTCCGTTCCAGCACGCATCGCCGTCGGTGCTGAAGGCGATGAAGCGCCCGGCCAATGAAGCCAAGGTGCTGGATCGCATCCATAAATGGCGCGCCATCTGCCCCGACATCACGATCCGGTCGAGCTTCGTCGTCGGCTTTCCCGGCGAGACGGAGGCCGATTTCCAATATCTGCTCGACTGGCTGGATGAAGCGCAGCTCGACCGCGTCGGCGCGTTCCGCTTCGAGCCGGTCGAGGGGGCTGCGGCCAACGCCCTGCCCGGTGCGGTGCCCGAAGCGGTCAAGGAAGAACGCTATCAGCGGATCATGGCAAAGACCGCCGCGATCAGCGCCGCCAAGCTGGCGGCCAAGGTCGGGCGCGTGCTGCCGGTGATCGTCGATGAAGTGGGCGAGCCGGACGAAGAGGATGGCAGCATCGGTGCCACCGCGCGGTCACAGGCCGATGCGCCGGAAATCGACGGCAATGTGTTTTTGCGCGATGTCGGCGAGGGTCGGAAGGCCGGCGATATTTTCGATGTGCTGATCGAGGATGCCGACGAACATGATCTTTATGGCGTGCCGGTTTAGGGCGCTTTGACGTTAGACAGCACAAATATCCGTTCGTGCTGAGTAGCGACTGAGCTTGTCGAAGGCGCATATCGAAGCATCCGGCGATGCGCCTGATCCTTCGATACGCCATTTCGACTTCGCTCAATGGCTACTCAGGACGAACGGTTCTGAGTAATACCAAGACTCTCTGATCAGAACCGGTGCGCCCATCGGCGAAGTCCGATTGTCATGATGCGCCAGGGCTGATCAATGAGGCGATTCCAGGCGAAGCAACAATGGTCGACGATATTGTCGTAGGAGGAGAAGATGCGGTTCGAGAGCCAGTTGTCCCGCATAAATTGCCATAGATTTTCG
>Ga0156326_137_pt1 | contig 28123 bp, 33 predicted proteins | sample RifCSPlowO2_12_FD_107974 | JGI IMG/M metagenome (GOLD analysis project Ga0156326, IMG submission 107974) | Sphingomonadales bacterium RIFCSPLOWO2_12_FULL_63_15 | reverse complement strand
CACATCCGGTTTTGCCCCCAAACCCACGCCTAGCAAAATCAAATACTTACCAGCTCGCGTTCCCTGCGTGTTCCGCCGGCACTGTTCAACTTGGGTATGAGTCTTGCCCCTACCGAAGATATCGAACGCTTGAGCTGAGAGGCGCGGGGTCAAACCCGGCCCGTCGACAAGGGAATGTCCCGTCGTGGCCTGGGTTCAGGCCGCCTTTGCAGGTGGCGAAAGTTCAGCGCTTTTCTTATTGTGAATGATGGAAATTATGAGTCCGGGATCCCCGTCCTGAATGTCGATCTTGGCTCCCAACTGATCGGCGAGCGCTTCGACAATACTTGTTCCAAGTCCTGATTTCGCGGCACCCAATGTATCGACTGTGCCGATGCCGTCGTCGCTGACGGACAGATTCCAGTTCGAATCCTCGGAATGATAATCGACTTCGATCTTGCCCTGCCGGTCTCCTGGGAAAGCGTGCTTGAGGGCATTGATGACGAGTTCTGTGACGATCAGGCCAAGGCTCACGGAAATATCCGCACTCACCCGGCTTTCATCGACGGTGACACCCAGCGACAGTCTTTTATGATCGTGGATCATCGAAGCGCCAAGACTCTGGCAAAGCTGGGTAAAGTAGCTGCGCAATTCCACCTCCCCAATGCGCGAGGCCGTGAGCTGTTGCTGAACGGCCGCAATCGACATGACACGGTTGTGGGCGTCGGTCAGATGGCCGCGTGTTTCCTCGGATTGCACCTGACGCGCGCTTTGCATCAGGACACTTGCGATGATCTGGAGGCTGTTGGCGACGCGATGCTGGATCTCTTGCAGCAATATGGCTTTTTCGCGCAGCAGATCGTCTTTGAGCTTCTCACTGATCCGTGCCTCCGTGACATCGGTGATGGTCAGCAGAAGGAGGGTTTGATCGGCACTGCCATAATCGAGCTTGCGGGCATTCAACACGAGACGGCGCGGGGTGCCCGATCCGAAATCCATCTCATAGGCCTCGATCCGCGCATAACCGCCAAGGGTGGCATTCATGAGCGATCGAAGCTGCGGCACGTCCCATTCGCCTGCCCCCAACTCAAAAAGGCAGTGGCCGGCAACATTTTCAGGCTTCAAAGGAAAGGCGAGATAGAATGACTCGCTGGCACCGATAACGCCCATTTCGCCATTCAACAGAAGGGCAGGTGCGTTGGAACAGGCAAGAAGAGCCAAGCCTAAATTCTGCGTCAGGTCGGGATAGTGGTCGGTCGTCATATCATTCCCATTGGGCCTGACCGGCAAGCTTGCGGAGGTGAAAGCTGATCCGGGGAGTGGCGCTTCTTCAGGAAACGCTTGTCGACTTGCGCCACTCCTATCATGAATTCGCAACAAGCGTTGCGTATTTTTGAAATCGCTTCCCCAAGTCGGCCTTGCCTAAACAGGCAGACCGTCCGCAGGAGGCTTTTAAGCTAGGCCGGGGGGGATGCCTGAAATTGGTCGCCTGCGACGGCTGCCCCTTCAAAGTCGCGCTGTCACCCTAAACACCCCAAAACCCCCGCGCGGTCTGCCGCTTTGCCTTTGGCGCGGAAGGCGTTAAAGCGCGGGCATGACATATCCCGCTCCCAAGGACTGGATCCTGGGCATTTCGCCCTATATCCCCGGTAAATCCGCCGCCGACGATGGCCGCCCGCTGATCAAGCTGTCGGCCAATGAAAATCCTCTGGGCACTGGCGCTGCCGCGCGGGCCGCGCTGGTTGCGGCGACCGCCGATCTTGCCAGCTATCCCGATCCCGCCGCGACCCGGTTGCGCGAGGCGATCGGCGCGGTGCATGGGCTGGACCCGGCGCAGATCATCTATGGCACGGGGTCGGACGAGCTGCTGCACATCGCCGCCTCCGCCTATGCCGGGCCGGGCGATGAGATACTTTATGTGCGCTATGGTTTTGCGGTCTATGACATTGCCGCTCGCCGGGTCGGCGCGACGCCGGTGATCGCGCCCGACAAGGATTATGCGACCGACGTGGACGCGCTGCTGGCCGCGGTGACCAACAAGACCAAGGTCGTGTTCCTCGCCAACCCCAACAACCCCACCGGCACGATGACAGGCCGCGAAGAAATTGCCCGGCTGCATGCGGGCCTGCGCCCCGACATATTGTTGGTGCTGGACCAGGCCTATGCCGAATATCTCGACGCGGGCGAGGATGATGGCGGCCTGGAGTTGGCGAAGAATGCCACCAACATATTGGTCACGCGCACCTTTTCGAAAATCTATGGCCTCGCGGCCGAGCGGATCGGCTGGGGCTATGCCAGCCCGGCGATCATCGAAATTCTCCACCGCATCCGCGCGCCGTTCAATGTGACGACGGCGGGACAGGCGGCGGCCATCGCCGCAATCAACGACAGCGCCTGGGTCGAATCGAGCCGGACGCATAATGCGCGCTGGCGCGAATGGCTGGCGGGCGAAATCGGCGCCCTGTCCAACCATGGCCTGCGCGTCGTGCCGAGCAAGACCAATTTCCTGCTGATCCTGTTCGACGGCAAATTGACCGCCGAAGCGGCGATGAAGGGGTTGTGGGACGAGGGCTATGCGACCCGCTGGCTGCCCGGCCAGGGGCTGCCCAACGGCCTGCGCATCACCATCGGCACCAAGGCGCAGACCCGCGCCGTCGCCGCCAAGCTGCGCGCCATGGCGGAAGCGGCCTGAGGATGCTGCCTTTCGCTCGCGTCACCATCATCGGCCTGGGGCTGATCGGCTCCTCGCTCGCCCGCGCGATCCGGGCGAACATGCCCACGGTGCGGGTGACGGGCCATGACGCCGACCCGCAGGTGCGCGACACAGCGCGGCGCATCGACCTGTGCGACGATGTCACGGACACGGCGGGCGCGTCGGTGACCGACGCCGATCTGGTGATCTTGTGCGTTCCCGTCCGCGCGATGGGCATGGTCGCCACCGAGATTGCCGACGATCTGCCCGCCGATGCGATCGTCAGCGATGTGGGGTCGTGCAAGGCCGATGTGCTGGCGCAGCTTGCCGCCGCGCTGCCGGGGCGGACGATCATTCCGGCGCATCCCGTCGCGGGGACCGAAAATAGCGGGCCGGAAGCGGGCTTCGCCACGCTGTTCAAGGGCCGCTGGTGCATCGTCACGCCCCCCGCCGATGCCGATCCGGCAGCGGTCGAGCGGGTCGCCGAACTCTGGCGGAGGGTCGGGGCGGATGTCGAATTGATGGACCCGGCGCATCATGACCTGGTGCTGGCGGTGACCAGCCACCTGCCGCACCTTATCGCCTACACCATCGTCGGCACGGCGAGCGACCTGGAAAATGTCACCCAGTCCGAAGTGATCAAATATTCGGCCGGCGGTTTTCGCGACTTCACCCGCATTGCGGCGTCCGACCCGACCATGTGGCGCGACGTGTTCCTGGCGAACAAGGATGCGGTGCTGGAAATGCTGCAGCGTTTTTCGGAGGATCTATCCGCGCTGCAGCGGGCGATCCGCTGGAATGACGGCGACGCTTTGTTCAACCTCTTCACCCACACCCGCGACATTCGCCGCTCGATCATCGAACAGGGGCAGGATGACGCGAAGCCGGATTTCGGCCGCGCTCACTGAGACAAAGCGGATGGCGGGTTCAGCGCATTGATCGCGGCATGGACACGGGTTTCGGCCTCGCGCCGGTCGAGGCCGGTCGGGACGATCTCCCCCACCTTATAGGTGATGGTGCCCGATCGTTTGAGGAATTTGCCGCGCGGCGACACTCGGCCGCTGTCGATCGCAATCGGCACGACCGGCAGGCCGAGCAGGACGTAGAGGCCGGCAAAACCGGCCTTGAGCGGTGGCGCTTCGCCATGGGGGACGCGGGTGCCTTCGGGGAAGACGCACACCGCCCGCCCCTGCGCATTGGCCTCGCGTGCGGCGGCGCGCAGCACCCGCATGGCGCTCGCTCCGCCGCTGCGCTCGATGGGGATAAGGCCATAGCGCTGGGCGACGCGGCCCCAGAGCGGAATGTCGAGCAATTCCCGCTTGGCGACGACCGCCGGACGATCGAACAGGCAGAGCATGTCGATCGTTTCGAACATCGATTCATGCTTGACGATATAGAGATAGGGACCAAGCGGCAGGTCGCCGACGACCTTCACCTTCTGCCCCAGCAGCCAATGCGCGCACAGGCGATGGAAGCGGCTCCAGCCCGTCCCGATCCGCAGCACCGCCTCGGTACTGAAAGACCCCAGCAGCAGGGCCGCCAGCACGAAGAACAGGCTGCCGGAATAGAAGACCAGCGTGAAGGCGAGCGAGCGGATCGCGGTAAGCATGAGCGGATATGCGCCTTTGTCAGATGCCGAGCAGCGCAGCCCCGCGCCGCAACAGATATTTATTATATTCGCGCACCAATATCGTCAGGCTAGGGCGGCTGGGCACCGCGTCATAGACGATCGCGACCCGCTCCGGCAACGCCTGCCGCAACTCCAGCGCGGCGCGGCGCATATGCCAGTCGGTGGTGATGAGCCGCACGGTCTTGTAATCGCGGCGCTCCAGCCAGCGGGCAGTCTCGATCGCGTTGGAGCGGGTGTCGATCGCTTCGCGGCCAAGCGTGATGCAGCAGGCAAACAGCGCTTCGGGCGTATCATATTCGGCCGCCAGTTCGCCCGGACGCACGGAGCGGTCGACCCCGGAGATCAGCATCCGCTTGGCGGTATCGGCTTCCAGCAGGGCGATGCCCCGGTCGATCCGCCCGGCCCCGCCGGTCAGGACGACGATGGCGTCTGTCGGGCGGCTGTCGAGCGGCTGGGGCAGCAGCACCGCGAACCAGATGAAGCCCAGCATCCAGCCCAGCAGGCTGACGGCCAGCAACCGGACGATCACAGCGCGCGGCCCAGCGCGCGCAGCACGGTCCAGCGCGCGGTGAGGACGGCGAGGAGGACACCCGCCACCGGCAACAGCGCGAGCAGCGCCCAGCCGGTTCCGTCCAGCGCCACCGCGCCCAGCAGGTCGGAGCCGGTCGCATCGAGGCGCAGGCCGATGACGAGAAGGGTGGCAACCGCAAAGGCAAAGCCCAGCACGCCGCCCAGCAGCGCGTCGAGGCCGATGCGCCATTGGAACAGCCGGGCAATCTGCACATCGGTCGACCCCATCAGATGCAGCACGTCGATCGTCCCGCGATGGCTGTCATGCGCGGCGCGCGCCGCCAGCACGACGACTGCGCCGGTCGCGACCGTCATCAGCACGACGACGCCGACCGCCAGCCAGCCGAGCGCCGTCAACAGTCCGGCGAGCGGGAGCAGGAACGCGGCATGGGGTTCGATCCGCAGGCTGGGCGCAATGCTGCCGAGCAGGCGGCGCAACCGATCGACCTTTGCCTGCGCCGCGCCGGGGGTGAGCGTCACATCGATGAGCGCGGGCACCGGCAGGTCGGCACTGGCGGCATCTTCGCCGAGCCACGGACGCAACTGGTCGGCGAGCGCAGCGGGATCGACCGGGGTTGCGGCGCGCACTTCGCTGGCCTGGCGCAGCGCCTGGAGCGTGCGGGCGGCGAGCCGGTCGCGCACGACCGCATCAGCCTCCACCACCTGCACGCTGGCGCGTCCGGCAAGGTCAGCGCTCATCGCCTGGACAGCGGCGCCCAGCGCCAGCCCGGCGGCGGCCGACAGGACAGTCAGGAACATCATGATGGCGATGATCCACGGCATGGGTCCAGCGAGGCGTCCGCCCGGCAGCAGGCGATGGCGCGCAGCGGCGGCGGCGCGGCGGCTGGCGCGCGAACTGCTCATTCGGCCTGCCTGGACCGGGCCGGATAGCGCAGCGATCCGGTGGGATCGGCGAGCCGTCCCTTGTCCAGCCGCATCATCTGCGCGCCGGTGACCTGGCTCATCAGCGGCAGGTCGTGGGTGGCGACGACGATGGTGGTGCCCAGGCGATTGAGCGCTTCGAACAGGGTCAGCAACCGCCGCGCCATATCGGCATCGACGTTGCCGGTCGGTTCGTCAGCGACCAATATTTCGGGACGGCCGATCACGGCGCGGGCGATGGCGACCCGCTGCTGCTCCCCGCCCGACAAAGTGGCGGGGCGCGCCTGGCCGCGATCGCCAAGGCCGACCCAGCTCAACATTTCAGCGACGGGCGCGTCGATCTCCTTCTCCTCCATCCCCGCCACGCGGAGCGGGAGGGCGATATTGTCATAGGCCGACAGATGCGGGACGAGGCGGAAATCCTGAAACACCACGCCGATGCGGCGGCGGAAGCCGGGCAGGCGGGTGCGCGGCAGGGTGACGACATCTTCGCCGAACAGGCGGATGACGCCGCGGCTGGGCCGCTGGGCGAGATAGAGGAGTTTGAGCAGCGACGTCTTGCCCGCGCCCGACGCGCCGGTCAGGAAATAGAATCCGCCGGCCGCCAGCGAAAAGCTGACGTCCGACAGGGTTTCACTGTCCAGACCATAGCGCAGGCCGACATTTTCGAACTGGACGATGGCCGTCATGTCAGATTGATGGCGCGTCATGCGCTCCCTGCTTCCCCGGAAGCTCCGCCATGGCACAGCGGACAGGTCGCCGTAAAGCCCGCGCCGGGAAAAGGGCCGAGTCGCGAGGCTGGATGACAGAGCTGTAACATGCCCGATGCTTGCCGCTTGCGCGCGAGTCCCTGCCATGCCTATGAAGCGTCATGATCCTGCTATGTCCCCATTGCGCGACACGCTATGTCGTGCCGGACAGCGCCGTCGGCCCGAATGGCCGCCAGGTGCGATGTGCCGCCTGCAAGCATAGCTGGTTCCAGGAGCCTGCCATCCTGCCCGGACGGGCGGACGAGCCAGCGGACGCCGCGCCGCCGCCGGTGGCAGTGCCGCCATCGCCGGAACCAGCGCCCGTGGCCCCGCCGGTCGAGGCGGTTCCAGACACGCAGGCCGCCGAGCCGGTTGCGCCAGAGCCTTCGGCACCCGCGAACAACCGCTTCGACGACATCTATGCCGGTGCGCCCGTCAGCCGGGTGGAGGACAGCGAACCCGCGCCTGCCGCGCCGGTCAAGCGCCGCCGCAATGTCCTGAAATTATGGACCTATGCTGCCGTCGCCTTTGCCCTGATCGTGGCAGCGGCGGGCGGCGCGCTCTATTATTTCGGGCCGCCGGGATGGGCGGTCAGCATGGGACTGGTCGCCGAAGAGGGCGATCCCGATCTGCTATTCTACCTTTCCAAACCCGCCGAGCGGCGCAAGCTGCCGACGGGCGAGGAATATTTCGCCTTTGGCGCGCGGATCGTGAACAGCGGGACGCAGGCGCTGCCGGTGCCGCCGGTGCTGGTACAGTTGCGCGACCGGCAGAATAGGTTGGTGTTCAGTTGGACCACCAAGGCCGACAAGGCCCGGTTGAAGCCGGGCGAAGAAGCGTCGATCAATGAGAGCCGGATCGACATTCCCAAAAATGCCGAGAATTTGTCGCTGACCTTCGTGCAGTAGGATGAGCCTTGATACGCCGTCATTGCCGCGCAGGCGGCAATCCATCTCCTAACCTATCGGCAGATTTGATGTCGGGAGATGGGTCCCCGCCTTCGCGGGGATGACGGGGTTTTTCAGGGGTAGCTTACCGTTTTGGGTCGGCCTTGCGGGATGGGGATGAACTCCTGATCGTCGCCGGGGATGAGGGGGAAGCGGAGCGCTTCCCAGTCTTCGCGGGCCTGCATCAGCCGGTCGGGGCGGGAGGACACGAAATTCCACCAGACATGGCGGGGCGAGGTGAAGGCTTCGCCGCCGCACAGCATCACGCGGCCGCCATCGACGCTCATCAAAGTGGCGCGGGTGCCGGGGCGCAGAACGTAGAGCGTCTGTGGCGTCAGCATCATGCCATCGAGTGCGGCATCGCCGCCAGAGACATAGATGCCGCGTTCATCGGCCGACGGGTCGATCGGGATGCGGCCGCCGGGTGCCAGCTGGATGTCGGCATAGATGGTCTGCGCATAGCTGGTGACCGGGGAGGTTTCGCCCCAGAGCGACCCCATGATGACGCGCGCGCGGACAAGCCCGTCCTCGATCACCGGCAGGCCGGCTTCGCTGACATGCTCGAAGGCCGGGTCCATTTCTTCCAGCGCGTCGGGCAAAGCCAGCCAGGTCTGGATCGCGGACAATTTGGAGGCCTTCGCCCGTTCGTCGTCGGGCGAGCGTTCGCTATGGACGATGCCCTTGCCCGCGGTCATCAGGTTGATCGCGCCCGCTTCGATCAGTTGCTCGGTGCCCAGCGAATCGCGGTGGAGGAAGGCGCCTTCATACATATAGGTGACGGTAGACAGGTTGATGTGCGGATGGGGGCGCACGTCGATGCCATGGCCTGCATCCAGTTTCGCCGGGCCAGCCTGATCGAAGAAGATGAAGGGGCCGACCATCGTGCGTCCCTTGGTTGGGAGCGAGCGGTGGACCTTGAAATCGCCCAGATTATGGGTGGTGGGCGCGATGCTTTGCAGGATGAGGTCGTCCAGGGTCATCAGGCTTCTCCGGGGGCGCGGGCCTTGATCGCCAGCGCGTGGACCTTGTCGCGCAGCAGATCAGCCAGCGCGGCGTTGACGAGACGCTGACGCGCGACGCGGCTTTGCCCGGCGAAGCGATCAGCGACGATGTCGACGGTGAAATGGCTTTCGCCCGACCCGTCATGCCCGGCATGGCCGCGATGCTTTTCGCTGTCGTCGATCACGGCGAGCTGTTGCGGGTTCAGGGCGTCGCGCAGCCGCGCTTCGATTTCGGTGGCCACGGGGCCTTTCAGAATCTGGGTCATGTCCCCTATATAAACGCTTTGCCGCGTCATGCATCAGGACAAGTTTGTCGACCGACCCTTTCTCGAACCGTCGTTTCAACCGCTTTCATGGCCGGGTGGAAGGCGACCGCCCCTGCGCGGCGCCCGGATGCCCGGAACCCGGCGAATTCCGCGCGCCCCCGGCGGAAGGCAGCGCGCGGCCTGGGGACGAGGGGCCACGCTGGCGCTGGTTCTGCCTCGACCATGTCAAAGCCTTCAACCAGGGCTATAATTTCTTCACCGGCATGACGCCGGACGAGATCGCGGCGGCGCAGCGCCCCTATGCCGGGTGGGAGCGGGAGACGCGCGCCTTTTCCGCCAATGCGCATAGTCCTTCGCCCAAATGGGCCGATTTTGTCGATCCGCTCGATGCGATCGGCGCGAAGTTCAAGGAACGGATGGCTAAAGCGCGTGCCGATGCGCAGGTGCGGCAGGATGGCCAATTTCTGTCGGTCGAGGATCGCAAGGCCCTGGGCGTCATGGGGCTGGGCATCGATACCGACCGCAAGGCGCTGCGGACGCGCTATACCCAATTGCTGCGCCGCTATCACCCCGACCATAATGGCGGCGACCGCAGCCATGAGGGCGCGTTGCAGGGCGTGATCCAGGCCTATGCCCATTTACGCAAGGCGGCGGTTTTCGCTTAGCTTCGCATATTTCCCGCTGTTTTCGATATTTTCGTTCGCTCACTCGTAATTTTATTACACTGCCTCTGGCCTCGACACTCTATGCTTATAGCGATCGGCGGCCTTGTAGGACAGAGGCTAGCCTTGCGGGCACACGGCGCTGCTGTCATAGCGCGCAGCCCCCTTCCCCGGAGATGAATCATGCAGGATGTGCCGCGCGCGCTGGGCCTAGATTTCGGCACGACCAACAGCGTCGTCGCCGTCGCGAACGGCCAGCAGTCGGATCTGGTGGACTTTGTCGGCGATCAAGCGACCGGCGCGGTGTTTCGATCGGCCTTGTGCTTCTGGCATGAGGAAGGGGCCAAAGGCGGATTGGCGCATGAGGCGGGGCCGTGGGCGATCGCCGAATATATGGAATATCCCGAAGACAGCCGTTTTCTCCAGTCGTTCAAGTCGGTGGCCGCCAGCCCGATCTTCGAAACCGCCAATGTGTTCGAAAAGCGGTTCCGGTTCGAGGAGCTGGGCGCGATGTTCCTGGCGCGCATGGTCGATCATGCAGGCGGCGCGCTGGCGACGCGGCCGGAGCGGATCGTGGTGGGACGGCCGGTGGAATATGCCGGATCAAGGCCCGACGAAGCGCTGGCGCGCAAACGCTATGACGCGATGTTCGCCGGGTTCGGCACCGACATTCATTATGTCTACGAACCGCTGGGCGCAGCGTTCAGCTATGCCAGCCGCCTGACCGAACCCGCGACGATTTTGGTCGCGGATTTCGGCGGCGGCACCAGCGATTTTTCGATCGTGCGGGTGGAAGCCCCCGGTGCCGCGCGACGCTGCGTGCCGCTGGGGTCGGCGGGCATCGGCATAGCGGGCGACCGATTCGATTATCGGATCATGGACCATCTGGTGCTGCCGATGCTGGGCAAGGGCGGCAGTTATCAGTCGTTCGGCAAGACATTGGAGATACCGCGCAGCCATTTCGCCGATTTCGCCGACTGGTCGCGCCTGGCGCTGATGCGCAATCGGCGGACGATGGACGAACTGGCGCGGCTGAAGAAAGCGGCGACCGACCCGGCGGCGATCGGCCGGATGATCACCGTGATCGAAAAGGAATTGGGCTATCCGCTCTATGATGCGGTGGGGTCGCTCAAGCGCGCCTTGTCCGACGCGGACAGTGCGACCTTCCGCTTTTCGGGCGGCGGGCTGGAGATAGAGCAACTGGTGCAGCGGCGCGATTTCGAGGCGTGGATCGCGCCCGACATTGCGCGGATCGAAGCGACGGTGGACGCGGCGCTGGCCAAGGCGGGGGTGACGCCCGATGCGATCGATCGGCTGTTCCTGACCGGCGGATCGTCGCTGATCCCGGCCATTCGCGCTATCTTTCGCAAGCGCTTCGGCGAGGCACGGATTGCCAGCGGCGGCGAGCTGACCTCCATCGCCCATGGGCTTGCGTTGATCGGACAGGAAGCCAATCTGGCCGAATGGGCCGCTTGATCCGCGTAGGTCCAGACCCCATTGTCTCGACATAGCCTTCCTGGATCGGTTAGGGCTGGCATGACTCGCAGGAAGATGATGACCCGATGAACGATATTTCCAACGTCCAGCCCGATACCCGCGCCGAAACGCTGCTGGATGCCCCCGATCGGTTTGTGAACGCGCGCGATATGTTCGGCATCGATGTCGACATGCAGATCCCGGCCTTTTCGCAGGCCGACGAGCGCGTGCCCGACCTCGACCCCGCTTATGTGTTCGATCCCGACACCACGCTGGCGATCCTGGCGGGCTTTGCCTTCAATCGCCGCGTCATGGTGCAGGGCTATCATGGCACCGGCAAGTCGAGCCATATCGAGCAGGTCGCCGCGCGCCTGAAATGGCCGTGCATCCGCATCAACCTGGACGCGCATATCAGCCGTATCGACCTGGTCGGCCGCGACGCCATCGTCCTGAAAGAAGGGCAGCAGGTTACCGAGTTCAAGGAAGGGCTGCTGCCCTGGGCCTTGCAGCGGCCTGTCGCCTTGGTGTTCGACGAATATGATGCGGGCCGTCCCGACGTGATGTTCGTGATCCAGCGCGTGCTGGAAACCGATGGCAAGATGACCTTGCTCGACCAGAATCGCGTGATCCGGCCCAACCCCTATTTCCGCCTGTTCGCGACCGCCAATACGGTGGGCCTGGGCGATACGACCGGCCTTTATCATGGCACGCAGCAGATCAACCAGGGTCAGATGGACCGCTGGAACCTGGTGGTGGCGCTCAACTATCTGCCCGCCGCGACCGAAGCGCAGGTGGTGTTGGCCAAGTCCGGCGAATATGATCATGAGGGCGGCCGCAAGGAAGTCGAGAATATGATCAAGGTCGCCGAACTGACGCGGCAGGGCTTCATCAACGGCGATATTTCGACCGTGATGTCGCCGCGCACGGTGATCAGCTGGGCGCAGAATGCGCTGATCTTCAAGAATGTCGGTTTCGCCTTCCGCCTGAGCTTCCTCAACAAATGCGACGAGGCGGAGCGGGCGCTGGTGGCGGAATATTATCAGCGCGTGTTCGGCAAGGATCTGCCCGAAAGCGTGGCCGGTCGGGCCGCCTGATGATCGTCGTCGAGCGGATCGCGCCGGACGGGACGGCGCACATGATCAGCATCAGGGGGCATGAGATCGTCGCCGATATGGCCGCGCCCGATGGCGGCGATGACGGCCCGGACCCGCATGACCTCTATGATGCGGCGCTCGGCACCTGCAAGGCAATGACGATGCTATGGTATGCGCAGCGCAATGCCATTCCGGTCGAGGGCATTCATGTCGGCGTGATCCGCGATGCGAGCGAAGAGCGCAAGGGCCTCTACAAGCTGACCACGCGCATCGCGCTGACCGGGCCGATGACCGACGAACAGCATGAGACGCTGATCGCGGTGGCGGCGAAATGCCCGATCCACAAGCTGATGGCGCAAGTCGAGACGCAGATCGAGACGATCGCCGTGCCGCGCACCGGCGACCCGGAAGGCTGATGGTGGGACGCTGGTTCCCGGCATGGCTTGAGGCTATATAAGAGTGATGGACAGCAGCACCGCCATTGCCCGGTTGAAAGCCCATGAAGCCGAATTGCGCGCCATGGGCGTAGTGAGCCTGTCGCTGTTCGGATCGACGGCGCGGGGCGAGCAGCGACCGGATTCGGACGTCGATATTGCCGCGCGGCTGGTGGATGACGGGCGGATCGGCCTGTTCGAATTGGCCGGTATCAGCGAGCGGGTCCGCGAACTGCTGGGTGTGGCCGTCGATTTTGTGAGCGAGCCTGCGCGTAAGGCGCGGTTTCAGGCTGAGATCGACCGGGATCGCCTTCGTGTCTTCTAGGCGGGAGTCGCAAAGGCTGACCGACATCATCGACAATATCGATGCGATCGACCTGTATCTGGCCGGGATGGCGGTCGAGGCGTTCGTTGCGGATCGCAAAACGATCGACGCGAGCGAACGCTGTCTGGAGCGGATCATCGAAGCGACCGTGAAGATCGGCGAGGCGCGGATGCAGGAGATTGCCCCCACCATTCCGGCGCGCGCCGTCCGTGGGCTGGGCAATATGCTGCGCCATGCCTATGACGACATCAATCCGACCTATATTTTCACGACGATCCGGCGAGACCTTCCGCCGCTTCGCGCAGCCTGCGTCGCGGCGCTCAAGGATCTGCCATGACCGAACGCTCCCCCATCGATGCTTTCAAGGATGTGCTGTCCGGCACGGCGCGGTCGATTGCGCGTGATGCCGAGGTGGAGGTGGGTTTTACCGCCGACGCGCCGCATGTGGCGGGCAAGGCGATCAAGGTGCCGACGCCGGGGCGCAATCTGCCCGCCGATCAGGTCGCGCTGGCGCGGGGTTTTGCCGACGCCAATGCGCTGAAGCTGCGCTATCATAACGCGAAGATTCACGGGTCTTCAGCGCCGGGCGAGGCAGTGGCGCGCGCGGTGTTCGATGCGGTCGAGCAGGCGCGGGTCGAGGCGATCGGGTCGAGGGCGATGGCGGGGGTGCGCGCCAACCTCAACCATGCGCTCGACATGCGGCTGAAATCCGATGCTATTCGCCGGGCGCGGTCGGCGGACGAGGTGCCCTTGTCCACCGCGCTGGCGCTCAAGGTGCGCGAGCGGCTGACGGGTCAGGCGATCCCGAAGGATGTCGCGGCGGGCGTCGCGATGGTCGATCAGTGGATCGAGGACAGCGCCGGGCATGATCTGGACGCGCTGGCGCTGGCGATCGACGATCAGCGCGCCTTCCAGAAGCTGACCACCGCGATGCTGGAGCATCTCCAGCTGATCGATGCCGATGTGCCGCCCGATACCGACGAACCCGAAGCCCAGGATGAGGGCGACGAGGATGAGGAGCAGTCGGAGGACGGCGATTCGGGACAGGACGAGTCGGGCGACAGCGACGTGAATGCCGAAGCCCGCGCCGAGGATCAGGGCGGCGATACCGAGGACGGCGAGACCGAGTATAGCGACGAGTTCGACGCCGACAGCGATGCGGGCGCGGACGATATGGGCGAGGAAGGCATGATGCCGGTCCGTCCCAACCGGCCCATGTCCGACCTGCCGCCGGGCTTCGATTATAAAGCCTATACGCTCAAGCATGACGAGATCGTCACTGCCGACGAGCTGTGCGACGAGGAGGAGCTGGTTCGTCTGCGCGGCTTCCTCGACCAGCAATTGGTGAGTTTGCAGGGGGCGGTGACCAAGCTGGCCAACCGGCTGCAACGGCGGTTGATGGCGCAACAATCGCGGTCATGGGATTTCGACCAGGATGAGGGGATGCTGGATGCGGCGCGGCTGGCGCGGGTCATCATCGACCCGACCCGGTCGCTGACCTACAAGATCGAGCGCGATACCGAGTTTCGCGACACAGTGGTGACGCTGCTGATCGACAATTCAGGATCGATGCGCGGGCGGCCGATCAGCATCGCGGCGATCAGCGCCGACATCATGGCACGCACGCTGGAGCGGTGCGGGGTCAAGACCGAGATATTGGGCTTTACCACGCGCGCGTGGAAGGGCGGGCAGGCGCGCGAGGAGTGGCTGGCGGCGGGGCGTCCGCCGATGCCGGGGCGGCTCAACGATCTGCGCCATATCGTCTATAAGAAGGCGGATGACCCGTGGCGGCGGGCGCGCAAGAATCTGGGCCTGATGATGCGCGAAGGGTTGCTGAAGGAAAATATCGACGGCGAAGCGCTGCTGTGGGCGCATAGCCGGTTGATCGCACGTCATGAGGAACGGCGCATCCTGATGGTGATTTCGGACGGCGCGCCGGTCGATGACTCGACCCTGTCGGTCAATAGCGGCACCTATCTGGAGCGGCATTTGCGGCAGGTGATCGACTGGATCGAGAATAGGTCGCCGGTGCAGCTGGTCGCGATCGGCATCGGCCATGATGTGACGCGCTATTATAAGCGGGCGGTGACGATCATGGATGCCGAGCAATTGGGCGGGACGATGGTGGAGCAATTGGCCGGATTGTTCGATGAGGATTAAGGCTTATTCCTAGGGCGAGCGTCATCGCGCTCAGAATCACCCATGAAGCGAAAATCTGAGGTACGTTAGTGAGTGTCGGAGAACTTCTCTGCGCTCGACCAATCAAACCGAAGTAGGCCGCATTCAAAACGGAGTCGGCGCTTGCGCGAAATGCGTCGCCGATCCGAAATTGCTGTAGCGATAGTTTGAACGATCAAAGCCAGGAAGCGCGCCAACACCCACGGAAGATGTTCCACCGGGCGTCGTATCCTTTAGGCACAAAAAAACCGCCCATGAGGCGGCTTCGATGATTAGTACAATTACCAACCATATATGTATGCCTAAAACTTTTTGTCGAATGGTCAATATAAATATTCTAGCGAGAGTTTTCGACGATGTACGGAGCGATTTGATGAGCGTCGCCTTTCGCCGTGAGGGCGATGACGAGCATATGGAGCCCAAGTTCGAGGTGCCGCTGCCGCCCGGTCCCAATTGGGTGACGGCGCGTGGGCTGCGGCTGACGCAGGAGATGGCAGCGACGCTGGAAGCGGTCGATACCGGCACCATGGAAGAGGAGGCCGCCAAGAAGCATAAGCGGTTGTTGCGCTATTGGCTTACAAGGCGGGCGACGGCGCAATTGCAGCCGGTGGCTGATGGCGAGGCTGTTAGCTTTGGGTGCCGTGTGACCTATCGCCTGAACGGGCGGGACAAGAGCGTCATGATCGTCGGCGATGACGAGGCCGATCCTGCCGATGGGCGGATCAGTTTTTCCTCGCCGCTGGCGCGCGCGATGATGGACGCGGGCGTTGGCGAGACGGTGGATTTTGCCGGGAAGGCGGATTCGGTCGAGATCTTGGCGATCGCGCCGATCACGGAAGAATAAGGTCGAAGCGCGCAGGGGACATGCCCCGTGCGCGCTTCGATAAGCCTGCTGTTACGCGCCGCGGCCTGCTTCGAACAGGAACCAGGCGCGCTGTTCGGCCTGGTCGGTCCAGTCATCGACGACGCCTTCGGTGGCATTGTCACCTGCGTCCGCCGCCGCTGCCTTCACGACGCGGAAGGCTTCGACCAGCGCCAGATTGTCGTCGCGCAATTCCTTGAGCATGTCGGCCGGGCTGACGAAATCGGCGTCATTGTCCTTGAGGCTCTGATGCCGGGAAATGTCGCCGATCGAGCGCAGGGTGACATTGCCGGTCTTGCGCACGCGCTCGGCGATCAGGTCGGTCGTGGCGAGAATTTCGGCAGCCTGCTCGTCGAACATCAGATGATAGTCGCGGAAATGCGGGCCGGAGACGTGCCAGTGGAAATTCTTGGTCTTGAGATAGAGCGCATAGCTGTCCGCGAGCGCACCGTTCAGCGCCTGCGCAACGGACTTGGTCTCGTTGCTCTTGAGGTCGGTCGGGGTCTTGAGATCGGGGGCTGTCATGGATGTGCTCCTGTTTCGCGAAATGGTTTCGAACATATAATGATCGGCGCTCCAGAAGGTGCCACCAAAAAACGCGATCAGCCTTATGAAAGAAAACGATCAGCGCAGGCCGAGCGCCGTAATCGCCATGATGCCGCCGGTCAGCAGCAGGATCGCCGCCCCCGCGCCGCGAATGAGGCGCACGGGGATGGACGCCAGCAGGCGGTCGCGCAGCAGGACGATGGGCACCAGCGCCGCGATGACACCGATCGCGCCGCCGATTGCGGCCAGCGCGGGGTCGCCGGTGCGGGTGGCGATGCCCAGGATGAGAAATTGCGGACCATCGCCGAAACCCAGGATGAAAAGGCCAAGCGCGGTCGTCAGGAACGCGCCGGTCGGCCAGCCGGTGAGCGTGTCGGGCATCTTGACCCGCCAGAGCAGCCCGGCGCCCAGGAACAGGACCGACAGCGCGAGGAAGAGCAGCCGGGCATCCGCGCCCAGCATCGGGCCGATCCATGCCCCGGCAAAGGCGGAGATCAGTGCGTTGGCGGCAGCGGCGACGATGATCCCGGCGATGACTGCGCCATTGCGGTCATAGCGCGTCGCCAAAGCGAGAATGAGCAACTGGCTCTTGTCGCCGATTTCGCCGAGCAGGCAGCCAAGAAGGGCAAGCAGCAGGGCGTCCATCAGCGGCGCGCGTTCAGGCGCGCAGCGCGATAGGCGGCGTGGCGCGGGCGACGGGCGGCATCATGGTGGCGCCCGGCCTCTCCGTCGCGATCGCGTCGCGCATCAGGTCGAGATAGGACAGCACCACCGGGCCAAGACCGTGCAGCGACAGGGCCGATTCGAGCGTGCCCGCCAGCCCTTCGACTGCATCGAGGTGAAAGGCGCGAGCGATGTGCCGGATCTGGTCGACTTCGTCATGCAGGCGCACCACGGACACATGGCCGCGTTCACCCGCAATCCCGTCGACCCGGCGCATCAGGTCCGCCAATATGGCCAGCATCGGATCATGTCGCATGGGAAGCCTTCCCTCTTCTTGCCCCGATGGCGATCATGCGCTTATGGGGTTAAGGCCGCGTAAACCGGCATGGCAGCGGCCGACGATCATGGCCCAGCCTTGACATCAACCCGAATCTGCCCCAAGGGCGGGCGCTGAAACGGGGCAGCCCTCCTCGACACGCTTGGGGGGACGCTTTTTCTTTTACATGATTCGACCAGGGATTTTGGGCCATGGCCAAGCCAGCAACTGTCAAGATTCGCCTCGTCAGCACGGCTGACACCGGCTTCTTCTACGTTACCAAGAAGAACCCGCGCACCAAGACCGAGAAGTTCAGCTTCAAGAAATATGACCCCGTCGTGCGCAAGCATGTCGAGTTCAAGGAAGCCAAGATCAAGTAAGCCGTTGCGGGCTTTTCGTCCGCGCGCCTGATTGGTTTTGTTACAGCAAAAGGCCCGTCCCTTAGGGGAACGGGCCTTTTGCTGTTGGTTTGGTGAGCGAGTAGAGAAGGCGTAATCGATAGGCCCCCAGTCTAAAGCCCCTACCCTCGACGGGCAGCGGCTATCGCATATGGCACCCAACCTATCCAAAGTCGTCACCCTGAACTTGTTTAGCTGCGCTGGCCTGCGGCTCAGGGTTCATTTCTCCTCACGAGCCGCCGCTTTTGGGGCACGATGGATGCTGAAACAAGTTCAGCATGACGAAGAAAAATGGGATCCGTTTCATATACGATAGCCCCTCCCCCAGACGGGGAAGGGGCCAGTTCGATCTTAGTTGCCTACGGGCTTGGCGTCGGTGCGGCGCACGACGATGGTCGAGGAGCGTGGCTGCTGCCCGGCCACCGGCCAATTGCCGGTCGGATGCTGGATGTTCACGAAGAAGGTCTTGAGGTCCGGCGTGTAGGCAAGGCCGGTGATTTCGCAACCGGTTGGCCCCACCAGGAAGCGGGTCGACTTCTTCGTGGTCTGATCGACATAATACATCGCATTATTGCCGAACACCGATGTCGTCGAACTGCTGGTGCTGGCGTCGGTCTGCACCCACAAGCGACCCTTGGGATCGATCCGCAGGCCGTCGGGGCTGGAGAAGGGATCGCCGTTGATGTCGCCCTTCAGATTGGCCTCGGCCAGAGTCGGGCTGCCCGCGAGCAGGAAGATTTCCCATGTGAACTTCATGGCGAGCGGCGAATTGCCCTCTTCCTTGAACTTGACGATATGGCCGTGGCGATTGGTCGCGCGCGGATTGGCGGCATCGGTGGTGACACGGCGGCTATTGTTGGTCAACGTGACGAAGACGGCGCTGTTGTCGGGGGCAACCGTGATCCATTCGGGCCGATCCATGATCGTACCGCCCGCAACGCGCGCCGCCGACTGGCAGTTCACCAGCACCTGCGCCTGATTGGCGAAATTGACGGTCGATGGGGCCGGGGGAGTGGCAAACTGGCTGACGTCGCCAGGGTCAGACGCGCCGACGACCAGGCCGTTCTGGCCCCAGGTCAGCGCACGCCATTCACCCGAACCGTCGGCATTGAAACGCGCGACATAGAGCGTGCCATTGTCCAGCAGGTCGACATTGTTGGCCCGGTTGGCCGTGGAAAAGGCGCGATCGGGGATGAATTTATAGATGCAGCCCGGCGTCGAATCGTCGCCCATGTAAATGGCGACGCGGCTGTCGCTATTGGCCATATAGGCCGTGTTTTCATGGCTGAAACGACCAAGCGCGGTGCGCTTCGTCGGGGCGGCCAGTTCCTGATAGGGATCGATTTCAACCACCCAGCCATAGTCATTTTCGGGCTGGGTCGGGTCGAGATAATTGTCGGTGGTTTCTTCGCAGGTCAGGTAGGTGCCCCAAGGGGTGCGGCCCGACGCGCAGTTGTTCAACATGCCCTTGACCTGACCCGACAGCAGACCCGAAGCGGGGCCGCTCACGCGGTAAAGGTCATTGCCGGTATAGCGCTTGTTGAAGCGCGAGCCCGCCTTGACCGACCATTTGCCGTCGCTGCCCTTGGCGATTTCAACGACCGAAATACCGACGGCCGACAGAGCGAGCGCCTTCTGGTCAGCGGTTGCGGTCGCGGCATCATAGCTGCCGCCCATCAGGATGTTGAAGTCGGGATATTCGTGGTTCAGCGCCAGCAGGCCGCCTGCGTTAGCATCGGTGCCCGACAGTTCGAAATATTCCATGCCGTCATGGTTGCCGCCAGCCCATTTCTCGGCATCGGCAGGCGTCGGGAAATTGCCCGAATAGGGGGTGCCGGTTTCGACCGAATCGCCAGCCTTCAGCAGCACGTCAACGGTGTAGCCCGTGGGCACGGTGACGGTGTCGTTCTGATTGGCGGCGACGCCCGCGAAGGTGATGGCGTAGCTGTCGGTCGGCGTGGGCGTCGGGGTCGGCGTGGGCGTCGGGGTTGGCGTCGCCGAATCATTGTCGTCATCACCGCAGGCCGCCAGCGTGCCCAGCATCGGCAGGATCGACAGGCCCATCAGGCCGTTCTTGAGGATCGTGCGGCGGGCCGGATTGGCGGCGACGATCGCCTCCAGGCTGTTGTCGCCCATGGCGATGGTCGGCTGCGCGTCACGGAAAGGCGCGCGCGCTTCGTCAGTCAGATGAGACATTAGGAATTTACCCCTGTGCTGTGACAGGCTGTCGGCCGGCGGCCGCGCCCTTGACTCAGGAGTTGGCAGAGAAGGATGACGTGTCGGGGGCGTGACGAAGTAGCGGTGATGAAATATGTATGACAAAACAGCGACGTGTCGGACCCGTCTATTACAATAGCGCGCTGACCTGCGCGATGAAGCGCAGCACCGAGATCGGCTTGGACACATAGGCCTGCGCCCCTGCCGCGCGAATCCGGTCCTCGTCGCCCTTTCCGGCATAGGCGGTCACCGCCATGATCGGCACGGCCGCGAGGCGTGCGTCGGCTTTCAAGGAAATGATCAGGTCCAGGCCGCTGACATGCGGCAAGTGAATGTCGGTGATGACGAGGTCGGGCAGGAAGGCCTGCGCCTGCGCCAGGACGTCGCGCCCGTCGCGCAGCGGCAGCACGTCATAGTCATGCGCCCGCAGCAGATCGCAAAAAAGTTTGAGATTGAGTTCGTTGTCCTCGACAACGAGCACGCGCTTTGCCACCAGTCACCCACGATTTTAACGATCATCCCAAGGCAAGCACGCCGTCAACGCGGCTTTCCCGTAGAGAAACACCCATGCGACCCGACCAACCGAATGGCAAGCAGGATAGCGTTAACGACGCGATGACGCTGGCGCTGATGGCGCTGGGCTGGACGCTGGCGGAGGAATCGCGGGCGGACCGGTTGCTGGCGCTGACCGGGATCGACGTGGAAACCTTGCGCGCGGGCGTGGGCGATCCGGCGATCATGGCGGCCATCCTCGCCTTTCTGGCCAATCATGAGCCGGACCTGATCGCCTGTGCCCAGGCGATCGACACCACACCCGCCGCGCTGATCGCGGCGCAGGAGATTTTGAGCCGATGACCCGCCCCCTGATCATCACCGATTGCGACGAGGTGCTGTTGCACATGGTCGTGCCGCTGCGCGCCTGGCTGGATGAGACCCATGCGGTGGATTTCGACATGCGCGAGCGCGGCTTTGCCGAGGCGCTGCGCCACAAGGATAGTGGCCTGGTGCTGGAACGCGAACATGTCTGGCAATTGCTGATCGCCTTTTTCGATACGGAGATGCATCGGCAATCGCCGATCGCGGGCGCGGTCGAGGCGCTGGGGCGTCTGGCGCAGGTCGCCGACATCGAAGTGCTGACCAATATCGGCGAGCGCCATCACCAGCAGCGCGTCGAACAGCTCGCTGCCTATGGCCTGAACATGCCGGTCCACTGGAATAACGGGCCGAAAGGTCGCCCGCTGGCCCGCATCGTGGCGGCGCGTGCGCCCAGCGTCGCGCTGTTCATCGACGACCTGGCCGAACATCATGAATCGGTCGCGCGGCATGCGCCCGACGTGTGGCGGCTGCACTTTGTCGGCGAGCCGGATATCGCCGCCGACGTGCCCGACGCCCCCCATGCCCATGCGCGGATCGACAACTGGGTCGCGGCCGAAGCCTGGATCATGGACCGGCTGGCCCAGGGTCCGGCCCCCCTTCCCCTTATCCCCACTGATGGAGCCTTATCATGAGCATCGACGCCCGCCTTGCCGAACTCGGCATCACCCTGCCCCAGGCCGCCACCCCGGTCGCCGCTTATGTGTCGAGCGTGGAAGCAGGCGGCATGCTGCATATTTCCGGGCAGATTTCGTTGGCGCCCGACGGCCTGATGACCGGACGCCTGGGTGAAGATCGCGACCTTGACTATGGTGTCGCCGCCGCGCGCATCTGTGGCCTCAACCTGATCGCCCAGATGAAGGCGGCGCTCGGCAGCCTCGACCGGGTCGAGCGCGTCGTGAAACTGGGCGCCTTCATCAGCAGCGCGCCATCCTTCACCGACCAGCCCAAGGTCGCCAATGGCGCGTCCGAACTGATGGTCGATGTGTTCGGCAACGCGGGCAAGCATGCGCGCAGTGCGGTCGGCGTGCCCGTGCTGCCGCTCGGCGCAGTCGTCGAAATCGACGCGATCGTCCTTGTCCGGCCGGCCTGATCGGCTGTCCTGGCTGACCGCCCGCCCCTTTGCCCATCGCGGGCTGCATGGGGCGGGCATCAGCGAAAATGGGATGGCGGCGTTTGAGGCCGCCATCGCCGCCGGGTGCGGCATCGAATGCGATGTCCGGGCGAGCCGCGATGGCGTCGCCTTTGTCTTTCATGATGCGATGCTGGCGCGGATGACCGGCGTAGCGGGATGTCTCGACGCGCGGGATGCGGCCGATCTGGATGCCCTGGCCTTGCCCGATGGCGGTGCCATCCCGCGATTGGCGGCGTTGCTGGAGCGGTGCGGCGGTGGTGTGCCGCTGTTGGTCGAGATCAAGGTGCGGGGGCGCATCGTTGCGCCGCTCTGCGCGGCTGTTGCGCGCGATATAGCCGCATGGACCGACGCCCCCGTGGCGATCATGTCCTTCAATCCCTTGGTGCTGCGCTGGTTCAGACAATATTTGCCGCAGGTGGTGCGCGGATTGGTCGTGACTGAGCAGGGCAAGGGAATGACGCGAGGCAAGATAGGCCGCGCCCTTGCACTTTGGTTGGGGAAACCCGACTTTCTCGCCTGTGATATTCGTGACCTCCCCTCCCCCTTTGCCAGCCACGCCCGCGCCAAGGGGCGGCCCGTGCTGACCTGGACGGTGCGCAGCGACGACGAGCAGGCGCGCGCGGCGCGGCATGCCGATCAGATCATCTTCGAGACGCCCCGTGACTGAGTGGGTGGCGCGCATCGCCGCGGGCGTCGCCGAATTGCCGCGCGACCAGTGGGATGCCTGCGCGGGATCGGCCAACCCCTTCGTCAGTTGGGATTTCCTGACCGCGCTGGAACGATCGGGCAGCGTGGGGGAAGGGACCGGGTGGCAGCCCTTGCCGCTGGTCATCGATGGACCGGATGGGCGGATTGCCGCCGCCGTGCCAGCCTATGGCAAAAGCCATAGTCAGGGCGAATATGTGTTCGACCATGGCTGGGCCGATGCCTGGGAGCGGGCCGGTGGGCGCTATTATCCCAAGATCCAGATCGCCGCGCCTTTCTCGCCCGTGCCCGGTCCACGGCTGCTGCTGCGCGACGAGGCCTTTGCACCCGCGCTGATCGCGGGGATCGAGACGCTGGTGGAACGCAACAGCCTGTCGTCGGCGCATGCGACCTTTGTGGAGGCGGATCAGGTGCCGCTGTTCGAAGCGGCGGGGTGGTTGATTCGCGAAGACAGCCAGTTTCACTGGACCAATCGCGGCTATGGCGATTTCGGCGATTTCCTGGCCGACCTGTCGAGCGAGAAGCGCAAGAATATCCGCAAGGAGCGGGCGCGGGCGGTCGCGGGGCTGGAGATCGTCCATCTGACCGGCGGTGCGCTCACCGAAGCCCATTGGGACATATTCTGGGATTTCTATCAGGATACCGGCGCGCGCAAATGGGGGACGCCCTATCTCACGCGATCCTTCTTCTCGCTGCTGAGCGAGACGATGGCCGACAAGGTGCTGCTGGTGCTGGCGCTGCGCGAGGGGCGGGCGATTGCGGGCGCGCTCAACCTGATCGGCGGCGATGCGCTCTATGGCCGCTATTGGGGGTGCAGCGAGGATGTCCCCAACCTGCATTTCGAGCTATGCTATTATCAGGCGATCGACATCGCCATATCGCGCGGGCTCAAGCGCGTGGAGGCAGGCGCGCAGGGCGGGCACAAGCTGGCGCGGGGCTATGCGCCGGAACCTACTTGGTCAGCCCATCATATCCCCAATCCCGGTTTCCGCCGCGCGGTCGCGGATTTTCTGGCCGCAGAGCGGGCGGGCGTGCAGCAGGATCGCCAATGGCTGGCAGAGCGTACGCCGTTCAGGAAGGGATAGCGGTCAGGCGACGCCGATCTGTGTCGTCACCATCCAGGCGCGGGCCTGACGCTGCGCTTCGGCAATCTGGCGCGCGGTCATTTCTTCCGCGATTTCGGCGCGCATCGATTGGCCTTCCTCGCTGCCGCGCAGGGCGGCCAGGTTGAACCATTTATGGGCTTCGACAAGATCGACCGGCATGCCGCCGGTGCCGCAGCTATAGGCGACACCCAGATCGAAACAGGCTTCTGCCGATCCGCTCGTCGCGTGCGACAAGCGGCTTTCCATCAGAAACTGCGCGCTCTTGCTACTATTGCCCATAATGTTCTTCCCCTTGCCCAGCTAATTCAATGGATCGACCCTGCGGTTTTTCATTGCGGGCAGGTTGGACCAGCATCCGATAAAAAATGGTTAACGCCTGCGGCGTGATTTCCTGCGAATGGTGCAAGGAACCGGGCGTAGTAGGGTTAACGCCGCCCATGGTCCGCCGGAGGAAAGGACAGATAAGGGGTGGCGTCGTTTGGCCTTCATCCCCATAGCCATGCCATGGCCCAATCGTCCCCCCAGCCCGCAACGCCGGGCGAAAAGCAGATCGGTTTCCGCGAGTTCGTGCTGCTGTGCGCGTGCCTGATGGCGATGAACGCGCTGTCGACCGACCCGATGCTGCCCGCTTTGCCCGCGATCAGTCTCGACCTGGCGATCCCGCAGCCCAATGACCGACAATTGATCATCAGCCTCTATTTTCTGGGGTTGGGCCTTGGCTCCCTGTTGTTCGGCGTCCTGTCCGACCGATTCGGACGCAAAAGCGTGTTGGGATGGTCGATGGCGCTGTTCATCATGGCATCGATCGCGTGCGCGGTGGCGCCGAGTTTCACCATGCTGCTGGTCGGCCGCACCTGCGCGGGCTTTTTTGCAGGCGCCAGCCGAGTCGTCACCGTCGGCATCGTGCGCGACCGGTTCAAGGGCGATGCCATGGCGCGGGTCATGTCGTTGATCTTCGCGGTGTTCATGCTGATCCCGGTGATGGCGCCGAGTTTCGGTCAGGCGATCTTATGGATCGCGCCGTGGCGCTGGATCTTCTGGGCGCTGGCGATCCAGGCGAGCCTGATCCTGTTGTGGATGCTGATCCGCATGCCTGAAACGCTGCACCCCGATAACCGGATGCGGATCACGCCGCGCACGCTATGGACCACGGTCGGCATGGTGATGCGGACGCGCAGCTCGATCGGCTATATGCTGGCCAGCGGCGTGGTGATGGGAGGCCTCATCGGCTTCATCCTGTCGGTGCAGCAGATTTTCTTCGACATTTTCGACGCGCAGGGTTTTTTCCCTATCGGTTTCGCGCTGATTGCCGGATCGATGGGGGTTGGTAGCCTGATCAACAGCCGCCTGGTGTCGCGATTCGGTGCCCGCCGGTTGAGCCAGGGCGCGCTGATCATCTTCATCCTGATCGCGCTGGTGCATAGCGGCGTGATCTGGGCGGGGCGTGAAACCTTGGTCACCTTCATGGTGCTGCAGGCGATGACGATGATGACGGTTGCCTTCACCGCGTCCAATTTCAGCGCCATTTCGATGGAGCCCTTCTCCAGGGGCGCGGGCATCGCTTCCTCCTTTCAGGCTTTTCTCACGACGGCCTTGTCGAGCGCGCTGGGCACGATCGTCGGCCAGGCATTCAATGGCACCACCCTGCCGCTGACGCTGGGCCTGCTGGTGTTCGGAAGCTTGTCCTTCCTGATCGTCGTCTGGGCCGAGCGCGGCAAGATGTTCACGCGGCCCAATATGAGCAGCCTGCGCGACATCGAATTCAAGGCGCTGCATTGAACAGCACATGGACGGACAGGCATAAAAAAAGGGGCGGTTTCCCGCCCCTTTTTCGTTGGTCGATCAGGCGTCCTGCCCACCCGGCGTATGCGCGCCGGGTAGCGGCGGCACCGGCTGGGGCGGGATGCCCGCATCATGCTCCGGCACGTCCCCATCATTACCGCGTCCGACATGACTGCGGCTGCGGCTATAGGCGAAATAGACGATGAGGCCGAGGGTGGCCCAGCCAACGAACATCAGCTTGGTTTCGACGCCCAGGCTCCAGAATAGATACATGCAGCCCGCAATCGCTACCGGCGCCGTGAACAGGATCGCCGGGGTGCGGAACGGGCGGGCACGATTGGGGTCGGTCCGGCGCAGCATCATCACCGCGATCGACACGGCGGCGAAGGCGAAGAGTGTGCCGGAGTTGGAGATGTCCGCCAATATGCCGACCGGGAAGAAGGCCGCGAACAGCGCCACGAAGACGCCGGTCATGATCGTGATGACATAGGGCGTCTTGTAGGTCGGGTGAACCTTCGAGAACATCGCAGGCAACAGGCCGTCACGGCTCATGACGAAGAAGATGCGGGTCTGGCCGAACATCATCATCAGGATGACGGATGGCAAAGCGAGGCCGGCGGCCAGGCCGAGCAGGTTGCCGATTTGCGGCCAGCCGATTTCACGCAAGGTCCAGGCGAGTGCTTCCTTCGAGCAGGTGACCGCTTCCGTGCCAGCGGCGGCCAGGGCGGCGCATTGCTGCGACAGGGCGGTCGATCCGGGCGCAAGGGCGATGCCGCCCTGGGCGATCGGAATGCCTGCTTCGGTGACGGGCTGCGCGCCCACCGTGCCGATGACGCCAGCGGCGACCAGCATGTAGAAGATGGTGCAGATGGCGAGCGAACCGATCAGGCCGATCGGCATGTTGCGCTGCGGGTTCTTGGTTTCTTCAGCGGCGGTGGAGACGGCGTCGAAACCGACATAGGCGAAGAAGATCGACGCGGCCGCCGCCGATATGCCGGAGAAGCCGAGCGGGGCGAACGGCGTGAATTTTTCCATGTTCATGACCGGCAGGGCCAGGACAATGAACAGGGTCAGCGCAGCGACCTTGATCAGCACCAGAACGGCATTGACCGACGCGCTCTCCTTGGTGCCAATGACCAGCAGCCAGGTGACGAGGCCAGCGATCAGCATGGCAGGCAGGTTGACCATGCCGCCATCAAAGGGCCCGCGCGTCAGGAGATCAGGGATATCCATCGCGAACGTATGTTCGATCAGGCCGACGACATAGCCGGACCAGCCCACCGATACCGCGCCTGCCGCGACGGCATATTCCAGGATCAAGGCCCAACCAACCATCCAGGCGATCAATTCGCCCATCACGGCATAGCTATAGGTGTAGGCGGAACCGGATACCGGCACCATGGCGGCCATTTCGGCATAGCAGAGGGCTGCCACGGCGCAGACGAAACCGGCGATGACGAAGCTGAGCATCATGCCCGGCCCCGCCTTTTGCGCGGCTTCGGCCGTCAGCACGAAAATGCCGGTGCCGATCACGGCGCCGATGCCCAACATCGTCAGCTGGAATGCACCCAGCGACCGATGCAGCGATTTCTTCTCGGCCGTCGCCAATATGGCGTCGAGAGATTTTACCCGCCCGAATATCATCAATGAAACCCTTTTATCGATATCTTGCCTGGGCGGTCGGTGGCCCCGTCCCCCTATGCTCTGATAGGGGAGACTATCGCCTAAATCGTCCCGCGCAAGTATGTTGCGTGGCGATGACATGAATGTCGGCAGTGAATAAGGGGAACAGCGTGGTTGAATTGATCCGGGCGCGGAGTTTGGCAGACATGCCGCACGGCTTCGCTGGTCGGCGCGGCGGCTGTTCAACGGGGCTCTATGCCGGCGCGAATGTTGGGCTTGGGTCCGAGGATGATCCTGCCCTGGTGCGGCGCAATCGCGATCTGGTGCGGGACGCCGTTCTCCCGGGATCGACGCTGATGACGGCGCATCAGGTTCATTCGGCGGACGTAGTGACGGTTGACGCGGCGGTGGCAGATGACGCTCGGCCCGCTGCCGACGCGCTTGTGACCGACAGGCCTGGGCTGTTGCTGGGGATATTGACGGCGGATTGCGTGCCGGTGCTGTTTGCCGATCCTGAGGCGGGGGTGGTGGGGGCTGCGCATGCCGGATGGAAGGGCGCCATTGGCGGCGTAACCGACCGGACGATTGCGGCGATGGAGACGTTAGGCGCTGGCAGGGGCGCGATCGTCGCCGCGATCGGGCCGTGTATTGGCCGGGCCTCCTATGAGGTGACCGATGCCTTTGCGCTGCGGTTCGAGGCGGAGGACGGGGCGAACGAGCGTTTCTTTTCGGAAGGGCGTGCGGGACATCGCCAGTTCGACATTGCGGCCTATGTCGCTGCGCGCGTGGCGGGCGCTGGCGTTGGTCGGGTCGAACTGCTCGATGAGGATACGTATAGCCAGGCTGATCGTTTTTTCAGCTATCGGCGGTCGTGCCATCTTGGTGAGGGTGATTATGGGCGTCAGCTATCCGTGATTGGTTTGGGGTTGTGATGAGGGCTGGACATCAAAAAGCCCGCCTTTGAGGGCGGGCGTATTGTGTGGGTTGCTGGTCGTGTCCCGGCGCGTTCTCT
>Ga0156326_150_pt1 | contig 28378 bp, 26 predicted proteins | sample RifCSPlowO2_12_FD_107974 | JGI IMG/M metagenome (GOLD analysis project Ga0156326, IMG submission 107974) | Sphingomonadales bacterium RIFCSPLOWO2_12_FULL_63_15 | reverse complement strand
GCGCGGTGCCGCCACAGCAGGATCAGCGTCAGCGCCAGCGTCACCGGCACCAAGTCGATCCGCCCCATGAACCACAAAGCGATCGGCGCGCTGACCGCCGCCGCCATGCCACCGACCGACGACCATCTGGTCCCGAACAGCGCAGCCAGCCAAACCGCCGCAAAGATGCACCCGGCGGGCCAGTGGAGCGCGGTCACCACGCCCATCATCGTCGCCACGCCCTTGCCCCCGGCAAAGCGCAGCCAGACCGGATAGCAATGGCCAATGAAGGCCATCGCACCCGCCATCGGCCCGCCGCCCTCGATAAGCGCCGCGCCGATCAGCACCGCCACCGCGCCCTTGAGTAGATCCAGCAACAAGGTCGCCGCCGCCAGCCCCTTGCGCCCGGTCCGCAGCACATTGGTCGCGCCGATATTGCCCGAACCGATCTGCCGCAAATCTCCCGCTCCGGTGAGGCGCGTGAGCACCAGGCCAAAGGGGATGGAGCCAAGCATATAGCCAAGGGCCAGCACGAAGAGCGGAAGCAGCCAGGGAAGTGTCATGATCTCGCCGATAGAAGGAAAGCGCGACCATAGCGTGACGAACGGCACGGGCAATGGGTGTGTTGACACCCTCGTCCGATCCCGCGACATGGTCGGCATAATGACCGTCGCATCCTCCGCCCCGATCCTGTTTTTCGATTCCGGCGTCGGGGGTCTGTCCATCCTTGCCCCTGCGCGCGCGCTGATACCGACTGCGCCGGTGATTTACGCCGCCGACAGCGCGGGTTTTCCCTATGGGACCAAGAGCGAGGCGGAGATTGCGGCGCGGGTGCCAGCGCTGCTGGGGCGGCTGGTCGAACGCTATCGGCCGCGCCTTGCCGTCATTGCCTGCAACACCGCGTCTACCATCGCGCTCCAGCATGTGCGCGCCGCGCTCGACATTCCGGTCGTCGGCACCGTCCCGGCGATAAAGCCCGCTGCCCTCGCATCCAAAACCCGCGTGTTCGGCGTACTCGGCACTGCCGCCACCGTGCGCCAGCCCTATGTCGATCGGCTCGCCGCCGAACATGGCGCGGACTGCATCATGCTGCGCCATGGCAGCGCGGCGCTGGTCGAACTGGCCGAGGCGAAGCTGCGCGGCGAACCGCTCGACCCCGCCATTGCCCGCACCGCGCTGGCGGGGCTGACCGAGCAGCCCGGCGGCGATCGGATGGATGTAGTGGCGCTCGCCTGTACCCATTTTCCGCTGGTCGAGGCCGAACTGGCCGCCGCCGCGCCCCGTCCGCTCACCTTCGTCCACGGCGGCGACGGCATTGCCCGGCGCATCGCTTTTCTGACGCAGGACCAGCCTTGGCCCGACACGCCGCCGCCGGGTATAGCGGTACTCACGCGCGTCGATGACAAGGTCCGCGCCCTCGCCCCGGCCCTCGCCCGCTACGGTCTTTCCCGCCTGGAACAGCTATAATATAGGGGCTTGGACAAAAGGTCCGATATCACTGATCGGTATTTCCCCCTATGTCTGCGAGCGGTTAGCGCTGGTAATGCGCGCCATCTACCGGTAAACGCCGCACCCAGAGGATGCGGGCCATCAAGGGATAGGGCGAGCGTGAACTACAAGCATATCTTTGCGCAGGCGATCGACCGTCTTCATGAAGAAGGCCGGTATCGGGTGTTCATCGACATCCTCCGCAATCGCGGTTCCTACCCCAATGCGCGCTGTTTCCACGGCCATAACGGCCCCAAGCCGATCGCCGTCTGGTGCTCCAACGACTATCTCGCCATGGGCCAGCATCCCAAGGTGATCGCCGCGATGGAAGAGGCGCTGCACGATGTCGGCGCGGGTTCCGGCGGCACGCGCAATATCGGCGGCAACACCCATTATCATGTCGATCTGGAGGGCGAACTGGCCGACCTGCATGGCAAGGAAGCCGCCCTGCTGTTCACGTCGGGCTATGTCTCGAACGAGGCGACGCTCGCGACGCTGGCGCGACTGCTGCCTGGCTGCATCATCTTTTCCGACGAACTCAACCATGCCAGCATGATCGCGGGCATCCGCAATTCGGGTTGCGAAAAGCGCGTGTTCCGTCACAATGATGTCGAGCATCTGCGCGAATTGTTGGCTGCCGAAGACCCCGAAGCCCCCAAGCTGATCGCCTTTGAAAGCGTCTATTCGATGGATGGCGACGTCGCGCCGATCGCGGAAATCTGCGACCTGGCCGACGAGTTCAATGCGCTCACCTATCTCGACGAAGTCCATGCCGTGGGCATGTATGGCGCGCGCGGCGGCGGCATTTCGGAACGCGATGACGTCGCGGATCGGCTGACCATCATCGAAGGCACGCTTGGTAAGGCGTTCGGCGTCATGGGCGGCTATATCGCGGCCGATCAGATGATCGTCGATGTGATCCGCAGCTATGCGCCCGGCTTCATCTTCACCACCTCGCTGTCGCCCGTATTGGTCGCCGGCGTGCTGGCGAGCGTGCGTCACCTCAAGGCGTCGAGCGAAGAGCGCGAGGGCCAGCAGGCCGCCGCCGCGATGCTCAAGACGATGATGGCGGACGCTGGCCTGCCGGTCATGCCGTCAGTCACGCATATCGTCCCGCTGATGGTGGGCGATCCGGTCAAGGCCAAGCGGATCAGCGACATCCTGCTCGCCGAATATGGCGCCTATGTGCAGCCCATCAATTACCCCACCGTCCCGCGCGGCACCGAGCGCCTGCGCTTCACTCCCGGCCCTGCGCACACCGAAGCGATGATGCGCGACCTGGTGAACGCGCTGGTCGAGATTTGGGATCGGCTGGACCTGGAGAAGGCGGCGCGGCGCGCGGCTTGAATTCTCCCCTCAAGGCAACTGTCTCCGTTCGCCCTGAGCTTGTCGAAGCCTGTCCTGAGCGCCTGCCTTGCAGGCAGTCGAAGGGGGCCTTTTTTCTATCCGTGAAGAAAAAGGCTTCGACAGGCTCAGCCCGAACGGGCGGGAGATTGGTGCGTAATCAGTAGTTCTCGCTAGAGCGAGAGGCAGGGCTAACCCAGTGCCACGCCCCCCCGCAGCGCATAACCGCGATACAGCGGCCGAACGCTGGCTTCACCGCCAACGTCCCCCGCCACTTTCTCGATCGCCGCTCCCAGCACATGGCGCGGCGTCACATGGAACCGCGCCAGCCATCCGAACAGCACCCGCCGCCACACAGCCGGCCAACCTTCCTGCTGCCCGAAATCGACAACTTCGAGTCGACCGCCCGGCGCAACGCAGCGCGCGGCTTGCGTCAGCGCCGCCTCCCACTGCGGGATCATCGATAGCGCATAACTGATGAACACCCGATCGAACGTGGCTTGACCGAACAGCGCCATCGGATCGAAATCGACAGCATCGCCTTGTGCCAACCGGACGCAGCGCGCCATGCCGACTCGTTCGACCGACAATTGCGCGGTGTCGAGCATCGCCTGCGAAATATCGACGCCGTACAGCCGCGCATGGGGCCAGGCCTTGCCCACCGCGATCAAATTGCGCCCCGTGCCGCAGCCAATCTCCAGCACGCTGCCACCCGACGGCGGGGAGAGGTCAGCGATCAGGCCGTCCCGACCCAGCAGATAATATTTGCGGGTGATGTCATAGATGTGGCGCTGCCAGCGATAGGTGCCGTCCATCAACCGCCCATGGTCGCTCACAGCGCGTCTTTCAGCACATAGAGATGGACGCCGCCATAAATGGCCGACCGGTCGCGCGCGGTATAGTCGAGCGATGCTTCGGCGCGATACGCCCAGCGGTCCAGCACCGCGTCCACGACCCGACCCGGCAGGATGCTGGGTTCGCCCGCGGTGCGGAACAGCACCCGCGCGCCGGGCTTCGCCGTCCGGGTTATCTGCGCCCAGAGCGCGTTCAATTGCTCGTCATCCATCCAGTCCTGCGCATCGAGCAGGATGTAGCGATCCGCCGACGCATCAGGCTGTTCGTGCAGAAAGTCGGTGAAATTGGCATGACGCACATCCACGCGGTCCGCGCGCGCACGAACGGCGTCATGATTGGCGGCCTGCAAATAGGGCGGCAATGGCCCTTCACCGCCGTCATAGCCGCGGCCGAATGCCTGCACCGCGAAATAATTATCCTTGAGGTCAAAGTCGCAGGCCAGTTTCTCCAACCGGGCCTTCAACACTACGTCCATGCGTGCGTCACCGGCCAGCGCTTCGAACTGCGCGGGCGGGATGCCCAGGCCGAAGAGCGAGGCGGGCTGGCTGGTAAGCCAGCGGACAAAGGCGCGGTCGAAAATCGGCGCGACCTCCCGCTCGAAAATCTCGCGCTGTTCGGCGCGCGACGTCGCCGCCAGCATCCGCCGCAGGTCCACGCCATGCACCCGCGCCAGCAGATGCGCCGCGCCGATGAAGCGGCCCAACAGCCCATGTTTATAGATGCCGCGCGCAAATCCGCCGATCCGCCGCCGCCCGATCAGGTCGCGTCCTTCCCAATAGCGCCGCGTCGCTTCATCGAGGTGCGGCGCGACGATATCGCGATAGGCGGCGATATTTTCCTTGCTGTCGGCCTGCGCAAAGAAGCGGTGGAAGGCGGCATGATCGGGCAAGGTCCGTGCCGCCATCAGCTTCAACTTGTTGAGCGCGATATGCGCGGTGTTGAGATCGACGGCGGTGATCTTGGCCGGATCGGCGGTCAGGTAAGACAATACGTTGCAGCCCCCCGACGCGATCGTCACGACATGGCTGTCGGGCGTGATCGCCAGCGCTTCCATGTCGACAGCGGGGTCTTCCCATATCTGAGCATAGACGAGGCCGCGAAAGGCGAAGGTGAAGGCGCGCTCCAGCAGCCCCTGTTTAGACAGATGCCGGTGGCGATGCACCGCGCGCGTGACGTTCTGATGTGCCGGTGCCGCCATGTCCTTCAAGCCTCCTCGCAGTCGGGTCGTGGGCGGCGCATAGGGCAGATGCGTGTCGCGGCCGTGACGGTAGCGTTACGTCCTTGTGACCAGCTTGCGGAACCGCGGGCGCGCTCACATCTTCTGGAGGGAATGGCCCATTGGATGGAACCCCACCCCACCGGCATCTATGTCCGCCCCGCCGATGCCTGGATCGACCCGTCGATGCCGCGCGAACGCGCGCTGGTGACCCATGGCCATGCCGATCATGCCCGCAGCGGCCATGGCCATGTCTGGGCCACGCGCGAAACGCTGGCGATCATGGGGCTGCGCTATGGCACCGCGTCGGGCACGCCGGTCGGCTATGGCGAGGAAATCCGGCTGGGCGGCGTCACCATCCGCTATGTGCCTGCGGGTCATGTGCTGGGATCGGCGCAGATCGTATTGACTCATGCAGGTGAGCGGGTCGTCGTGACCGGCGATTATAAGCGTCGCCCCGACCCCACTTGTCCCCCGTTCGAGCCGGTGCCCTGCGACATTTTCGTCACCGAAGCGACCTTCGGCCTGCCCGTCTTCCGCCATCCCGACACGGGCAGCGAGATCGACCGGCTGCTCGCCGCGCTCCACGCCAATCCTGACCGGAGCGTTTTGGTGGGCGCCTATGCGCTGGGCAAGGCGCAGCGGGTCATCTGTGAACTGCGCGCGCGCGGGCATAGCGACCCCATCTACCTCCATGGCGCGATGGAACGCATGTGTGCGCTCTATGCCGAACTCGGCGTCGAGATGGGCGACCTGCGCCCCGCCACCGGCGTCGCGGCCAAGGATATGCGCGGCGCGATCGTCGTCGCCCCGCCCTCCGCGCTCAACGACCGCTGGAGCCGCCGCCTGCCCGACCCGATCACGGCCATGGCGTCAGGCTGGATGCGCGTGCGCCAGCGGGCGCGGCAGAAAAATGTCGAACTGCCGCTGATCCTGTCCGACCATGCCGACTGGGACGAATTGACCAAAACGATCCGCGAGGTCGCCCCCACCGAAACCTGGATCACCCATGGCCGCGAGGAAGCCCTGCTCCACTGGTGCATGACCCACCAGATCCGCGCCCGCGCACTGGCGCTGGTCGGGCGCGATGATGAGGAGGAAGGGTGATGCATATATCCGTTCGCCCTGAGCGAAGTCGAAGGGCACGGCTGAGCCGCAGGCGAAGCCACTTCGCTCCGCTCAGCAGAAGGCTTCGACTTCGCTCAGCCCGAACGGATCGAGGCGTATTCCCATGAGACCCTTCTCCCAATTGCTTGACGCCCTCGTCTACACCCGCTCGCGCAATGGCAAGCTGGCGCTGATCGCCGCCTATCTGCGCACCGCACCAGACCCGGATCGTGGCTGGGCGCTCGCCGCGCTGACCGGCAATCTCGACCTCAAGGCCGTCAAATCCTCCGCCATTGGCGAGATGATCCGCGCTCGCGTCGATCCCGTCCTCTACGAAATGAGCCGCGACTATGTCGGCGATCTTGCCGAAACCGTCGCCCTGCTCTGGCCCCCACCGCCCAATGAACCGCCCGACTTGGACGATGGCACGCTGACGCTCGCTACCGTGGTCGATCGCCTCCACGCCACCAGCCGCGCCGCCGCGCCTGACGTCTTAGCGCAGATGATGAACCATCTCGACGCATCGGGCCGCTTCGCCTTGCTCAAGCTCGCAACCGGGGGCCTGCGCGTTGGCATCTCGGCACGCCTCGCCAAGACGGGCTTTGCTCAGGCGTTCGGCCTCGATGTCGATGATGTCGAACAGGTCTGGCATTCCCTGATCCCGCCCTATGCCGAGTTGTTCGACTGGGCGGAGGGGCGCACCGAACGCCCCGATCCATCGGGCACCCCCTTCTTCCGCCCTTTCATGCTCGCCCATCCGCTCGAAGCCGACAGCGTCGACCTTATTGACTATGTCGCCGAATGGAAATGGGACGGCATCCGCATCCAGATCGTCAGCACGGGGAGCGAGACCCGCCTCTACAGCCGCGCGGGCGACGATATTTCCGCCAGCTTCCCTGAAATCGCGGCCGCCTTCACCGGCCATGCCGTGCTGGACGGCGAATTGCTGGTGCGCGGCGATTTTCAGGGCGGCGAAGCGGCGAGTTTCAACGCCCTGCAACAACGGCTTGGCCGCAAAGTCGTCAGCGCCAAAATGCAGGCGGATTATCCCGCTTTCGTCCGCCTCTATGACCTGCTGCTCGACGGCGACGAGGATTTACGCGCCCTCCCCTGGACCGACCGCCGCGTTCGGCTCGAAGCCTATATGCCGGAGCTCGACGCCACCCGCTTCGACCTGTCCGCCATCATCGACGCCGCCGATTTCGACACGCTGGCCGATATCCGCGCCGGTGCCCGCGACGCCGCGATCGAAGGCGTCATGCTCAAGCGCCGCGACAGCCCCTATGTCGCGGGGCGCAAGGCTGCGCTCTGGTATAAATGGAAGCGCGATCCGCTGACCGCTGATTGCGTGATGATGTACGCCCAGCGCGGCCACGGCAAACGCTCATCCTTTTATTCGGACTATACGTTCGGCTGCTGGACGGCGGACGGCGAACTGCATCCGGTCGGCAAGGCCTATAGCGGCTTCACCGACGAGGAACTCAAGATGCTCGACCGCTTCGTTCGCCAGAATACGGTGGCACGCTTCGGCCCGGTGCGGGAAGTCGAAAAATCACTCGTGCTGGAGGTCGCGTTCGACAGCATCCACGACAGCAAGCGGCACAAATCGGGCCTTGCCATGCGCTTTCCCCGCATCGCCCGGATCAGGCGCGATAAACCTGCGGCAGAGGCGGATACGGTGGAGGGTTTGAAGAAACTGGTGCGCTGAGCCTGCTTCACCAACACAAACGGGCCAGTAGCGGGAATATCCCGCCACTGGCCCGCCGTCCTTCATGTCACCCGACAGGGATCAGGGCATCAATACCGTGTCGATGACATGAATGACGCCGTTGGACTGGTTGACGTCAGCGATCGTCACCTTGGACGTGCCGCCCTTGGCATCCTGCAGATAGACGGCGTCGCCATCCCTCCATGCGGTAAGTGGCTGGCCTTCCACCGTAGTCAGCGTCGCCTTGCCACCGGCGGCCTGTGCGGCGGCGATGATGTCGGCGGCGTTCATCTTGCCCGCGACGACATGGTAGGTCAGGATCTTCGTCAGCGTCGCCTTATTTTCCGGCTTCACCAGCGTATCGACCGTACCGGCGGGCAGCTTGGCAAAGGCGGCGTTGGTCGGCGCGAACACGGTGAACGGCCCGGCGCTCTTAAGCGTATCGACGAGGCCAGCGGCCTTGACGGCGGCGACCAGCGTCGTGTGATCCTTCGAATTGACGGCGTTATCGACGATATCCTTGGTCGGATACATGGCCGCGCCGCCGACCATCGGGTTCTTTTCCATATGATGATTGGCCAGGGCCGCGCCACTGACGGACAACAGGGTCGCGGCCAGCGCCAGCGAGACGTTCGAGAATTTCATGGGCTTACTTCCTCTTCCACGCATCGGCTTGATAGGGATGCGATGCCCTTACGTTTGCGGACTGGATAAGGTTGCGCCACTGCCCCTTAAGGCATGTGCTGTGCGCTCTGCCGAAGCATCTGACTTTGCGCTGTCACGCCAAGCCCCTATATGACCCTTTTAGCGCGCATGCCGCGTACAGGATATGGAGACGAGATTGAGCAAGGTTCTGGTCATCGGCGCAGGCGGCGTCGGGTCTGTCGCAGTTCACAAGATGGCGATGAACCCCGATATTTTCTCGCACATCACGCTGGCCAGCCGCCGCATCGTGAGTTGCGAGAAGGTCGCCGAATCGGTTCTGGCCCGCACCGGCGTCACCATCGACGTGGCACAGGTCGATGCCGATGATGTCGCGGCCACCATCGCGCTGATTGAGAAGGTGCAGCCCAAGCTGGTCGTCAACCTGGCCCTGCCCTATCAGGACCTCAACATCATGGACGCATGCCTCGCGACCAAGACCGACTATCTCGACACCGCCAATTACGAACCACGCGACACGCCCAAGTTCGAATATGGCTGGCAGTGGGCCTATCAGGATCGCTTCAAGGAAGCGGGCATCATGGCGCTGCTGGGTTCGGGATTCGACCCCGGCGTGACCAGCGTCTTCGCCAGCTACATCAAGAAGCATCTGCTCGACACGATCGACACGCTCGACATTCTCGATTGCAATGGCGGCGACCATGGCCAGCATTTCGCGACCAACTTCAACCCGGAAATCAACATCCGCGAAGTGACCGCGCCATCGCGTCACTGGGAAGCCGGCGAATGGGTCGAAGGCCCGGCGCTCAGCCACAAGCAGACGTTCGATTTCGACCAAGTCGGCGAGAAGAATATGTACCTCATGTATCATGAGGAACTGGAAAGCCTTGCCAAATTCTATCCTGAAATCAAACGTATCCGTTTCTGGATGACGTTCGGCGATGCCTATTTGAAGCACCTCGAAGTGCTGCAGAATGTCGGCATGACCCGCATCGACCCGGTCATGTATGAGGGCAAGGAGATCATCCCGCTCCAGTTCCTCAAGGCCGTGCTGCCCGAACCATCGAGCCTGGGTTCCACCACCAAGGGCAAGACTAATATCGGCGATATCGCAACCGGCGTGAAGGATGGCGAGGCCAAGACCGTCTATCTCTATCAGGTCTGCGATCATGAGGACGCCTATGCCGAAACCGGCAACCAGGCCGTGAGCTACACCACCGGCGTTCCTGCGATGATCGGCGCCGCTATGATGCTGACGGGCGCGTGGCGCGGCGAAGGCGTATTCAACATCGAACAGTTCGATCCCGATCCCTTTATGGACATGCTCAACAAGCATGGCCTGCCTTGGCAGGTGAAGGAACTGGACGCGCCGCTGGCGTTTTAACACCTCGTCATCCCAGCGAATGCTGGGATCTCCCTTTTCTTTTGCGCCACGAGGAAGTGGGACCCCAGCGTTCGCTGGGGTGACGATGTGGCGGAGGATGACTTATGGAAACCAAAGCCGGCGATCCCGCCGCCTTCGCGCATTTCGACCTGTATCGCGTCCCCTCGCCCGCCTTCGTGGTGGATGAGGCCGCGATCCGGCGCAACCTGGCGATCCTTGCCGATGTCCGTGACCGCGCGGGCATCAAGGTGCTGGGCGCGCTCAAGGCCTTTTCCATGTGGTCGCTGGGCAGCGTCGTGGGCGAATATCTCGACGGCGTGTGCGCATCGGGCCTGTACGAAGCGCGCCTCGGCCGCGAGGAATATAAGGGCGAGGTCGCGACCTATTGTGCCGCCTACAAGCCCGACGACCTGGCCGAAATCCTCAAGATTTCCGACCATGTCATCTTCAACAGCCCCGGTCAGATTGCCCGCTTCAAGCCGCAAATCGACGCTGCCCGCGCCGCCGGATATCGTTTCGACATTGGCCTGCGCATCAACCCGCAAAACCCGGAGGGCGAGGTCGCCAAATATGACCCGTCGCAGCCGCACAGCCGCCTTGGCTTTCCCATCAACCAGTTGACGCCCGATCATCTTGCGGGCGTCGACGGCATCCATTTCCACAATCTGTGCGAACAGGATTTGGCACCGCTGGAACGGACATGGGCGGCGGTCGAACCGCATGTCATGCCGCACCTATCGACCCTCAAATGGCTGAACTTTGGCGGCGGCCATCACATCACACGCGCCGATTATCAGCGCGACGATCTCGTCGCCTTTCTCCAGGGCGTGAAGGCTAAGACCGGCCTCACTCTCTATCTGGAACCCGGCGAAGCGATGGCGCTCGACGCAGGCATATTGGTCGGCGAAATTCTCGATGTGATCGACAATGGCATGCCCGTCGCCATCACCGACATCTCCGCCACCTGCCACATGCCCGACGTGATCGAGGCACCCTATCGCCCCGCGATGCTGCATGAGCCGAGCGAAGGGCCGCTTGTCCGAATCGGCGGCCCCTCCTGCCTTGCCGGGGACATTATTGGGGACTATCATGTGCTTGGTGGCGCGGAACCGGGCGCGCGTATCGCCTTCCTTGACCAGGCCCATTATTCGATGGTCAAGACCAACACCTTCAACGGTGTGCCCCTGCCCGCCATCTGGCTGTGGAACTCGTCCACTGACGATCTCCGGCAAATCCGGGCCTTTTCCTATCAGGACTTCAAGGCCCGTCTCTCCTGACGCACGCTTCGTGCGACCTTGCGCAACAAAATTTTCATATGCGCTTTACAGGGGGGGGGCCTCCGCATATAGCGGCCGTCCGCTGCCCCATGGGACTTCCACCGCAAGGCAGCTTCTTTCACCTTGACTACACTGGAGGTCCCTTGAATTGCACAAGCATCCTAGCGCGCTGGGGGTAGCAACCGCCCTCACACCGGCAGCACCGGTAACGCTTATTCGTCCCCAAGCTGCGGCTCGGGCAGCCCGGTTCTTCGTCGAGAAGTTTCCGGGGCGCTCGCTCTATGCGGTGAAGGCGAACCCCTCGCCCGATTTGCTTCGGACATTGTGGGACAGCGGTATCTCGCACTATGACGTTGCTTCCATCGCGGAAGTGCGCCTCGTCGCCGAAACGCTGCCGGACGCGAAGCTTTGCTTCATGCATCCGGTCAAGGCTGAAGAAGCCATTGCCGAAGCCTATGCCGTCCATGGCGTGCGCACCTTCTCGCTCGACACGATCGACGAGCTGGAAAAGATCATGCGCGCCACCAATGACGCGACCGATCTGGAACTGTGCGTCCGCCTGCGCGTGTCGTCCGAGCATAGCGAATTGTCCCTCGCGTCGAAATTCGGCGCGGAACTGGGCGAGACCCGCGATCTGCTGATGGCCACCCGCCAGGCTGCCGATGCCCTGGGCATCTGCTTCCATGTCGGCAGCCAGGCGATGAGCCCGCAGGCCTATAGCGACGCGATCGAGCGCGTCCGCGCGGCGATCGTCGATGCGGCGGTCACGGTCGACATCATCGATGTCGGCGGCGGCTTTCCGTCCATCTATCCCGGCATGGAGCCGGTCGCGCTCGAAAATTATTTCGATGCGATCCACCGTGGCTTTGAAAGCCTGCCGGTCAGCTATTCGTCCGAATTGTGGTGCGAACCCGGCCGGGCCTTGTCCGCCGAATATAGCTCCATCATCGTCCGGGTAGAGCGCCGTCGCGGCACCGAACTCTACATCAATGACGGTGCCTATGGTGCCTTGTTCGATGCGGCGCATATCGGCTGGCGCTTCCCCGTCGCGCTGCTACGCGAAGAGGATAGCATGGCGGAGCAGACCGGCTTCTCCTTCTATGGCCCGACCTGCGACGATATGGACCATATGGTCGGCCCGTTCATGCTGCCCGCTGATGTCGGCGTTGGCGACTATATCGAGATCGGCATGCTGGGCGCCTATGGCGCGGCCATGCGGACCGGCTTCAACGGCTTCACGTCGGAAGCGACCATCGAAGTGGAGGATGCGCCGATGGCCAGCCTCTATGCCGAAGCCGTACCCGCCCGCCGTCGCGCAACCGTCATCAAGCTGGGCTAAACCGACCTCGGTTTCCCTGTTGGAGAGGATGCCAGTCCCTCGCCGCTCCCCCTGCGGCGAGGGACTTTTTTTATCGGCGGAAGATGCCGACCATCTCGACATGGGTGGACCAGCGGAATTGCCCGACCGGGCGCACGCTCTCCAACCGATAGCCACCTGCGACCAGATGCACCGCGTCGCGCGCGAAACTCGCCGGATTGCAGGAGACATAGGCGATCACTGGCACGGTAGAAGCCGCCAGTTGCATCACCTGCTCGCGTGCACCCGCGCGCGGCGGGTCCAGCACGATAGCGGCAAAGCGGTTGAGTTCCTCCGGCGTCAGCGGACGTCGGAACAGGTCGCGATGGTCGGCCACCATCCGCCGCTGCGCCCGCTGTCCCGCCAGTTTGAGCGCAAGCAGTACGTCACGCGCACCCTCCGCCGCATAAACGGGCCGTCCAGCACCTAGCGCCAGCGCGAACGTGCCAAGACCGCAGAACAGGTCGGCGATCGCGCCCGTCTCCGGCATCGCGTCGCGCACCGCTGCCACCAGCGCCGCTTCGCCATCGGGTGTCGCCTGCAGGAAGGAGAAAGCCGGAAAGCCGACCGCCACACCGCCGAATGTTACCGTCGCCGCTTCGGGTTCCCACCGCGTTTGCGGCCCATCGCCTTCGTCAATCGTCAGCCGGGCAAGCCCGTGCGTCCGCGCGAAATCGCCCAGCCCTTCGTCCGCCGCCAGTCCTTCGACCCGCACCCCTTCCAGCAGCAGGTCGACACCCTGGCCGATCAACGACATGCGGACATGCGCGGCCCGCTTGTCCGGCAGGATCAGCGCCAGCAAATCCCGCAACGGTGCCAACAGCGCGAACAGGCGCGGATCAAGAACCGTACACATGGTGAGGTCAATGAGCGTGTGGCTGCCCGCCTCGGCAAAACCGATGGTGATCTTGCGCCCCGATCGCGCCGCCCGCAGCGATGCCCGCCGCCGCGTCATCGGCGGCGACAGATGGGCGGGCAACACGACCTGCGCCGTCACCCCTTGTCCGGCGAGCGCCCCGACGACCCGCCCGGTCACGAAATCGGACAGGCTGGCGTCATCGAGTTGCTGTAGCTCGCAACCGCCACAGGCCGGAAAATGCACGCAGGGCGGCGCGACATGATGGGGTCCGCGCTCGATGGTGCCATCGGGCAAAAGCCGGTCGCCCGGTGCGGTCAGCGCCGCATGGCGGCCATCGGCGGTGATGCCATCGCCCTTGGCGGCGATGCGAATGATGATGTCTGGGTCGCTATCTGTCACAATCGCGCGGCGATAGCCGCTGGCAGCGCATCAGGCAAATCATCGGCAAGGAACGCCGCGCCCGCCCTCCGCGCAGCATCGCCATGCAGCCATACCGCCTCGCTCGCGGCACGAAACGGATCGCCCGTCACCGCCAGCCGTCCGGCGACCAGCCCGGCCAGGACATCGCCGGTCCCGGCCGTCGACAGCCAGCTCGAAGCGCCCGCCGCCACCGCCACCCGCCCGTCCGGCGCAGCGATCACGCTGTCCGCGCCTTTGTAGATCACCACCGCGCCGCATTGCGCTGCGGCAGCCCGAGCGCGATCAATCTTGCTGCCGGGCAGATCGCCGAACAGCCGTCGAAACTCGCCTTCATGCGGCGTCAGGATCGCGCCGCGCGGAATGGCATCGACCGCCAACAGCGTTAGCGCGTCGGCATCCAGCACCAGCCGATGGCCCGCCCCCACCGCTGCCGCCAGCCGATCACGCGCCACCGCATCGCGTCCCAGCCCCGGCCCGACCAGCACGACAGCGATTCGCTCATCATCCAACGCCTTCGCCACGTCCGCCGCCGTCTGCGCCTGCTGATGAATGATGGCATCCGGTCCCGTCACTGCCCCATCCATGGCAAACAGCCGAATCATGCCAGCACCCGACATCGCCGCCGATCGCGCCGCCAGCCGCGCCGCGCCAGGCATTGATCCACCGACCACCGCCACCAGCCCGCGTATATATTTATGCGTATCCGCCCCCGGAGCCATGAGCCGGGGCGGCGCCAGCCGGTGCACCTGATCCGGCGCAGCGATTCCGATCGGCGCAGTGATCAGCCGATCGAAGCAGCCCGCCGCCGGATAGAGAAGATGCGCGGGCTTGAGCGCACCCAACGCGATGCAAAGCCCAAAATGCGGCACGGCGGAGAGAAGCGCACCACTATCCGTCTCCACCCCGCTCGGCAGATCGATGGCATGGCTATGGCTCGCCGCCTTGGTCAGTTCAGCCAATCGCGCGACAGCCGCCCCGTCCAATCCGCGCGACAGGCCGGTGCCGAACATCGCGTCCACCAACTGCGACGCAGGTGCAGCCTTGGCCATATCCTCTATCGGCCCATCCCACGCGGCGCGGGCGCGCTGGCTCGACGGCGTGCGGCTTTCGCTCAGCGCTGCCACCCGCACCGGCACGCCCCGTTCGCGCAGCAACCGCGCGATCACATAGCCATCACCGCCATTATTGCCCGGCCCGCACAGCAGCAGCGTGTCGCGCAGCCCACCTGCCCGCCAGATGATCGCCGCCGCCGCCGCGCCCGCCCGCTCCATCAGCGCATAGTCCGGGACACCTGACGCAAAAACCGCCTGCTCCGCCGCCCGCATCTGCGCAGCGGTCAGGATCGGCGTGCCCGTCATCGGGGCGCGGACCCCGCCACTTGAACCGGCATGCGGTAGCGGTCACTGCCGATGCGGATTTCGATCTGATCCTTGTCGATCAACTGGAGCTTGGCTTCCTCGGCGCCGTCAGCGGCCTCAAGCCCCCGGCCATCATCCAGCACCGTGAAGCGGCGAAACCCGCCATCGGGATGCCGGATCGTCAGCTTAGTGCCCGCCCGCTCGACCGCACAATCCCGCGCCCAGGCCGCATCCCCGATCGCACATTCCGCCATGCCATCATCAACGCGCGCGTCCGGCCCATTTCCCAACACCGAGGGGTCGGCGCCGCACGCCGAAAGGCTCAGCAGCAGCCCCCAATAGCCATATCGCCTCATGTCAACGCACTCCGACAAGCCAGCACCACCGGCCCCAGCAGATCGGCAAAGCGTCGCTGCCCCGCCGGGTCCGCGACCAAATCCTGCCGCATCTCGATACCCAGATACGGGGTGCCATTGGCTTCGCCATGGCGGTTCATCGTCGCATTGAGCAGCTTGCCCGAATAGGGTTGCTGATCGCCGACGATCAACCCCGCCCCCTCCAGCAGGGGAATGGCGATTCGCGCTGCGCGATCATCCTCGCCATAGAGGATGCCGATATCCCACGGCCGCTGCTGGTCCGGGTCGCTCGCCAGCCGGGGCGTAAAACTGTGGACGGACAGGATGAAGGGCGAGGCCATCATGGCCAGTCGCTGCCCGATCGCATGATGATAGGGATGATAAAAGCGCCGCATCCGGTCGGACAGGTCAGCAGCGCGGTTGCCTGATATCACATGGCCATCGCTCATCACCGGCAACAGGCCGGGCGCATCCTCTTCGCGGTTGAGGTCGATCACCAGCCGCGACACACCGCCCAATATTGCCGTGCCACCCAATTGCGCAGCGAGCAGCCGACTGACCGCCGCCACGCCAATGTCGATCGCGATATGGTTGCCGAGCAGCGCCGGGTCGATGCCAAGATCAATATCCTCCGGCACATGCGCTGACGCATGATCGGCAACGATCAGCAGGTCCAGCCCACCCGCTTCGACCAGGGTAAAGGCCTCGCTCATGCCGCGCCGATCCGTGTTTCCATCACCCACCAGTCGGGACGGGCGATACGCACCGCCATCGCCGCGTCGGCCAAAGCGGCATCACCCGCGAACAAGGCAAAGCAGGTCGCGCCCGACCCCGACATGCGAGCAAGCACCAGCCCCGGTTGCGCGTTGAGACAGGCCAGCACCTCCGCAATCACCGGAGCCACCGCAATCGCCGGTGATTCCAGATCATTGCGGCCTGAACCTGTCAACGCATCCAAGCTCCCGGCATCAAGCGGCCCACGATCCTGCCTGTCCCACCCGGCAAAGACCTGCCCCGTCGGCATGGCAACGCCCGGATTGACCAGCAGCATCGCCATGCCCGCCAGCCGCTCGACCGCGTGCAGAGCAAGCCTCTCGCCCCGCCCCGTGACCAATTGCGTCACGCTGGCGATGCAAGCCGGCACGTCCGATCCCAGATCGAGCGCCAGCGCCGCCAATTCGCCATCCTCGATGCGGACATCCCATAGCCGCACCAGCAGCCGCAAGGTTGCGGCGGCATCGGCCGATCCGCCGCCAATCCCCGACGCAACCGGCAAAATCTTGGTCAGCCGGATCGCCGCGCCGCGCTGTTCACCGAGATAGGATTGCAACGCCCGCGCCGCCTTCACCACCAGATTGCCCGGTCCCGCATCCAGCGCCTCGCCGAACGGCCCGTCGATCACCAGGTCGATCGCGCCATCATCCGTAGCCCAGCCGATCAGCCGGTCGCCATGCTCGGCAAAAACGAACAGGCTTTCGAGCGCATGATAGCCATCATCCCGCCGCGCCCGCACATGCAGCGCGACATTGACCTTGGCATAAGCGGTTTCGACGAGGGTATCGGCCTCAAGCTCCGCGTCATGGTGCGGCATATTCGGGCTTCAATCCTTCCTTGGTCTTGGCGGCAATCCGCGTCGCCACATCGCCTTCGGCATGGATCGACGCAGCAGCCCAGGCATAGCGCGCCTCATAACGGCGACCCGCGGTCCACAGCGCATCGCCCAGATGCTCGTTGATGGTCACATCGGCAGGCGCGCCCGCCGCCGCACGTTCCAGCACGGGGACAGCGGCTTTGACGTCGCCGGTGACGAACTGCGCCCATCCCAGCGAATCGGTAATAGAGGGGTCTTGCGGCTTGAGCGCGCTTGCCTTTTTGAGCATGTCGAGCGCCGCTGCGACATTCTGACGCCGTTCGATCTGCGCATAGCCCAGATAATTGAGGATGACCGGCTCATTGGGGGCCAGCGCCGCGGCCCGTTCCAGCACCGCCCGCGCCTCGTCCCAGCGCTTGCCCTGCTCCAGCGCACTGCCTTCGAACAGCAGCAGCGACCAGGGTGGGGCCGCATCGCCAAACCGCGCCTGCGCCGCGCGAAAGGCGGCTGCCGCGCCATCGAAATCCTTCTGTTCGGCGAGCAGACGGCCCAGCCGCACATGGCGCTCCGCCTCCGCGTCAGGCTCGTCCGCCAGCGTGCGCGCAAGCGTTAGCGCCGCGTCGACCTGCCCATCGGCCGCCAGCGCATCGACTCGCTCCGCCTGCGCCAGCGCCCCATACCAGCCGGCAGGCGGCACCTTGTCCACTTGTGCAATCGCGGCTTTGGCAAAACCCGCGACCGTCAACAGCCGCGCGGCAATGATATGATTTTCCGGCGAATCAGGATCGGCAAAGGTCGCGATCCGCGCCAGCCGCAGCGCCAGCCCAACGCCCTCCCGATCCGATCCGATATCCACCGCCAACCGCGCCAGCAGCCGCGCATAGCCCTGCGCCGGGGTCAGTGGCGCAGCCTTGATCCTGCGTCGCTCGATCTCGGCCCGCGCCTGTCTGAAATGGGCCTGGCCCGGTGGTAACAGCAGCAGCGCTTCCGCCTTGGCCTTTCGCCCCGCCAATTGGGTGGCAAAGGACAGGCGCAACCCGGCGTCGGCAGGGCGAAGGGCGATCGCCCGGCGCAGCGGCAACTTCGCGCCTTCGACATCACCCGCGTTCAACGCCAGCAGCGCCTGATGCTCATCGACATAACGCTGCGCCAATGCCGCGAATCGATCCTTCGCATCGATCGAAAGCAGGACGGAACCACCTTCGCCCAGCGCGATCCAGCTCCGCAAAATCGGGCCGAGAAAGGCGAAATTGCCTTCCTCTTCCATCCGGTCGGCGAGCGTTGCGGTGGCAATCCAGTTGCGCTGCTCCAGCGCTTCGCCGATCCGCAGCAAGGTGCCATCGCGCGGCAGCAAGCCAGCCTGATCCAGCAAAGCCGCTGATCGCAGCGCCAGCGCCTTGTCCCCGCTCTCCAGCGCCTGCACATAGGCGCGTTCGGCAATTTCGACCCGATCGGGGTCGAGCGCCAGCGCCTCGCCATAATGGGCAACCGCCAACGCCAGCGCGCCGTCGCTATCCGCCAATCGCGCCTGCGCATAGGTGTGCAGCGCGCTTTGCGGATCGACCGATGCCCCGGCAGCGGCCGGGATCATCAGCGAGAGAGGCAGGATCAGGCGCTTACATATTGGGATAATTCGGTCCTCCGCCGCCTTCGGGTACGACCCAATTGATATTCTGGGTCGGGTCCTTGATATCGCACGTCTTGCAGTGGACGCAATTCTGCGCGTTGATCTGGAACCGGGGATTGCCCTCTTCCTGACCCACCACTTCATAGACGCCTGCCGGACAATAACGCTGCGCCGGTTCGTCATAAAGGGGCAGATTATAGCTGATCGGGATCGCCGGGTCCTTCAGCTGCAGATGGACCGGCTGGTCCTCCTCATGATTGGTGTTCGACAGGAACACCGAAGAGAGGCGATCGAAGCTGACCACGCCATCGGGCTTGGGATAAGCGATCTTGGCGCAGGCGTCCTTGTGCCAGATCTTCTCATTGTCGGGCTTGTGCTTCATCGTGAAGGGCAGGCCGATCTTGAGCGTCCGCATCCACATATCGATGCCCGCCAGCAATGTGCCGATCGTGCCGCCGAATTTGGACAGCAGCGGTTCGGCATTTTTGACAAGCTTCAATTCGTCGGCGATCCAGCTCGACCGCACGGCGGCGTCATAGTCGGTCAGGCTGTCACTCGTCCGTCCCGCCTGCACGGCGGCAAAGGCCGCTTCGGCCGCCAGCATGCCCGACTTCATCGCCGTATGCGTGCCCTTGATGCGGGGCACGTTAACAAAGCCAGCAGAACAGCCGATCAGCGCGCCGCCGGGGAAGTCCAGCTTGGGCACTGACTGCCAGCCGCCTTCGTTGATTGCGCGCGCACCATAGGACACACGACGACCGCCTTCGAGAAACTTGCGGATTTCGGGATGCTGTTTCCAGCGCTGAAATTCCTCGAACGGGTAGAGGTGCGGGTTACGGTATCCAAGCCCGACAACGAAGCCCAACGCCACCTGGCCATTGGCCTGATGATAAAGGAAGCCGCCGCCATAGGCATCGGTCAGCGGCCAGCCCTGACTGTGGATCACCAGGCCGGGCTGATGCAGCGCCGGATCAATGTCCCACAATTCCTTCATGCCCAGGCCATAGACCTGCGGCTCGCTGTCCGCGTCCAGCGCAAACTGGCGCTTCAAGATCTTAGTCAGGTGCCCGCGCGCGCCTTCGGCGAAGAAGGTATATTTGGCGTGGAGTTCGAGGCCCGGCTGATAATCACCCTTATGCTTGCCTTCGCGATCGACGCCCATGTCGCCGGTGGCGACACCCTTCACGCTGCCATCTTCATGATAGAGGATTTCGGCGGCGGCAAAGCCGGGGAAGATTTCGACACCCAGCCCCTCGGCCTGCTCCGCCAGCCAGCGGCACAGATTGCCCAGCGATCCGGTATAGGTGCCCTTATTATGCATCCAGCCCGGCGTCATGATGTGCGGCATGGCCATCTTGCCGGACTTGGTCAGGAACCAATGCTGGTTGTCGGTCACCGGCGTTTGCGCCAGCGAACAATCCATGTCGCGCCATTGCGGCAGCAACTCATCGAGCGCCTTGGGATCGATCACCGCGCCCGACAGGATATGCGCCCCGATTTCGGAGCCTTTTTCCAGTAGGCATACGGCCAGCTCCTGGCCCGCGTCAGTGGCAAGCTGTTTCAGCCGGATCGCCGCAGACAGGCCGGCCGGTCCACCGCCGACGATGACGATGTCATAGGGCATCGATTCCCGTTCGCTCATAGTCCCTCCATATCGGCGTCCGGCGGGCTGCACCCCGATCTTCCGATCGCCTTATTACTCCAACACTCTACCATCACAGGCGATGAAGCACCTTGACCCCCTCGTCAACCTCTGGCCCTTAGGAGCATATGCGGGGATCAATGCAGGATAATGCGGTGTTGGGTGCCGACGCCTATCTGGCGTGGTGGCAGCTTGCCGGCGTGGAATGCGCGGTGGCGGAAACGCCCGTCAACTGGTTGCGTCCGGCTGTGGCCGCTACGGCATCAGCGGCGCAATCGAGCGTCCCTATTACTCCCCCGGTCGCCAAACCGCAGGATTTGCAGGCGTTTCAGACGTGGCTCGCAAGCGATGCGGGGCAGCCCGAACAACGCTGGGCGGGCCGCGCGATTTTGCCAACCGGGCCGATCGATGCGCCATTGATGATCGTCACCGACATGCCCGATCCTGCCGATATTGAGCAAGGCACGCTGCTGGCAGACCGGGCGGGCGCCTTGTTCGATTCGATGCTGCGCGCCATCGGCCTTGACCGGGCGCATTGCTATATCGCTTCCCTGTTTTTTGCCCGCCCGCCCGGCGGCATGGTGGAAGCAAGCGACATCGCGAGCGCCGCCACGCGCATGGCCACCCATGTCCATCTCGCCCGGCCACGCCGCCTGCTTCTGCTCGGCGATCGGACGATCCGTGCGCTGATGCCGACGGACGGTGGTGAGGCCTCTTCTGCTTTACCCGGCTTTAACCATGATGGCGGCATTGTGCCCGTCGTCGCCACATTTCACCCCCGCCTGCTGCTCACGCAACCGGCGGCCAAGGCGCAATGCTGGCGCGCCCTGCAAAGCCTTATCGAGGAAACCGACCATGACTAGAGCCGCGACGCGCCTGTCCTGCCTGGCCCTGTTCGCAATGGGTGCAGCCGCCGCGCTGCCCGTGTCGGCGGAAACGACCGGCACCTTGCCACCGGCATCAGCGGCTTTGGTCAACAACGCGACGCTTGTCCTGTCGGACGGGGACAAGGCCCGCTATCGCAGCATCTTCGTCGCCCTGCGCGATCAGAAATGGTCCGACGCCCGCGCGATGATCGACGCGCTGGACGCGCAGGATGCAATGCGACCACTCGCCCTGTCCGAACTCTATCTCGCAAAGGGATCGCCCAGGGTCGAACTGTTCGACCTGCTCGACCTGGTGAACAAAGCCGCATGGCTCCCCAAGGCCGACCAACTTTCCCGCCTGGCGCAAAAGCGCGGCGCGACCATCTTGCCGACCCTGCCGCAAGTGCAGAAGATGGTCTGGCTGGGCGCTGCCCCCCGCCGCGAATATGTCGCCGCGGTCAAGACCGACATGCTGGCCCAGGCACTTGCGGGCCAAATTCAAACGTACATCAAAGCGGACAATCCCATCGGTGCCGAAGCGCTGCTGGCAAGCGGCGAAGCGGGCCTGACGCCTGAAGGCCTGACCGAAGTGCGCCAGCGGGTTGCCTGGGCCTATTATATCGAAAGCGACGATAGCAACGCCCGGCGCATGGCCGCCCGCGCGCTGGAAGCGCGGGCTGGCGGCGACTGGAGCGTACAGGCCCACTGGACCGCTGGCCTTGCCGCCTGGCGCCAGAATGACTGCCGCGCCGCCGCCCCGTCCTTTGCCAATGTCGCGGCGCTGGCCGGTAACAACGACATGCGCGCCGCAGGGGCCTATTGGGCATCGCGCGCCTATATGGTGTGCGGCGAAGCGGACAAGGTCCAAAATTACCTCAAGCTCGCCAGCCGGTCGGAAGAGACTTTCTACGGTCTGCTCGCCCGCGAATCGCTTGGTCTGCCGCTCGGCGCTGCGCCTGTCGCCAACCGGTTCGGCGCGTCCGAATGGCAATTGCTCAAGGACAGCCCCAATGCCCGCGCCGCGATTGCGCTCAGCGCCATCGGCGAAACCGGCCGTGCCGAAGAATTGCTGCGCCATCAGGCGAAGATTGGTGGCACGGGCCATTATGATGCGCTGATCCGCCTCGCCAGCGCGCTCAGCCTGCCCGAAACCCAATTATGGCTCGCCCATAACGGCCCCGCCGGCAAGCAGCCGGAAAGCTTTGCCCGCTTCCCCGCGCCCAACTGGCAGCCCGACGGCGGCTGGCGCGTCGACCCGGCGCTCATCTACGCCCACACCTTGCAGGAATCGGGCTTCCGATCGCAGGTCGTCTCCAGCGCTGGCGCGCGCGGCCTGATGCAGGTGCGGCCCGGCACGGGCAGCGACATGGGCCTCGCCTCGGCCGATCAATTGTTCGTGCCATCGACCAACATGGAATTTGGCCAACGATATCTCGAAGCGCTGCGTGACATGAGCGCGACCGGCGGGCTGCTACCCAAAGTCATGGCGGCGTATAATGCCGGGCCGATGCCGGTCGAACGCTGGAACAGCGAAGTGAAGGACAAGGGCGACCCGCTGCTCTTCATGGAATCGCTGCCCTATTATGAAACCCGCGCCTATGTGAACATCGTCATGCGCAATTACTGGATGTATCAGATTCAGGGCAAGGGCAGCGCCGATTGCCTGACTGGCATGGCCCAGGGTTTGTGGCCGACCTTCCCGACCTCCAAGGGCATGAAGCTGGTGCGGCTGAGCAGGGCTGACGGGCGCGGCAGCATGGGTGGCGGTTCGGACTGATGCCGATCGATGAAAGCCGGGCCTTCATCCCTGTACGCATCGCTGTACTGACAGTGTCGGACACGCGCGGACTGGCCGATGATCGCTCTGGCGACGCGCTGGTCGAACGGCTGGAAAGTGCGGGGCATATCCTCGCCGGTCGCTATGTCGAACGCGACGACAAGGCGGCGATCGTGGCACGACTGCACACCTGGATCGACGACCCGAACGTCGACGTGATCCTGACCACCGGCGGCACCGGCGTTACCGGGCGCGACGTGACCCCCGAAGCGGTGGCGCAGGTGCAGGACAAGGAAATTCCGGGTTTCGGCGAACTGTTCCGTTGGCTCAGCTACCAGAAGATCGGCACCTCCACGATCCAATCCCGCGCCACTGCCTGCGTCGCGCGCGGCACCTATATCTTCGCCCTGCCCGGCTCCACTGGCGCAGTGAAGGATGCCTGGGACGGTATCTTGGTCACGCAATTGGACAGCCGCTTTCGCCCTTGCAATTTCGTCGAACTGATGTCGCGCCTCAACGAACGCTAGGACGCCCCTTCCCTGCCGTGCGGGGATGACAAAAGCGCGTCGCTCTGGCATCCGCGCTTCCCAACACAATAGGGACGGCGTCTTCATGATCAGCATCGGGATTTTCGGGGCCGCAGGCCGCATGGGGCAGGCGATCGCCACAGTCGCGACCGAAGCGGGCCTGGGCCTGGCGGGCGGCACCGACCGCGCAGGCAGCGGCGAGATCGCACCGGCTGTTCCGATCACGACCGATGTCGCGGCGCTGGCCCAGGCAAGCGACGTGCTGATCGATTTCTCCGTCCCCGGTGCCCTCTCGGCCCATCTGGATGCCTGCATCGCCGCGCATAAGCCGATCCTGATCGGCACGACCGGGCTGGAGCCTGTCCATCACGCGCTGATCGATCAGGCCGCGCTGGTCATTCCCGTGCTCCAGACCGGCAATACATCGCTCGGCGTCAACCTGCTCGCCGCCCTCGTGGAACAAGCCGCCGCTGGGCTGGGGGACGACTGGGATATCGAAATCGTGGAGATGCACCACCGGCACAAAGTCGATGCCCCTTCCGGCACCGCCCTGCTGCTCGGTGAGGCGGCAGCGCGCGGACGCGGTATCGACCTTGCCGACCATAGCGAACGCGGCCGCGATGGCATTACAGGCGCACGGGCCAAGGGCGCGATCGGCTTTGCCGCCTTGCGCGGCGGATCGGTGGCGGGCGACCATCAGGTCATTTTCGCCAGCGAAGGCGAGCGGATCGAAATCGGCCACCGCGCCGAGAACCGCTCCATCTTCGCGCGCGGCGCGATCAAGGGCGCGCAGTGGCTCGTCGATCAGCCCGCCGGGCGTTACGACATGAAGGGCGTGCTGGGCCTCTGACCGCCATGAATAAGGCGCAGATCTTCGACTTTTTCAGCCGCCTGGCCGAAGCCAATCCGGCGCCGGTCACCGAACTGGAATATGGCAACGACTATCAGTTGCTGGTCGCCGTCGTGCTGTCCGCGCAGGCCACCGATGTCGGCGTCAACAAGGCGACCCGTGCCCTGTTCCGCGACGTGCAAACGCCCCAGCAGATGGTCGATCTGGGCGAAGACGCGCTCAAGCAGCATATCAAGACGATCGGACTGTTCAACGGCAAGGCCAAGAATGTCATTGCCCTGTCGGAAATATTGGTGCGCGATTTCGGCGGAGAAGTGCCGCAGGATCGCGACACGTTGACCACCCTGCCCGGCGTCGGGCGCAAGACCGCCAATGTCGTGGTCAATACCGCGTTCGGGCAGGAAGCCTTCGCCGTCGATACCCACATCTTCCGCGTCGGCAACCGCACTGGCCTCGCCCCCGGCAAGACGGTGCTCGCGGTCGAGCTGAAACTCGAAAAGCGCGTGCCCGGACCGTTCCGGCGCGACGCGCATCATTGGCTGATCCTGCATGGCCGCTATGTGTGCAAGGCGCGCCGCCCCGAATGCTGGCGCTGCATCGTCGCCGACCTGTGCCGGTTCAAGCCCAAGACGCCCGCACCAAAACCACCCCCTGCCGCCTTGCCGTTATCGCCCAGTTCAGCAGACAGCGAATAAAGGGACGGAACAGCGCCTGCCAGAACGTCGATTCGGCAAAAGCCATGGAGAGACAGCATGATCATTTCGCGAGCCTATCCCCTCGCCTTCGGCCTCGCTTTGGCGGCTGCCGCGACACCGGCCATCGCCAAGGACAGGCCCGACCCCTATGTGGCAAAGGGCGAAGCGGTCACTTGCATCCCGATCCGGTCGATCCGATCGACCAATGTGCGCGACGATCGGACCATCGACTTCATCATGAACGGCCGCAAACTCTACCGCAACACGCTGCCCAACAGCTGCCCCAGCCTGGGCTTCGAAAAGCGATTCTCCTACCAGACCAGCATTTCGCAGCTTTGTTCGGTCGATATCATCACGGTGTTGTGGAACGCTGGGCCAGGCCTGCAACCGGGCGCAAGCTGTGGCCTGGGCAAATTCCAGCCAATGGAAAAGGCAGCGAAATAAGATGGGGCGCGGGTGAATTGAGGCTGGCGCAGGCCCATGGCCTTTGCTAAGCGCCATGTCCGACCAGCGTCATGCACCCATAGCTCAGCTGGATAGAGCGTTGCCCTCCGAAGGCGGTAGTCAAGTCTGGCGAAGGTTGAGGGCGCAGGGAAAAGGAACTGATTAAACAATGGCTTGAGCGAATGTCGGGTTCGCTCTTCAAGAGGCCGAAGAACTCGCGTAAGCATGACGTAAGCACCTCGCGAACGGTATGCACCCGTAGCTCAGCTGGATAGAGCGCCGCCCTCCGAAGGCGGAGGCCAGAGGTTCGAATCCTCTCGGGTGCGCCATTTTCCTATAAATATCAATCCTTTACCAAATCGCTCCTTTCCAAGAGCGGTGCTTACGCAGCGAATCCACGTAAGCGCAGATGATAATTTATCTCTTTATAACAATATCTTGGGCCTGATTCTGCGTTGCTGCGATCTTACGTGAGATCGCATTCAATCTTGAGGGTTAAAGCCGGGCGGGCTAAGGGCTGGATAAGAAGTTTCTGCGCGGCGCGATTGACGACGACCGCAATGCTGTGAGCACAAGAGTGGCCACCTGATAACGCTCCGCCGAAGTCCCGGCCTTTGGGACGTTCAGATCCGGTCTGAAAACCGATCATAGGCATCGATCCGTCGAACCGGGGGATCGACCTCATACCGATAGATTTCCGTTCTCAAGAACTGAAGCTCGGCTTCGAGCTGGGCCTCGGGAACGTCAATATACCAGGCGCGCGGCTGCGGGCCGGGGTCGCCGTTCCAACGGTATCCCCGCGCTTTGAGCACGTCCTTGAGATCGAAAGGCGTATTCTCCGCCCAGATGCGCCAAGAAACGGCACGGGCACCGTCCAGGAGGCGGCTGAGACCCGTAACGCCAGATCGGGGCAGCCGCATTGTCAGCAACTCAACGGTAGCAAGACAGTCGTGCATCGCGCGGTGAGGGTCGTAGAAGAAGCCCGCAGCCTGGGCGAGATAGGCGAGTTTCGTGCCCTCGAACCCCTCCGCTGCCCAATCGATCTGGCTCAGCGAGCAAGCCCACGGCTTGGTCGAGAACACGTCGCTGAATCGTTCGAGGAAGCAGCGGTCGAACGCCGCGTTGTGCGCGATGATGAGTGAAGCAGGTGCCGCGAATTTCGCAACCTCGGCGGGGTCAATGGTCTGACCGGCCACCATCTCATTGGTGATGCCGGTGATCGCGGTGATTTCCGGAGCAATAGGCTCGCTCGGCTGACGCAACCCTTGGAAGCTGCCGCCCACGCTGAAAACGGTACCATCCAAGCCGTAATTGAATGGCGTCATGGCGAGTTCGATGATCTCGTCGCGCTGAGGATCGAGCCCCGTCGTCTCCACATCGACCACCAGGCCCAAGCGCAGCGGCGTGCCGGGAGGCGGAATGGTGCGAGGGCGCGGCTTGAGACGCCGGATGACCCGGTAATCTCCCGTAGCTTCCAGTGTCTGCGCCAGGGTCTCCAGATGGTCAGAAGATGTCATCGTCCTACGCTTCGTTTACTGCCATTGGCTCCCCTCCAGCGGCATAGGCCGGAGCTTCTGTAACGGACCCATTGTCAATCCCGATTCGGCAAAATCACGTCGCCGGCTTCATGCTTCTGTCCGCAGTCACCGCAAGGGCGCTGCATGATGGATGTCCTCAGCGAACCGGCGGGCCAATCTAGAAACGCGCAGTCACCCAAGGGGCTGCTCCCGGCCTAACGGCCTGACCTGGTTCGTGCGTCCCGGCGACGGGACCTTGCCATCGGGCGCGATGGTCGTCTCGCCCGAAACCCTTGTTCCTTACATCTGTTCGTTTCTGATACCGGTTATGCCGCTGCCAGCCTGTGCTCGAAGCACGTGCCGTCGCAAAGCATACGGTGCATGACGACTGACAGCTTGCGTGCCAACGCCACCTTGGCCTTCTTCATGCCCGCCCGGTTGGCGACCTTTGCGGCCCAGCTCTTGAGCTGGGATCCCTTGACCGGCCTGGTCAGGATGATGTTGGCCGCCTCGTAGAGTGCGGTGCGCACCTCTTGATCGCCGCATTTGGAAATGCGCCCGGTGACATCGGTCTCTCCCGATTGGTACTTGCGCTGGGTCAGGCCGAGATGCGCGCCAACGGTTCGCGATGATCGGAACCGAGCCGGATCGTCGATTGCCGACACGAACGTCAGCGAGATCAGCGCACCGACGCCCGGCACGCTCATCAGCAGCTGTGCCCGCTCGTCCTGGCGAGCCCGACTGTTGACCAGACCATCGAGCCGGCGGAACTGCTCAAGCAGCATCGCGCGGGCCTTCAGCAGAGCATCGACCGTGCTATCGAGCCCGGGCACGGCAGCGGCCAGCTCTCGCACCCGCCCTTCGAAGGTCTTGCGGTTCGTCGGCCCAACCTTCAGGCCGTAACCGCGCAGCAGGCCCCGCAGGCACATCTCAAGATCGATGTAGCGCGTTTGCAGCATTTTGCGGCCAGCGAGCAACGTCCGGTTTTCCTGCGCCACCTGTGACTTGCAGTGGACGCGTCGGTACCATCCAAGCCGCATCAACTGGGCAATGCCGCGGGCATCCTTGCGGTCCGTCTTCACCGGCATCGACCGGAATGCATCACGCACCTGCCGCGTCTCGAGCAGCGCCACTGGCAGCTTTGCCTCGACCATCGCCGCATAAAGCCATTGCGACAGCGGGCCCGCTTCCAGACCGATCGCAGCCATCTCAAGGCCAAGCTCGGCGAACCATGCAACGATCGCGTCCGGCTCGCTCACAACGCGCGCCTCCTTCACGATCAGCCCTGCCGAATCCACGACGCAAAAATGCGACACTTCCAGCGAAACGTCGATGCCGGTATAGTAACCCACGGTGGTCTCCCTCGATGCTTGGCGCAGCCACACCGCTGACGCCCTTCAACCATCTACCGGGAGGCCACCAACCCTGCACCAGGGTCAATCAGCCAACGCCGGGACCGTTACCCCATCTA
>Ga0156326_167_pt2 | contig 28994 bp, 37 predicted proteins | sample RifCSPlowO2_12_FD_107974 | JGI IMG/M metagenome (GOLD analysis project Ga0156326, IMG submission 107974) | Sphingomonadales bacterium RIFCSPLOWO2_12_FULL_63_15 | reverse complement strand
CGGACTTCGCCGATGGGCGCACCGGTTCTGATCAGAGAGTCTTGGTATTATTCTCCATCGAGTGTATCCGTGGAGCATAATCACTACCGAACCCCGGTGTTCCTGCGCAAAATGGTGATATTTTGTTGCTGAACCAGTCCTTTAGTTACTCAATAAGCAGATCACGACGCGAGCGTTTTGGGCGCATTACGCAAGGCACTCAGATCGATCATACCGGCAAATTCTACGCCCATTCGGTCGCCCTTCGACCATTTGGCGGTCGCATTGACCGATTGGCCTTCTGCCAACTCGATGGCGAACAAAGTGCCGGATGGCACATTCCATAGCCCTTCGATCAGCGCACCAGTGGCCGAGATGTTGCGGACCCGACCCGTGTAGACATGGCCTTGGTGGTGAATGGCCACGGTTCGCAACATGGTCTTGCGACTGGGCCGACTGGATTTAAAGCCGTCCATCGCCACGTTGGCACCATGCGTGTCGTGGCTTGCCATGACATCGACGAAGGGCATAGGGCGGCCATAGATATAGCCTTGGACATGGCTACACCCCAATTGCCGGATCAGCGCCAGCTCGTCTTGCGTTTCCGCGCCTTCAGCGGTGGTATCCATCCCCAGCGCCTCCGCCAGGCTGACGATCGCCTTGATGATGGCGCTATTGCGGCTGCCCTTGATGGCCGCGCCCCGTACGAAACTCTGGTCGATCTTGATCTTGTCGAACGGTGCCTTCTTCAGATAGCCGAGCGAGGAATACCCCGTCCCGAAATCATCCAGCGCCAATCGCACGCCCAATGCCTTCAATCGTGCGAACATGGCGTCGGTGCCATCATCGTCGTTCAGGAAGACATTTTCGGTGATTTCGAGTTCGAGGCGTTCGGGAGCCAGTTGCGACGCGGCGAGCGCATTCATGACCGTGGACGGAAAGCCGATATTGGCAAATTGCGTCGGCGAGACGTTGACTGCAACGCGAATGCCATCGTCCCATTGCGCCGCGTCCCGACAGGCGGTGTGGATGACCCATTCACCGATCTGACTGATCATCCCGCTGTCTTCGGCGATGGGAATGAACAAGGCGGGCGAAATCGGCCCCCGCACGGGATGCGTCCAGCGCAACAGCGCCTCATATCCAGTGATCTGATCTGTCCGCAATGACACGACAGGTTGATAGGCCAGATGCAGGCCATCGCTGGCCAGCGCATGGCGAAGATCCTGTTCCAGGCGACGGCGATCTTCGGCGTCGGCATGCATTTCCGACGAATAGAAGCGATGCCTGCCTCGGCCGTCACCCTTCGCCGCATAGAGCGCAAGGTCGGCGTTGCGAATAAGCGCATCGGCCGTAACGCCATCCTGGGGCGCACAGGATATGCCGATGGATACGCCGATAACGACGGCATTGCCTTCGATCGAATAGGGCTGGGCCACCGCGTTGATGATGGTCTGGGCCAGAAGGGCCAATGCATCCCGGTCATGATGTCCAGGCAGCAATATCTTGAACTCGTCGCCACCCTGACGCCCGACCAACCCCTTGTCGCCGACGGTGCGTTTAAGTCGCTGGCTGACCTGGCGCAGCAGCGCGTCTCCTGCGGGATGGCCCAACGTGTCATTGACCAGCTTGAACCGATCAAGGTCCAGCATCATCAACGCGCAATCGCCCGGTCGGCCCGGCCGCTCCGTGACCGCCTGCTCCAAGGAACTGAGCATCTGGATACGATTGGCAAGGCCGGTGAGGGAATCGAACTGGGCAAGGCGCGTCACTTCGGCCTGACTGCGGCGCATTTCCGTCAGATCCGTGCCGCTGCCGCGAAAGCCATGAAATTGTCCATATTCGTTGAACACCGGCTGGCCGGAGATCGACCACCATCGCTCTTCCTTCGCCATCGCCGCGCAGACCGAGAGGTCGGAAAAGCCAGTCCGCGCCGACAGATGAAAGCCCAGTGTGCGCTCCCCGTCGCCTTGCTGCCTGTCGCCCGGCCGGATGATTTCCGTCATCGGGCGGCCGATCAGCGCGCCTTCGCGCGCATCGAGCGTTTGCGCCAGCGTATCGGATATGTAGGTCAGGCATCCGTGCCGGTCGGTTTCCCAGAACCAGCCCCGCCCGGTGCGCTCATGCTCCAACAATAGTCGATCGGAACGCTGCGCGCGCAGGTCCTGCCTATGCCGTTCGATGGCGCAGTCCCGATCGACCGTGGCTTGCCGCACCGTCGCAACAGCCATCACGATCACGCAACACAACAACATGCCGATGTGCGTGACACCGGCATGTTCCGTCACGGCCACCAGCAACAGGCCGAGAAAATAGCCGATCCCCAACAGACGCCTGTCGCCGAAAATACAGACAGCCAATAAAGCGACGGCCAATTCGGGGACTGCCAAAAGAAAAGCAGGTGCCGACGCCGCTGCGGGTGCCTGCCCTAGCCAGAGGCTGAAGCAGAGCCCCGACAAAAACACCATCGGCAACATCAGCCGATTCTGGACATGGGGCTTGACCGCTTGAAACGACGCCTGGCGCGGGACGATCATCAAGACGCCGTCGACCAACAGCATGATAGCCAGGACTACGGCCTGCTCCCCGTCCCCTGCGTGATAAAAGGGGATATGCAGGAGGCTGACGATGCAGATCTTCGCCAGCAGGATCAACGGCCACAAGCGCGCGATCGGCGCGAACGCTCCCGAAATCCAGGATGCGGAAACCTCGGTTCCGCTTTCCGTCAGGCCCAGTGCGACCATCAAGGTCATCGGCCGCGAAGACGGATCAGACAAGGAAGCGCGCAATGGATTCATGCGCCCAATAATAGCGCCAAGTCGTTGACAGAGGCTTACTGCCCGACCCCTTGTAATCATAAGATTACACCATCGGGTCAGGCAGTAGCGCCCGCTACTCAGACACGCATCGGCATAAGGACATACAGGGCGGGACTGGCATCATTCTCGCGAATCAAGGTCGGTGCCGCGGCATCGGCCAGATGCAGCTCGACCAGATCGCTGTCGATCTGCCCCAATATGTCGAGCAGGTAGCGCGCGTTGAACCCGATATCGAAGCCCTCGCCCTGGAAGGCGCCGGGTACTTCTTCGGCCGCCGTGCCGTTTTCCGGGCTGGTCACCGACAGGGTGATCTTGTCGCGGTCGAGGCTCATCTTGACCGCGCGGGTCTTTTCGGTCGCGATGGTCGCGACGCGATCGACACCCTCTTCGAAGCCGCGCGGGTCGATCTTGAGCAGCTTGTCGTTCGCGGTCGGGATGACGCGGCTATAATCGGGGAAGGTACCGTCGATCAATTTGCTGGTCAGGATTGCACTGCCCAACCCGAACCGGATCTTGCTCGCCGACAGCGCGATCTGGATTGAGCCATCGACTTCGTCGAGCAGCTTGCGCAGTTCGGCGATGCATTTGCGGGGAATGATGATGCCCGGCATGCCGTCCGCGCCATCCGGGCGAGGCACGGTGATGCGGGCCAGGCGGTGGCCGTCGGTCGCAGCGGCGCGCAAAACCGGCTGGCCGTCGTCGGCAACGTGGAAATAGATGCCGTTCAGATAATAGCGCGTCTCTTCGGTCGAGATCGCAAAGCGCGTCTTGTCGATGATCTGCTTCAACGTCTCGGCCGGCAGTTCGAAGCTGGTCGGCAGTTCGCCTTCGGCAATGACCGGAAAGTCGTCGCGCGGCAGGGTCGACAGGTTGAAGCGCGCGCGCCCGGCCTGGATCAGCATCTTGCCCTCGGCCGCCTGGAGCGAGACCTGACTGCCTTCGGGCAGTTTGCGCGCGATGTCGAACAGCGTGTGCGCCGAAATGGTCGTCGCGCCGGGCTGCTCGACTTGTGCAGCGATACTGTCCACGATCTGGAGGTCGAGGTCGGTCGCCATCAGCTTGATCGCGCCATCGGCCGATGCTTCGATCAACACGTTGGACAGGATGGGAATAGTGTTCCGGCGCTCGACCACCGACTGGACGTGGCTCAGGCTCTTGAGGAGCGTTGCGCGTTCGATGGTGGCCTTCATGTCCCTGATCTGTCCGTTTCTTTTTAAGCCGATAGCCAGGATTCGGTCGAATCCCGGCGACAATGATGGATGGTTCTTCATAACCGCTGTTGCGGCTTGGGCAAGCACTCGCTCACCCTTTCGCGCTGCACCAGGGTTGCAAATGGGGACAGGTTGGGCTTTGCCGTTCGGATGCGCGCTGCCTTTTTACTCCTTACGCCCCTGCTGTTGGCGACCGCACCGGCCATGGCGCGCGATTCTCTTGGAATATTCGACGGTTGGGGCGCCTTTCGTGACCCGGCGACGCCGCGTTGCTATGCCATCGCCCAATCGGTGATGCGCGGTGGACGGAGCGGCAAAGGCTTTGCCTCCGTCGGCACCTGGCCGCGTCAGCGGGTGCGCGGGCAGATTCACCTGCGCCTCAGCCGCACCCGGTCGGACAAGGTGCCGGTGACGCTCAGCGTAGGTGAACGCCGATTCTCCCTGGTCGCAGGCAAGGTTGACGCCTGGGCCACCGACGCGCGCGGCGATGCGGCGATTGTCGCGGCCATGCGATCGGCCAGCAGCATGAGCGTGCAAAGCATCGACACGCAAGGCCGCGCCTTTGCCGACAGCTACGTCCTGCGCGGCGCAGCGACGGCGATCGATGCTGCGGCGCTGGGCTGCGCGCGGGCGCGATAGGCGCACGCTTTCACATTTTGTGAAAATCGACTATGGGCGCGTTCATGCAATCAGCCGCCAACCTTGTCATGCCGATTCCCGGCCTTATCGATCCTGTGCCCGTGCCCCGCGCCGTCACGCCCCGCGCGGATGGTCGCACCGACCTGCTCGGCCTGTCGCGCCCGCAGATCAAGGCCGTGCTGGAGGAGGCAGGGCTGGACGTGAAAGCGGCCAAATTGCGCGCCAAACAGCTGTTCCACTGGCTCTATCATCGCGGCGAGACCGATTTCGAGGCTATGACGGACCTTGCCAAGCCGATGCGCGGCTGGATGGCCGAGCGCTTCGTCGTCGGCCGCCCGGAGGTGGTGGAAGCGCAGGTGTCCAACGACGGCACGCGCAAATGGCTGCTCCGCTCGGACGACGGGCAGGATTATGAGATGGTGTTCATCCCCGATGCGGATCGGGGAACGCTGTGTGTGTCGAGCCAGGTCGGCTGCACGCTGAACTGCCGTTTCTGCCATACTGGCACGATGCGGCTGGTGCGCAATCTGACGCCGGGCGAGATTGTCGGCCAGGTCATGCTGGCGCGCGATGCGCTGGGCGAATGGCCCAAAGGCAATATGGGCAGCGGCATCGCAGTGCTGGACGACGAAGACGAGGATGCGCCGCAATATTCGCCCGATGGGCGGATGCTGACCAACATCGTGATGATGGGCATGGGCGAGCCGCTCTATAATTTCGAGCATGTCCGCGATGCGCTCAAGGTCGTGATGGACGGCGATGGCCTGGCCCTCTCGCGCCGCCGCATCACGCTCTCGACCAGCGGCGTCATCCCGATGATGGCGCGCGCGAGCGAGGAGATCGGCGTGAACCTAGCCGTCTCGCTCCATGCCGTGACCAAGGAAGTGCGCGACGAGCTGGTGCCGCTAAACAAGAAATATGGGATCGAGGAACTGCTCCAGGCCTGCGCCGACTATCCAAAGGCGAGCAATGCCCGGCGCATCACCTTTGAATATGTGATGATCCGCGACAAGAATGACAGCGACGAGGATGCCCGCGAACTGGTGCGGCTGTTGCGCAAATATAAGCTGCCCGCCAAGGTCAACCTGATCCCGTTCAATCCCTGGCCGGGCAGCGATTATGAATGTTCGACGCCCGATCGCATCCGCGCATTCAGTTCCATCGTGTTCGAAGGCGGAATTTCCGCGCCGGTTCGTACCCCGCGCGGGCGCGACATCATGGCGGCCTGTGGCCAGTTGAAGTCGGCAAGCGAGAAGAAGAGCCGGGCCGAACTCGACCGGCTGGCAGCGGAGAAGCAAGCAGCGCTGGGATGAGGCGGAGCCGGTGACGGGCGCCCAGTATGGCGCGAGACGATAGCCCCGCCCTGATCCGGCGGGGTTTTTCTTTGTGGGAATGGCGATGACGGATGACGAGATCGAACGGCTGGCGACGGGATTTTGCGATTGCACCCTGCCCAAGGCCGCATGGACCCATGGCGCGCATTTCGCGACGGCGCTGTGGCTGATCCTGAGGCGCGCCGACATCGACCCGGAACGCGACATGCCCGCGATGATCCGGCGCTATAATGAGAGCGTCGGCGGGGTGAACAGCGACACGGGCGGCTATCATGAAACGATCACCCAGGCGTCGCTGCATATGACCCGCGCTTTGCTGGCCACATTGCCGGTGGACGCGACACCCGCAACCGCCTTTGCCGCCCTGATAGCGTCGCCGCTTGGGAACAAGGACTGGCTGTTCACTTACTGGTCGCGCGAGACGCTGATGGCCCCTGCGGCACGACGCGCCTGGATCGAGCCGGACATCCAGCCGCTCCCCGCATAGAAAAGGGCGGCCCTTTGCAGGACCGCCCTTCGTCATGTCAACGGATCCGCAAGGATCAGAAGCGGAAGCCGACGCCGACCATCGCGGCGTCACGGCCACCGATATTCTGCTCATATTCGGTGCGCTGATATTCAGCCGAGATATAGGTCGACGGGGTCGCCGCGAATTCCAGACCACCACCGAAGCGGACGCCTTCCAGGCCAGCGCCGTCACCATCGACTTCGAAGCGGGTGGTGGCATAGCCAACCTTGCCGAACGCCAGGACGCGCGGCGTGGCGACGAAGCCAAGGCGCAGCGACGCAGCGAGATCGCGGCTGACGTCCAGGCCGAAATCGTCGACCGTGGTGTCGCCCAGGCTGACTTCGATGCCGCCGGTGACGCGAGGGGCCAGCGCTAGGTCGTAACCAGCGGTCACGCCATAAGCGAAGCCTTCTTCGCCGCCGATCTTGTCATAGCCCATGGTGACGCCAGCGCGCGGCCCGGTGAAGGGTGCAGCGTCCTGAGCGACGGCAGGGGTTGCAACAACGGCAGCAGCAATAGCTGCGAAAATCACAGTCTTCATAAATTCCTCGATATTATTATATCGCCTGACATAGTTTATCGTCAGGCTATTTGGTTCGACGCGAAGATTTCATGGCGCCATATGCGCCATGTTTATCCTACCCATGATTGCTTTTATTTTTAGCGATCATGAACGCGATCCGCATCGGCATCGCGTGATTGCCATCTAGGTGCGCCCTGTTGATTTGCAAAGGGGCTGGATTGTAAGTGGTCATGATTCTTGATTTATGTTGCAAAAGTGTGACATTGACAGCCATCGGGCTGGGTGCCGACTGTCATACAGGCTTCGTGGATTTTCCCCGAAAAAGGCGTAAGGTTGCGCCAATGGATAGCCCCACTCCCACCGACGGCTTCGCCGTCAAGCGCCATCGGCTTTCGACCCGTTTGTGGCATTGGCTGAACGCCGCGCTGCTCTATGTCCTGTTCACCAGCGGCCTTGGCATCTTCAACGCCCATCCCCGCCTCTATTGGGGGCAGTATGGGGCGAATTTCGACCATGCCTGGCTGGAACTGGAGCGGTTTCCCGGCTGGATCACCTTGCCTGGCCTCTATAATCTGGCGATGTCGCGCCACTGGCATCTGACCGCTGCGCCGATCTTTGCCTTCGCACTGCTCTTCTACATGCTCTGGAGCCTTGCCAACCGGCATGTGACCCGCGACCTTGCGTTCCGCCGCGATGATCTGCGACCTCGGCACATCTGGCAGGATATCAAGGACCATGCGCGGCTCCGCTTTCCGACCGGGCAAGCGGCGTTGCGCTACAATGTCCTGCAGAAAGCCAGCTATATCGGCGTGATCTTCATCCTGTTGCCGCTCGTCATTTTGACCGGGCTGACCATGGCACCGGGCATGAATGCGGCCTGGCCCTGGCTGGTCGACCTGTTTGGCGGTCGACAATCGGCGCGCTCGCTGCATTTCATCGCCGCCTTTGCGCTGGCCGCTTTCTTCATCGTCCATATATTGATGGTCATCCTGGCCGGACCGATCAACGAAGTGCGATCCATGATTACCGGGCGATACCGGGTGCCGGAGGAACGACCATGATCCTGACCCGCCGCATGGCGCTGCTCGGCGCTGGCGCGATGCTCACCGGCTGCGACCGGCTGGCCAGCCAAGACAGCGTGCGAAAGGCCCTTTTTTCGGCCGAAAATTTCCATCGCTGGGCGCAGCGCAGCCTGATGGCCCGCGACGCGCTGGCCCAGGAATTCCGCCCTGACCAGATTTCGCCGATATTCCGCGCCAATGGCACCGCCAATCCCAATACGCCCGCCTATAAGGCGCTGTGGCGCAATGGCTTTGCCGACTGGCGACTGGCGGTGACCGGCCTTGTCGAACGGCCGTTCTCCCTCTCGCTTGCCCAGCTACGGACTCTGCCCCATCGCGAACAGATTACCCGCCATGATTGTGTCGAAGGGTGGAGCGCGATCGGCAAATGGCGTGGCGTACCGCTGCGCACGATATTGGACGGCGCACGGCTGCGCGATAGCGCGCGCTATCTCGTGTTCCGATGCGCCGACGACATGGGCGGCGGACGGCCCTATTATGAAAGCATCGACCTGATCGATGCTTTCCATCCCCAGACCATCCTCGCCTTTGCACTGAACGACGCACCCCTCACCGTCGCCAATGGCGCGCCCATGCGTCTGCGCGTCGAACGGCAGCTTGGCTATAAACAGGCCAAATATCTCATGGGGATAGAGGCGGTGGCGACGCTGGACGGGATTGGCAAGGGCAAGGGCGGCTTCTGGGAGGATGTCGCGGGCTACGACTGGTATGCGGGTATTTGACGCAAACTGTCCGGGGTGACAAGGTAACGGCATGAGACTGTTCGAGCGGGTGTTGGGGCGACTGGTCACACGGGGCCAGCTAACGGTAACTTATGCAAATGGACGACGCTTTGTCGTGGGACAGCCCGATCCTGCCTTTCCCGATCTGGCGTTGCGATTTCACGATGGCCGTGTCCCCTTCGACATCGTTCGCGATCCCCGGTTGGGGATGGCCGAAGCCTGGATCGACGGCCGCATCGCCATCGAAGGCGGCGGCATCCTGGAATTCATATCCCTGATCCGGGCCAACACCCCCTGGGAAAGTGGTCGGTCGATCGACGCCAAGACGCTGCTGGCGCGCAGCATGGGCAGCGTGCGCCAGAAACTGTGGCGCGCCAATCACAAGGCGCGGTCGAAGGCGAATGTCGCGCATCATTACGACCTGTCAGGCGCGCTCTACGCACTCTTCCTGGATCGGGACCGCCAATATAGCTGTGCTTATTTCCCCGATGGCGACAACGAAGCCGGCATCAGCCTGGAGCAGGCGCAGGAGGACAAAAAGGCGCATATCGCGGCCAAATTGCGGCTCGAACCGGGGATGAAAGTGCTGGACATCGGCTGCGGCTGGGGCGGGATGGCGCTGTATCTGCACCGTACCTGCGGCGTCGACGTGACGGGTATCACCTTGTCGGAGGAACAGCTCAAGGTCGCACGGCAAAGGGCGGTGGATGCAGGCGTCGCCGACCATGTCCGCTTCGAACTGATCGACTATCGCGACATGACGGGCGCGTTCGACCGGATCGTGTCCATCGGCATGTTCGAACATGTCGGCACGGCCCATTATCGCAGTTTCTTCGGCAAGTGCCGCGACCTGTTGACGGCTGAAGGCGTCATGCTGGTCCACACGATCGGGCGGATGGGCGGCCCTGGCGTCACCGACGCCTTCACGCAGAAATATATCTTCCCAGGCGGCTACATTCCTGCCTTGTCGGAAATGATCGCGGGCAGCGAAGGCACGCGGTTGATGGTTACCGATGTTGAGGTGTTGCGGCTCCATTATGGGCTGACCATCCGCCAATGGTATAAGCGGACCATGGCGCATCGCGCCGAGATCGTCGCGCTGTATGACGAGCGCTTCTTCCGGCTGTGGACCTTCTACCTTGCAGGGGCCGCGACGGTGTTCGAACATGGCGGCATGATCAATTATCAGGTCCAATATGCGCGCGACCGACGCGCACTGCCCATCACCCGCGACTATATGCTGGAGGCCGAGGCCGCACTGGCCGGACGCTGAATAATGGCTGACAAGGCCATTCGCTGACGGTTCAGCCGACAGGCGGCATTCTCCCTGCCATGCCCCGCCCACCCCGCGGGGTGGATGAGGAGAGAGCACATGAACATATTATGGAAGGGCGCGGCCGCGGTGAGCCTCGCCATCGCAGGGATTGCCGCGGCAGCCCCGGCCCAGGCGCAATATCATGGCGGCTATCGCGACGGATGGCGGGGCGATCGTGATCGCGGCTGGGACAACCGCCGTTGGGACAATCGCCGCTGGGACAATCGCCGCTGGGACAATCGTCGCTGGGACGGGCGCAGGGATGGACGGCGCTGGGATGGCCGCCGCCACTGGCGCGGCGACCGAGGCTATTACCGGGCTGCTTATCGCCCGCGTTGCTGGACGCAATGGCGCTATGACTATTATCGCGATCGCAACGTCCGCGTTCGCGTCTGTCGCTGACGGGCCTGCGCCAGCCCGTCGATCAGGCTGATCGGCGGGTTGGGGCAGTTGACGGGTTGGCGGGCAAAAGGCTAGGCGCAGCCCAGCCAATTCCAAGGAACCGCATCATGAGCGACACGCCCCCCGACCATCTGTCCACCAATCCCAAAAGCCCCCATTTCAACATGGAGGTGCTGCAGCGTGGCATCGGCATCCGGTTCAAGGGTCGCGAGCGCAAGGATGTCGAGGAATATTCGATTTCCGAAGGCTGGATTCGCGTCGCGGCGGGCAAGACCCGCGATCGCCACGGCAATCCGCTGACGATCAAGCTGACCGGGCCGGTCGAAGCCTGGTTCGAAAATCCGGCCGAAGGCGCCGACGAAGACAAACCTGCCGACGCGGAATAAGCGTCATGCACAGGCGCGCGTCGGTTCGCGCGCCTGTCGTCAATTCAGGACGGACTGGCGTTTGACGTCCGCAATGATCGCGCTCAGCGTCCGCTGCGATGGCGTTGCGTCCGCATAGCTGACCACGCGCAAATCCGCCTCCAGACGCGGAGCCGCTTTCCGGGCGACCTTGGCCGGGGCGGCAGGTGCCTGCGCGACCATGATGCCGCCATGGGGAGCGGGCGCGCGATGCGGCCGACGCATATCCCACATATCCGCGTCGATTTTGGCAAAGCGCACGCTGCTGCCCAAGGCGGGGTCAGGCGTGAAATCATGCAATTTCGCTTTGGCCGGATAGATGAAGCCGAAGGTCGGGTTGGTGCGCGCGCCCATTTGCGCGGTCGGGCTGTGCCAGACGCGCACCTGGCTCCAGTCGCCGCCGTCCGACACGTCGATGGCCAGCACATCTTCCTCGATCGCGCCGGGCAGGGACCAGTTGGCGTGGCGGATCAGCACGCGCCGATCGTCCAGCACGCGACTGACCACCGCGACATGACCCAGCATCATCGGGCCATGCGGCCGGAACGCCAGCACCGCGCCCTTTTTGGGCTTGGCACCGCGTTTATACTGTTGGCTGGCCTGGTCCCACCAGGTCAGCGCATCCCCGCGAATATCTACGCCCGACACGATGCGCGCATAAGGCACGCATTGCAGCACCGCCGCGCTCCACAAAGGCGCAGCCGTCAGACCGGACGCCAGCAATGCTGCCGCCCGGACAAGTCCTCGAATCATTTATGCGATCCCGAAACCCAAGAATCGCCCCACCAAGGACGACCCTAGATCGCGACTATTTATGAAGAGGTTAAAGGATCAGAATGCCGCGCGGGGCGCGCCGCCGCTGGCCGCTGCCGATGCGATCTGCACCGGCTGATCAATGGTGCGGGCCGGCTGGGCATAGATGAAACCGCGCGCCGCATTGGAGCGCAGGCCTAGATTGCCGATCGGGCCATACCATACGCGCACATCGGTCCAGTCATTGTTGGCCGATACGTCGATCGCGCGGACATTGCGCTCGATTCCGCCACGATAGGACCAGTTGGCATGGGTCAGCAGCACTTCGCGCTCATTGACGACCTTGCTGACCATCGCGACATGGCCGACCGGCATGGAGCGGCTTGCAGCAAAGGCGAGGACGGCACCGACGCGCGGTTCATGACCACGGTCATAGCGGCCTTCCGCCTGGTTCCACCAAGTATGCGCGTTGCCGTAAAGGTCGATGCCGGACGCCTGACGGGCGAAGGGAACGCATTGCAGCACTCCGGCCGTCGCAGGCGTAACGATCAGGGAAGAGAACGCAAGAAGAGCAGCGGCGAAAACCGCGCGAAAACTACCGATCATGCGAATGCGACCCCGACTTGGCTTTTAGGCTTTTGCCCCGATGGCTGCTTTAGGCCAGACGCCGGACGTCATGGAAAGCGCCGGGCGACGAGTCGTTGCGACGACACGTTATGTCGCGGAACAAAAGAGATGGCCCGCCGTTACCGTTAATCGAGTCGCCGCCGTCAAATCGTTGAAAAGCGACGATTCCGTGCCGGTCATCCAGACCTGCCCCCCGGTTGCGGCCAATCGGTCGAACAAGGCAGCCCGCCGCGACGGATCGAGATGCGCCGCCACTTCGTCGAGCAGCAGTACGGGCGGTTGACCGCGATCGGCGGCCACCAATGCGGCGTGCGCCAGCAGAATGGACAGTAGCAGCGCCTTTTGCTCGCCCGTCGAACACAGCGCCGCAGGCTGCGCCTTGGCGATATGTGTGACAGCCAGATCATGGCGATGTGGCCCGGACAGAGTCCGTCCTGCCGCCGCATCACGTCGTCGATCCCGCCCCAGCCGAACCGCCAAAGGCTCTTCGCTCCTGCCCTCTTCCTGCTCGATCAGGATGGAAGGCCGGGCAAAAGGCACGTCGGGCTGGCCGGCCAGCACCATGTTCAGGCGCATGACCAGATCGGTGCGCGCTTGCGCCAGCGCGGTGCCATGCTCGTCCATCTGCGCCTCCAGCGCAGTCAGCCAGACGGGGTCCGCACGGCGCAGGTCGACCAGCAGCCGGTTGCGCGCGCGCATCGCCGCGTCATAGCGGGCGCTGTGCGCAGCATGGCCGGGGTGCAGCGCCAGTGTCAGCCGATCCAGAAAGCGCCGCCGCCCGCCCGGACTGTCGAGAAACAGCCGGTCCATAGCCGGGGTCAGCCAGACGATCGCCAGATGATCGGCCAGCGCATTCCCCGACGACGCCACCCCGCCGATCCGCACTTGGCGCCGGTCGGGCGTGGCGGCCGATACGCCCGTGCCCAGCACGACCCCGTCCACCTCCGCCGCGACGCCAAAGCCACCCGCTCCATCCTGCCGCGTCATCGCGCGCAGGGCCGCGCCGCGCAGCCCGCGCCCCGGTGCCAGCATCGACACGGCTTCTAATATATTGGTCTTGCCCGCGCCATTGTCGCCGGTCAGCAGGATGAAAGGATGATCGGGCAGGATCAGCGCATCCGCATGGTTGCGGAAATCGCTCAAGGTCAGGCGGCCGATCATTGTGCGGCTGTAGCGGGCAACAGCATGTCGGGGAAGCGCTTAGCAGCGCTTGCGCGTTGCAGACGTCCCGTCATTGACGACGATGAGCCGTTGCCCATCGTCTGCCAGGGCGAGCGACATGGTACGGGTCCAACTTTGTCCCTCGCCGGTAAAGGCTGCTGTGACCGACAAACGCCCGTCCTCCCCCGGCGTGGCCTTTTGCACAGTGCCGACGCTTTCATGGAAGACCAACTGGTCCGGCAGAATATTCAATTCCATATCCGCCGCCCGGTCGCCGCATCGATCATTGATGCCGGTCCAGCGTCCGTGCAGAGCCGCCGGGATCGGTCCGGCCATGTCGGCGTCGGCAGCAGTCGCGTTGGATGCCGTTTCGACCGGCGACGTAGCGTTCGCCGGGGGTGCGCTATCCTGCTCCATTTTTTCGGTGCGGTCGCTGATATTCGCCGTCACCGACGGCGACGCGTCCGGTGAGTCCGCTGCCTTGTCGCAGGCGGCAAGCGCGATCGGGAGAAGGATGGCAAGGGCAAGGCGCATGACCACAGGAACAGGCGAGTTGCGCGGTGGTTCCTTCGATAGCGCCATTCCCCAATGGCCGACTTGCGCCCGGCTGTCATTGCCGTCATCACCAAGCCTTGCGAGGATCATCGCGATGTCGGCCGTTTCGCCGACATTCATGATCAACGAGGCATTGCGATCATTTACAAGGGGGCGAGCGGCTCCCGTCGCCTGACTGATGGAGCCCAACCGATGAAGCGCCTGACTTTCCTTCTTGCCACCGTCGCTGCCCTGACCGCATCGAACAGCGCCATGGCCGCCCTGGCCGTCGGCGCCAAGGCCCCCGAATTCACCACGCGCGGGGCGATGGCGGGCAAGACCTTCACGCTGACCCTGTCGCACCAGTTGAAGCGTGGGCCGGTCGTCCTCTATTTCTTCCCCAAGGCGTTCACGCCGGGCTGTTCGGCCGAAGCGCGCGAATTTGCCGACAATATCGACAAGTTCAAGGCGGCGGGCGCGACCGTCATCGGCATGTCGGCCGATCCGGTCGATGATCTGGTCGCTTTTTCCACCAAGGAATGCGCGGGCAAGTTCGCGGTCGCTTCTGCCGGGCCAGGCATTGTCTCTGGCTATGACGTCGCGCTCAAAATGCGGCCGGGCATGACCGATCGCACCTCTTATGTCATCGCGCCATCAGGGCGGATCGCCTTCGTCCATTCCGAAATGAGCTATGCCAATCATGTGAAGACCACGCTCGCCGCAGTCGAAGCGATGAAGCATAAATAAGAGCGCGTTATCGCTGGCGGGGTAGAAAATCGCCGCCAGCGATCAGCGGCAAATCCGTTACCGGCAGGGCGTAGACATAGGCACAGGCGACGATGGGGCCGTCCGGTCCCCACACGCTCAGTTTTTCGCGGCGATATTCGTGCGGCTGCGGATAGGTGGCGGCGCATTCCTCATACGCATCGAGCCAGGCAAGCGTCGCCGCAGGATCAGACAGCGCGAGCAGGTCGCCAATGACCTGCCCCTCCGGCCCCGGCAGGAAAGCGGGATAATCCCCCACTCGATAAAGCCGTCCTTGGGCAAAAGCGCGACCGATATATTGAGTCGCCCCTTGCAACCGCTGCGCCATCGGCCCGTCAAAGCCCCGTCGCAACGTGCCATAGACAAAGAGTGGCGGATGGATCACGCACATGCCCCGCAAAAATTCCTAACCAGCAGGAATTTTCGCCAATAGGCGTAATTTTTGACATGTGCGCACCCGACTGCGACGGCGGAAAACCCCGCATTTCTCAAAGAAATCAAAACTGGCACGGCTTCTGCATTCCCTGAAAGCATCAAGGCCGGATGGTCCGGCCACCAGACAAACAGGGAGTTTTCATCATGTCCATCACCCGTTTCCAGCATGTCGCCGTTGCGTTCACCGGTGCCATCCTCGTCGCCAGCCTGTTCATCAGCGCGGCGGTGCCGGTCCTGCCGATCGCCTGATCCGCCTGCAACCCAGCCTCTCCAGATCGATTTGAAAGCCAAAGTCATGAACAACAGCTTCACCCTCGACCGTCGCAATGGCAAGATCATGGGCGTATGTGCGGGACTTTCCAACCGCAGCGGCCTGGACGTGACATTGATCCGCGTCGCCGTCGTCCTGCTGACGCTCTGTGCGCTCGGACCCATCGGCGTTGTGGCTTATCTGCTCGCAGGATGGCTTGCCGAAGGTTGATGTCGCCGCAAATCATTGCAGCAAAGCGTAAGGCATCCAGACAGTAGAAAGGCCGCTCCGGTTATACCGGAAGCGGCCTTTTCGCATCCCGTGATGTCGGGATCAAGGTTGAGCGCAAAGCGCGCTCAGGCATAAAGCACCGAGTAGAAAGTCAGCATCTGTGCGCCGACGGCTACGATCAGTGCGGCGCCTTGAAAAGCCTGCCGCATGGTCATGTCCTTTGCTTGGATATCATCTATTCCCCGTCTTGGGGTTGCGGGCCTATGCGCCTGTCATGGTTATGTAACAATCGCAAAGCACGGCATGCCGATTGCACTAAATGCAACAGTGCTGTTACCCTAAAGCCGCAATCAGCGCCTTGGCCGCAGCAGGGTTGCGCTCTTTGACGCCGCCGATGACAAACGCATAGACGTCCCCCTGTTTGGCCAGCATCCGCGCCTGATCGGTCCAATAGTTGATGTCTGTGGGAGAATAGCCAGTCGTCTCTTCCGCCCGGGTCCGCATCAGCCGCAGATAGGAAAAGCCGACATCATATCCCTGAATCGCCGGATAGCTGTCATGATCGGCCAGTACGACCGCCACGCCCGCATCCCGCGCCATCTCCAGAAAAGCAGGATCGTCGAAACTTTCGTGCCGCACCTCGACCGCATGGCGCAATGCGACGCCATCTACGCTGGCAGGCAACAGGCGCAGGAACGCGCCGAAGTCGTCGGGATCGAACCGCTTGGTCGGCATGAATTGCCACAAGATCGGACCCAGCCGATCGCCCAACTCGACAATGCCCTGTTTCGTGAATTTCGCGATCGAGTCTCCCGCTTCGGCCAGCACTTTACGATTGGTGCAGTAGCGCGATGCCTTGACCGCGAACTGGAACCCGTCGGGCACGGCGTTCGCCCAGCTCGCGAAAGTTGCGGGCTTTTGACTGCTATAATAGGTCGCATTGATCTCAGTCGAGATCAGATGCGCCCCGACATAGGCCAGTTCGTCTTTCTGCCGCAGTCCGGCGGGATAGAAATTGTCACGCCATGGCGCATAGACCCAGCCGCCAATGCCCACCCTGATCCGACCTGCCATATCGTGATTCTCCTGCCGCAATGCTGATCGCTTTCGCCGATCAGAGCCAATGGAAAAAGCAGTTGGCGGATTTTGCGAATAATTCTTAACTGGGTTGCAACAAGGAGCATCCCCATGTCGCTGGACCTCATCAAGACGGGCACATATCTCAGCATCCACCTCACGGTCGGCTTTACCGTCGCCTATCTGATGACCGGATCAGTAGCGCTGGCGGGTGGCATTGCGCTGGTCGAACCCGTGATCAATGCCGTCGCCTTCTTCTTTCATGAAAAGGCGTGGAAGAAGATACAGGCCCGACCGCCACGCGAAGGATATCCGGCGTCGCGGCGCGATCAAGCAGCCTTCGCCTGATCGCTACCTCGCAGCCTTCCGCAGGCTGCCGATCAACCAGGGCTTCACCCCACCGGTAGGTTTGGCTTTGCCGTCCAGTCTTTTGGCATGGCGGATGACGATCGGCTTGACGATCATTTGCCCCCGCATCGGCCCAGTCCCGCAGCAGGTCGGGACAGCGAGGATTTTCTTCACCACGTCCATCCCCGCGACAACATGGCCAAAGGCCGCATAGCCGATATAGCCCGGCCGTGCGTCCATGGTGGGGGTCGGGCCGATGGTGATGAAGAAATTACCCATTGCCGAATTGGGCCGGTTGGGCCGCGCCATGGACAGCGTCGCGTCAAGATGGCGGATGCCCGTCTGGGTCGTCGGCTCATGTACCACCGGCGGCAAGGACCGCCGCGCATCGCTGTCGATCCCGCCCTGGATCAACCCCATCGTCGGCGCGGATTTGCGTCGCGCGGCGCGGTAGAAGGTGACGCCGTCAAACCGACCATCATCGACATAGGTCAGAAAATTGGCCGAGGTGCGTGGCGCGCGCTTCTGATCCACCGCGAGGATGATCGTCCCAACCGACGTCTCGATCGCGACGCGGGTGTAGCCGGGCGTCGGCCGGTTGGTTGGCAGCGCGTTCGCCCGGTCAATTGGCAATGTTATAGCCATTACCATCAGGACGAATAGCAGGCGGCGTAAAACCAAGAGGCGGGCAATCATGCCAACCGGCCTACCGTTCGATCAACCGGCTGGCAACGCTTAGACCGCCCGCGCCTTGAGCAATTTATCGATCGTCAGGGGATAGTCGCGGATGCGGATGCCGGTCGCGTTGTAGATGGCGTTCGCCACCGCTGCGCCTGCGCCGCAAATACCCAATTCGCCAACGCCCTTGGCCTTCATCGGCGAGCTTTTGTCGTCCAACTCTTCGATGAACAGCACATCCTGTTCGGGGATGTCGGCATGAACTGGCACCAGATATTCGGCCATGTCGTGATTGACGAAGAAGCCGAAGCGGGTATCGACGTCCAGCGCCTCCATCAGCGCCGATCCCGCCCCCATGGTCATCGCGCCGATGACCTGGCTGCGCGCAGATTTGGGGTTGAGGATGCGCCCGGCTGCGAACGCGCCGCCCATGCGGCGGATACGCACTTCGGCCGTATCGATATCGACGCCGACCTCGCAGAAATGCGCGCCGAAGGTCGCCTGCGCATAGCGTTTGTCGAGATCGCCGAATTCGATGCTGTCCTCGGCCCACACACCTTCACGCCCGGCGAGCGCCGCCAGCGTCTGGGACTTGTTCTCGTGGCGGATGAGGCCCTCCTCGAACTCGGCCTGATCGACCGGATAGCCCGCCTTTTCCGCCAGTTTCGCGCGCAACGCCATGGCGGCGGCATAGACGCCCGCCGTCGAGCTGTTCGCACCCCATTGCCCGCCAGACCCAGCGGACACAGGGAAGCGGCTATCGCCCAACCGGACTGTGACCGCTTCGATCGGGACGCCCATCATCTCCGCCGCCGTCTGGGCGATGATCGTATAGCTGCCAGTGCCGATGTCGGTCATGTCGGTTTCGACGATCACCTGCCCCTTGGCATCGACGCCGATCCGCGCGCCCGACTTGCCGACCAGATTGTTGCGGAACGCAGAGGCCACGCCCATGCCGACCATCCAGCGTCCATCGCGCACCTGACCCGGCTTTGCCTGGCGCTTGTTCCAGCCGAACCGTTCGGCCCCGGCGCGCATGCACTCCACCAGCTTGCGGCTGGAGAAGGGCCGCTGTGTGCCTGCTTCGGGATCATATTGTACATCGTTGCGGATGCGCAACTCGACCGGATCGACACCGCAGGCTTCCGCCAGTTCATCCATCGCGACTTCCAGCGCAAGCAGGCCGACGGCTTCACCCGGCGCACGCATCGCATTGCCTTCGGGCAGGTTGAGCGTCGCCAGCCGGTGTGCGGTCATGCGATTGGCACCGCGATAGAGCAACCGCGTCTGCTGCGCCGCCGTCTCCGGCCCGCCGCCGGGCAGATCGCCCGACCAGACTTCATGGCCGATCGCGTCGATCACGCCATCCTTGTCCGCGCCGATGCGGATGCGCTGGATCGTCGCCGGGCGGTGGGTGGTGTTGTTCGGGATCTGGTGCCGCGCGAGCGCCACCTTGACCGGCCGTCCGACCTGCCTCGCCCCCAACGCCGCGAGCAACGCATCGGCGCGCAGGAACAGCTTGGCCCCGAAGCCGCCGCCGATATAAGGCGACACCAGCCGGACATTCGCCTTGGGAATGCCCAATGTCTTGGCAACATCGCCCACGGTCCATGCGATCATCTGGTTGGACGTCCACAGCGTCAGTTTGTCGCCATTCCACGCCGCGGTGGAGGCATGTGGCTCCAGCATTGCGTGGCTATGGTCGGGGGTGGAGTAATTCTGATCGACCTTGACAGCCGCCTTGGCGAACGCGCCGTCGAAATCTCCGACCGCTGTATCAGGTGACCCGCCAAAGCCGCCTTCGGGTGGCTTGACCGCATTGGCCCGCTCGGCGGCCAGGTCGAACTTCCCGCCTTCGCTGGTGTAGTCAATCCGCACCAGCTTGGCGGCGTCGCGCGCATTTTCGAACGTATCGGCGATGACCAGCGCAACCGCCTGGTCATAATGGTCGATCTGCGGCCCACCCAGCAGGGGTGCGGTATTCATGCTGCCCTTGCCGAGCTTTCCGGCATTGGCGTGCGTGACGATGCCTAGAACGCCGGGCGCTGCTTCGGCCGCGCGCAGGTCCATGGCGGCAATGCGCCCCTTGGCAATGCCCGACCCGATCATCCAGCCATAGGCGGCATTGGGCGCGGCGTCATGCCGCTCATAAGCATAGGGCGCGGTGCCGGTCACCTTCGCAGCGCCGTCAATCCGGTCATGGGCCTTGCCCACGACCCGGCCCTTGTCGATCGGGTTCAAACCCGCGGGCGTATCGAACTTCATGCCCGTGCCTCCTTTTGCCGATAGAGCGACGTCAGCGTCTGTTCGACCAGCCTTTTCTTGAAATCATTATGATGCGTCGTGCGTGCGCCCGCCAGCGCGGCCTCCGCCACCGCCTTGGCACCGGACCCGGCCGCCGCATCCGCATCGGCCGTGCGCCAAGGCTTTGCGCCGATGCCGCCAAAAGCAAAGCGCGACGCGCCATTCTTGCCGAACACCGCCGCCACCGACACCAGCGCGAAGGCATAGGAGGAACGGTCGCGCACCTTGCGATAGACATGGGTACCGCCGATCGGTTTGGGCAGGGTGACCGACGTGATGATCTCCCCGGCTTTCAGCACCGTTTCGACATGGGGCGTATCACCGGGCAGCAGGTGGAAGTCCGCGATCGGGATCGACCGGGCCGCGCCATCCGCGCCGACCGTATCCACCGTCGCGTCCAGCAGCCGCATCGCCACCGCCATGTCGCTCGGATGCTGGGCGATGCAGGCATCGCTCACGCCCAAAATGGCGAGGTTGCGGCTCATACCCTGCAACGCGCCGCAGCCGCTGCCCGGCTTGCGCTTGTTGCAGGGCATGCGCGTGTCGTAAAAATAGGGACAACGCGTGCGCTGCAGCAGATTGCCCGCCGTGGTCGCCTTGTTACGCAACTGCCCGGATGCGCCCGACAGCAAGGCGCGGCTCAGCACGCCATAGTCGCGCCGCACCACCTTGTCGGCGGCCAGATCGGTATTGCGCACCAGCGCGCCAATGCGCAGCCCGCCATCGGCGGTCTTCTCTATCTGATCGAGCTTCAGCGGATTAACGTCGATCAGATGCGTGGGCGTCTCGATCTGAAGCTTCATCAGGTCGAGCAGATTGGTGCCGCCCGCAATGAAGCACGCCCCCTGGGTCGAGGCTGCCATCTTCGCCGCCTCCTGCGCGCTGGTCGCGCGGCTATAGGTAAAGGGCTTCATGCCTTGGCTCCCCCGGCCACGTCGTTCATGGCAGCGATGATGTTGGGATAGGCAGCGCATCGGCAGATATTGCCGCTCATCCGCTCGCGCAGTTCGGCGTCGGTCAGCGCGACCTTGTCCAGATCATCCGTGACATGGCTGGGGATACCCGCCTCGATTTCCTCCAGCACGGCGACGGCGGAGCAAATCTGGCCCGGCGTGCAATAGCCGCATTGATAGCCGTCATGGGTGATGAAGGCGCGCTGCATCGGGTGCAGCTTGTCGGGTGTGCCCAGCCCTTCGATCGTCGTGATCGCCTCGCCATCATGCATGACCGCGAGCGTTAGGCAGCTGTTGATGCGTCGCCCCTCGACGATGACCGTGCAAGCGCCGCACTGGCCATGGTCGCACCCTTTCTTGGTGCCGGTGAGGTGCAGATGCTCGCGCAGCGCGTCAAGCAGGCTGGTGCGCGGATCGAGCTGCAAATGCGCTTCGCGGCCATTGACGGTCAATTCCACCGGGATCATCGGGGTTCCTTCGCGAGAGGAAGCGGCGGCGGGCTGTGCCGCCTGCGCGCTGGAAAGAAATGGCGTCGCCGCTGCAATGGTCGTTCCACCGCGCAACATGCCCCGGCGGGTGATCTGGTCGGACGGCATGGCGGTCCCTTTCTTCTGCTATCGGCTGTCATACGAAGGGCGGCGGCAAATGATCCCTGCCGATGCAGGAAATATGATCGACAAGGCGCGGCAGCGCAAGCGCACCTATTGCCAGGGCGGCAGGACCGGCGCGATAGCCGGACAGCGAGTCGGACAATGGTTTGAGATTTTTGCGCTGGGTGCGCGGAGCGGCCGAGGGCGCTGAACGAGGTAAAAGTGGCGGAAAACCAAGCTTTCCCGCACTTGCAGCAAGGAATTTCATATTTGTGCAATTCTCCCCTTGCCGATCCCCAAAAGCGCTGCTAGTTCCCCGCCACCCGCCGAGAGGGACACATCCTCCGGCCGCCAGAGCGGGCGTAGCTCAGGGGTAGAGCACAACCTTGCCAAGGTTGGGGTCGAGGGTTCGAATCCCTTCGCCCGCTCCAGTTTTCTCCCAGAAAATCAACGATTTCGCCGACCGGCGACCCTTGAAATTCTGGAGACAACGCCTCACCGAGACCCCCATTGTCTCCATATTGTCTCCAATTTTGGTACAGGTTGGGGCGTCGTGGGGAAAGCCGGTCGTAGCTCGTGAATTTTGAGCCCGCTTTTTGCAGCTAATTGTCGATCAATGTCGCCCGAACTTGCGCCTAACGTGTGGTGTGAAACGGCTCATCTCGCTGCTAGCAGTCGGGCGCCTTGGCCGAGGGGCAGCGTGCTGCGCCAGAACAGCGCAAGGTAAAGTCTTTTTCGGATTGCCGAAGTCGCACATATCGATATTGCCGGCCGCGTAGTGCCTGACCGATCTTGAGAAACTGGCCGTCAACGGCGGATACCTGAAGAATATGTCACCGCCGGAATCTGACTGGCGCAATTGGCATAACTCGAACCGCCGCAGAACCACTCGCTCGCATTAGCCGCTGATCCCTGGGCTCGAAGCCTGTCCTCCTTCAATCAACCCGTGAAGGGTCCGCTACGCGTGCGCGTGCGGCCGCAGCTTTGCTGCGGTGATTGCGGCCAGCCCCCGGCCTGTGGGGCGACTGTCGAGCGGGGTGGTCCCGCTCCTAGGCAGGAGCCGCAACATGCCACTGGCAACCGCACAATCGCTTGGCTGGAACCTCTCCCGGACGCTGATGACGGTCATCGTCCTCATCGAAACCAATCAGGGCTACTTCGTCATCCCCGCTGACGAATTTGACGGTGACCCCGAACAGGTGGTTCGCGAATATGACCCCTTCGGCCGCTAACCTCAGGCACATTTCGCCTTTTCGGCCTGCGCCCTGCCGTGCTATTCTTGCACCGCAGATTGCGCTGAGGAGGTGGTGGCGAGCGCGTCCAGACAAGGGACGCTTATGACCATTTTTCTCATCCTCGGGGCCGTGGCTGGCTTTTATGTGCTCGCGCTGCTCTTCCGCCTCGCCAGCTATGCGCTGCCTGTCTATGCCGGGCTAACGTGTGCTTTCCTGCTGCTCCGCCATGATGTTGGTCATCTCGGAGCAATCCTGGGCGGACTGTCGGCAGGCATTGCTACGCTTCTGATTGGACAGGGCCTCATTGCCTTTGTCCGCTCTCCCATGCTCCGTGTCGGGATCGCGCTCCTCTTTGCCATACCCGGGGGCATCGCCGGCTTTCAGGCCGCGCACGCGCTTGGATCACTGGCAACGGACAACAGCATGCTGCTGGCGATCCTTGGATCCATTGCTGCTATGGCGACCTTCCTCTCGGCATGGCGAAGCGTGACTATGTCGGAGCGTGATACGTGCGTCACCCCACAGTTTGCCGGTCCCGTGGGTGGGCAAGCCTCCACAGGCCAATCAATGTCGACCGAGTGATGGCGTGAGGGGGTAATTCCGGCGGTCCAGTCGCTTCCTTTGCTTGCCCGATTTTGAACCGAGGGTTCAGGGCCAGCGTTCACCCGAGCCAGTGCATGCGATCAGCATCTGGCGTCCTTCCCGGCAGAACCGACCAGTACGGCCTCTTTCGATCCGCGCCCATGTCAGCCAGACGCTTTGCTTGGCAGCCTTGCCGCAACGGTGCTTACCGAACTTTCTTCCCCCGGCGTTCCGCCGTTCCTCGCGAGACAAGAAAGCCCGGCCACACCGTCCTTCGCTAACGCTGCGGGCTGACGCTGCGGCGCCTGCCACTGGCTGACCCTTATCCGCGCATCGAGGCCGCACTGGCGCGGTCCCGTCCAACGGAAAGGAATACCCATGGCAAAGATCGGCAACTTCAAGATGGTTTCGGGCGAACTCCGGGGCCAGATCGTCACTCTCGCCCTTCAGGCCAAATCAGTCAGGATCGTCGCGGAAGAAAACACCAGCGGCAATGCCCCCACTCACCGGGTCCTCATCGGCGAAGTCGAAATCGGCGCAGCCTGGAAAAAGCACACCCAGGACGACCGTCCGTACCTTTCGGTGAAGCTCGACGACCCCAGCTTCATGGCACCCATTTTCGCCCAGCTGTTCGAAGCCGAGGACGGCAGTCACGATCTGGTCTGGAACCGCCCGAGCCGCCGAAACGACCATTGAATCGGCCAAGTCATCGCCCGGGTCACACCGGGCGATGACGAATCCCTAGTATATTGGGTGGCAGTATATTAGGGTTACGCCGACCCACGAAGCATGAGGCTTCGGGAGATTTTTGGGACGAATTTAAGGCGATTGCGACACGCCAGTGGGCTTTCGCAGGAGGAATTGGCGCATCGTGCCGGAATCAACCGAAACTATGTCGGCCTTCTCGAACGCGCAGCCAATTCGCCGACGCTCGACACGATTGAGCGACTCGCAGAAGAACTTGCTGTCGATCCCGTGCGATTTTTCGAAAAACCTGGCGGTCGTTGAACGCAAACCCACCGCCATTCACCGAATCTCAGCAGCAATTTTACAATTTCTGAACTACAACAGGCAGATCATTGCCTCTGGGAATGTTTTGTCCCGGCAATCTGGGCTCGGCATTATCCCGTGCTGGGGATAGCGCACTGCCCGATTGGGGATAAGTTCACCCTGCTTCTCTGCGCGCGTTGCAGGGGCGCAGTCGCTAAACAGGTTTTGCTACAAGGAGAGACCCATGTCGGCTCCTGAGTTTGCCGATGAACCACCGCAGTCAGACCGATTGAGCGCTTATGATGAGCGCCACCTTGTCACGTATCTTCGCCTGCTGGATGCCGAAAAGGACGAGGCATCATGGGAAGAGGTGGTTTCGATCATCTTCGCCATCGATCCTGCCAGTGAGCCGGATCGCGCGCGAAGGGTCTATGATACCCATCTCGCCCGCGCCAAGTGGATGACGCAACACGGCTACAAGCACCTGATGGTCCCGCGAACCCAATAAAACTGGGCATTTAGCACCAATCTGGCGCAATCGATTGTGCCTTGCCGCGGGGGAGCCCGGAACTGACTCGAGCACTTCTCTCGTCACGGCTCCGACGTGATCGTTCGACTCCAAAAAAACCTCATAGGAGAGGTGCGATGGAGAAGCCGCCCGACTGGCGTTCGGAGAATTACGCCAAAGCGTATGAAAACTATGACCGCACGGATTTCGCGCAGGAATTCCTGCGCCGCAATCCTGAATACCGCGACCAATATGCTGAAGCCGTTGACGATGCGCCACTCGCGCTGAGTCGTCTGGCTCGGCACTGGGGGTTGGTCTTTCGCTGCGGACCCTGATCTTCCAGCCCACCATCTCCCGATTGTCTGGCACCCATCTACAGCGGCCAGCGTCATCCTTCTGCGCCCGGCACCATTCCCTTGTGACGGCTGCAGCCAAGCCGAAATTGTCGACGGCATGGATATCGCGGCCGAGCACCGCGATGAGGAAGGGCGGCATCTCGTCCTCTCGACGGAGAAGCGCCGCTACCGCCTGAATATTCGCGGCGAGACAACAGAGACCGAACCGCTCGCCTATGTTCTTCCGGGCGACGCATTTTGGGAAACACGGAAGGCCGCCGTTTCCGATTTTCATGATCATTGCCGTCTCGGGCATGTGAAGAAGCTCCCGTTCTGCCTTGCGCCCGGTCCGTCAGAGCACTGGCGTCTGGTCCAATGGCTTCGGTTGCTTGATGCGCTGTCTGGCGGCGCAACCACACGCGAATTGGCCATCGAACTTATCGCCCGCGATACCGGGCAATATTCGGCCGCCGAATGGGATACGTCGAGCGAGCGCAAACGGATTGCTCGCTGGCAGCGACAGGCGCTCGCTATGCGCGACGGCGGCTATATCGCCCTGTTGAGCGGCCACTGATCGGGACATTCGGCAGCAACGCCTTATGTCCGTTCACCCAAGTCCGTGAAAATCTCAAATCTCGCCTCCTGCTCGCCGGGCCAACCCCTTGTGTCCGGCACTTCACAGGAGACGTTTCATGGATGGAGATTTCGTCCCGGTATTCCCGCGTTATGTCAGGACGCCAGATGCTGCCGTGCATTTGGGTCTGTCAGCTCGCACGCTTGAAAAGCATCGTTGCTATGGGACGGGGCCGGCCTTTCACAAACTCGGTCGGCGGATCGTCTATGCCATAGTCGATCTCGATGCCTGGGCGCAAAATGGTCGCCGCAATTCAACATCCGATCCCGGACAAGGCATTTGCCTGTCAGCACGACCGGTGCGCCGTTGATGCGTTCGGTGAGCCCCCAGCAACAGCTCGACCTGTTCTACTCGATGCCCGGTGACATTGCCGCGCGCGATGCTCAGGATCTGATGTCCTGGCCCTTCTTCAGCCTTGCCAAGTCGCGGCGCTCCGCACCGATCGACTTTGCGATGGGGGCCACATGGATCTCGGTCGAAGCCGTGGCCGAACATGGCATGGCGACCATCTGGGATGCCGACATTCTGATTTGGGCGGCGAGTCAGCTCGTTGAAGCGCGCGACGCAGGCCGCCCGACATCTCGGCACATCGCCGCCCGTCCGCACGAGATTCTGACCTTCATCGGGCGTGGGACTGGCAAGGACCATTATGAGCGGCTGCGCGCAGCGCTCGACCGCTTGCAATCGACGACCGTTGCCACGTCGATCCGCCAGCAACACCAGCGCCGACGCCACCGCTTCTCCTGGATCAACGAATGGCGGGAGACACTCGACGACCGTGGCCGAGCCGTTGGCATCGAGCTCATCCTGCCCGATTGGTTCTATGCGGGTGTGCTCGATCGCGGCCTGATCCTGACGATCGACCGCGCCTATTTTGCGCTGACAGGGGGCGTTGAACGCTGGCTCTACCGTATCGTGCGCAAGCATGGTGGACATCAGCGCGGTGGCTGGAGCTTCGACGTTCCGCACCTTCATCTCAAATCAGGTGCGCTTTCGCCGCTCAAGCAATTCGCATTCGAGCTGCGGACCATCGTCCGGCGCCAGTCTCTCCCGGGCTACCATTTGAGCCTTGAGCACAGCTTCGGCCGCGAGCGGCTGATCTTCAAACCCATCCCCGTCGACCCATTCGTTGCCGCTGCCCGGCGCGTCGGTTTCCCTGTGGAGAAGTTGGCATGACATTCGGCCTATTAAAAACCGTCGGACTCGGCCCATCGGAAACCCGATCCTCGGCCTATCGAAAACCGGGACCATGCGGAAACCCGCAGAATTCTGCGGCAAATCGGCGCTCCTCTAACGATGCTAATAGAAAAGAATCCTTCGGATTCTTGCTAACCCTTTTGCAGCCTGTGGATAATCGCGGTGCGACGAGCCTGCTCAACGTCCGCGTCAAGCTTGTCGGGTTCGCGGTGGCAGGAGCGCGGCCATGAGCGAGCCAACTGCGCAGCAGCACAGCTCCTCGCACGCCATCAGGTCAGCAACAGCCAGCGCCCTGACCGAAGTCGAAGTGACCTGGATCGAGAAGCGCTACGAACAATGGATCCGCTTCGGGCGCATCGCGGCTGACACGATCATCAACCGCCGCACGCGCGTCATCGCCTTCCGTCCCGGCGCGGTCTTCGCTTTCGTGCGCTGGACCTCGAACGACTATGGCACCATCCATTCGTGCATCGACATCGTGACGGCAGTGGCACCGGGCGAGGCCTACACGACGTTGCCGTTTGTCCGTCCCGGCGCTGACATTCTGCTGCACATCGAGGGCTGGCCCAAGGTCGCACAGGTGTTGCAGGCCATCGATGCGGTCGAAGCCGCCGGTGTTGATCCGTGCGACGCATCGCCCGATCACTGGCGCCACGTCGGCAACCGGCTGAATGCCGGAATGCCGTTCAGGGCTTACACAGCGGAGCGGCACGCGGCCTGGCTCCGGCGCAAGGCGCTCGAAGCATGAGCCGCCGCCGCTATGTTCGCGCCACGATACTGTGGGCAGGCTTATTCAGCGCCGGGTTCGCAGCAGTCGCCATGCTGTCGCCGCGACCGCGACTGATGTGGAACGCGAGCGCCAGTGCGCCCGTCGGCCTCTATCGCCTCGTGAGCGGCACACGCCCAAGGCTCGGCGAACTGGTCGCCATTATGCCGCCGACTGCGACCGCACGGATGATGGCCGAGCGCCATTATTTGCCAATCGGCGTGCCACTCATGAAGCATGTCGCGGCCTTGCCCGGGCAATGGGCGTGCCGCGCCGGCGCTGTCGTCTCGGTGGACAGCAACCGTGTCGCCATAGCCAAATCGCACGACAGAATGGGTCGGCCTTTGCCAAGCTGGCAGGGCTGTCACCGCGTTCGGACAGACGAATTGTTCCTGTTGAACCCGGCGCCCGACAGCCTTGATGGGCGCTATTTCGGCGCTCTGCCAGCAGCCGGTCTTATCGGCACGGCACACCCCATCCTTACCCGTGATGCACCTGACCAGCCCCTGCGCTGGCGAGGCTTTGGTGCATCCGCCGCTTCCCCAACCACCAACCAGGAGCACAGGCCATGATGATCGGCGTCTTTCATTCCGCGCAGGACAGTTTCACCGGGCAAATCCGGACCCTCACGCTCGATGCTGTCGTGACGCTCGTCCCGGCTCCATCGAACGACAGCGACAATGCACCCGACTGGCGCGTGCTGCTCGGCGATGCCGAAACCGGCACTGAAATTGGTGCTGGCTGGAACCGCACAGGCGAGCGCGCCGGTGCCTTTGTCGCGGTGCAGATCGACGACCCAGCCTTTGCCCAACCCCTGCGCGCCAACCTGCTTCGCTCCATGTCCCGTGACGACGAGCATCACCTGCTCTGGTCGCGTCGGACCAATCGTGATCGGAAATAGGCCATGACCGTTGCTTTGCTTCGCATTCGACGGTGTTCCGTAGTTCGGATTGCCGTTCGGCTGCGCCTTCACCTTCTCCTTCCCGGCACTTGCTTCGCTCTCGGCTTGGCAGCGGCGACGTCTCCGGTTGCCGCAGTTGCGACGGTGCCTGACCAGTTTGCAGCGCATCCTTATGCGCCGCATGTCGCAGAGGCATCGCAGC
>Ga0156326_132_pt2 | contig 29312 bp, 24 predicted proteins | sample RifCSPlowO2_12_FD_107974 | JGI IMG/M metagenome (GOLD analysis project Ga0156326, IMG submission 107974) | Sphingomonadales bacterium RIFCSPLOWO2_12_FULL_63_15 | reverse complement strand
GCAAATCGCCGTCTCATCCTGTGACACATCCAGTGCTGCAAAAAATCCCATAACGTCCTCCACGTTCGACTCCGGCCGAGCGCCGAAGCGGCAATGACATCCTACCGCAACGAAGCGGAGGTCGAGTGTGGCGATTACGTTAAGTGGTGTGGTGTAGCTGGGTGTTGAGGTGGTCACCATGATTTCCGGATAGGTTTGGGTTGCGAAGCTCGAACCTACGAAAGGAACCACGATGACCGATTCCATGATTCACCTGCGTTCACTGGTGGAAAAGCCCCCGACGCCGATATTTTGCGCGACATGATCTCGTTTGCCGCCGAGTGATTGACGGAGATGGAGGTTGGTGGCCTGACCGGTGTGCCATACGGCGAGAAGTCGCCCTCCCGGCTCGTCCAGCGCAATGGTCACCACGAGCGCGACTGGCAGACCCGCGCCGGAACGGTAGAGCTGCGCATTCCCAAGCTCAGGAAAGGCAGCGACTTTCCTGGCTTCCTCGAACCGCGCCGGATGGCGGAAGGCTCTCTCCGCCGTCATTCAGGAAGCCTATATCTAGGGCATCTCGGCCCGCTCGGTCGATGATCTGGTCAAAGCCTTGGGCATGGATGGCATCTCCAAGAGCCAAGTGAGTCGGCTTTGCGAAGATATCGACGAGCGTGTTCACGCCTTCCTCCACCGGCCGATCGAGGGGGACTGGCCGTATCTGTGGATCGACGCCACCTATGTGAAAGGTCCGCCAAAACGGGCGGATCGTCTAGGTCGCCGTGATCGTTGCGGTCAGCGTCGACAGCGACGGCCGCCGGCAGTTGCTGGGCATGGACATTGGCCATTCAGAAGCGGAACCTTTCTGGACAGCATTCCTGCGCACGGGGCCTGCGCGGCGTGAAACGGGTCATCTCCGACGCCCACGAAGGCATCAAGGCGGCCACCTCCAAGCTGCTGTGTGCCACCTGGCAGCGCTGCCGCGTCCACTTCATGCGCAATCCCTTGGCCCATGCCGGCAAGAGTGGCAGGCGCGTCGTCTCCGCGTTCATCGCCACCGCCTTCGCGTAGGAAACGCCCGAAGCGGCAAGCCAGCAGTGGCGTTCTGTGGCCGATCAGGTGCGACCCAAACTACCCAAGCTGACCACCCTGATGGACGACGCCGAACCCGACATGCTTCCCTACATGACTTTCCTCAAGGAACATCGCACAAAGCTTCACAGCACGAATCCTATCGAGAGGCTCAACGGCGAGATCAAGCGCAGGACAGAGGTCGTCGGCATCTTCCCCAACGATCCGCCATCACCAGACTCATGGATGCCATCCTCATGGAATAAAGCGATGAGTGGGCGGTCCAGCGGGCGCGCTACATGACGCTTGAAACGATGGCGTCGCTCGGCGATGATTCGATCATCGTGCACTTGGCAGTGCCCGGGACATGATCGGCTAAGGCTGACGCCGGAACGCGCGGGTGATCGACCCCAGCTACACCACATCACCGTCTGGGACACGATCGAATGCCAATAGTAGCGCAAATTGCCGATCCCAGCTGTGCGCATATTTTACAGGCTTCGCCAAAAGCAACACTTTGGTATAGGCGACCGTCGGCTTTCCGGACGCCGCTGTCGACCATCAAATGTCAGGAAATGGCGCAAACCAGACATTAGGCGGAAGCGGTCTGCATCACTCCCGCTCCCACACTTGTCACCGCAACAACTCCCGCGCAATCGTGTTCTTCTGAATCTCCGACGACCCCTCGTAAATCCGCGTGATGCGAATGTCGCGATACAGCCGCTCGACTGCAAAGCCCCGGCAATAGCCTGAACCGCCGAAGATTTGGACCGCCGTGTCGACCGTCCGGCTGCCGGCTTCGGTGCAGAACAGTTTGGCCATGGAGGCAAGTTCGCGCTTTTTCTCGCCCTGGTCGTAGCGCCAGCAGGCGTCGAGCAGGATCAGGCGGGCGGCGCGCATGTCGGTCGCCATGGTGGCGATATAGTGGCGGATCGCCTGGAAATCGGAGATCACGCCGCCAAAGGCGGGACGCTGCTTGGATTCCTCGATCGCCAGTTCCAGCGCATATTCGCCCATGCCGACGGCGGTCGCGCCGACATTCATGCGGCCCTCGTTCAGGCCTTCGAGCGCATAGTGGAAGCCGCGCCCTTCTTCGCCGAGCAGGGCGTCGGCGGGCAATTGGCATTCGTCGAAGGTCAGTTCATAGACGCCGGGCGTTGCGGTGCCCATCAGTTCGATCGTGCCAGTGACGGCAAAGCCGGGCGTGTCGGCGGGCATCAGGAAGGCGGAAATGCCGCCGCGTGGCCCGGCGGCCTTGTCGGTATAGGCATAGACGATCACATATTTGGCGTTCTTGCCGTTGGAAATATAGGTTTTGGAACCGTTGATGACCCAGCCGTCGGCGTTGCGGGTCGCGGTGGTGCGCATCGACCCCGGATCGGACCCGCTATTGGGTTCGGTCAGGGCAAAGGCGATGCCGATTTCGCCTGATACCATGCCGGGGATCAACTGCTGCTTTTGCGCTTCGGATGCATGATAGACGATGTTGCGCGCGCCCGGACCCATCAGCGGGCGCAATTCGGTCCAGAATTGGGGAGGAAGGCGGGCGAGTTCGATCTGCACGGCCGCCTGCGCGAGCGCGCCGAGACCCAGGCCGCCATATTCTTCCGGCAGGGACAGGCCGAAATAGCCATTGTCGACCAGCGTTTGCCGCACGATCGGCGGGACTTTGCCGGTGGCCTGAAATTCCGCTTCATAAGGGAGCAGGTCGCGCACGATGGCGCGGGTGACGTCGCAAAATTCCTTGATGTCGTCGGGCAGTTCAAAGTCCACGGGGTGCCTCCTTCTTATCCGAATCCCTGGGGCGCTGCGTGCGCCTCTCGACATTGGTCCTACCATTAGAGTAATGGTCAGTCCATTAGAATTTCGGCTGATCGGGGCAAGGCGCCGCTGTCCTTTGGGGCAGTTGTCCGGTAAGGCTGCGGTCGCCCGATGACGCACAGCGCGCGGGCGCAGGGTAACAAGAGTAAGCGGCATGGCGACCGATCCGTTCGACCTCAATCTGCGCCACCTGCGCGCGCTGCTCGCGATCCGCGAACATGGCAGCATCACCGCTGCCGCCGATGTGGTCAGCCTGTCGCAACCGGCGCTGACGCAGGGGCTGGCGAAGCTGGAGCGGCAGTTCGGCTACACTTTTTTCGAGCGGCGGTCGGGCGGCATGGTGCCAACGCCTATGGGCGAGATCGTGATCGAGCGGGCGCGCGCGGCGCTGGATCATCTGTCGCAGGCGGCCAAGGGTTTGTCGGGCGTGTTTCACTATCCTGAGCGGCTAATGACGATGACGCAGTTGCGCGCCTTTCTGGCGCTGGCGGAGGCGGGGAGTTTCGCGGCGGCGGCGCATGGCAGCACTCTGTCGCAGACGGCGGTGCATCGGGCGGTCGGCGACCTGGAGCAGATGATCGGAGGCAAGCTGGTCGAGCGGCGGGGGCGGGCGGTGTGGCTCAATCCGGCGGGCAAGCGGCTGGCGCGGGGCACGCGGCTGGCGGTGGCGGAGATCGTCGCGGCGCTGGCGGACATTGGGCGCGATAGCGGGAGCGGGAGCGAGCTGATCGCGTTCGGCGCGCTGCCGCTGGCGCGGCCCTATCTGGTTCCCGCCGCCATGGCGCGGATGGCGCGGAGCGATCCGCGCGCGGCGTTCAAGGTGCTGGAAGGCAGTTGGCGCGAACTGGTAGAGCCGCTGCGCGACGGGGTGATCGACATGGTGGTCGGCGCGCTGCGGCCGTTCGAGATTGCCGACCTGTATCAGTTGCCCTTGTCGGAGGATCGGCTGGTGATCGCGGCGGGGAGCCAGCATCCGCTGGCCAAGGTGCCCAGGCCGACGATGGAGCAACTGGCCAGCTATCCCTGGATCGTCGCGCCCGCCAATTCGCCATTGCGCGAACAGTGGGAAAAGCTGTTCGGGGCAGGCAAGGTGCCAGCGACGCCGGTCGAGTGCGGGTCGGTGATGATTATCGGGCGGTTGTTGACGGAGGGGGATTTTCTGACATTGCTGTCGCCCGATCAGGTGGCGTTGCAGATCCGCAGCGGGCTGCTGACGCAGGTCGGGCCGCCGCTGGAAGGCAGCAAGCGCGTGGTAGGGATCACGACGCGGCGCAGCTGGCGCCCGACCGCGACGCAGCGGCGCTTTCTGGAAATGCTGGGCGAGGCGGCCAAGGGCGAGCGGGTGGCAGGCGCGCCGCCTGACTTGCGAGAATCGGGCTGGGTGTGAGGCTATCGCGGGTTGCCGGCCTCAAGCGCGGCGATGCGGCCCTTCAGACGATCAGCAAGCGAAGGGCGGATCGGCTGTCCGGCGAGCAATTTGCGCCATGTATTGTAACTGATGCCGAAGCGGGCGTTAAGCGCTTCGTCAGTGCGGCCAGTCACCAGCCTTTGCATCTGGAGGATCATCTCCTCCTCCAGATGCACGCCATTGCTGTTGTTCTGCTGCACGATACGCGCCTCAGTCCAGGTTGATCCAGACCGCCTTCGTTTCCAAATAATCCTCGATATGGTGCGGGCCGGACTCGCGGCCGAAGCCGCTCATGCGATAGCCGCCGAAGGGGACGGCGGGGTCGAGCATCTGGTAGCAATTGACCCAGACGGACCCGGCGCGGATGCCGCGCGCCATGCGGTGCGCGGTGCCAAGGTCGCGGGTCCACACGCCGCTGCCCAAGCCAAATTCGGTGGCGTTGGCGCGGGTCAGCACCTCCTCGATCGTGTCAAACGTAAAGGCGGACAGGACCGGGCCGAAAATCTCTTCACGCGCGATCGTCATGTCGTCGGCGACATGGGTGAAGATGGTGGGTTCGATAAAATAGCCCGCATCATAGCCCGCGCCGCTCATACGGCCGCCGCCGGTCAGCGGGCGGGCGCCTTGCATGTTGGCGCCGTCGATGAAGGCGAGGATCTTGTCCATCTGGGCCAGGGATACGACCGGTCCCATCTGGGTGGTCGGGCCAAGAGGATCGCCGACCTTGATCGTCTTCGTGAAGGCGGCGAGGCGCTCCATGAATTCGTCGTGGATTGAGCTTTGCACGAACAGGCGCGTGCCCGCGCTGCAAATCTGCCCGGCATTGGCGAACACGGCCATGGCGGCGGCAGGGACGGCCTTGTCGAGATCAGCGTCGGCAAAGACGATGTTGGGCGACTTGCCGCCCAGTTCCACCGTTACGCGCTTCATCGTTCCGGCGGCGGCGTGCAGGATTTTTTCACCGACGCCGGTGGAGCCGGTGAAGGCGATCTTGTCGACGTCCGGGTGGCTGGAGAGCGCCGCGCCTGCATCGCCAAGGCCAGTGACGATGTTGATGACGCCGTCCGGTACGCCCGCTTCCAGGCATAGTTCGCCAAAGCGCAGCGCGGAAAGGGGCGTCTGTTCAGCGGGCTTCATGACGAGGGTGCAGCCGGTGGCGAGTACCGGCCCCGCCTTCCACACCGACATGCCGATCGGGCCGTTCCATGGGTTGATTGCTGCGACCACGCCGATCGGTTCCTTGAGCGTGTGGGAGAGGACGTCGCCCATCGCGCTATTGTCGATCGTATCGCCCGCGATCAGCGTTGCCTGCCCCGCATAATAGCGCAGCAGCGCACCGGCGCGCGCCTTGCCCATGATCGTGCGGCTATAGGGTGCGCCAAGGTCCAGCGTGTCGAGCATCGCCAGTTCCTCGAAATGCTGTTCCACCAGATCGGCGAGGCGCAGCATGATGCGCTGGCGCTCCACCGGCTTCATGCGCCGCCATGGCCCCTCGAACGCGGCGCGGGCCGATTTGACCGCGCGGTCGACATCCTCCGCCCCGCCCTGCGCAACGGTAGCCAACAGATCGCCAGTGGCGGGATTGCGGGTCTCGAACCGCTGCCCCGACAATGCAGGGACGCGCTGGCCGCCGATCAGCATGTCCTGATGCGGGGTGTCGAGCAGGGCGGGGCGGGGGGGGATGATAAGCTGGGTCATGAAGGGCTCTTTCAGGCGGCGATGTTGGATGTGACGGCGTCTTGCAGGATGAACTGCGCTGCGCGCTGAGCGATCATCATGGTGGGGGCGGAGGTGTTGCCGCTGATGATGTCCGGCATGACGGAAGCATCGACGACGCGCAGGCCCGACACGCCGCGCACGCGCAAGCGATTGTCCACGACGGCCATCGGGTCGCTGTCCGGCCCCATTTTACAGGTGCCGGTGGGGTGATAGGCAGTGTTGACGATCTTGCGCAGGGCGGCGTCGATCTCGGCGTCGCTTTGATGCTGAGCGCCCGGCTCGATTTCCGCACCAGTCATGGCGGCGAGTGCGGGTTGGGCGAAGATATGGCGGCAGGCGCGGAACCCGGCGATCAGCGTCTGCATGTCATAGGGATCGGCAAAGAAATTGGGATCGATGACCGGCTTGTCCTCCGGCCGGTTGCTGGCCAAGCGAACCGACCCGCTGCTTTTGGGACGCAGCAACTGAATGAGCCCCATATAGCCGTGGCGGCGGGGGACCGAACGGGCGTCGAGCTTCAGCCCGGCGAGGAAGGTGATCTGAATATCCGGGCGACCCGTTCCGTCGGTGCAAAGGAAACCGCCGGCCTCCGCGACATTGGACGCCAGCATTCCTTCGCGTTTCAGCAGATATTTGAACGGGCTGGCCAGGATGCGGGGCAGAACCTTGGCCGATACGGCATAGGATTCCGCCGACGGGTTCTCCATCGCGACATGGACGGTGGGATGGTCCTGCAAATGCGCGCCGACGCCGGGCAAATGGTGGACCAGGTCGATGCCCATCTCGCGCAGATGATGCTGCGGCCCGATGCCTGACAGCATCAGCAGTTGCGGCGAATTGGTCGCACCCGCGCACAGGATGATCTCCCGCCGCGCCGCGATGGTGCTGCGCGCGCCGTTCGTCTCTATTTCCAGCCCCACCGCGCGACCCCGGTCGAACAGGATGCGGCGGACCATGGTGTCCGCCATGACGGTCAGGTTGGCGCGATCCAGTGCGGGGTGGAGGAAGGCGCGGGCGCTCGACAGGCGGGTGCCGTTGCGTTGGTTGAGGTCGTAACGGCCAAAGCCGTCCTGCCGATCGCTGGCAAAATCATCATTGCGGCGATGCCCGGCTTGTTCTGCCGCGTCGACGATTGCGGCGCTGACGGGGTTCCAGCTTTTGGGCTTCTGCACGTCCAGTTCGCCGCCCTTGCCGTGCCAGGGCGTATCGGGACCGGCGTAATTTTCGACCGCCTTGAACGCGGGCAGGACATCGTCATAGGCCCAGCCATCATTGCCCGCATCGGCCCAGGCGTCATAGTCCGCCCGTTGCCCGCGAATGTAGACGCCACCGTTGATGGCGCTGCATCCCCCGAACAGCTTGCCGCGCGGAAAGTTGATCGTACGGTCGTTGACGGCGGCGTTGCCGGTCAGCGCCTGTTTCCAGTTATATTTTGCGTGCGGCAGCAGGAAGATATTGCCGACCGGCATCGCGGTTTTGAGGTTCACCGGCCATTGTTTGTCGGATGGCCCGGCTTCGATCAGAGCGACCCGGTTGGCCGGGTCGGCGGACAGGCGATTGGCCATCAGGCTGCCCGCCGAGCCGGAGCCGATCACGATATAGTCGAAGCTGTCGCTCATATCTGTGCATCCTTGCGGGCGATGGCGGGCACATGGCCCCGCACGGCGATGAAGCCCAAGGCGTTGACCAGCATCAGGGCGGCGAGCGCGCCGAAGAAGCCGAGATTGCCCCAGTCGATGAGGAGCGCGCCCGCCACCGCGCTGACGATCGCGCCGACCCGGCCCGCCGCGCCCATCAGGCCCAGGCCACGGGCGCGCAGGCCGGTGGGGAAAGCGTGTGCGCCCACCGCGAACATGGCCGACTGGGCTGCACTGGCGAACAGGCCGAGCGCGCCGAGGCAGGCAAGGACAGCGCCTTCATTCCGCGCGCCGCTGATGGGGAGCAGGGCGAGCGTGGCGCAGACGGCCGCCCCGACGATCGCCATCAGGATCAGCACAGGGCGCGATCCGAAGCGGATGATGGCCAGCGACGCGATCATCGCGCCGATGGTGCCGCCGATGTTGAAACTGGTAAGGCCAAGGCTGGCGGTCTGGAGGCCGAAGCCCGCGCTGGTGAGCATGGTCGGCGCCCAGTTGAACATGAGATAGATCATGAACATGCCGGAGAACATCGCCACCGACAGCGCCAGCGTATCGCGCAACAGGGCCGTGCCGAACAGGTTGCGCATCGGTTCGTAGCGGGGTGCTTCCCCGGCGGCGAGGGGGATGTGGGCTACAGAAGCGGGATCAGGATGGCCGATGCGACGCAATATGCGGTCGAGTTCAGCGGCTCGATCGGGCCGTTCCGCCAGATAACGGGGGGATTCAGGCAGGACGAACCAGAGCCAGGCGACGAAGATCATCGTCACGCTGCCGCCGATGTAGAAGAGCCAGCGCCAACCAAGGCCCGGCAGAATCAACGCGGCCGCAACCCCGCCCAATATTCCGCCGATCGACACGCACACCACGCCGAAGGTGACAGCGACGCTGCGCCAGCGGACGGGGGTGAATTCGGCGATCATGGCGCTGGCGGTGCCGGGGACGCCGCCAAGGCCCACGCCCGCCAGCGTCTTGAGCGCGGCAACCTGCCACAATGCCGTGGAAAAGCCGGTAAGCAGGGTCGCAACGCCGAAGATGGCGACGCCGATGATGAGCGCGCCGCGCCGTCCGAAACGGTCGCCGACCCAGCCCGACGTCAGCGTGCCGATGGCCATGCCGACAAAGCCCAGCGCGAACACGGACCCCAATGCCGTGCGGTCGATGCCCCATTCCTGGAGCAAGGAGGGCGCGGCTAGGCCAAGCATCTGATTGTCGAGGCCGTCGAGAATGACGGTCGCGGCGATCATCAGCACGGACCAGATCTGGTAGGACGACATGGGTATGTCATCCAGCATCCCCTTACTGCTGCCTTTCATTGGGACGACCGCCAACACCTTCTCCTTACCCTGGGCCATGTGTGGCCGCTCTATTCATTTATCGACAGGCAATTGAAAAACCGGAATATCGCAATCAGATGTCGAGGACGAGGTTGGCACTTTTCGACCCCGAACAGCAGACCATGATCGACCTGTTGGCGGCTTTGTCGTCATCCGACAGGAAATGGTCGCGATGGTCGGGAATGCCGTCCAGCACCTTGACCTCGCAGGTGCCGCAAATTCCTTCCGAACAAGCAAAGCCGACATTGACACCGGCGCTGAGCAGCGCGTCGAGCATCGTTTCGCCTTCTTCCACCGCGATGGTCTTGCCGCTTTTGGCCAGTTCCAGCGTGTAGCCGCCCTCGGTCGCCATTTCGGTTTCGGCCGAGAAATATTCGATATGGGCGTGGCCCTTGGGCCGGTCGCAATTGATCGCCACGAAAGCATCGAGCATCCCGCCCGGACCGCAGCAATAGAGATGCGCGTCGGCAGGCGCAGCCGCGCAGATGGCCTTGAGGTCCAGGCGGCGGCCGCCGGGAATGCCGTCATAGGCGATTTCCACCTGGTCATAATCAGACAGGCGATCGACATAGGCGGCGCGCTCAGGCGAGGCGGCGACATAATGGAGTTCCCAGCTACGCCCAAGTTTTTCGAGACGCGCGATCATGGGCAACATCGGCGTAATGCCGATCCCGCCACCGATCATCACGGTGTGGCTGGCATCCTCCACCATCGGAAAATTGTTTTTCGGTTCCGAGATGTCGAGGATCTGGCCAACCTGCCATTTTTCATGGATGTGGCGCGATCCGCCGCGACCGTCGATCGCATGATGGACGGCGATTTCATAATAGCCGCGAATGGCGGGATCATTGACCAACGAATAGCTGCGCGCCAAGCCGGGGGAAAGCTGCACGTCGATATGTGCGCCGGGATCGAAGGGCGGCATCAGCCCGCCATCGACCGGTTCGAGGATGTAGCTGTTGATGCCTTCGGCTTCCCAGCGGATATTCTTCAATCGTGCGCGCATCACCCTCTCCGTCCGGTGCGATGCGTCTCTTGGCAGGGCCGGGGCGCCATGGATCGGCGAACCGGACAAACCGCAATGCGTGTCGTCACCTCTGTCATCCTTGTCTGAGGCACCGGGGCATGGATCGCCCCGGCCCTTATATATGTGTCACTCAGCCGCTTCGACCTTGTCGGGCCAGCGTACCGCCTTCGCCAGTGCCGATTCATAGGCGTTGGCGAGTGTATCGCTGGGATCGTGCAGGAAGGAGCCTGCGCGCGCGCGATAGAAGATGCTGGGGTCTTCGATGCCCGGCGGCAGCGTGCCCTTGTTGGCGAGTGCGCGGGCGGCCAGCAACACGCGGCGGCGCACACGGGCGATCATCTGGTCGGTGGGGGCCAGATTTTCAAAACTGTGGTCGGTGATCGGTCCCATGCTTTCGGTCACGGCCTGGTCCTGCATCGTGATGTTGGGGATGCCGGTGAATTGGGTGCCGTTGCGCTGGGATTCCCGGTCGATCGCCCAGTCATTCTTCTCGCTATCGGGCGAGCGCCAGCGGCCAAACCAGTCGGTGGTCGTCGGCGCATATTCCAGCGGCGCGAACAAGGGCGTGCCGTCCTTGAGCGTCGAGGTATAGGCCGGGTTGCCCGCGTCCACGCCGCAGGTGATGTCGAACAGCATTGAATGTTCGTCGTCCATCGGCACCCAGGCGCGGGCGATCGCGCGGGTGGCGAAGCGATTGTTGGGCGTCTGCGTCCAGAACGGGAACATATAGTGGGCGACGCGCCAGCTCATCTGGCCATCATCATTCGGGCGATAGCCGCCATACATGACGCCCCAATCGGCCTGCGCCACTTCATAATCGGGCGCGCGGTTGAGGACGGTCGGGCGCATCGGATGATCCTCATCCAGATCGTCCGCCTCGATCGAACCGACATGCAGGAAACCGACATGGCTGGTGTCGATGTCACCTTCCAGCGCCTGAAGCCAGTTGCAGTCGCGCTGCAGGCACCAGATTTCCGCGTCCGGGTGCATCGTTGCTTCGATTTCCGGCAAGGGCGGCGGCGCGGACTGGTTTTCGCCCATATAGACCCAGATCAGGCCGTTGGCTTCGTGCGTCTTATACGCTTTGGCATGGACCTTGTCCTTGAAGTCCATGCGGGCGGGGACGGACGGCATGTCGACGCACTTGCCGTCGACGTCGAACTTCCAGCCATGATAGACGCAGCGTATGCCGTTTTCTTCGTTGCGGCCGATGAACAGCGACGCGCAGCGATGTGGGCAGCGATGGTCCATGATGCCTACGCGGCCTGAGCTGTCGCGAAAGGCGATCAGCTTTTCGCACAGGATCATCAGGCGCAACGGATCGCCATCGGCGGCAACTTCGGACGATAGGCAGGCGGGCAGCCAATATTGGCGCATCATCGTGCCCATGACCGTGCCCGGTCCTACCCTGGTCATGTCGGCGCTATCTGTGGACTGCATGAGTTTTTCAGCCTCTTCCTTGCTTTTCATTGGTAGCGCCGCGTGAATCGAAGCCAGCGCCATTCCCTGATCCCTGACTAAAGCCACTCCACGCCACGCCCCAATCGGAATGTGGTCGGACCATTCAATAACCGGGACGATACTATTGCACCTCTTTTGTTTTTGCTGCTTCACGGTTGGCAGACGGCATCAAGCCGTGTTGTCAAGGGAGAGTCCGGGAATGCCTTTCAGCTTCAAAACATCCTGCGCCATGGGCGCGATCATCGCCGCCATGACGAGCGTTTCGGCCTTTGCGCAGGCCGATCAGCCAGTGCCGCAGGACGCAGCGCCCCAGCAGGCGATCTTCCCCGAGGACATCGTCGTCACCGCCGAACGGCGCGAATCGACGGTGCGCGAGGTGCCTTTTTCCATTGCGGCGTTCGGCGGCGAATTGCTGCGCGAGGCGCAGGTCTACAGCCCCGCCGCGCTGACGCAGCAGATGCCGGGCATCACCATCAACACCGCCGACAAGTCGCTGTCGATCGTCGCGATCCGTGGCAATGTGTCGACATTCCGCACCGCCACGCTGGACACGCCGGTCGCCTATTTCATGGACGACGTCTATTATGTGTTCAACAATGACCTGAACGCCAATTTCTACGACACCAACCGCGTCGAAGTGCTGCGCGGTCCGCAGGGGACATTGTTCGGTCGAAACGTGGTGGGCGGCGCGATTGCGGTGGTCACCAACAATCCTGAATTCAACGATGATTATTTCGCCCAGATCAGTGGCGGCAATGGCGGCTTCGTGCGGACCGAAGGGATGCTGAACGGCGCGCTGGTAGAGGACAAGATCGCCGGACGCTTCGCGTTCAGCACTGAACATAGCGATGGCCTGATCGACACGCCCAATCAGTCGGGGCGTTATGGCAAATATGACAGCTATTCGGCGCGCGGCAAGCTTCTGTTCCAGCCGACCGATACGCTGCAGGTCGTCCTGTCAGGTGACTATAGCTATACCAAAGGCAATGGCGGCGCGATCCAGCTCGGCATTGGCGGCAATCAGGTCATACCCGATACGTTCGGTGCCTATACCGACGACGAATGGACGAATAACGACTTCGTATCGTCACCCTATCGCCAGCGGTTGCGCGGGGGCTATCTGCGCGGTGACCTCGACCTGCTCGGCGGCACGCTGACGTCGATCACCGGCTATCGCATGAACGACAGCCGCGCGATCAACGACGACGTGCCGGTGGGGACGGTCGTGCCGGTGTTCGACCGCCGCCAGGTTGTCAAGAACCGCAGCTTTACGCAGGAAGTGCGCTTCGCATCGGCACCGGGCCGTTTCTCCTATGTCGTGGGTGCCTATTTCCTGTCGGCCGATGTTTCGACGACGAACATCTTCTTCTACAGCCCGCTGCCCGGATCGGCCGTGCCCGGCAGCATCCGCCGGAATCCCGACGTCACCAACATCACGCGCGTTCAGGACGGCAATGTCCGCAGCCTGGCCGTGTTCGGCGAAGCGACATTCGAAATCACCGACAATCTGGCTGTGGTCGCGGGCGGTCGCTATACGTCGGATCGCAAGAAGATCGATTATCGTGCGTTTTCGACCACGGATGCAGGGGCCATTCCCGGTTTCGGTTTTCCTGGTGAAGTGCGCGCATCGGGCGGCCGCACCTGGGATGCCTTCACGCCGCGCTTCACGGTCAAGTTCGAGCCGACCGAACAGATCAACATGTATGCGACCTATGCCAAGGGCTTCAAATCGGGCGGCTTCGTCGATAATGCCTATCGCGACCCGACCATCCCGCTGGAGCCGGAAAATGCCGAAAATTATGAAATCGGCGCAAAGTCGCGTCTTTTCAATAATAAGCTGGATCTAAACGTCGCGCTGTTCCACCAGACGACCAAGAATCTCCAGAATTTCTCTGGCGCGGGCGGTATTGCCCATACCTATAATGGCACGCTCAAGATGAAGGGCATGGAGGTCGAATCCGTCATTCGCCCGGTCGAAGACCTGCGTCTGACCGCCAATTATACGCATCTGGTGGGCAAATATACCGACCTGCGCGATCCGCTGGTGAACCTCGATTATTCGGGCAATCCGGCCAAGTTCGCGCCGCGTGACAGCTTCACCGTCGGCGCGGCCTATACCGGGCGGTTGAGCAATGGCGCGACGTTGACGCCGCAGGCGGATTTCAACTTCTCCACCCGTATTTCGACCGACGACGCCAATACGCTGCGGCTATATGACAATCTGCATCGCGACACGCGGGGGCGGACACTCAATGCCCGCCTGAATTATGAAACAGCCGATGGCCGTTTCCAGATCGGCCTGTGGGGCAAGAACCTGACCAACAATTATCAGATCGTGAATGCGGACGACATCACCGCCTTCCTGGCCGTACCGGGCAATGGCACGACTTATTGGAAGATCTTTACCAACACGCCGCGGACCTATGGCCTGACGCTGTCGATCCGCCGCTGACGAACGGCATGGGCGGGGAGGGTGCGGCCTTCCCCGCCATTTCATTGCAGGACGATATCATGAGCGATCATTTCACGCTGCCTGCCAATGGCAGCTTTTCCTTTGCAGGCCGCACCGCGCTGGTGACCGGCGGCGGCCGTGGTGTGGGCGAGGCGGTGGCGCGCGAAATCCATGCCGGGGGCGGTCGCGTGGCCGTCAGCGATGTGGACAGCGCTGTGGCGCAGGCGGTCGCGGCCTCGCTCGATCCGTCGGGCGAGACGGCGATCGCCTTGACGCTGGACGTGCGGGAGAAGGCGCATTTCCTCGCTGCGCGGGATCAGATGGCGGGCCTGTGGGGCAAGGTCGACATCGTGGTGAACAATGCCGGCTTCGCCAAGCGCACGCCGACGCAGGACATCAGCCCCGAAGAGTTCGACGCGATCGTGCAGATCAACATGCGCAGCGTATTCCTGAGCTGCCAGATATTTTCCGACCATATGCGCGAGAATGGCTATGGCCGGATCGTCAATATCACGTCGCTCGCCGGGCAGAATGGCGGGACGGTGGCCTCCCCCCATTATGCCGCGTCCAAGGCCGGGGCGATCATGCTGACCAAATATTTCGCCCGCTATCTGGCCGGGACCGGCGTGACCGTGAACGCCATCGCGCCGGGACCGATCGACACGGCCAAGGCGCGACTGTCGGCGGAACAGATCGCACAGGTCGAGGGCGAGGTGCCGGTCGGCCGCTTCATGGAGGTGGGCGAGATTGCGGCGGCGACCGCACTGCTGGCTTCGGATCGCGGTGGGTTCTTCGTGGGCGCCACGCTGGACATGAATGGGGGGCTATATTTGCGGTGATCCCGCTTTACCGTCTTTGTTTCCCGCTTTTCTTATGGCGTTATGGGATTGCGATTGGCGGTTCTGCGCGGGCCATCCATAATCACAGCCAACAATAGGGTAGCGCCGGAGCCGTGAACGGCCCGGCCGGATAATGGAGAGCAGCATGTTCATTTACAACGCATGGTATGTGGCCGCTTTCGCCGCCGATATCGAACCGGGCAAGACGCTGGGGCGCAAATATCTGAACAAGGCGGTCGTGCTGTTCCGCACCGAAAGCGGCGAGATCGCCGCGTTGGAGGATCGGTGCAGCCATCGGGCGATGCCGCTCTCTTCGGGCCATGTCGATGGCGACGTCATCCGCTGCTGCTATCATGGCGTGGAATTTGACGGCAAAGGCACCTGCACCCGCATCCCCAACCAGGCGCGTATCCCTGCCGCCGCCAATGTCCGCCATTATCCGGTGGTGGAAAAGGATCATCTGATCTGGATCTGGATGGGCGAACCGGCGCTGGCCGATCCGTCGATCATCGTCGACAGCCCGGAACATAATGATCCGGCCTGGACGTGGCGGCCCTATAATTTCCCGGTGAAGGCCAATTGGCAGCTGATCATCGACAATATCATGGACCTGACCCATGTGCCTTATATCCATGCGCGCACGATCGGCGGGAACCCGGAGCAGCATTATAATGCCGATACCAAGGTCGAGTTCGACGGTCGCAAGGTGACGTTGCTGCGCAAGATGCCCAATTCGATCCCGCCCAAATCCTATATCGATGCTGGTGGGTTCAAAGGCCGGGTCGATCGCTGGCAGGAAGTGCGGTTCGAGCCGGGCATCGGCATGACGTGCCGCGTCAACGCGGGGGGCTGTGATGCTGGCACCGGTGCCTATGAAGGCAAACGCGACAATGGCTTCATGCTGGCCAACAACCATTTCATCACGCCGGAAACGGCGACGACCAGCCATTATCTGTGGACGATCTGCACCACCGCGCCCAGGGAGTGTGGTGTGCCGGATGTGCTGTTCGATCAGTTTTTCGATACTATCACCGAGGATGAGGTGACGCTGGAAGCACAGCAGCGCCGGATCGACGACGAACCGGAGCGTCCTTTCATCGGCATTGCCAGCGACGGTGCGGTCAATCAGGCACGGCGATTGCTGAGCGCGATGCAGGAAGCGGAGGAAGGCGGCAAGGTCGCTGCCTGAACCGCCGGGCCTTGCGTATATAAGTAACATAGCGGCTTGCCCTGTCTGGTGCGCCATGCTGTAGCGCCATCATGAAGATGCGCGAACTGGAGGATCGGACGGGTGTTCATCGGGAGACGATCCGCGTCTATCTGCGCGAAGGATTGATCCCGGAGCCAGAGCGGCCGCGCAAGACGGTTGCCGACTATGGTGAGGAGCATGTCCAGGCGATCCTGTCCGTGCGTCGGCTCCAGCGGGAGAACCGGCTGACACTGGCACAGATCAAGGCAATCATCGGCGGCGAAGGCACCGACGGCCGGGTCGAGGCCAGCGCATTCGACCAGTTGGAGCAGCTCGTCGCGCATCGCGTCGGCGTGGACGGGCCGCCGGTGACGATCGCATCGCTGCTGGAACGCTATCCGCATGCGGCGGAGGATGCCCGCACGCTGGCGAAGATCGGTATATTGGATATCATCGAAACGGATCAGGGCGAGGCGCTGAGCATCACCTGCGCGCAGCTGGTGCGTATCTGGGGCGACATGCGCAAGGCCGGGTTCGATCAGCGGCTGGATTATACGCCCGACATTCTGGGCTTTTACACAGAGGCGGCGGATTTCGTCGGACGCTGGGAAGCGTCGACCTTCATGGAGCGGGTCGACGGGCATATCGATGTGGCTGAGGCAGCCACCATGGTCGAACATGCGCTTCCGCTCATGCTCGATTTCTTCGGCCTGATGCGGCAGCGCGCTTTCTTCCGCCATGTCGAGGCGATCCGCGCCGGCAAGGAAACGGATCGCCCGGCGGGCAAGGTCACGCCATCGTCAGTACAGCCTTGACGCAGCGGCCATCATGCTGGTCCTCGATCGCTTGGTTGATGTCTTCCAGCCTGTAGGTCGTTATCAGCTTCTCGAATGGGAACAGCCCTTTGGCATTCAGCGCGATCAGTTCGGGCAGGAACGTCTGCGGGTCGGCATTGCCTTCGGTCACGCCGCAGATCGAGATGCCAAGCGACAGGAGGGTCAGGATGTTGAGGCTGATCGCCGCATCCAGCGCCTTGGGCACACCGACGATGGCAAGACGCCCCAGAGGGGCAAGAGAGGCCACGCCGGCGTCGATCGCCGGGACCGCGCCCGACGTGTCCAGCACGCAATCGACGCCTTGGGGCAACAGCTTGCGCAACTGTTCGGCGGTGTCGCTCGCGGTCACGTCGATGACATGGGTCGCGCCCAAGTCGAGCGCCATGGCGCGGCGTGTTGCCAAAGGATCCGCGACGATGATCTGCCCAGCGCCCGAAGCCTTCGCCGCGATGACGGCGCTCAGACCGACGGGGCCGCCGCCAGTGATCAGGATGGTCTCGCCAGCCTGAAGTTTGAGCGCCTTCATCACCGCGCCTGCCCCGGTCATGATACCGCAGCCCAGCGGGCCGAGCAGTTCGAGCGGTGCTTCGGCCGGTACCTTCACCAGATTATGGGCGGCCGCGATGGCGTGGCTGGCGAAGGAGGATTGGCCGAAGAAGTGACTGCTGACCGGTGCTACGCCGTCATGCAGGCAGGTCGAGCCGTCCGCCCGGCAGCCGCCGAAGTTGAGTGCGGAAAAATCGCGGCAATAGGCTGGGTGTCCCGCCACACATTGGGGGCATTCGCGGCAGGCGGCAAAGCCCATCACGACGCGATCACCCGGCATGAGCGTGGTGACATCCGCGCCGACTGCCTCGACGATGCCTGCACCTTCATGGCCCAGCACAGCGGGCAGGGGCGTCGGCAGCAACTGATCGCGCACGACGATATCGGTATGGCACAGGCCCGTCGCGACGATCCGCACCAGCACTTCGTCGGCGCGCATATCGGACAAAGTGAGCTGCTCTAGCGTAAAGTCACCACCCGCTATCCGGGCGACAGCTGCCTTCACTTCCATGGGTCTTCTCCTATTCAATCTTTGGGTTCGTCATTCAGTTTCGGGGATGGGAGCGGATGATTTGCGCCGTAAAGTCGCGTATTTTCTGCGATTCCCGTCCCTGAAAGGCTGAATGGTCCGACCTCTTTTTACGATTGACGAATCCGCTTGTCCATAGTTACGTAATGACAATACGTAATACGCAAGTGTCCCTAGGACAGCGTGTAGGAGAGGGTAGTTTCATGGCGACTTCGCTGGATGCCGACGTGCGTCCCATCATCCCCGACGACATTGCGCGGATCGTGATCGCGCCCAAAAGCTATACGGACGACGCGACGATCTATGGCGCTTTTCGCTGGCTGCGCGAACATATGCCGCTGGGTATCGCACAGGTGCCTGGCTATGACCCGGTCTGGGTCGTCACCAAACATGGCGACATCAAGGAAGTGGAACGCAACGGCAAGCTGTTCCACAACGCCGATCACAACCCGATCCTGGTCGATCAGGCGTCGGACGCCTTCACGCGAGACATCAACGGCGGGTCGATCCGCATCTTGTCGTCGCTGACCTATATGGACCCGCCAGAACATGCGTCCTACCGCACGCTGACGTCCAACTGGTTCCTGCCCGGCAAGATCAGCAAGCTGGAGGATCAGATCCGGGTGCTGGCGCGCCAGTCGGTGGACAATCTGCTGAGCTTCGATGGCGAATGCGATTTCGTCCGCGATTTCGCGCTGCATTATCCGCTGCGCGTCATCATGACGCTGTTCGGCGTGCCACCTGAGGACGAACCGCGGATGCTCAAGCTGACGCAGGAGTTTTTCGGCGTGCATGATCCCGAAGAACAGCGGCCCGAAATGGCGGCGGACCCGGTCGTCGCGGCGAAGCAGTGGGCGGCGTCGATCGAGGATTTCTACACCTATTTCGACAAATTGAGTGCCGACCGCCGGGAGAGGCCGACCGATGACCTGTTGTCGCTGATCGCCAATTCGCGGATCAACGGCGCGCCGATCCCGCGCGATGAGGCGAACGGCTATTATGTCGCGATCGCCACCGCGGGCCATGACACGACGTCGTCCTCGACCGCCGGTGGGCTGCACGGGATGATGGTCTATCCCGAAAATTGGGCCAAGGTGAAGGCGGACCCGTCGCTGATCCCTGGCCTCGTGGATGAGGCGATCCGCTGGACCAGTCCGGTCAAGCATTTCATGCGCAATGCCACCGCCGACACGCAGGTGCGCGGCATGGATATTCGCGCGATGGAACGGCTGATGATCTGTTACCCGTCGGGCAATCGCGACGAGGCGGTGTTTGACGACGCTGACCGCTTCGACATCACCCGCTCGCCCAATCCGCACATCGCCTTCGGCTTTGGTCCGCACATGTGCCTGGGCCAGCATCTCGCCAAGCTGGAGATGCGCATCCTGTTCGAGGAATTGCTGCCGCATCTCAGCTCGGTCGAAATGGCGGGCGATCCCCGCATGGTCGAGACGAACTTCGTCGGCGGGTACAAGGCGCTGCCGATCCGCTTCACGAAGAACTGACGCACATCGCCGCTGGATCACCGCCAAAGCGAGACCGGCGCACAGGCCCAGGATGGGAACATCCGGGCGATAAATGGGAGGAGTCTGAACATGACCAAGAGGTTTATCACGCTGGCCGCCACCGTATCGGCCGTTGCATTGCATGCTCAGGCCTGGGGCCAGACCGAAGCTGCGCCACAGGCGACATCCTCGGGCCTTGGCGACATCGTGGTGACGGCACAGAAGCGCGAGCAGGCGATCAACGATGTGCCGCTGTCGATCACCGCGGCATCCGGCGAGAAGCTGGCGAACCAGGGCATCACCAATGTCGCGGATCTGGTAAAGATTGTGCCGGGGTTCAACTATACCGAGAGCGCGTTCGCAACGCCAGTCTACACATTGCGGGGTATCGGCTTTTACGACACCAGCCTGGCCGCCAAGCCGACGGTCAGCATCTATCAGGATCAGGTGCCGATCCCCTTTTCCATCATGACGCGCGGCGCGACGCTCGATCTGGAGCGCGTGGAAGTGCTGAAAGGGCCGCAGGGCACGCTGTTCGGATCGAACGCGACGGGCGGTGCAATCAACTATATCGCCGCCAAGCCGACATCGACCTTCAAAGCCGGTCTTGACGCGGGTCTGGACAGTTTCGGACAGGTGTCGGGTGGCGGCTTCATCAGCGGGCCGATCAGCGATACGCTGTCCGCACGCGTGGCGGTGCGGACCGAGCAGGGTGGGGCATGGCAACGCAGCTACACGCGCGATGAAAAGCTCGGTGATCGCAACTTCACCACGGGCCGCATCCTGATCGACTTCGAGCCGTCCGACAGCGCACGCTTTTCGCTTAACCTCAACGGTTTCATCGACAAGAGCGATGGGCAGGCTGCGCAGCTGATCGGCGTGGTGCCGCTGGGCAATCCCGCGCGGCTGGGGCCTCTGGCCACCTATCCTATCGCGCCGCGTAACAATCGTGATGCCGACTGGACGCCGGAACAAAAGCCCCAGCGTGACGACTGGTTCTATCAGGCCTCGTTTCGGGGGGATATCGATCTGGCCGACGATGTGAGCCTGACCTCGATCAGCAGCTGGTCGGAATATCATAATGACCAGGATATCGACCCGGACGGCGTCGCCCTGCGTGACTATTTCTACAACACCACCGGAAAGATCACGGCACTGTCGCAGGAATTGCGTCTGCAAGGGCGGACTGGCGGCCTGACCTATATTCTGGGTGCCAATTATGCGCGCGAAAAAACCTATCAGCAGGATGATGCCGGTCCCTATGACCAATCGACATCGGCCTATAATTTCGTCGACGCCGGCCTTGGCATCCCCTTTTTCGTCTACAGCCAATATGCGCGCCAGAAATTCGTGAACAAGGCGGTGTTCGCCAATCTGGACTATGACATCGGTGACAGCATCACCCTGCATGGCGGGGTGCGTTATACCAAGACCAATATCGATTTTGCCGGTTGCACGGCCGATCGCGGCAATGCGTTGGGGCTGGGGATCGAAAATCTGATCAACTTCATTCGCGGCGGCGCAGGGCTGGCGCCCATCGATATTCCCACCAATGGCTGCGTCACGATCGACGGATCGACGCTGACCGTGGGCGAGGTGCGCAAGTCGCTGGACGAGGATAATATTTCCTGGCGTGCGGGTGTCGATTACAAGCCGAGCAGGGACGTGCTGCTCTACGCTTCCGTCAGCAAAGGCTACAAGTCGGGTAGCTTTCCGCTGCTGTCGGCCAGCGATGCCAACCAGTTCAATCCCGTCACGCAGGAATCCGTGACCGCTTATGAACTCGGCGCGAAACTGACCTTGCTGGAGAACACCGCCCAGATCAACGGCGCACTCTTCTATTACGACTATAGCGACAAGCAGTTGAAGGGCCGCGTGATCGCAAGTCCCAATGTGTTCGGCCCTCTCGAAGCGTTGGTCAATGTCCCGAAAAGCCGTGTAAAAGGTGCGGAAATTCAACTTGACCTCGCGCCGACCGATGGCCTGCGCGTCAGCATCGGCGCGACCTATCTCGACACGCGGATCAAGGGCAGTTTCGTCAACTATGACAGCTATGGCAGCCAGCTGGATTTTGGCGGATCGGCCTTTCCCTACACGCCCAAATTTCAGATCGTGACCGATGCCCAATATGACTGGGCGCTCAGCGACGATGTCGAGGCTTTCGTCGGTGCCAATCTGAATTTCCAGAGCGATACCAAGGCTGTGCTGGGCAACGCCCGCGCCACGCCATCGGCGGACCTGAGCGCGCAAGGTGGCCTGACGATCGAGGATTATACGCTGATCGACCTGCGCGCTGGCCTGTCCTTTGCCGACAAGCGCTACAAGATCAGCGCCTTCGTGCGGAACCTGGGCAATACCTACTACTGGTCCAACGCCACGCGGATCACGGACACGACGGTCCGTTTTGCCGGACGACCACGCACGTTCGGCGCAAGCCTGTCGGCGCGCTTCTGACCCGCTCCCCCTGGGCCGCGCCCTGAAAGGCGGGCGCGGCTCTTTCTTGATCCCCGGAGACATGTTCCATGACTGCACCCGTTTCGATCGCCGCTGGATTGCATGGTGACGCCGGTTTCGAGGTCCGCCTTCCCCAGCAAAAAATGTTGATCGGCGGGGCATGGGAAGCGGCCGGGGACGGTCGCGTCATCGAGGTGGAAGACCCCGCGACCGGACGAGTTTTCGCTGACGTTCCGGCGGGCAGCGCAGCCGATGTCGATCGCGCGGTCAGGGCAGCGCGGGCCGCGTTCGAATCCGCGGCCTGGAGCCGGATGCGCCCGCTGGATCGCGGCCGGATCATCGAGGCGATCGCGCGCAAGATCGAGGATCATGCGGAGGAACTGGCGCTGCTCGAAAGCTATGACAATGGCAAGGCGGTGCATCATGCACTTGCCGTCGATGTCCCAGCCGCCGTCGATATCTTCCGCTACATGGCGGGCTGGGCGTCGAAAATCTATGGTCAGGTGAACCCGATTTCCGGCGATGGCCGCCAATATCACAGTTACTCGGTACGCGAACCGATCGGTGTCGTCGGCCAGATCGTGCCGTGGAATTATCCGCTGGCGATGGCGGCGTGGAAAATCGCGTCGGCACTGGCGGCGGGCTGTACCATCGTCCTGAAACCATCGGAAGTCACGCCGCTGACCGCGCTGCGCCTGGCCGAGTTGGCGTTGGAGGCAGGGCTGCCCGAAGGCGTGCTGAACATCGTTACAGGCTATGGGCACGAAGCGGGGCAGGCGCTGGTCGAGCATCCCGGCATCGACAAGATCGCCTTCACCGGATCGACCCGCGTCGGCAAGCAGATCGTTCAGACCTGCGCGAAAGACCTCAAGCGCGTCACGCTGGAACTGGGCGGCAAGTCGCCCTCGCTGATATTTGCCGACGCCGATCTCGATAAGGCAGCGCTCGGCGCGGCGCTCGCGATCTTCTTCAATTCCGGGCAGGTTTGCTTGGCCGCCTCGCGCCTTTATGTCGAACGGTCGGTGTTCGACAAGGTGGTGGAGGGCGTGGCGCAGGTCGCTAAGAGCTTCAGACTTGGCCATGGGCGCGACCCCGACACGATGCTGGGGCCGCTCGTATCACGCACGCAGCAGGCGCGGGTGATGGACTATATTGCGCAGGGTCAGGCAAGCGGTGCCGAACTGGTGATCGGCGGCGGAACGGGCGCGCAGGACGGCTATTTCGTGGAACCCACGATCTTCGCCAACCCCGGTGCCGATGCCAGCATCGTGCGGGAAGAGATATTCGGGCCGGTACTCGTCGCCACCCCGTTCGATGATGTGGACGATGTCGTGAAGACGGCCAACGACACCCGCTATGGCCTGGCCGCCAATATCTGGACCCGCGACCTGTCGCGCGCGCATCTAATGGCGCGCGGATTGCAGGCCGGAACGGTCTGGATCAATACGCATGGTATGAACGATCCGTCGGCACCCTTTGGCGGTATGAAGGAGTCGGGCTGGGGCCGCGAAGTCGGAGAGGAGGGAGTTTTACATTATACTGAAACCAAGACAATTACAGCGCTCTTAGATTAATAAGTTATTCAGGTAACTGCAAAAAAGTGAAAACTACCCTTATTTTTGGCCAGATTGACAAATGTGATGAAAAAGAATAGTCAATTAAGAGGAATATTTCTTGTTAGTATTTCTCCAATATTAAGAAGGTCGGAAACGTTGTGAACGCGGATGAGTGAAAAATGAAGCCATGCGTTGCTGTTTCTAGCTTCAGCAATAAAAGGATCATTGACATCGTTTGGCCGGAAGTTGGCGTCTGGCATCATTATCGCTAAGTCGGTGTCAGATTGCCGTTGTGCATGTCGTTAGCAATCGCTTCGGCTGCAGTCTGCATCGGCTGCAGGAACTGATGCACCGCATCCTGCATTTTTATTGCGTTGACAAAAAAGGCCAGCGTTAATGTGCCGATGACATGATCATCCTGGTCAATCACCGGCACCGCGAGCGAGGATGTCTTGCCCGGATTGCGGGTGAAGGTATTGAACGCGCGCGTCGCATGACCCTTGGCACGAACCTCTTGCGCCAGCCCGCCATTTTCGAACAGTTCTATAATGTGGCTCGTGGTTTCTCCGGGCATCAGCTTGAGCGCGGCGATCAAATCGTGCCGCTCATCTTCGGGCAGATAGGAGAGATAGGCGATACCGGCCGCGCACTCCAATAGCGGCAGCGCATAGCCTGGATAATAGCTGCTGAAGGTCAGCGTGGTCAACGAGTGAGTGGAGTCGCGGATGATCATTGAATGGCCGACATGGCTCGCCAGTGAAATCGGCCAGCCCACCTTGCGCGTCAGTTCTACGATATGGGGCCGCGCCGCTTGCACTAACCGCGCATGGCCCTGGAAACCGTGCGCCAACGTTTGCACCAAAGCTGTCGGGCGGTAATGTTTGCGCGATGGTTCGCGTTCGATCAGGCCTTCGTGCATCAGCGTCTGTACGATCCGGCATGCGGTGGGATAGGGCACGTTGGACGTGCGCGCAATTTCCATCATCGAGATGGTGCCGCCGCGATTGACCGCTTGCAAGACAGCAATGCCCCGGCTCAGAGATCGCCGCAATCTCGCCCGGTGGCAGATTTAAGCGCCGATCCATGACCTGCCAATTATCATTGCGATAACGAAATAATCTATCCCCCTGGCCGCCCCAGGACGCCCAGAGGGCACCGTCGGCGGTCTGGGCGAACTTCAGGATGGACGGCGGGGGAGATGGCATGGACAGGGCGTGCAAGCGACCGTCGCGATACATGGCCGCACCCGCATTTTGATTGAAGCCCACCCATAAGCGGCCATCCCGATCGGCAAAGACGGAGGTCGGGATGGCATGGGCGAAACGCGCCTCGCGCGGGGCCGGTATGGATTCGAAGCTCAGCCCATCGAAGCGGAAGACGCCCTCGGCCGACGCGATCCACAGATAGCCGTCCGGCGTCTGGGCGATGCCGACGACATTGCTGGGCGCGCCTTGTTCGGGCGTCCAGCTACTATGCTTGAATCCCTCTATGCCCGCGGCGGCGAGTGGCGTCGCGACCAGCGCTGCCGCAATCAGCAACCATGACCTGATATGGCGCAAAGATAGTCCCCCTGATGCGCGTTGCCGCAACCTATCGGATGGGGTCGGGCGTGACCATAGCGCGCGCTCCCCCAAATGAGGGAGCCGCCTCTCCCCCTTGCCAGTGTGGGGGCCAGCGGGCGTCGGGTGTAATCATTGCCCCTGCCGATCGTCGCCGTGACGATCGGCATGCAGGAAGCGCCTATTGCTGCCCCCCATTCCTGTCCTCGTCGAAAGGATTTTGTCCATGCCTACCGCAACCGCCACACCGGCAACCGCCTTGCTGTCGCCCTCCGATCATGCGCTGGTGCTGATCGATTTTCAGTCGCAAATGGCCTTTGCCACCAAGTCGATCGCGCCCGAACTGCTGCGCAGCAATGCCGCGCTGGTCGCCAGTTCCGCAGCCGGGTTTCACATCCCCACCATACTGACCACGGTTGCCGAAAAGAGCTTTTCCGGCCCGATGTTCACCGAGATCACGGACCCTTTTCCGGGCCAGGCGATGCTCGACCGCACGTCGATGAACACATGGGAAGATGCCGCCGTGATCGAAGAGATCAACCGCATCGGGAAAGGTCGCATCGTCCTGGCGGGCCTGTGGACCAGCGTCTGCATCGTCGGCCCGGCCCTGTCCGCGCTGGAACAGGGGTTCGAGGTCTATGTCATCACCGACGCCTGCGGCGACATTTCCGAAGAAGCGCATGAGCGTGCCGTCGCGCGGATGATTCAGGCGGGCGCTCGCCCGATTACGGCGCTGCAATATCTGCTCGAACTTCAGCGCGACTGGACGCGGGGCGAAACCTATGACCTCACCACCGGCATCGCCCGCAAATGGGGCGGTGGCTACGGCATCGGCATCACCTATGCCAAGACCATGTTCGGCGCGTCCGAAGGCGGTCACTGATCCCGGCACCCTGACCGGATCACACTCGATCCGGTCAGGGCCTTAAACCCAATTTCTTCCACCGGAGATTTCCCATGAGCAGTTTCATCACCACCACGGACGGCGTCGATATCTTCTACAAGGACTGGGGCAGCAAGGATGCCCAGCCGATCATGTTCCACCATGGCTGGCCGCTCTCGTCGGACGACTGGGACGCGCAAATGCTATTCTTCCTGGCCAAGGGCTATCGCGTCGTCGCGCATGACCGTCGCGGCCATGGACGCTCCGCCCAGGTCGATTTCGGTCATGACATGGCGCATTATGCCGCCGACGCGGCGGCGGTCGCGGATCATCTCGACCTGCGCAACGCCGTCCATATCGGCCATTCGACCGGCGGCGGCGAAGTGGCGGCCTATGTCGCGCGCCACGGCCTGCCCAATGGGCGCGTTGCCAAGGCGGTGCTGGTGAGCGCCGTGCCACCGATCATGCTGGCGACCGATCGCTATCCCGGTGGCCTGCCGATCGCGACGTTCGACGGGTTCCGCGAAGCGCTCGCTGCCAACCGCGCGCAGTTTTTCCGCGATGTCGCGGCCGGGCCTTTCTACGGCTTCAATCGCGACGGGGCGACCATCCTGCCCGCCGTGATCGACAATTGGTGGCGGCAGGGGATGATGGGCAGCGCGCTCGCCCATTATGCAGGCATCAAGGCCTTTTCCGAGACCGACCAGACCGATGACCTCAAGGCGATCACCGTGCCGACCCTCGTCCTGCATGGCGATGATGACCAGATCGTGCCGTATGAAAATGCGGCCGTGCTGCAGGCGCAACTGCTGCCCGACGCGACGCTGAAACTTTACGAAGGCTATCCGCACGGCATGCTCACGGTGAATGCCGACGTGCTGAACGCCGACATGCTCGCCTTCATCCAGGCCTGACTCAGGAACGGGAGAACGACCCCATGAAAGCCTATTGTCTTGCGCTGGGTGCCGGGCTGCTGGTCGGTATCGTCTACAGCCTCTTGGGTGTCCGTTCTCCCGCCCCGCCGCTCATCGCGCTGGTCGGGCTGGCGGGGATATTGGTGGGGGAGCAGTTGATCCCCATCGCCCAGTGCCTCGCCAGCCTGCCCGAACTGACCCGCTTCGTCGCCACGGACTGCGCCCATCATGTGCTGGGGAAATTGCCTGCCAATTCAGGGCGCGACGCATGATCACACGCCGCCAGGCGCTCGCCAGCGCCGCCTCGACCGCCCTTGTGACCGCCACGGAGAGCTTCGCCATGACCGCCAAAGACATGATCCTGATCAATGCGAAAGTGACGACGCTGGATCGCGAAAACCCGGTGGCGGAGGCGGTTGCCATCCGCGACGGCAAATTCCTGGCAGTGGGCCGCGAACAGGATGTCCGTGCCGCCGCCGGGCCGGACGCCACCGTCATCGACGCCAACGGCCGCCGCCTGATCCCCGGCCTGATCGACAGCCATATCCATGTCATCCGGGGTGGCCTCAACTATAATATGGAATTGCGCTGGGAAGGGGTGCCGAGCCTGTCCGAAGCCATGGCGATGCTCAAACGGCAGGCTGAAAATACGCCGCCGCCGCAATGGGTGCGCGTGGTCGGCGGCTTTACCGAACATCAGTTCGCCGAAAAACGCCTGCCCACCATATCGGAGATCAATGCGGCCGCGCCCGACACGCCCGTTTTTATCCTGCATGTCTATGATCGCGCGCTGCTGAACGCGGCAGCGCTGCGCGCCGTGGGCTATACCAGGGACACGCCCAATCCGCCGGGTGGCGAGATCGTCCGCGATGCGCATGGCAACCCGACCGGTCTGTTGCTGGCCCAGCCCAATGCGACGATCCTCTATGCGACACTGGCCAAGGGGCCGAAGCTGCCACCCGACTATCAACTCAACAGCACGAAGCATTTCATGCGTGAGCTGAATTCGCTCGGCGTCACCAGCGTCATCGACGCGGGCGGGGGATCGCAAAATTATCCAGACGATTATGCGATCGTCGAGAAGCTGCATCAGGATGGCGAACTGACGCTGCGCATTGCCTATAATCTCTTTACCCAGAAGCCCAAGGAAGAGCTGAAGGACTTTGCCAGCTGGTCGACCCAGATCAAACCGGGCGATGGCGACGACAGCTATCGCCACAATGGCGCGGGCGAGATGCTCGTCTATTCCGCCGCCGATTTCGAGGATTTCCGCGTCGCCCGCCCCGATATGGCGCCGGAGATGGAGGGCGACCTGGAGCCGGTCATTCGCCTGCTCGCCGAGCGCCGCTGGCCCTGGCGGTTGCATGCGACCTATGACCAGACGATCGGCCGCGCGCTCGATGTGTTCGAGAAGGTGAACAAGGATATTCCGCTCACCGGCCTCAACTGGTTCTTCGACCATGCCGAAACGATCAGCGACCGGAATATCGATCGGGTCGCGGCCTTGGGTGGCGGCATCGCGGTGCAGCATCGCATGGCCTTCCAGGGCGAATATTTCGTCGAACGCTATGGTGCCAAGGCGGCAGAAGCGACGCCGCCGATCGCCAAGATGATGGCGGCGGGCATTCCGGTCGGCGCCGGCACGGACGCGACCCGCGTCGCGAGCTACAACCCCTGGGTATCGCTTAGCTGGCTGGTGACGTCGAAGACGGTCGGGGGCTTGCGGCTCTATCCCGTCCGCAACCGGCTCGACCGCGAAACCGCGCTGCGGCTGTGGACGGAAAGGAACACATGGTTCTCGAACGAGGTCGGCAAGAAAGGGCAGATCAAGGCGGGGCAATTGGCCGATCTCGCCTTGCTGTCGGACGATTATTTCAGCGTGCCGGAAGATGACATCGCCTTGCTGCGATCTGTGCTGACGGTGCTGGGTGGTAGAATCGTCTATGGCGAAGGAGAGTTCGGCCCACTCGCGCCAACCGCACCCAAGGCTATGCCCGACTGGTCGCCGGTCGCGACCTTCGGCGGCCATTATCGCCGTGACGACATGGCGGCTAAGCTGGCCTCGGCCTGCGGATGCGCATCTGGCTGCGCCGTCCATGGCCATGACCATGCCGCTGCCCTTGGCGCGCAAGTGCCCGCCGCTGACGTCCAGAGCTTCTGGGGCGCGGTCGGCTGCGGCTGCTGGGCGGTTTGAGCCATGGCCCCGCGCCCCATCGCCGCCCTGCTGGCCGATCGCCGTTTCGCGACCGGCGCGGCCATTCTGCTGACCCTGCCTTATTGGACCAGCGGCATCGCCAAGCTGATCGACTGGAACGGCGCGCTGGCCGAAGCCGCGCATTTCGGGTTGCAGCCTCCGGCCGGGGTGGCGGTGCTGACGATCTTGGTTCAGATCGGCGCATCGCTGCTGATCATCATGGGGCGGCAGGCGTGGCTTGGGGCCGGTGCGCTCGGCCTGTTCACGGCCTTGGCGACGGGAATTGCGCACCCCTTCTGGGACATCGCCGATCCGATCGCGCGCTTTCATGAGCGCGTGACCTTCTTGGAGCATATCGGCCTGATCGGCGGGCTGATGATGGCCGCGATCCTGCGT